>ERZ856578.6676-NODE-6676-length-12800-cov-2.732532_pt1 | contig 12800 bp, 9 predicted proteins | sample MGYA00514384_ERZ856578 | MGnify/ENA primary metagenome ERZ856578 (study PRJEB29103, sample SAMN06111958) | human gut metagenome | biome: human gut; feature: ankylosing spondylitis patient; material: healthy_person | host: Homo sapiens | place: China:Hangzhou...
TTTGCCCGCTGGCAAGCAATTTTTTCGCAGGAATCCTGGCGGATTTCAAGGAAAAATTGGGCCGTCCAGAGGGCAAAAGGCCCGGTGATTGGGCGTGTTGACTATTTTCAAACAAGGCCTAGGCACAGAATAGTAAAAAGCAAAGAAATGAAAAGAGAGGAATATCTGCGCATGATCAATTTTGGAGCGCTCTTGAGCAACACCAGCAACTTTCTGTATACCTACATTCTCATCGCCCTGCTGATTTTTGCGGGGCTCTACTTCACCGTGCGCACCCGCGGGGTGCAGTTCCGGCTGTTCCCCGAGGCCCTGCGGGTGCTGGGGGAGAAGAAAAAGGACGGCAAGGACATCTCCTCCTTCCAGGCCCTGATGATCTCCACCGCCTCCCGGGTGGGCACCGGCAACATCGCCGGGGTGGCCAACGCCATCATCGCCGCCACGGTCATCGGCGGCTACGGCGCGGTGTTCTGGATGTGGCTGCTGGCCCTCATCGGCGCGGCCTCCGCCTTCATTGAGAGCACCCTGGCCCAGTGCTACAAGGAGAAGCATGGGGACAACTGGGTGGGCGGCCCGGCCTACTACATCCAGAAGGCCCTGGGCAGCCGGTTCTTCGGCGTGGTGTTCGCGGTGCTGCTCATCGCCTGCTTCGCCTACGGCTTCAACGCCCTCCAGGCCTACAACGCCGGCTCCGCCCTCCAGTACTATCTGCCCGGCTACTCCGAGAGCGTCTGGCCCGCGGTGGTGGGGGCGGCGCTGGCCCTGCTCACCGGCCTGTGCATCTTCGGCGGCGTACGCCGCATCAGCGCCATCACCTCCGGCATCGTCCCGGTCATGGCGGCCATCTATATCGCCCTGGGCCTCTTCATCACCGTCAAGAACATCGGCCAGGTGCCCTATATGCTCTCCATGATCGTCTCTCAGGCCTTTGATCCCAAGGCCATGTTCGCGGGCATCGGCGCCTCCTGCATCATGCAGGGCATCAAGCGTGGCCTCTACTCCAACGAGGCGGGCATGGGCTCCGCCCCCAACGCGGCGGCGGCCGCCGACGTGTCCCACCCGGTGAAGCAGGGGCTGGTGCAGATGCTCTCCGTGTTCATCGACACCATCCTCATCTGCTCCACCACCGCCTTCATGCTGCTCCTCTCCGGTGTGCCCATCGACGCCTACTCCGAGGGCATGAACTTTGTCCAGGCGGCGGTGCACAGCCAGGTGGGCCCCTTCGGCCCCTTGTTCATCACTGTCTCCATCTTCCTGTTCGCCTTCAGTTCCCTGGTGGGCAACTACTACTACACCGAGTCCAACTTCCGCTTCATCCGGGACTCCAAGACCGGGCTGCTGGTGTTCCGGCTGACCTGTGTGGCCGCCATTTTCATTGGCGCGCAGATGAGCTTCTCCATGGTGTGGGATCTGGCCGATGTGCTGATGGGCCTGATGGCCCTGGTGAACCTGGTGGCCATCCTGCTGCTGGGCGGAAAGGCCATCCGGGTGCTCAAGGACTACCAGAAGCAGCGCAGGGCGGGGAAGAACCCCGTCTACCGCTACGACGAGGTGGGCGTGGGCAGCCCGGAGATCTGGAACGAAGCCCACGCCAAAAAGTGGGAGGACTGAACCGAACCCATCCCCGCTGAGCTGAAAGGAGCGCCCTATGGCCTTTTCCCTGACAAGTGAACAGCAGGCCGCGGTAGACAACCGGGGCGGCGGGCTGCTGGTGTCCGCCGCCGCCGGCTCCGGCAAGACCCGGGTACTGGTGGAGCGGCTCCTGGCCCGGGTGGAGGGGGAGGGGCTGGACATCGACCGCTTCCTGGTCATTACCTACACCAAGGCCGCCGCCGCCGAGCTGCGGGGCCGCATCGTGGAGGAGCTGTCCGCCCGGCTGGCGGAGCGCCCCACCGACGCCCACCTGCGGCGGCAGGCCACCCTGGTCTATAAGGCCCAGATCTCCACCGTCCACGCCTTCTGCGCCCAGCTTTTGCGGGAGTGCGGGCACCTGCTGGATCTGGACCCGGACTTCCGCCTGTGCGACGAGGGGGAGGCGGGCATCCTCATGCTCCGCGCCCTCAACGATGTGCTGGACCGGCGCTATGAGGACATCGCCGAGGGGAGCGACTTCGCCCGGCTGGTGGACACCATGTCCGCCGGGCGGGACGACAGCCGGCTCATGCAGATCGTGCTGGACATCCGGGGGCGGGTGCAGGCCCACCCCAATCCCGCCGCCTGGCTGGACGGGCAGGAGCGGGCCTTTGCCCTGGAGGGGGTAGACGACCCGGGGGAGACCCCCTGGGGCCGCCTGCTGCTGGACGACGCGGGGCGGCAGGGGGCCTACTGGCGGGACAAGATCGCCCGGGCCCTGGAGCTGTGCCCCTGCGACGCCAATCTGGACGCCAATTACGCCCCCAGCCTCTCCGCCACCCTGGCGGCCCTGGACGCCTTTGTGGAGGGGACGCGGCGGGGGTGGGACGCGGCCCGGGCCGCCCTGCCCATCCCCTTCCCGGCGGCGGGGCGCAAGAAGATTGTGGACTGCCCCGACGCGGCGGAGCAGGTGAAGGCCATCCGGAGCACCTGCAAAAAGCGGATGGAAAAGCTGGGGGAGTGGTTCGAGGACTGCGGGGCGGATCTCCTGGAGGATCTCCGGGCGGTGCACCCGGCGGTGCGGGGGCTGTTCGCCCTGGTGAAGGATTTCGAGGGGGCCTACGCCGCCGAGAAGGCCCGCCGGGGCATGGTGGACTTCGCCGATCTGGAGCACATGGCGGTGCGCCTGCTGGTGGGGGAGGACGGAGCTCCCACCGAGCTGGCCCGCCAGTGGTCCGCCCGGTACGACGAGATCATGGTGGACGAGTACCAGGACACCAACGAGGTGCAGAACGCCATCTTCACCGCCCTGTCCCGGGAGGGGAGGAACCTCTTCCTGGTGGGGGATGTAAAGCAGTCCATTTACCGCTTCCGCCTGGCCGATCCCACCATCTTCCTGGGCAAGTACCGCGCTTTCGCCGACTACACCCAGGCGGCGGAGGGGGAGGAGCGGCGGCTCATCCTGTCACGGAACTTCCGCTCCCGGCCGGAGGTGCTGGAGGGGGCCAACTTTGTGTTCCGCAACGTCATGTCCGCCGACTTCGGCGAGATGGACTACACCGCCGACGAGGCCCTCTATCCCGGCGCGCCCTTCCCGCCCGACGGCCGCTACGCCGTGGAGCTGGACGCGGTGGACGCCTCCGCCGAGGGGGAGGAGGAGAAGACCGCCCGGGATCTCATCGAGGCCCGCTTTGCGGCCAAGCGCATCCGGGCGCTGGTGGACGGGGGCTTTCCTGTCTCCGACGGCGAGGGCGGCGAGCGGCCCGTCCGCCCGGCAGACATCGTGATTTTACTCCGCTCCCCCAACACGGTGCTCCACCACTACGCCCGCGCCCTAGGGGAGCGGGGCATCCCCTGGGAGGCGGAGGGCGGCGGCGACTTCTTCGCCGCCACCGAGGTGAACGTGGCCCTCTCCCTGCTCCAAATCGTGGACAACCCCCGGCAGGACGTGCCCCTCATCTCCGTCCTCCGCTCCCCGGTGTACGGCTTCTCCGCCGACCGGCTGGCGGAGCTCCGGGCTGCCAGCCCCGATACCGACTTCTACGCCGCCCTGACCGCCGACGGCGGGGAGGACAGCCGGGCCTTTCTGACCGAGCTGGACGAGCTGCGCTTCGGCGCGGGGGAGCTGAGCAGCCACGAGCTGCTCTGGCAGCTCTACGACCGCACCAATCTGCTGGGGGTGTTCGGTGCCATGGAGCGGGGGGAGGAGCGGCAGTCCAACCTGCTCACCCTGGCGGAGCTGGCCCGCCGCTTCGAGGGGGCGGGCCACAAGGGCCTGTTCGGCTTTTTGTCCTACCTGACCCGGCTGCGGGAGAACGGGGCCAAGCTGGCCCTGCCCGCCCCCGGCCGGGAGGGGGGCGGCGTGCGCATCCTGAGCATCCACAAGTCGAAGGGGCTGGAGTTCCCCGTGGTGCTCCTCTGCGGGCTGGCGCGGAGGCTCAACCGGGAGGACATGAGCCGGCCCATCCTGTTCCACCCCAAGCTGGGGGTGGGTCCCAAGCGGCTGGACGTGGAGCGGGGGATGGAGTATCCCACCCTGGCCCGCCGGGCGGTGGCCCGGAAGCTGGAGCTGGAGATGATGGCCGAGGAGCTGCGGCTGCTCTATGTGGCCATGACCCGGGCCAAGGAGAAGCTGATTTTGTCGGTGGCCCTCACCGGCGGGGCGCGGGATCTGGAGAAGCTGGCCCCCGACGCGGCCTGTCCGGTGGAGCCCCAGGTGCTGGCCGGGTGCCAGAGCGTGGGGCAGTGGGTGCTGCTGCCCGCCCTGGCCCGGCCAGACGGGGAGGCCCTCCGCCGGGCCGCGGGGGTGCAGGTGCTCGTCCTGGCGGCGGACTTCGGTCCGGCCTGGGATAACCGCTTTGTGGACGGGGCGGAGTTCCAGGCGGAGCCGGAGGAGAATGCCATTTCCCCATCCGGTCCCCCGGACGGCGAGATGATTTCCGCGGGGGCGGGGGAGGAGACCGCCGCCCTGGCGGCCCGGCTGGCCTGGCATTATCCCCACGGAGCGGAGGTGGAGCTGCCCTCCAAGCTCACCGCCACCCAGCTCAAGGGGCGGGCGCTGGACGAGGAGGCGGCCGAGGCGGCGGTCCGGCCCCCCCGGCCCATCCGCCTGGGGCGGCCCCGGTTCGCCGCCGAGGAGTTCGGCCTCACCCCGGCCCAGAAGGGCACCGCCCTCCACCTGGTCATGCAGTACATCGACTTCGAGCGGACGGAGCGCGTGGAGCAGGTGCGGGCCGAGATCGCCCGGCTGGTGGAGCGGGCCTTCCTCACCCCCCAGCAGGGGGAGGCGGTGGACCCGGCCAAAATCGCGGCCTTTTTCGCCTCTCCCCTGGGGCGGGAGCTGATGGCCTCCACCTCCCTGCGGAGGGAGTTCAAGTTCTCCATCCTGGTTCCGGCGGCGGACTACTACCCCCAGGCCGGGGCGGAGGAGCAGGTGCTCCTCCAGGGCGTGGTGGACTGCTGCTTTGAGACTCTGGAGGGCATCACCGTGGTGGACTTCAAGACCGACCGGGTGGACCGGCGCTCTGTAGCGGCCCGGGCGGAGGAGTACCGGCCCCAGCTCGCGGCCTACAGCCGGGCGCTGGAGGAGATCACCGGGAAGCCGGTGATCCGCCGGTGCCTGTGGTTTTTCGCCCTGGATCAGGCGGTGGATGTGTGAAGGGCCGCTGGCAACTTGAAAAATTTCTCGAAAAAACAGTTGCAATTCCGGTTTTCCTGTGCTATACTATCCTAGCGTTTATAAGGCGTGGAGGTTTGCTGCGCCGCCTCATCCAGAACGAGAAAGAGGTGAACACACCATGAAGGAAGGCATCCATCCCAACTACGAACAGACCACGATCAAGTGTGCTTGCGGTAATGTGATCGAAACCGGATCTACCAAGAAGGACATTCGCGTGGAAGTCTGCTCCAAGTGTCACCCCTTCTTCACCGGCAAGCAGAAGATGGTGGATACTGGCGGACGCGTCAGCCGCTTCAACAAGAAGTTCGGCCTGGACAAGAAGTAAGTTCGTATGTAAGAGCCCGTACCGGTTTCGGTACGGGCTCTTTTGCATCGGAAGGATACCAGCCGCCGGAGCGGCATAAGAATAAGGAGGGAGACGGCCATGCGCAAGTGCCTGCGCTGCGGGACAGAGATGGTGGAGGGCTGGAACGTCAAGGAGGATGGGCATAAACATGAAATTATCATCGACAATGGGGGAAGCTTCGTGCGCGGCGACGGACGGATGGGAATTCTGAAGGCCGCGGTCTGCCCCCAGTGCGGCGAGGTTTCGGTCTATGTGGACGATCCGGACACGGTGATCAACGGATGGAGGTAAGAGCGATGTTTGGCAGAATTGACCCCAAGGAGCTGAACCAGAATGTCTTTTCCATGATCGGCGAGCAGTGGATGCTGGTCACCGCCGGGACGGCGGAGCGGTGCAATACCATGACCGCCAGCTGGGGCGGCCTGGGCGTGCTGTGGGGGAAGCCGGTGGCCACGGTCTACATCCGCCCCCAGCGGTACACCCTGGAGTTCGTGGAGCGGGAGGACTGCTTCACCCTCTCCTTCTTCGGGGAGGAGTACCGGAAGGCCCTGGCCCTGTGCGGCTCCAAGAGCGGCCGGGACGTGGATAAGGTCAAGGAGTGCGGCTTCACGGTGGCCGGGGCGGCGTGCGGCGCGCCCTACTTTGAGGAGGCCGGGCTGGTGCTGGTGTGTAAAAAGGCGTACTGGCAGGACATGGACCCGACCCACTTCCTGGACGGAGAGCTGGACGGGAAGTGGTACCCCGAGCGGGACTATCACCGCATCTTTATTGGGGAGATTGTGGAAGTACTGAAGAAAAACTGACGCCGGGGCTGCGGCCCGCGGCGCGGAGGACGGTATGACGGAAAACGAGACAAAGCAAGCGAAAAACCGGGCGGTGCTGGTGGGCCTGAACGCCCACTGCCTGTCCGCCGAGGAAAACGCCGACGACACCTCCATGGAGGAGCTGGCCGATCTGCTGGAGACTGCGGGGGGCGTGTGCGTGGGCACCGTGTTCCAGAACAAGGACGCCCCCGATCCCCGCACCTTCATCGGCGAGGGCAAGGCGGCTGAGGTGAAGGAGCTGGTGGGGGCCATGGGGGCGGACATGGTGGTGGTGGATAACCCCCTGTCCCCCTCCCAGCAGCGGGTGCTGTCGGAGGAGCTGGGCGTCCAGGTGCTGGACCGGGCGGCCCTGATCCTGGATATCTTCGCCCAGCGGGCCCGCACCCGGGAGGGACGGCTCCAGGTGGAGCTGGCCCAGTACCAGTATCTGCTGCCCCGGCTGCTGGGCATGTGGACCCACCTGGAGCGCCAGGAGGGCGCCATCGGCACCCGCGGCCCCGGCGAGACCCAGTTGGAGACCGACCGGCGGCACATCCGCCGCAAGATCCAGAAGCTGCGGGAGGAGCTGGAGCAGGAGCGGAGGCTGCGGGCCACCCAGCGCACCCGCCGGGAGAAGAACGAGGTGCCGGTGGTGGCCATCGTGGGCTATACCAACGCGGGCAAGTCCACCCTGCTCAACCGGCTGACCGGGGCGGACATCCCCGCCAACAACCGGCTGTTCGACACCCTGGACACCACCACCCGGACGCTAGAGATCAGCGACACCTGCACCGTGCTACTCAGCGACACCGTGGGCTTCATCCGCAAGCTGCCCCACCATCTGGTGGAGGCCTTTAAGGCCACGCTGGAGGAGCTGAGCTACGCCGACCTGCTCCTCCATGTCATCGACGCCTCCAACCCCCTGTGGCGGGAGCAGGCGGCGGTGGTGGAGCAGCTCATCGTGGAGCTGGGGGCGGAGCAGACCCCCCGCATCGACGTGTTCAACAAGTGCGATAAATTTACCGGCGACATCCTTCCCCACGGGGCGGACATCGTGTCCATCTCGGCCAAGACCGGCCAGGGGCTGGACGAGCTGCTGAAGAAAATCGGCGGCCGCCTGGACACCGGCGCCTGCCGGGTGGTGCTCCGCCTGCCCTACGACCAGGGCGGCGTGGTGGACATGCTCCACCGGCAGGCCAAGGTGGAGCGGGTGGACTACGGCGAGGCCATCGAGGTGGAGGCGGTGTGCACCCCCGTCCAGCTTGGCCGCCTGAAGGACTATATCGTGTCGGGCTGGACGCCCCCCAAGGAGCCCTGGGAGGACTGAGAGGCGCCGTAAACGGCGCGATACCCCCTCCGCGCTCCGAGGGGGTTCAATGCTTGCGATATAAGGAGGAACCGCCATGCAGTTACTGGAGACTGACCGCCTGCTCCTGCGCCCCTTCACCCTGGACGATGCGGAGGGGCTGTACGCCTACGCCAGCCACCCGGAGGTGGGCCCCCCGGCGGGGTGGCGCCCCCACCGGAGCGTGGAGGAGAGCCGACAGGTCATCGAGAACATCTTCATCCCCTCGGATGCCCTGGCGGTGCTCCGCAAGTCCGACGGCCGCCTGATCGGTTCGGCTGGCTTCGTGGACCGGCACCGCGCGGAGCTGGGGACGCCCAGCGAGGAGATCGGCTATTCCCTGGCCCGGGACTGCTGGGGCCAGGGGCTGATCCCCGAGGCGGTGAAGGAGATTATCCGCCACGCCTTCGCCGACCTGGGCTACCAGGCCCTGTGGGCGGCCTACTACGACGGCAACCGCAAGTCCAAGCGGGTCATGCAGAAGTGCGGCATGACCTACCGCCTCTCCCGTATCGAAGCGGTGGAGCAGCTGGGCGAGACCCGGCTGGCCCACTACTTTGCCGTCACCCGAAGGGAGTGGGAGCGGTGACCGAGTATTTTGTCCCCACCGGAGCGTCCGAGACCGAGCTGGTGGAGAAACGCTCCCGCTTTCTCGGCCGCGTCTGGCCGGTGGAGAGCGAGGAGGAGGCCAGGGCCCGCATTGAGGAGATCCGAAAAAAGCACTACGACGCCCGCCACCACTGCTGGTGCTACCGCATCCGGGAGGGGGGCGTGGAGCGCTACTCCGACGACGGGGAGCCCCAGGGCACGGCGGGCCAGCCCATGCTCAACGTCTTCCAGCGGGAGGGGGTCACCAACGTCTGCTGCGTGGTGACCCGCTACTTCGGCGGTATCCTGCTGGGGGCGGGAGGGCTGGTGCGGGCCTATACCCAGTCCGCCAAGGACGCCCTGGACGCGGCAGGCATCTCCGTGGTGCGCCGCTGGGTGGAGGTGGCTGTGCCCTGCCCCTACTCCTTTTTTGAGCGGCTCAAGCTGGAGCTGGAGGCCCACGGCGGGGTGCTGGGGGAGGTGGAGTACGCCGCCGACGTCACGGTGCACGCCCTGCTGCCCGAGGAGCGGGCGGAGGCATTCTCCGCCCGGCTCACCGAGCTGGCCGCCGGCGGAGTGGCCGCCCAGGTGTGCGGTGAGTCCTTCCAGGCGGTGCCCCGGACACAAGTATGAACAAATCATGAATCTTTTGCAAAAAAGAAGGATTTTTCCGAGGAAAGAAGTATATAGTTACAGAGACTGCTGAGAGGTAGGTGGTATCTGTGACCCTGCGCGAACAGACCGAGGCGCTGGAGCGGGAGATGCTCTCCCCCTTTGCATGCCTGTCGTCCCAATCCCGGGGGCGGCAGACGCCGCTGGAGCCCTGTCCCACCCGCACCTGCTTCCAGCGGGACATCGACCGGATCATCCACTCCAAGGCCTTCCGGCGGCTCAAGCACAAGACCCAGGTCTTTCTGGAGCCGGAGGGGGACCACTACCGCACCCGCATGACCCACACCCTGGAGGTCAGCCGCATCGCCCGCACCATTGCCCGGGGCCTGCGGCTCAACGAGGATCTGGCGGAGGCGGCGGCCTACGGCCACGATCTGGGCCACACCCCCTTCGGCCACGCCGGGGAGCGGGTGCTCAATGAAATCCTGCCTGGCGGCTTCGCCCACAACGAGCAGTCCCTGCGGGTGGTGGACCGGCTGGAAAAGGAGGGGGAGGGCCTCAACCTGACCTATGAGGTGCGGCGGGGCATCCTCTGCCACACCGGCCCCGACCGGGCGGAGACCCTGGAGGGCCAGCTCCTCCGGCTGGCCGACAAGATCGCCTACATCAACCACGACATTGACGACGCCATCCGGGGCAGGATCATCTACCCCATGGACATACCCCTGTCCATCTCCCAGGTGCTGGGCTTCACCCACTCGGAGCGGATCAACACCCTGACGGTGGACATCATCACCCAGAGCGCCGGGCGGGACGCAATTCTCCAGTCCCCCGCCTGCCGGGACGCTATGGGCGAACTGCGGGCGTTCATGTTCGAGTTTGTCTACCGCAATCCGGTGGCCAAGGGGGAGGAGGGGAAGGCTCAGGAGCTGCTCCGCCGCCTGTTCGACTACTACCGGCGGGAGCCGGACAAGCTGCCACCGGAGTTTCAGGACATCAGGATGGAGGAGGGCGTGGAGCGGGCCGTCTGCGACTATATTGCGGGCATGACCGACGTCTACGCGGTGGAGTGCTTCAACGCGGCGTTCATTCCGAAATCCTGGAGCGTGAAGTAGGCGCGGACAGGCAGGCCGCGCGGGAGGGTATAAGCCTGGTATATTGTGGAAAACATAGTCGGAAGGAGGGCGCGGCGTGCCGATTCCCGAACAATTCATCGACGAGCTGGTGGCCCGGAGCGAGATCTCCGACGTGGTTTCCTCCTATGTCCACCTGACCCGGAAGGGAAACAACCTGTGGGGGCTGTGCCCCTTTCACAACGAAAAGACGCCCTCCTTCTCGGTTTCGCCGGATAAACAGATTTACCACTGCTTCGGCTGCGGCAAAGGGGGCGGGGTGATCTCCTTCATCATGGAGATCGAGAACCTGCCCTTTCCCGACGCGGTGCGCCTGCTGGCCCAGCGGGCGGGGCTGGAGGTGCCCGACGCAGGCGCCGATGACGCCGGGCGCAAAAAGCGGGCCCGGGCTCTTGCGGCCAACCGGGACGCGGCCCGGTTTTACCACGACTACCTCAAGGGCCCCGGCGGTGCGCGGGTGCGGGACTATCTGGCCCAGCGGCAGGTTGCGCCGCGCACCGCCACCCGCTTCGGCCTGGGGGCGGCTCCGGAGCAGTGGGACGCGCTGACCAGGGCGCTGACCGCCAAGGGATACAGCAAGATGGAGCTCATCGACGCCGGGCTGGCCGTGGCGGGCAAGAACGGCGGCGTGTACGACAAGTTTCGCGCCCGTCTCATGCTCCCCGTCATCGACGTGCGGGGGGAGGTGGCCGGCTTCACCAGCCGCATCCTGCCGGGGGAGGAGGGGGCCAAGTACCTCAACACCCCGGAGACCATTGTCTTCAAAAAGGGGCGGCTGATCTACGCCCTCAATTTTGCCAAAAACACCAAGCGCCCCAACCTGGTGCTGGTGGAGGGCAATATTGATGTGATCACCCTGCACCAGGCCGGGTTTGATAATGTGGTGGCCACCATGGGCACCGCCCTCACCGAGGAGCACGCCCGGATTCTGGCCCGCTACACCAAGGAGCTGGTGCTCTGCTACGACAATGACACGGCGGGCAAGCAGTCCACCGACCGGGTGCTCAACATTCTGAAAAACGCCAACCTGAACGTCCGGGTGCTCCAGCTCCCCAACGCCTACGACGCGGAGGGAAAGCCCATCAAGCAGGATCCGGACGACTTTGTGAAGAAATTCGGCCCGGCGGCCTTTGAGAAGTGCCTGAACGGCAGCGCGGGCCAGAACGACTACCGGCTGGAGACCCTCCAGCAGAAGCACAGCCTGGCCGACGAGGAGGGGCGCATGGCCTTCCTCCGGGAGGCGGTGGAGACGGTGGCGGCGCTCCAGAGTCCCATCGAGCGCGAGATTTACGGCAACAAGGCCGCGGCGGCCGCAGGGATCTCCTCCTCCGCCTTTGCTCAGGAGGTGGAGCGGTTCCGCAAGAACCGGGCATGGCAGGCCCGCAAGAAGCAGGCCCGCCGGGAGCTGACGCCGGCGGCCCAGCTCCAGCCCCGGGAGCGGGAGCTGCGGTATGAGAACCTCCGCTCCGCCCGGGCGGAGGAGGGGGTGGTGAGGCTGCTGCTGCTGGAGCCCGACCTGTTTCCCCAGGTGGAGGGGTTGGGGCCGGAGCAGTTTTCCGCCCCGGTGCTGGCCAAGATCTACGCCCTGCTGTGCCAGCGCCACCGGGAGGGGCGCTCCACCCAGTTGGCCGCCCTCGCCGGGGCGCTCTCCCCGGAGGAGATGAGCCACCTGGTGAGCGTGATGGATCAGCCGGAGGCCCTGGCGCACAGCGCCCAGGCCCTGCGGGATTACATAGAGATCATTGAGACCGAGGCCCTCAAGCGGGGCGGGGCGGGCGCAAGCGACCCCCTGCTGGCGGCACGGGAGAAGTTCAGAGAAAGAAAAGCGTATGGAGGATAACCGCATGAGTGAAAAGAAGACCACCAGCAAGAAGGGACACACCCTGACCCTGGAGGATCAGACCAAGCTGGCCCAGGCCAATGTGAAGAAAATGGAGCAGGGCAAGATCGAGGTCATGAAGGTCGTCGAGGGCGTCCAGGGGGCGGAGAAGCTGGCGGAGCTGATCGAGCGGGGCAAGAAAAACGGCAAGCTCTCGTCCAGTGAGCTCATGGATGTGCTGGAGAACCTGGATCTGGAGAGCGACCAGATGGACAAGATCTACGATACCCTGGAGAACCTGGGCATCGACACCGTGGGCGACGACTATCTGCCCGAGCTGGCTGACGATATCATGCCCCCCCTGGAGGAGCTCAACGAGATTGAGGAGCTCCCCGAGGAGGAGATGGTGGACCCCAATACGCTGGTGGACTCCTTCGGCATCGACGACCCTGTGCGGATGTACCTTAAGGAGATCGGCAAGGTGAATCTGCTCACTCCCGATGAGGAGGTCCAGTTGGCCCAGGATATGGGGGCCGGCGACGCGGCCAAGGAGCAGATGGAGGAGCTGGAGCAGGCCCGGAAAAACGGCGAGGAAGTCTCCCTCACCGAGGAGGAGGAGAAGGAACTGCGCCGCCTGGTGAAGCGGGGCGAGGCCGCCAAGCAGCGCCTGGCCGAGGCCAACCTCCGCCTGGTGGTGTCCATCGCCAAGCGGTATGTGGGCCGCGGCATGCTCTTTCTGGATCTGATTCAGGAGGGCAACCTGGGCCTCATCAAGGCGGTGGAGAAGTTCGACTACACCAAGGGCTACAAGTTCTCCACCTATGCCACTTGGTGGATCCGCCAGGCCATCACCCGGGCCATCGCCGACCAGGCCCGCACCATCCGCATCCCCGTCCACATGGTGGA
>ERZ856578.6679-NODE-6679-length-12793-cov-15.114187_pt1 | contig 12793 bp, 9 predicted proteins | sample MGYA00514384_ERZ856578 | MGnify/ENA primary metagenome ERZ856578 (study PRJEB29103, sample SAMN06111958) | human gut metagenome | biome: human gut; feature: ankylosing spondylitis patient; material: healthy_person | host: Homo sapiens | place: China:Hangzhou...
AACACAGAAAAACGGCGTGACCTTCGGGTCACACCGTTCTCTGCGACAAAATAGTTACTTGTCACTATTAAGCCTTGGAATTCCGCTGTTTTTTAACATCGGAGTGACAAGACTTGAACTTGCGGCCTCTACTTCCCTAAAGTAGCGCTCTACCACCTGAGCCACACCCCGAAACGCAAGTTATATTATAACTGCACCTTTTGATAAAAGCAAGTACTTTTTTTACTTTTTTAGAATTTTTATATCAATATTTTCAGGTGTGGCTAAAAGTATTGAAAAACGGTTGGTGCATAGGAAAATCACAGTAGAGAAACAGATAATAAGTGACAGGGCAGGAAAGTATTGCTATACTGAAAGCATTAAGTGGAATAAACGGAATGTACGGAAAGGGAAAGTTATGAAAAAACGGATTTGTATCAGTATAGCAGGAATTCTTGTCCTGTCTTTGCTTACCGGGTGCTCGGCAGCCGGACAGGTGATGAAGCTGTGGGAGCAGACGGCATGGGAAGAACAGCACAGGACAGAGCAGGAAGAAGAAAAAGAAGAGGAAGAAATTGATCCGGGATATACATATGAGCAGCCGGAGGAGGAGACCGGAGGTTCGGTACAGGAAGACGGGATGGAGGATCTGCAGGCATTGTTTGATGCCGGGTTTCCTTATCATCTGAACGGCAGATATGCGGTCCAGGGAGAGATGATTTATTTTGCATCGAATGAAGCGGTTTACGGCTACAATCAGATCACCGGGGAGTTTGAGATTTTTTCACTTACCGGAGAGAATTATGAAATGCCAAAGACCTATTCGGGGATCGCGGATGGCGGAAAGCTTTATCTCGATGGAGAATATCTGTACTACTTTAATGACTTTTATCAGGAGCGGGAGGATCGTTCGGAAAGCCTTCTGTATCAGGTAGATTTATCTACCGGCGAGACTTATCAGGTGGAGTTTTCGTTTGATGAATATGTTACGGATTTGTATATTCTGGATCATCAGATGTATCTGCGGACATATGATGAAAACTACAACACCGGATATCATACGATCGCGTTAGAGGAAAACGGAGAGATCGGGGAAGAGATTACTGGTACAAGGGAGGACGGACGCGTTTCCATTCCGGCAGGGTATGAAGAAATTCAGATCTTGGATATGGAAGGCTGGCTTTATTATGCTTATCAGAATCTGTACTTCTCACAGATTCTTTTGCAGGATGAGAATCAGAATTATGTTCTGTATGATCCGGATACCGAGGAAATAACGGAACTGCTTTCTTCAGACTATTCCGTGAATTATTATGATGGCTGGCATATTCTGTATTACTTAAGTGAATATATGTCCGAAGACGGAGCAGCCCATCAGTATTACCGGAACCTTAACACAGGGGAAGAACACGAGCTTTCTGCTGAAAAGCGCAATGTGATCGGTGCGGATGTCGAAGGGATCTATTATATGAAACACAATTCGGAAACGAATCTGCATCAGACGGAAGATCAGATGTGGTATCAGACTTACGATAGCCTGGATCAGGGACGGGAGGGACAGTATTTATATCAGATTACCTGGAGTCCTTATATTAAGAATAATCTGGATCTGGTAGAGAATAGTCTCCTGACACTTTCCCATGGAGCGCTGTATGTCATTGAAGATTCCGGGGATCAGACCGTGTTTGCATCCTATAACTGGCTGACCGGAAAATCGGAAAATGCAGCCGTTCTTGCTGACCGGGAAATCAATCAGATCGGACAGTTCTATTATGAGGCGGATGAAGAACTGTGTGAGGATTGTGGCAAGCCAGTCTATGCATATTATATAGAAGGTTTTACCCTGAATGGAAGCATGCCGGGAGATGAGGCGATAAATGCACAGGTACAGGAAATAACGGATTCTATGATAAAGAATGCCGCAGGAGTAGGTATGGATGAGGAAGAATACCATGAAGAAGCGTACTATATGGAAGGATCGGTTACCTGTGAAGTAGATCTTTCTTATTACAATGACCGTTACATCGGACTTTTGTGGAGTGGGTATGATTATTACAGCGGCGCAGCCCATGGAATGCCCTATACGGACTTCAGGCTTTATGACCGCGGGACGGGAGAGGAGCTTTATCTGGACGATATTCTGGCAAGCTCCGAAGAGGAGTTAAATGCCATCGTGACCAGGATGTTTGAAGAACGGCACGATGGAGATGAAATCTGGGAATGGGGACTTGAATACATCTCAGAAAACGCCGGATTCCTAGAGGATCATCACTTGAAAGCGGGAGATTATTATCTTACTGACGAAGGTCTTGTGTATTATTTCGGAGCTTATGAGGTGGCAAGCTATGCAGAAGGAATGCCGGAGGTTCTGATTCCTTACGATGAGCTTAATTGGAAGATTGATTTATCATAATGGCAGAGCGGAAAAGTCAGGCATTTGTCAAAAACGGCAGATGTCTGACTTTTGTATAATGATGTAATATTTTTGCATAAATACTAATCAAAACATAAAATTGTATTAAATTTCGTACAATAGAAATGATGGAACTGTGATTTTAGACTGGAAAAGTGAATGAAAATATGTTATTATAACCCATTATGTGGTGTGCTTTAGCATAGTAACAAATTGATGAGGTGACAAAAATGCTGAAATATATTCTCAAAAGAATATTACTTGCCATCGTGACCATCTGGGCCGTGGCAACCCTGACCTTTTTCCTGATGAACATGGTTCCCGGTGGACCGTTCCTTTCCGAAAAGGCCATCAGTCCTCAGGCAACAGCCGCCCTGGAGGCGAAATATGGATTGGACAAGCCATTGTGGCAACAGTACCTGACCTATATGGCAGGCGCCAGTCACGGTGATTTCGGTGACAGTTTAAGACAGAGAGGACGTACCGTTATGGACATCATTACCATGAAGTTTCCGGTATCTGCCCGTGTGGGTGGTGTGTCTGTACTGGTCGCATTGCTGCTCGGTGTTCCTCTTGGCTGTATTGCAGCATTGAAGAGAGGGAAGTTCCTCGATAATCTGATCAGTGTCGTTTCCACCTGTGGAATTGCTGTACCAAGCTTTGTAATCTGTACATTGCTTTTATATTTTTTCGGTGTAAGGCTGCAGATTCTGCCGACCATGGGTCTTACCTCCTGGAAGCATTATGTGATGCCGGTCATGGCACTTGCTTTTTATCCGACTGCATATATTATGCGTCTGATGAGATCCTCCATGCTGGATGTTCTCGGACAGGACTACATGCGTACTGCGAAGGCCAAGGGACTTGCAGGCGGCAAGATTCTGTTTAAACATGCGTTACGAAATGCAATCCTTCCGGTTATTACCTATGTAGGACCGTTACTTGCCTATACTGTAACGGGAAGCTTTGTTGTCGAGAAGATTTTCACGATTCCGGGACTTGGCGGAGAGTTCATTTCTGCAATTAACGGACGTGATTATACCCTGATTATGGGCACAACCATTTTCCTTGCAACATTGATTATTCTTATGAATGTGGTTGTTGATATCGTATACAAGATTGTGGATCCGAGAATTAAATTAAAGTAAGGAGTCAGTCCATGAAAGAGAATCCAATTAGTTTTCAGTTAAAATTAAAACCTGAAGATTTTCTTCCGGCAACCGAGGAAGAGAAGCAGAGTCAGGTCATTATGCGTGAGAGCGTGAGCTTCTGGAAGGACGGAGCGAGACGCCTTCGCAAGAATAAAGTCGCAATGGTAAGCCTTGTGGTGATTATCCTTGTTATGATTTTTTCTTTTATCGTTCCTTCTTTTTATCCGTATAATTATAAGGAACAGATTAAGGGAGCCAATAACCTTCGCCCGATGCAGTATTCCGAAGAGGAGCAGGCGCGAATTGATGCCGGTGAAAAGGTATTTCCCCATGTCTTTGGTACCGACAAGATGGGACGTGATTATGCCATTCGTGTGATGATGGGAAGCCGTATTTCCCTTCTTGTTGGTCTGATTGCAACCGGTATTATCCTGATTATCGGTTCCATCTACGGATCGGTGGCTGCCTTCTTTGGTGGATGGGTCGATCTGGTGATGATGAGAATTGTTGATATTATTTATACGATCCCCGATATTCTGCTGATTGTATTATTATCCTTTGCACTGAAAGCACCGCTCGCACAATTAAAGGAAGCACCCGGCTTTGCCTGGGTTGGCGTTGTAGGTGAAAATCTGATCAGTATCTTCGTTGTATTCGCCCTTCTTTACTGGGTAGGTATGGCGAGAATGGTACGAAGCCAGGTGCTGATGCTTAAGGAAAGCGAATACGTTACAGCAGCAAGAGCACTGGGAGTAAGCAATGCAAAGATTATTAAGAAGCATCTGCTTACCAACTGTATCGGAACCCTGATTGTTACCACAACACTGCAGATCCCGTCTTCCATCTTTACGGAAAGCTTCCTAAGCTTCCTTGGTATGGGTGTTGCGGTTCCGCTTCCTTCTTTGGGGAGTCTTGCCAGTGATGCAATTAATGGTATGAATACCTATCCGTATCTGCTGTTTATCCCGGCATTACTGATCAGTTTGATTATTTTGAGCTTTAACCTGTTAGGCGACGGTCTGCGTGATGCATTTGATCCGAAGCTGAAGAATTAAGGAGGAGAGAATCATGTCAGAATATCTTGTTGATATAAAAAACGAAAGACTTTCCTTCTTTACTCCTGCCGGTGAGGTAAAGGCATTAAATGATGTTTCCATTCATTTAAAGGAAGGAGAAGTTCTTGGTATCGTTGGAGAAAGCGGTTCTGGTAAATCCGTAACCGCATACAGCCTGATGGGGCTGACGGCCTATCCGGGCAGACTGATAGGTGGAACATTGGAATTCAATGGTCACGAGATCGAGAAGATGGGCGAGAAGGAAATGCGGAAAATCCGTGGAAACGAAGTATCCATTATTTTCCAGGATCCCATGACCAGTTTAAATCCCGTTTATACAATCGGAAACCAGATTATGGAGGCGATTCTGCTCCATACCGATAAGAACAGAAAACAGGCAAAGGAGCGTGCCAGAGAGCTGCTTACCTTAGTTGGAATTAACGAGCCGGACAAGCGTTTAAAGCAGTATCCGCATGAATTATCCGGCGGTATGAGGCAGCGTGTCATGATCGCAATGGCACTGGCCTGTGAACCGAAGCTTCTGATTGCGGATGAGCCGACTACTGCTTTGGATGTGACCATCCAGGCACAGATTTTAGAGTTGATGATGGAGCTGAAGGATCGTCTTGGTATGGCAATCATTATGATTACCCATGACCTTGGTGTGGTTGCCAGCATGTGTGAGCGGATTGCCGTCATGTATGCGGGCAAGATTGTTGAATATGGTACTACAGAGGATATTTTCTATCATCCGAAGCATGAATATACGAAGGGACTGATCCGTTCCATTCCGAGAATTGATACGAAGGAGCATGAACGTCTGGTTCCGATTGAAGGGTCTCCTGTGGATCTCTTAAACCCGCCGAAGGGTTGTCCTTTCGCACCGAGATGTGAGAAATGTATGAAGATCTGTCTTCGTGAAATGCCGCCGGTAACGAGCTTTGGAGAGGTTCATTACACACAATGCTGGCTGAATCAGAAAGAAGAGATGGAGAAGGGAGCAGCCAATGAGTGATACATTAGTTCAGGTGGAACATTTACAACAGTATTTCCCGGCAGGTGGCTATGGAAAGAATAAGAAATATATTCAGGCAGTCGATGATGTTTCCTTCACGATCGAGCGTGGTGAAACCCTCGGACTTGTTGGAGAGTCAGGGTGTGGTAAGACAACCACGGGAAGAACTCTGCTTCGTCTGTATGAGCCGACCGGTGGCAAGTTCGTTTATGACGGTGAGACCGTATTTGATGTCGAAAAGAAGATTTTTGCACCGATGCTTCCTTACCGTAAGAAAATGCAGATTGTATTCCAGGATCCGTATGCAAGTCTGGATCCGAGAATGACCGTTGGAGATATCATTGGGGAAGCCATTGATGTGCATAAGCTGGCGAACAGTAAACAGGAACGGTATGACATTATTATTGAGATGCTTCGTCGTGTCGGGCTGAATTCCGAACATGCCAACCGTTATCCGCACGAGTTTTCCGGCGGGCAGCGTCAAAGAGTCGGTATTGCAAGAGCACTTGCAGTAAATCCGGAGTTTATCGTCTGTGATGAACCGATTTCCGCACTGGATGTTTCCATTCAGGCTCAGGTCATCAATATGTTTGAGGATTTACAGGAGCAGATGGGTCTCACGTATCTGTTCATTGCCCATGACCTTTCTGCCGTAAAGCATATTTCCAACCGGATCGGTGTTATGTATTTAGGAAGAATGGTAGAGCTTGCAGACAGCTATGAGCTGATTCAGCGTCCTCTCCATCCTTATACGAAGAGTCTGATTTCAGCAATTCCGATTGCTGACCCGAATAAGGCGAAGGAAAGCAAGCGTATTGTACTAGAGGGAGACGTTCCAAGTCCCTTAAATCCGCCGTCCGGATGCCGTTTCCGTACCAGATGTCCGTATGCGGATGAAACCTGTGCAGCGAAGGTTCCGGAGTGGAAGGAAATCGAAAAGGGACATTTTGCCGCATGTCACCATATTGACAAATGTAACTAAATGTGGTAATAATTTTAGAATAAACAATACGGGTATCGAAACAAAGTTTTTGGACGACCTGTATTTTGTTTGTAAATTTTTCAGAGGAGGAAATATTATGAAAAAGAAAGTTCTTGCACTTATTCTTACAGCCGCTATGGTTGTTGGATTGGCTGCCTGTGGCGGAAGCACTTCCAATGATGCTGCATCTACAACAGATGGAACCACAACAGAAGCCAGCGACAATCAGACTGGAGATGAGACAACAGACACAACAGAAGCAGCAGCTTCTACAGGAGAGAAGATCTTATCCGTACAGGTAGGACCTGATCCTGAAACCATCGATCCTGCATTAAACAGTGCAGTAGATGGTGGTAACATGTTATTACATTCCTTCGAATGCCTTTTAGCAGTAGATGAGAATGGTCAGCTTGTTCCCGGACAGGCAGAAAGCTGGGAGACATCGGAAGATGGTCTTACCTGGACTTTCCATTTAAGAGATGGTTTAAAGTGGTCCGATGGATCTGATTTAACCGCTAATGATTTTGTTTACAGCTGGAAGAGAGTATGCGATCCTATGGTAGCAGCTCCTTATGCTGAAACTGTACTTTCCATGGTTGAAGGTTATGACAAGGCCATCGAGGGTGACCTTGATGCACTTCAGGTAGTAGCACAGGATGACAACACACTTGTTGTAACTCTGAGCACCCCCTGTTCCTATTTCGGAAGCCTTGCAGCTTTCGCAACCTTAAGCCCGGTACAGGAGGCAACTGTTACCGCAAATGGTGATGCATGGGCAACCAGCGCAGCAACCTATATCAGCAACGGACCTTTCTATGTATCCGAATGGGTTCCCGGTTCTTATATCATGATGAGCAAGAACCCTTACTACTGGAACGCAGATGCAATCAAGCTGGATGGTATTAAGTGGAACCTTATCGAAGATTCCAACGCTGCATACAGCGCATACCAGACAGGTGAAGTTCTGATGATTAAGAATGTTCCTACCGAAGAAATCCCTTCCTTAAAGGATAGTGCAGATTTCCATGTAGATCCGATTATCGGTACTTACTACCTCAGCTTGAATCTTGAAAGAGATGCATTTAAGGATGCAAGAGTTCGTAAAGCATTAAGCCTTGCAATTGACCGTGATTATGTTGCTAATACTTTAATGCAGGGAACTTACTCACCTGCTGATAATCTCATGGGACCCGGATGGATCGACATGGATGGCAAGCAGTTCAAGGACAATGCAAACGGTGGTCAGTCTTATATTGATGTAAACAACTACGAAGCAGACTTAGAAGAAGCAAAACAGCTTCTTGCAGATGCTGGTTATCCGGATGGAGAAGGCTTCCCGTCCATTTCCTACACAACCAACGATGCAGGTTATCATAAGGTAGTTGCTGAATATTTACAGCAGGCATGGGCACAGCTTGGTATCGACCTTCAGGTAGATATCGTAGAGTGGGCTTCCTTCACACCTATGCGTCGTAACGGTGACTTTGATGTTGCACGTAACGGTTGGGTTGGAGATTATAGCGATCCTTCCAACATGCTGGAACTGTTCTACTCAACCAACGGTAACAACGATGGTAAGTTCAACAATGCAGATTTCGATGCAGCAATCGAGCTTTCCAGAACAACACTTGATTCCGCAGAACGTTCCAAGGCACTTCATACCGCAGAAGATGTTCTGATGGAAGAAACTGGATGTATTCCGGTTGCATACTACAATGACTTCTGGTTACAGAGCGACAAGATCACAGGATCCTGGCATTCACCTTATGGATACTGGTACTTCATGTACGCTGATATCACAGAATAATTTGTGAACCTGATTTCATAGAGAATCTGAAAGGAACTGCTTTTTGGCAGTTCCTTTTTTGCGCAAAAAAGTGTATAATGAGCCTTAGGTCTATGAACGAGGATAGAATCGTAACCATTCAGAACCTATTCGCAAAATAGCTGCTATGCAGTTCTCCTTTTGTCCATGTGGTTACTTCGCCATATAAATTATGCCAAATGTACTTACGAATGCAAGCATTCTCCGTACACATAGTCATAATTTGCATGGCTCTGAATAGTTACAATATATGATATGGAGGATGAAAAATGGCGGAAAAGGTAATCGACCGTTTTTTCAGATATGTACAGATTGATACACAGTCTAAAGAGGATGCGGAAAGCTTTCCCAGTACCGAAAAACAGAAAAATCTGGCAATGCTTCTTACAAAAGAGCTTCAGGAAATGGGAGCATCCGATGTGATTTATGATGAGGAACGCTGTTATGTGTATGCAAAGCTTCCGGGAAATGACCCTGCAAAGGGAGACAATTACCCGACCCTTGGCTTTATTGCACATATGGATACGTCACCGGATTGTTCCGGAAGGAATGTGAAGCCGAAACTTGTTGAGAACTATGATGGTAAGGAAGTGATTCTGAACGAAGAAAAAGCGATTGTGTTAAGTCCGGTCGTGTTTCCGGAGTTAAAGCATTATGTAGGTCAGACGCTTATAGTAACGGATGGAACCACGCTGCTTGGTGCCGATGATAAGGCCGGCGTGGCAGAAATTATGACCATGGTACAGACACTTTTAGAGCATCCGGAAATCAAGCATGGACCGATTGCAATTGGATTTACTCCGGATGAAGAGGTAGGCGATGGCGTGGATCATTTTAAGATCCGGCAGTTTGGCGCAGACTATGCCTATACGGTAGATGGCGGCGCGATTGGAGAACTGGAATATGAGAACTTTAATGCGGCATCTGCCAAGGCAATCATCCATGGTGTGAATGTACATCCGGGAGAAGCAAAGAATAAGATGAAGAATGCTTCTTTGTACGCAATGGAATTCCAAATGATGCTGCCGGGAACGATGCGTCCGGAATGCACGGATGGCTATGAAGGATTTTTCCATCTGACGAATATGGAAGGGACGGTAGAGCTTGCAACCCTTTCTTATATTATCCGTGACCATGATAAGGAACGCTTTCATGAGAAGAAGGAGTTGTTCCGTCACATTGCAAATGAAATGAATACCAGGTATGGAGAAGGAACCGTAGAGGTAGAGATCTCCGATTCTTACTACAATATGAAGGAAAAGATTGAACCCGAAAATCTTTTCCTCATTGAGAATGCGAAGTCCTGTATGGAAGAGCTGGGCATTGTACCGAAGATCCAACCGATTCGGGGCGGTACAGACGGTGCAAGATTATCCTTCCTCGGACTTCCCTGCCCGAATCTTTGTACCGGCGGACATAATTATCACGGCAGATTTGAGTATTGTGTTGTGGAATCCATGGAGAAGATTGTGGAACTGCTTGTACATATCACACAAAGGGAGCTGAAGTAGGGAATGATAGACTATGATCACTTTCATGTACTCAATTATGTAAAGAAAGAAGAATATACCGGCAGCATGAACGGCATGCGCTATATGCTTAAGAAGAAGGTTGTACCCAGGGATGATCAGGAGGAAACCTGTCTGGAGGTTATCATTTGGCCTGAACCTTATGGGTATGCAAAGACGGAAGAAGAGAAGAAGTTCCGCAGGGATTTTGCGTTTTCTGAGGATGGACTGAAAAAAGTGGTTGAATATTTAAATCAGCAGTTTGAGGATCAGAAAGCATTATGGAGTCTTTCTGCAAAGATGGAAATGTAGAACAGAATGGGATGTTTTACAGATTTAGTGATTGAAAATTACAACAAACAAGGATATAATAGTTAACATAAGTTTTTACTACAGTTGAGGGAGAGATCTGAATGTCAACACAGAATGGAACAGGAAGAATGGTCAGCAGAGAAGTTGATTTCTGCAGAGCATATAGCATGGAAGCAAAGGAGCAGCTCGAGAAACTATTTTTAAAAAATCGAATCTCCTATTTTATCGAATGGCAGGACCGCTCATTATTCTCCCGGTTGTTCGGAAAGAACGACACTAAAGGAAAGAATATTTTTACCATCCGAATTAATGAAGCCGATATTGAAAAGGCAACCGAGCTTGTCAATGGCATTGACTCCGTGAAAATACGTAAAAAGAAAGAAAATGAAAGATAGGGTGCTCAATGGGCACCCATTTTCTTTGTGCAGAAGTTATATTGGAGATTCCTTGGGATTGAGTCGGGGTATAGAAAAAGAAAATGGAATAAAATATCCAGAGAATTTGATAGATGTGGGTATAGAGCGGAAAAGTTGATTATAATACCCGTATAATAAAAGAAATGTGGATATGGGAAGAAATAATGCTAGAGAATACCCAGTGAATTTTCTTGAGAAGGGTATAAGAGAGAAAAATGAAGTGAAATACCCAAAGAAACTGATAGGTGTGGGTATGAGAAAGAAAAATGAAACCAAATATCCAGAGCAGTTGGTAGGCGTGGGTATAAAATAGAAAAAGAGTTTACGATACCCTCACAATAAAAATCATGAGGATAAGGTGATGAAAAAGTTTTCTATACCCACAAAAATATAATTGAATGAATTTCCACAAATAAAGAAGGAGAGTATGAGAAAACGGTCATGAGTATGGAACATAGGAAACATCAAAATAACAAGCAGAAGAAAGATAAGAAGCAAGCGACAGATAGGAAACAAAAGACAGATAGGAAGCAAGAAACAGATAAGAAACAAAAGTCAGGTAAAAGTCAAGAGACAGATAAAAAATATAAGACAGGTAAGAGTCAGGAAACAGATAAGAGATATAAGGCAGATAAGAGTCAGGAAACAGATAAGAGATATAAGGCAGATAAGAGTCAGGAAGCAGATCAGAAATATAAGACAGGTAAGAAACAAAAAACAGGTAACAGGCAGGAAATATATAAGAAAGAAGCAGTGAATGGAAAAGATAACCGCACGCATTTAGATAAGAATGAAGTGCAAGAGAAAAAAGAAATTCTAGAAAAGAAAAAATTGCAAGTCAGAAATCAAATTCAACATCAGTCACCGATGCAACAACCAAGTGCATCTCTCATGTGTCCGGTTGAAAAGAAATGCGGAGCCTGCAATTATCTTTCTGTGGATTACGATAAACAGCTTAAGAAGAAACAGCAGGACTTAGAGCAGTTATTACGTCCCTTTGGCAAAGTTGAGGGAATCATTGGAATGGAAAATCCCTATCATTACCGTCATAAGGTGCATGCGGTATTTGATCGTGACCGTAAGGGAAATATCCTGGCAGGTGCTTATCAGGAAAATACGCATCAGGTGGTTTCTACAGAAGGCTGCCTGATCGAAAACGAAAAAGCCAGTGCAATTATCCAGACCATTAAGATGCTGCTGCCTTCTTTTCGGATTAAAACCTATGATGAAGATACCGGTTATGGACTGCTGCGTCATGTACTGATTCGTGTAGGACATGCAACAGGACAGATCATGGTAATTCTGGTATTAGGATCGCCCATTCTGCCTTCCAAGAATAACTTTGTTAAAGCACTTCGTAAAGAGCATCCGGAGATTTCAACAGTCGTTGTAAATGTAAATGACAGGAAGACAAGCATGGTTCTTGGAGAAAAAGAACAGGTAATATATGGTCCAGGCTATATTCAGGATCGTCTGTGTGGGCTTACTTTTAAAATTTCACCCAAGTCATTTTATCAGGTAAATCCGGAACAGACGGAAAAGTTATACCGAAAAGCAATGGAATATGCAGGTCTGACTGGGAAAGAAAAGGTATTGGATGCTTACTGTGGAACCGGCACAATCGGTATGGTAGCAGCCAGACAGGCGCAGTCCGTCATTGGAGTGGAATTAAATAAAGATGCCGTAAAAGATGCAATTATCAATGCCAAGCAGAATGATATTCACAACATCCGCTTTTATAATCGGGATGCCGGTGAGTTCATGGTAGAGCTTGCAGACAAACAAGAAAAGGTTGATGTTGTGTTCATGGATCCGCCACGAAGCGGCAGTGATGAGAAGTTCCTGTCTTCACTTGTGAAGCTGCAGCCTGACTGTGTAGTCTATGTTTCCTGCAATCCCGAAACCCTTGCGAGAGATCTTAAATACCTGACAAAGAAAGGATACGAGATGAAAAGGGCAGTAGGAGTTGATTTATTTCCGATGACGGTGCACGTTGAGTGTGTAATAATGATGCAGTATTGTGGAAAAGAGAAGAAAAAGTAGGGTTTGACCACAAGATGTTGTGCTCCCTGGGCAAAAATTAGGCTGAAAAAGGGCTGGTTTTTGCCCGATTTTTTTGCCCATTTTTAAAGATGCA
>ERZ856578.6681-NODE-6681-length-12783-cov-19.526602_pt1 | contig 12783 bp, 10 predicted proteins | sample MGYA00514384_ERZ856578 | MGnify/ENA primary metagenome ERZ856578 (study PRJEB29103, sample SAMN06111958) | human gut metagenome | biome: human gut; feature: ankylosing spondylitis patient; material: healthy_person | host: Homo sapiens | place: China:Hangzhou...
AAAATATCTCTATGAAGAAATGAAAATGTGAGAAAAAGCGAGTTAACAAGAGAAAAACAAAGATTATTATGGGAGGACTGCACATGAAGATAACAGATCTTCTTGGTGAAGCAACCGAATACGATAAAAAACAAGCTGTTGAGAAAAAGAAAATAAAAAGTTGGCTTAAGAGTGTCAGTGCCTTTGCAAATACAGCAGGCGGAATGTTGATCTTTGGTATCACAGACAAGGAAGAAATTGTCGGTTTGGAAGATATTAAGTCTGACTCCGAGTTTATCAGTCAGAAAATCAAAGAGAGAATTTCGCCATTTCCTGAAGTGATAATGAAGCTTCACAAAACTGAAGACGAAAAAGAACTATTACTCCTTCAAATTCCGGCAGGAGCAGAAACCCCATATTACTATACCGGCGACGGTGTAACGGAAGCATATATACGAATTGGAAATGAAAGTGTTGTTGCTGATGCGACCGAATTAAAGCGTTTGGTTATGCGTGGCAGAAATTCTTCTTATGATTCGTTAATATCTCCATACAACTATGATGACTTCTCTTTCAGCAAACTGAGAGAGCGTTATAAATCTTGGACTGGAAATAGTATGACAGAAAAAAGTTTTGAATCTTTCGGTATTCGAGATGCACAGGGACATCTTACAAATGCAGGCGCATTACTTGCCGATGATTCTCCTGTCCGCTGGTCTCGCCTTTTCTGTACAAGATGGAATGGATTGGATAAGAGCGGTGGACAGATTGATGCTTTGGATAGTGCCGAGTATACAGGTAGCCTTATTATTCTTCTGAATGAGGGCGTGAGCTTTGTAAAGCGTAACATGAAAACGCTTTGGAAGAAAACTCCTGATTCTAGAATTGAAATGCCGGATTACTGTGAGCGAAGTGTATTTGAAGCATTGGTCAATGCTCTGATTCACCGAGATTACCTGATTAATGGAAGCGAAGTTCATATGGATATGTTTGATGATCGCCTTGTAATTTACTCTCCGGGTGGTATGCCTGACGGAACACAGATTCAGGAACGTGATATTGATGATATTCCTTCCACCAGAAGAAATCCCATACTTGCAGATATTTTTGCTCGTCTTGGATATATGGAACGTCAAGGCAGTGGTTTAAGCAAGATATGTACTGCCTATGAAAATGCTGCAAATTATCAAGCTGGTATGGAACCTACTTTCCGTTCTAATCGTGTAGAGTTTACAGTAAAGCTTCCGAATTTGAACTTTAAAGCATCAGGCGATGAGGCTTTAAATGAAACATTAAATGAGGCTTTAACAGAAAAACAAAAGTTACTGCTTGATATATTGCGAAACAATCCCACCATTACGCAAAAGGAAATCGTTGAAAGTGCCTCTCTATCCAGAAGTACTGTTCAGAGAACAGTTAAAGAACTGATTGAAATGGGACGACTGGAACGAGTTGGCTCGAAGAAAACAGGCAGTTGGATTGTAAAAGAATAAAAATATAGTATTTGAAATCTCCGTTGTTCTATTACAGAATTACGGAGATTTTTTCTCGGTTGGATTGAAATATTGATTGAGAATTGCAATTTGAAATTGAATTTAGAGAAAAAAGAGGTATAATGTTCTTATAGCACAAAATTATGAGAAGTTGCATTTGTGGGAGGTTGAAACATGGCTGTTTGTTATAATAAATTATGGAAAATTCTTATTGATCGTGGTATGAGCAAGACGGAACTTATTAAGGCTGCAAAAATTAGTACAAATGCCATGGCAAAACTGGGAAAGAATGAAGATGTACGAGTAGAGGTTTTGGTTAAAATATGCGGAGTGTTAAATTGCTCCATAGATGATATTCTGGATATCATTCCAGAACAGACAGCTTAAGGCAAGGAGGATATACTGATGAGTACTGTTTTATCAAAGAAACAAATGACAGAAGAAGACATCAAATTGAATTATATTACTCCTGCTATTATGAAAGGCTGGAAAGGTCATATCACGATGGAGACTAAAATCACGGATGGTCGCATCAATATCCGTGGAAACATCGTGGCTCGTAGCAAGCCTAAGTTTGTTGATTATATGCTTTACCTCAACGACGGAAAGCCTATTGCCGTTGTTGAAGCAAAGGACAATAACCACTCTGTATCTCATGGTTTGCAGCAAGCTATGACCTATGCTCAGATGATGGATCTACCATTTGCCTATTCCTCAAACGGAGACGCTTTCTATGAGCATAACTTTTTGACCGGACAGGAACAGCAAATTGCTTTAGATAAATTTCCGACACAGGATGAGCTTGTGGCGAGGTATTATGCTGAACTGAACGGCGGTAAGGGCATTTCTGATTTGGAAAAGAAAATTGTTTTACAGCCCTATTATTCCTCGCAAAATACATATCCTCCACGATACTATCAGCGAAATGCTGTAAACAGAACCGTTGAAGCAATCGCCAGAGGACAGCAGAGATTGCTGCTTGTCATGGCTACCGGAACAGGCAAAACATATACTGCTTTTCAGATTGTATATCGTCTGCTCCGTTCTGACCTTAAAAAGAGAATTTTGTATTTAGCGGACAGAAATATTCTTGTAGACCAAAGTATTGCACAGGACTTCGCACCGCTTGAAAAGACAACTTACAAGGTTGATTTTTCTGACAAAGAATGTTTGAAAGAAATTGCATCCCATGAAGTGAATTTTGCCCTCTATCATCAGATGGTGGGACAGAATGACGAGGAGCATTTCAGGCAGATTCCGCCTGAATACTTTGACCTTATCGTGGTAGACGAGTGTCACCGTGGAAGTGCTAAGGAAGACAGCAACTGGCGCAAGGTTTTGGAATACTTTTCTTCTGCCACTCAGATTGGTATGACCGCTACTCCAAAGGAAAGTGAAAAGGTGTCGAACATAGATTACTTTGGAGAACCGGTTTACATTTACAGTTTGAAGCAAGGTATAGAGGACGGCTTCCTTGCTCCGTTCAAGGTCATCAATATCACGACCAACATTGGAGATGGATGGAGACCGTACCACGGACAGACCGACATTTACGGCAATGTGATTGAAGACCGCATTTACAATAACAGGGACTACGACTACAACATTATTCTCCAAGACCGTATTGACGAGGTTGCACGAGAAATCACGGAATATCTGAAAAGTACCGACAGGATGCAAAAAACTATCATTTTCTGTGCTTCCGAAGACCATGCAGAACGCATGAGGATTGCCCTTATCAACCGCAATTCTGACATGGTTAAGGAGAACCCGGACTATTGCGTGAGAATTACAGGTTCGGATGTTTATGGCAAGTCCAAACTTGATTATTTCATCTCTGTATCCGAGCCTTATCCAGTCATTGCAACAACTTCGGAACTTCTTTCTACCGGAGCTGACTGCAAGATGACGAAGCTGATTGTTCTCGACAAGACGGTTGAGAGCATGACTACCTTTAAGCAGATTATTGGACGAGGAACCCGTATTAGAGAAAAGGACGGCAAGACACATTTTGTCGTTATGGACTTTAGAAATGTGACAAGGCTATTTTCTGACCCGGATTGGGACGGCCCGGTTGAACAGGATGAGGGCTTCCAACATGGCGGCACTAAGCCAAAAGGCGGCGGACATGGCGGAGGTGGAGGTAAGGAACCTCCTGTTGACCCCGTAGAAACTCCAATCGTTGATAAGGATGGGTGCAAGGTGAAAATTATCAACAAGACTGTTTCTGTCTACGATGCCAACGGCAAACTGCTCAGACAGGAAGACATTATTGATTATACAAGAACCAACATCAAGGGCGAATACGCTTCTCTGTCCGACTTCATCCGCAAATGGAAAGCATCGGACAAGAAGAAAACCATTGAAGAATCCTTTATGGCAATGGGTATTGATTTGAAAGTGCTTAAAGCAGATCAGGGAATGAAAGATGTAGACGATTTTGACTTTATCTGTTATGTCGCATATGGCAAGAAACCGCTGACCCGAAAAGAACGAGCAAACAACGTCAAGAAGAAAGACTTTTTCAGCAAGTATTCAGCCGATGCACAGGCTGTCCTTGATATATTGCTGGACAAGTACATGAACCAAGGCATCACAGAGGTTGAAGATATTAAGGTGCTTTCTCTTGCAGATTTTGCCAATTACGGTAAGCCTGCAAAAATTGTCAAGCTGTTTGGTGGCAAGGCGCAATATGAAGCCGCTGTTAGAGAACTTGAAGCAAATATTTATGAAGAAATAGAGGTAGGATAATTATGGCGATGCAGTCAGGTTTTATAAAAAGAATTAGAGATATAATGCGTATGGACGCAGGTATTAACGGTGATGCCCAGAGAATTGAGCAGATGGTATGGATGCTCTTTCTTAAGGTTTATGACGCAAAGGAAGATGATTGGGAACTGAATGAGGATAATTATGAATCTATCATTCCCGAAGATCTTAGATGGAGAAATTGGGCGAAAGCTGACGAAAACGGTCATGCTATGACTGGAGACAAGCTCCTTAGCTTCGTCAATAACACCCTGTTCCCGGTGCTGAAAGGCAATGATGTCAAAGAAAGTGAAAAGGTTCTCTATGAGGGTATCCAGGTCACACCCGATACCCCAATTAAGAAAGCCATTGTCAAGTCCACCTTCGAAGATGCCAATAACTATATGAAAGATGGCGTTTATCTCCGTCAAGTCATTGATGTCATTGATGAAATCGAGTTTGATGATGTTAAGGAAAGCCATGACTTTGGCTTTGTCTATGAGGAAATTCTGCGAGAGTTGCAGTCTGCCGGTTCATCCGGTGAATTTTACACGCCGAGAGCTGTAACCGAGTTTATGGCTCTAATGATCAAGCCGCAGCTTGGCGAAAAGATGGCAGACTTTGCTTGCGGTACTGGTGGCTTTATCACCTCTTGGCTTGGACAGCTCTCCAAGCAGGTAACTGACACTACGGCTCAGAAACAGCTTGATGATAGTATTTACGGAATTGAGAAAAAGCCGTTCCCTTATCTGCTCTGTGTGACTAATATGCTGTTGCACGATATTGAAGTTCCGAACATCTATCACATGAACTCATTGAAACACAACTTGCTTGATTATACAGATGATGATAAGTTTGATGTTATTTTAATGAATCCACCTTATGGCGGACATGAGGATAAATCTATTCAAAACTTTTTCCCTGATGACCTGACAAGCTCTGAGACCGCAGACCTTTTCATGTCTGTTATTATGTATCGGCTGAAAAAAGGTGGTCGTGCGGCGGTTATTCTTCCAGATGGATTCTTGTTTGGAACGGATAATGCGAAGGTGGCAATCAAGAAAAAGCTGTTCTCAGAATGTAATGTACATACTATCATTCGTATGCCGCACAGCGTTTTTGCGCCTTATACATCCATCACAACCAATATTCTGTTCTTTGACCGTACTGGCCCGACAACAGAAACGTGGTTCTATCGTCTGGATATGCCAGAGGGCTATAAAAACTTCTCAAAAACCAAGCCGATGCAGCTTGTTCATTTTGACCCCGCTGTACAGTGGTGGGATAACAGAGAAGAAATTACGATTGACGGGTTTGACAAGGCGAAGAAATTTACAGTCAAAGAACTATCTGACAGAACATACAACATTGATCTCTGCGGATATCCTCACGAGGAAGAAGAAATTCTGCCGCCTAAGGAACTGATCCAGCAGTATCAGGAAAAACGAGCAAGTCTGAATGCAGATATTGACCGCATTCTGGCTCAGATTACAGAAATATTGGGAATTGATTTGGAGGAAGAATAATGACCGGACAACAGCTGAAAAACTCAATATTACAGATGGCTGTTCAGGGGAAACTTGTTCCGCAAGACCCAAATGATGAGCCGGCTTCTGTATTGCTTGAGAGAATAAGAAAAGAAAAAGAACAGCTCATCAAAGAAGGGAAAATCAAGAAAGAGAAGAATCCTTCTTACATCTTCCGTGGTGCCGATAATTTGCCTTATGAGAAAGTTGGCAAAAACGAGCCTGTTTGCATTGCTGATGAGGTTCCATTTGAAATTCCGGAGAGTTGGGAATGGGTGCGTCTCGGTAACATCTTTCAACACAATACAGGTAAAGCCTTAAATGCATCCAATCGCACTGGTTCTCTTTTGCCATATATCACAACATCTAATTTGTATTGGGATAGATTTGAACTGGGTAATTTGAGGGAAATGTACTTTTCTGAAAATGAGATTGAAAAATGTACCGCAACAAAAGGCGATTTACTTGTTTGCGAAGGTGGAGATATCGGGCGTGCTGCAATATGGATGTTTGATGAAGATATTCGCATACAAAATCATATTCATAAGCTTCGTTCCTACACAGAAGTATGTACAGAGTTCTTTTATTACTTGTTCTATTTGTATAAACACGCTGGATGGATTGGTGGAAAAGGAATAGGCATCCAAGGATTATCTGCTAACGCATTACACGCATTATTATTTCCATTACCACCATTATCTGAGCAAAAACGTATTGTTTCAAAAATAAAAGAATCTGAACCTCTGATGGAAAAGTATGCAGATGTCGAAAAGTATTTGGATAAATTGAATACGGAATTTCCTGACCAACTTCGCAAGTCCATTCTACAGGAAGCAGTTCAAGGAAAACTTGTCCCACAAGACCCTACTGATGAACCGGTGTCTGTTCTTCTGGAACGCATCCGTGCCGAGAAGCAACATCTGGTGAAAGAAGGAAAAATCAAGAAAGACAAGCACGAATCCGTCATTTTCAGAAGGGATAATTCTCATTATGAAAAGCGTGGTTCTGAGGAAGTTTGCATTGATGATGAAATTCCTTTTGAAATACCAGAGAATTGGTGTTGGGCAAGGATGGGAAGTTATCTGGACGTTCGTGATGGAACACACGACACCCCTAAGTATGTTCTTGAAGGTATCCCTCTTGTAACAAGCAAAAATCTATGCAATGGAAAAATTGATTTTTCAACTGCAAAATTTATAAGTAGAGAAGATCACCTTGCAATTTCTCTGCGTTCAAAGGTTGATGCCGGAGATATAATGTATGCCATGATTGGAAGCATCGGAAATCCAGTACTTTACAATGGGAATGCTGAATTTAGTATCAAAAACATGGCTCTGTTCAAGAAAATAGCCAATGGATTAGATATGGAATATGTATATTGGTTCCTTTATTTGTCACAAGATACCATGAAGAAATTTGCTTCTGGTGGTGTACAGTCATTTGTCTCATTAGGATATCTACGTAATTATTGGATTCCAGTTCCACCTATTCAAGAACAGCACAGGATTGTTACCGCCATAAAGCAAATACTGCCTAAAATCAGCACTTTGTAAAGTTCTCATTATGAGAAGTTGGACGGAATCGAGCGTTGTATCGACGATGAGATACCTTTTGAGATACCAGATAGTTGGAGTTGGACAAGGTTTGGAACTGCCATGATAAATCGAGATGCTGAAAGAATTCCGTTATCCGTAGGTGAACGTTCAAAATTAGCAAAAAAATATGATTATTATGGTGCGTCGGGCGTTATCGACAAGGTAGATCGTTTTTTGTTTTCAAAACCGCTTTTGTTGATTGGAGAAGACGGAGCTAATCTTTTGCTGCGTAATAAACCAATCGCATTTATTGCTCAAGGAGAATATTGGGTAAATAACCACGCTCATGTTTTAGATTCTGTGGAAGGACTGCTGTTAGAATATGTTGCAACATATATCAATGCAATCAATCTTGCTCCGTATGTTACGGGAACTGCACAACCTAAAATGAATCAAGAAAAAATGAACTCTATTCTCATTCCGATTCCTCCAACTGCTGAACAATTTAGAATTGTCCATGAGGTATCCTGTATAACATCAGTAATCGGACATCTGTAAAGAAAAAGGCATACACTTCTGACGATTTGAGGTGTATGCCCTTCTTTTTACCAATCTACGATTGTATCAACAATTTCACGCTGTTCTGTTGCAGTTTTTCTCAGATAAATACGAGTGGTTTCAATACTCTCATGGCCCATGAGGTCTGCCAGAAATGCAATATCATTACATCTTTCCAGAAAGTTCTTGGCGAACCTGTGCCGAAAAGAGTGCGGATATACAACAGCCGGGTTGATGTCATATCGCACAGCAAGCTTTTTCAGTTGTCCGGAGATTCCACGGGTGGTAATGCGTTCCCCATATTTGTTCAAAAAAATGAAGCCGCTTTCTTGTTGCTTTTCAGCCAACCAAGAAAGGGCTTCATTTTGTAACTCTTTGGGGATATAAATTCTGCGTAATTTGCCGCCTTTAGAATACAAATCAAGATGCCCCAATTTAACGTGTTCAGCCTTGATTTGAATCAACTCACTGACTCTGGCTCCGGTAGCAGCAAGAAAACGGATCACAAAATACCAGAACGTCTCATCATCTCTTTTTAGGCAGGATTTGAAGTATTCATAGTCCGCTTCGCTGATTACGTTTTCCAGAAAAGATTTCTGCTGTACTCGTACAAAGGGGAGTTTCCACTTCTCTTTGCCGATACATTCCAAGTAACAGTTGATAGCTCGCAATCGAAGATTAACCGTCTTGGGCTTGTAATTCTCAATCAGCCATACCTTGTACTCACGCAGCTTTTTCTGGGTGATATCATCATACTGTTCTCCATATTGCTTAATTGCAAACATATACGATGAGATCGTGTTTTCTGAGAGGTTTGTACCTCTCAAGTGTCTTTCAAATTTTTCTTTTTCTATCATGGCGAAAGACCTCCTTTCGCCAGATATTATACAATCAAGTGTTAAATCAGCGTAATTGCATTAAACAATTCTCGTTGCTTTTCAACAATGTGACGTTGTTCTAACAAAGGAGGGAGTGGAAACAACAAGTTCAACACACTATTTCGATCTATTCCAGGAATAACGCCCTGTCCCTTAGATTTAATTTGTTCAAAATTCGCTTGCAAGAATACTCGAATATAAGGCATATCAAGCGTAGTCATTTTTTTAATCGCCATGATTTGTCTGGCTATATGAGCTTCGTCAATATCACAGATTACAGTTTTTCCATATCCAGAACCTTTGCAGACCAAGAGAACATCACCACGATTTACAATTACTCTTGGCACTTCTGTCCAACGATTTATTAAAACACCGTGTTCTGATAAACTGCTTGCTCCGGTAATATATGGTACACCTTGCTGTTTATCATTATATTCTTCAGGTTTGAAATCTGTTCCAGAAAGCAAAGAAATTACTTGCCCAAATCTCGTCCATTTCCAGTTCTTCGGAATCTCAAACGGTATTTCATCGTCGATACAACGCTCGATTCCGTCCAACTTCTCATAATGAGAATTATCCCTTCTGAAAATGACGGATTCGTGCTTATCCTTCTTGATTTTACCTTCCTTCACCAGACGTTGCTTCTCAGCACGAATACGTTCCAGAAGAACGGACGCTGGTTCATCGGTAGGATCTTGCGGGATGAGTTTTCCCTGTACAGCCATTTGTAAAATGGATTTACGGAGCTGATCGGGAAAAGAACTATATAATCTATTTAATGCATTTTCTCTCAACGAGTACATAGCAACAAATTGAGCTATCTCGGACAATTTTGAAACAATTCTTTTCTGTTCGGCGTATGGTGGGAGAGGTAGTAATGATTTCAAAACATCTTCTCGTGCAATTCCAGGAATCATACTTTTGGCAGCTGCTTTTAAGGATGCAACTAAAGTTTCAAGTACAACCTGAATATACAAAATACCGATTTCCCCAGTAGTACGGATTGCCATAATTTGACGAGCTATATGAACCTGTGGTTCATCCAGAATAGCCATTGTTCCTACAGTACCTTTACAAGTGAGAAGCAAATCGCCTTTATACGCAAATGCTTTTCCGTATTCAGTCCAGCGGTTAATTATTACCGAACCATTTTCGATGTTTGATGCGCCTGTAATATACGGAATGCCATCACCGTTTGCATTGTATTTGTCCGGAGCCATATCTTGTCCAGATTGCAACTCAATTATTGAAGAAAATCGCACCCATTCCCAACTCTCTGGAATTTCAAACGGCACCTCATCCGCAATGCACACCGGCTCGTTTTTGCCAATTTTCTCATAAGGCAAATTATCAGAACAACGTTCAGAATGAACGAGTAGCCATCAATGAAATTGATGTTCAAAGGGTATCAGGGAGATTTCCCTGGCAAGTCATTTTGCAAATTGAGCCGAATGAGAAAAAGCAAAAATGAGCAAAGCGCTATAACTTTGCTCTGCTTGCCGGTTTTTTTCGCAAAATATAACTTGTGTCCAAGTTGGGTACAAGTGAGGATTGACTTCTGCTCTAATTGGGCAGAAGTCGGCTTTGGAACTTCCGCCCAATTCGGGCGGAGGTGTATCAGTTTTTATTCCCAACTTGGGAATAATTTTGCCCGTATATTATAGGCGTTACAAATTGGCAAGCAGTGTAAACCTGTACAGGTTTACTCATTTTCTTGATTTCCCCTCTGGGTCAATCTTCGTAAATTGCTTGTTGGGGCAGCATCCCCAATCCCCTTTGAACGCCACCTACGGTGTCGGCTGCGCATTCATTCTGAATACTTTTACTTACTGACTTCTGCGCAATTTGCATAGAAGTTCAATTTTCTATAAACGAAAAAATGAAAAAACGGGAGAAGTCGTCCATGATTATTTATGTGATGTGTGGCAATTCACTTCCCGACAATTTGTCGGGAAGTCTTGTGGACAACTCGCCCACAAGTAACGAAAGTGGCAATGCTCGGATACAACTTCATCCCAAGTTGGGGGAAAAACTTCGTGCCAACTTGGCACAAAGTTAAAAATGTAGGAAACAGAAAAACGAAAAGTACTTCGACATAATTTGTGTAGAAGTTGAAGGGCTGAGCTTTATGCTTATGAACGAATTGGACACAAGACAGTGCTTCTATTTTCTGAAAATCAACTTCGTCCCAAGTTGGGATGAAGTACTACAGTGTAACTTGCACCAAAGTAAGGTGTAGAGATTTTGTATTGTAAATTCTTGATGAGGTGTCTGGAATTTTATAAATGTCAAAATGACTTCTGGACAATTTGTCCAGAGGTATCATCATGCTTCAATTAGAAAATCAAAAATATCCTTACTGCAACTTACGGCAAAATAAAAATCTGCTATTAGCTGCCTGTTCTCAACTTTTGGATATGCTCTTTAGCTGAACTTGACAAGATTGCTTATTTCGACATTTCATGCTATGATAGTCACAGATGAAAATTAAATACTGCTTCATACAAGATTTTATTGATGGGCAAGTCCCATATTTATACAAACATATTTTTAGTCAGTCCGAACTGTCGGAGCTGTTACATGGAAGCATCAAGTCAGATACAGAATCTTTTGTGTCTGTCATTGTTGCATCTGTGTAGCAGCTTTTTTCATTATCTGACTTTGGACCAAGTTGGTCCGAGGTCAGAACCACAGACAGAAACGGAGGGAACTATTTGATTGCAGTAATTCACAGAGGACAAAAATTCAAAGAAACTATGGAAGCTTTTCAGCAGAAACGAGCAGAGTTTATCGCACGGGGAATCAGAAGTTTTGACACAGAAACCTTGTATGTGTTTCTGGAATGGGTTCGTAGCAACGGCCACAAACTTGATAGAATAACCGGGATGGCAGTATGATGTGAGCGGAGGTGACTATCCATGAAGAAACAGAGAAAAGTTGAAAAAGATAACCGTGGCGTTGCGATATACGCCCGTAAATCCCGTATCACCAATAAGGGTGACAGTATCGGTGTTCAGTTCAAACAATGTGCAGATTACGCTAAAAAGGAATTGGGACTGGATGAAGATTACGAATTTCTTCAATATGAAGATAAAGGTCTCAGCGGATATTTTTCAGACAGACCGGATTTTCAGAGAATGCTGCATGATGTGCAGGACGGAAAAATCAAAGCAATCGTATGTTACAAGCTGGATCGTGTCGGCAGAAAAACAGCAGACCTAATCCGCCTGATGGATTTCTTGGAAATGTACCGTGTTAATCTCTTGATTTGCTCCAATGGTATCAATACTGCCAGCGGACTATATAAAATCTTTATTCAGATATTCGCTGTCATTGCGGAATTTGAAAGAGATACTCTGACAGAAAGAATTGTAGACAATATGATGGAACTTGCAAAGGACGGTCGATGGCTCGGCGGCAATACACCGATGGGATTTACTGTCCGCCGTGTAACAACCGGAAGTGGTAAGGGAAAATCAGCATACAGCTACTTAGAAAGTCTGCCGGAAGAAAAACGCATGGTTCAGCGTTTGTATGAAATTTTTCGAACCACTCGCAGTATCCAGACCACTGCAAAACAGATGAATGAGGAAGGATTCCACACTCCTTCCGGTGCTGCATTTAACGCATCCACCACAAGACTGGTTTTGAGAAATCCCATTTATTGCACTGCTGATAAACGCAGCTATAATTATTTCATCGAACACGACGGCAATGTGTTTGGAGATATGACAGAGTTTGACGGAACTCACGGATTGTCGGCTTACAATAAAACCGACCAAGAAAAGTACGAGGGCAGCGACAGCACATTCATCTCTCCAAAATATGTTCAGACCATTGAAAGCAAGCCTGTTAGTGAGTGGATTATTGCGGTCGGAAGGCATGAAGGCTTTATTTCAAGTGAACAATGGATTGAAGTGCAGGAACTTCTGGATGCTATTGCAGAGAAATACAATCGCCCTCACAGAAAGACCAACGCATTGTTGGCAGGACTGGTGCATTGTCCTCACTGCGGCAGGCGATTGAGTGTGATTTCCGAGTCCGACCGTTGGACGAACGGAAAACC
>ERZ856578.6693-NODE-6693-length-12753-cov-3.374566_pt1 | contig 12753 bp, 10 predicted proteins | sample MGYA00514384_ERZ856578 | MGnify/ENA primary metagenome ERZ856578 (study PRJEB29103, sample SAMN06111958) | human gut metagenome | biome: human gut; feature: ankylosing spondylitis patient; material: healthy_person | host: Homo sapiens | place: China:Hangzhou...
ACATCTGGACCCGCCGCCCCAACTTCTCCGAGTGCAACCGTCCCCGCTTCGGTGTGCCGGTGCTCTTCCCCAGCTGCCTGCGCCGCCCAGGAGGGCATTGCTTCCCGGTCAGCGTACCAGACCGCCAGCTCCACATCTCCCAGATCCAGCACCCGGTTCAGCACCGTGGCGGCTTCGCTGTAGGAGATCGGCGCGCCGCAGGAAAACGCAGCGCCGTTTTCCGTGGGCTTTCCCTGCACGATCCCCTCCGCCACACCGGCAGCGGCATAGCTTCTGGCCCATGTGGGAATGGCCTCGTCATCGCAGAAGCCGGTCATGGTGACGTCTGTCACCTCGATCCCGGCCGTCTCCATCGTCATGGCCAGAAATTCTCCGCGGCTGACCGTCCGATCCGGCTCAAAATACCACTTCTCCCCGATCTTCGCCCCGGTGAATATCCCCTGCTCCGCCAGATCTTGCGCGGCGGTGGCTGTCGCCGCGTCCGTGTCGGCATAGGTGACGCCGGAGCGGGTCTTTTCAATGGTAACCGTTACCACAGCGGGCGGGGACATGATACCGGCGCTGTTGGCGGCGGTATAGGTGAAGCTGTCCGCACCGGCGGCATTGTCCTTCGGCGTGTAGGTGAAATTTGCCCCCTCCACCGTGACCGTCCCCTTTTTCGGCTGGTCAACGATGGCAAAGGTCAGATCCCCGCCGTCAGGATCCGTCCCTTCCAGCTGTCCCTGATACGGGATACCCCGGTAGGTGCGGATCTCCAGATCCCGCGCCGTCGGCGCATTTTCCGGCGCAGGCGCGTCCGTTTTGCTCTTTCCAAGGCCGAACAGCGCCTGCGCGCTGCCAGCCAGCAGCAGCACCGCCGTCAGGGTCAGGGCCGCGCCGCGTTTCATCCGGATGTTCATATGAAAACCTCCTGTCGTATTGATACAGAAGTAGTGTTTTCGCGGCGCTGGAAAATATGCGAAACGGCCCGCTGGAAAAAAACGGAGCGCTGCCCACCGGGATCACCGGCGGGCAGCTGCCAATTCAGTTGTCGCTGTCTAAGGGAAGATAGGACATGATCTGCCATGTATCCGTTCCCGGCGTCAGACGCAGGGTCAGGACGCTGCGGTTACTGTCATTGTGATTCCCGTACAGGTATACATAATTCTCCACCTGCTGGCCGCTTTCTGCCGCAAAGGAACTGAAACCGAAATCCGAGGTATAGGTGTAGTAAGCGTCATAGTCTTTCAGATAGAATACCCCATCGGTGTTTGAGAGATCTGCTGCGGTAATGCCGCCGTAGGCACGCAGCACCTCGTTGACGCTGGCGGCGGAGATTTTGTGGATGGGCACCGGCATATCATCCATGCTCTCCGCCTGTTTGAATGGCCAGCTGTCCAGATTTTTCAGGGCTTCAAATTCCGCCTCATCGCTGATGCTGCCGTCCTGCGGGAAATAGCGGAGGAACTCTGCAAAATTCAGATCCCGGACGTTCCCATAGTAAGAGGTGAGGAAATAGCTGGCGGGATGGATGTCCATCCCTGTAATATCGCCGCTTTCGTCCCGGACGGTGCAGTCCGTCACAGCGTTGTAGGCATCCAGTTCCTGCTGGGACAGCACGCTGCGCTCCACACCGCCGCCGGTAAGGTCAACGGTCACCACAGTCCCGTAGGTACGCACGCCCTCGCCGCCCTCATTCAGTCCGGCGGTAAAGCTCACCGGAACGATTGCCGTTTTTCCATCATTCAGGTAAACGATCTGATCCTGTTCCACCGCCCCCACACGGGAAATGCTGTTGACCTTCGCCACACTTTTCAGGTAGATCCCGGCAGACGGGTCAATCACCTCTCCGTCCGGACCCTGCTGTGTTGTATACCCCACCGTAATTTCCGCGGAGCTTTTCCCCACCGGCACAATCTGCGTTGAAGTCCGTTCCGTCCGGGTAGAGTTCCCGGCGGCAGGTGTGAAATCCTCCACCGGCACAAAACTCTCCACCATCAGGTTCATCACCTGAGGCTCGATGAAGATGTAAGGATAGTCGCTGATGCCCAGATCCGTCCAGAGGGTAGACACCGTCCAGCAGCCGCCGCCGGCTGCGGGGTAGAAGTAGTACCGGATGTGGGCGCCCTCCGCCGGCGGGTCCAGCCGCCAGACCAGTTTTCCCGCATCTACCGGCGTGAAGCCGATCTCCTCCGCTTCGGCGCGCTGCACGTCCAGAGACTTCTCGTCATAGACGATGGAGAAAATGGAGCCGGTATTGTAGGCTGATGTCCACTCCCAGTAGGGGGAGGCGCTGTCCGAGGTGTCGGATTTTGTCCAGCCGCTGATGGGAATGTAGAGATAGCCGCCGTCCACATCATAGCGGTGGACGGGATAGTTACCGGGCTTGTCATTGGGGTTGTTGTAGTTGATCTGGTCGATCCAGTCCTCCACATACAGCGGCAGATCCAAATTCTGATCCGTCACATACCAGTCGTAAATAGCTTCCTCCATGGTGTTGTGGTAGCCAGAGAAGATGCCGTCGTTGGTGGGTATATCACAGAGAATGTCATAACGGTTGTTCTCACGCCGCAGAGCCACCACGATATGGCGGTTACCCGACCCAAGGTCAAAGTACCCCTCGTCGTCATGGTACTGGCCGCCTGCCAGCGCCACGGCATCCATGTCCACATCCAGTTCCGGCTTGGTCAGGTAGTAGTACTCCCACTCCTCCAGAACGCCGTCAGGGGCCAGTCCGGCCACCTCGCCGCCCTTTTCCAGATAAATCAGCTTCCGGTCGGTGACGGCGGCGGTGCGGAGCTGTTTGCCGAGGGTGCCGTCGGCGTTATAGGCGTAATAGCTGACCTCCGTCTGGGACAGCATCACGTCCTGCACATAGGCCTCCACGCTGGGCCATGAGCCGTTCTCCTCCCCGTCTGCGGCGTCTGTCCCTCCGGGATTGGCAGCGCAAAGGGCAATCAGCCCCACGCAGACCACGGCGCATACGGCCATGACCCATGGCCGGGGACGCTTCCAGTTCAGCAGGTTCCGAATCCGGCTGCCGGTGTCGCCCTCGCCGAAGGCCAGCGGCATCCCCGCCACGATACGGCGGCCGGTGGCAAGGCTCAGCAGGGAGGCGGAGTAGTCCGCCCGGATGTCCTCGCCCAGTTCCCTTACCACTGCCTCGTCGCAGCTCATCTCCATGTCCTTGCCGGAAAGGACGAAGGCTGCCCACACCAGCGGGTTGAACCAGTGGATGCACAGAGCCAGAAAGGACAGGAATTTCACCAGATGATCCCGGCGGCGGAGGTGATACTGCTCATGCCGCAGGATGTAGCCTCGCTCCGTTTCCGTCAGGGTGGAGGGCAGGTAGATCTTAGGCCGGAACAGGCCCATGACAAAGGGAGATGGGATATGATCCGCCAGATAGATGTTATCCCGCAGTCTCACCGTCCCCACCAACCGGCGGCGCAGCCGCAGCAATGACACAAGGCTGTACGCCAGCAGCAGGACCATCCCCGCCAGCCATATCAGCGTTAGAATGAACACAGGCTCATTGAAAGACATGACCGGAACGGCTGCCGGCGCTGTATCTGCCGGAGCGTCACTAACCGCGCCGCCGGTTTCCGCCAGAAGCGGCGTCTGGGGCAGCTGCGTCACAGCAGGAGCCGTGCCGCGGATCATGATGTCCGCCGGGACGTATTCCACTGCGCTGGTGCGCTGCGTCCGCTCCTGCGCCGGAGCGCCCAGCGCCCCCATCAGGGATACGGCGGAGGTGACGGACACCGGACACAGCAGCCGGAACAGCACCACGGCCCACAAGGCATAGGCGAAAACCTTGGGTGCCCGCCGCAGCAGCAGACGGACTGCCAGCACCGCCAAAATCACCACGCTGGCGGTGAGGCTCATATTACAGACGATGGGAAACAGCCGGTGCATTACAAACTCGCCCATACGCTACCCCCTGTTCTGATCGATCAGCTTTTGCAGCTGCGTGATCTCATCCTCGCTCAGTTTCTTCCGCCGGGTAAACGCCGTGATGAACGCCGGGAGAGAGCCGGAAAAGCTCTCCTCCACAAATTGCCTGCTCTGGGCGGTGTCATAGTCCGCTCGCGACAGGCGGCTGGTAACGGTGCCGCCCTCGTTTTGGAAAATGCCCCGGTCGCACAGCCGCTTCAGCACCGTATAGGTGGTGGACTTTTTCCAGCCCAGCGCTTCCTCCGCCAGCTTCACCAGCTCCATGGAACCAACCGGCTCCTTTTCCCAGATGATCTCCGCAAACCGGGTCTCCACCGGCCCCATTTTCAGATCGCTCATTCTATCGCCTCCTTGGTTTACTTACTGTAGACCTCTTACCCATAGTCTACAGCAAGTAAACCTCGTTGTCAAGAGAAAGCTGAAAAAACGACACGGACAAATTGTCCGTGTCGTTCGCTTATCCCAGTTCTTCGGTGCGTCTGTACGCCGCTTCCACAGCGGCTATGGCCGCACCCCGGAAACCCCGATCCTCCAGAGCCGCCACCCCGGCGATGGTACTGCCGCCGGGAGAACATACGGCGTCCTTCAGCGCGCCGGGATGATGGCCGCTTTCCAGTGTCAGCGATGCGCTGCCCAGCAGCATCTGGGCGGCATACCGCATGGCCTTGGCCCGCGGCACGCCGCACTTTACCGCGCCGTCCGCCAGCGCTTCCATGAACAGATAGGCGTAGGCCGGGCCGCAGCCGGACACGGCGCTGGCCGCGTCGATCAGGTGCTCCGGCAGGTCGTCCAGCAGGCCGGAAGCTGACAGCAGGGCCTTGAAGTCCGCCAGTTCCTCTGCCGTCACGCGATCGTTGGGCGCAACCAGCGTCAGTCCCTGCCCCACGGCGCAGGGGGTATTGGGCATGATGCGGATGATCTTTTTGTCTGCGCCCAGCAGCTCCGCCAGACGTTCCAGGCTGGTGCCAGCCAGCATGGAGACAAAGATGGCGTCAGACCCCGCAATGTCCCCCGCCAGCTTTTTCACCACCCCAGCAATCATCTGGGGCTTCACGCCCAGAAATACAAACCGGCTCTCCCAGAGAATGGTTTCCGCCGTCTCCGCCGCGCAGCCCAGACGCGCCGCCGCTTCCTCGGAATGTTCCGGCGTGGAGCAGGCGACCGCCACCCTGCCGCCGCCTGCGGTCTTGGCCGCCGCCTGCGCCAGTGCGCCGCCCATACTGCCCGCACCGATGAAACCCGCTTCATACTTTGTCATTCTGCCCCTCCTTACCGGATCTGTCCGCTGCCGCGGATGATATATTTATAGGTACTCAGCTCATCCAGCCCCATGGGGCCGCGGGCGTGGAGCTTCTGGGTGGAAATTCCCATCTCGCAGCCGAGGCCGAACTCGCCGCCGTCGGTGAACCGGGTAGACGCGTTGACATACACCGCCGCACTGTCCGTCTCATTGACAAACTTCTCGGCATTGGTACTGTTCTCCGTGACGATGGCCTCGCTGTGGTAGGTGGAATGAGCCAGAATATGGGCAATCGCTTCCTCCACGCTGTCCACCACCCGGACGGCCAGAATGTAATCCAGAAACTCCGTGTCAAAGTCCGCAGGGCCTGCCGGTGTGCCGGGGATGATCTTCTCCGCCCGCGGGTCCAGCCGCAGCTCCACGGGGATCTCCCCCGCCGCCCTGCGATCCTCCACCAGCGCTCTGTGAAGCATGGGCAGGAATTGCGCCGCCACAGCGCTGTGGACAAGGCACACCTCCTCGGCATTGCACACGGAGGGGCGGCTGGTCTTGGCGTTGACGATGATCTTCACCGCCTTGTCGAGATCGGCATATTCGTCCACATACACATGGCAGATGCCGGTGCCGGTCTGGATGCAGGGTACGGTAGCCCGCTCCACGCAGGCCCGGATCAGCCCCGCGCCGCCCCGCGGGATCAGCAGATCCACCAGACCGTTGGCCGTCATGAGGATGTTGGCGCTTTCGTGGCTGGTGTCCTCTAAAATATTCACGATGTCCGGGTCTCCGCCAGCCTTTGCAATGCCCGCCTTCAAAGCCTGCACAACAGCGGTGGAGGTGCGGATGGCCTCCCTCCCGCTGCGGAGGACGCAGACATTGCCGCTTTTGATGGCCAGCGCCGCCGCGTCGGAGGTCACATTGGGACGGCTCTCATAGATAATTGCCACCAGTCCAAGAGGCACCTGCTTTTTGTAAATGGTCATGCCGTTGGCGTGGTGAAATTCGGACAGGATCCGGCCGGTGTGATCCGGCAGCTTCACCGTGGCCCGGATGCCGTCGGCCATGGCGGCAATGCGGCCCTCATCCAGCCGGAGCCGGTCCAGCATCACCTCAGAAATCCGTTCTTTTGCGGCGTCCATATCCAGTGCGTTGCACTGAAGGATTTCTGTGGTATGCGCCGTCAGACTGTCAGCCATGGCGGTCAGGATATGGTTTTTCGCCGCCGCATCCCCAGCCCGGACGCTGCCCCAGGCCGCTTTTGTTTTTCGAATGATCTCAAGGGTTGTCATACTTACACCTTCTTTGTCAAAAAACGGGTACCGATGGATTCTCCCGCCGCAATGCCGTACAGCAGATCCGGGTTCCAGCCGTTGGCAATCACCATCTCGCAGCCGGCCTCCGTGGCGATCTGGGCTGCCCGGAGCTTGGTAACCATGCCGCCGGTACCAAGGTTTGATCCGCTGCCTCCTGCCAGTGAGAGGATCTGCTCATTGATCTCCGGCACCACGCCGATCAGCTTTGCATCCGGGTTCCTGTGGGGATCGCTGTCGTAAAGGCCCTCAATATCCGACAGGAGGATCAGCAGATCCGCCTGCACCGTGGCGGCCACCACGGCGGAGAGGGTGTCGTTATCGCCTACGGCGATCTCCTCGGTGGAGATGGTGTCATTCTCATTGATGACCGGCAGCGCCCCCAGCTCCAGCAGGCGATCCAGCGTATTGTGGAAGTTTTCTTTCCGGCTGCCGCCGTCGGCAATATCCGGTGCCGTAATCAGCAGCTGCGCCACCGTATGGTTGTATTCGGTGAAGAGTTTATCGTATACATACATCAGCTCGCACTGCCCCACTGCCGCAGACGCCTGCTTGGTGGGCATATCCTTAGGCCGCTCCCGGAGATTCAGCTTGCCGAATCCCATGGCAATCGCGCCGGAGGACACCAGAATGATCTCATGCCCTGCATTTTTCAGGTCGCTGAGCACCTTGCACATCCGCTCCACCCGCTGGATGTTCAGCCGCCCGGTGGGATAGGCCAGTGTGGAGGTGCCGACTTTTACTACAATCCGCATCAAAGATTCCCCTTTCCGTCTGTTGCCTTTGGCTTCATGATACCGCGTGCAGACGGCGCTTACACGTTCATGTTTGCTAAGAATTCTCAGTGGCCGCCGCCAGCCATCATTTTCAGCGCGTGTTCCAGCGTGTCCAGCACAGCGGCAAGATTTTCCCGCGCTGCCTTTTCCGAACCCGGCAGATTGACGATCAGGCAGTTCCCGCGGGTGCCTGCCACAGCGCGGGAGAGCATGGCTCTCGGTGTAATGGCAAGGCTTGCATACAGCATGGCCTGCGGAATGGCAGGGATCTCCCGGTGAAGCACCGCGCGGGTGGCCTCTGGCGTCACATCCCGCGGAGAAAGGCCGGTGCCGCCGGTGGTCAGCACCAGATCGCACCCCAACGCATCGGTACAGTGGGTCAGCTCCTGTCCGATCTTCAATTTGTCATCCGGGACAATGGAGGTATAGACCACCTCATATCCCGCGCCCTCCAGCATGGCCCGAACCGCCGGGCCGCTGGTATCCACCCGCTCTCCGACGCTGCCCTTGTCACTGACGGTGATCACCGCCGCCTGATACTTCATTCCCGGTTTCTCCTTTGCTTTTTTCTGATTTTATACCCGAACGTCACATATTGGCAAGAGCGAATTGAGTTTCCGCCGGAAAACAGGCAGGCATCTCCTGCAAAATTTGCAGGGGATGCCTGTTTCAATCACTGTTTACTGTTCCTTTTCAAATTCCGCAGCTACTTTCTCCAGCAGCTTTCGGATCGGCAGGTGCTGGGGACAGACCTTTTCGCATTTGCCGCATTTCAGGCAGTCGGACGCCTTGCGGCCGGGAGCCGTGTGGACTTCTGTATAGTAGTAATCGGCGTTCCAGTCATGGTAGAGCTGCTTGGTGTTCATAGTTGCAAAGAGATCCGGAATGGAGATATGCTTCGGGCAGCCGTCAGTACAATACCGGCAGGAGGTGCAGGGGATCAGATGCTTGCTGCGGAAGATTTCCTGCACCTTCTGAACCGCCGCCAGTTCCGTCTCGTCCAGCGGTCTGAAATTCTGCATGAAGGCCAGATTATCCTGCATCTGCTGCAAATTGCTCATGCCGGAAAGAACCATCATCATACCGGGAAAACCCGCCGCAAAGCGGATGGCATAGCTGGCAGGGCTGCCGCCATGGAGCGCGTCCAGAACAGCTCTGGCCTCCTTAGGCAGATTCACCAGATTGCCGCCTTTCACCGGCTCCATCACCAGCACCGGCTTGTTGAACTTCCGGCAGACCTCATAGCACTTCCGGCTCTGAACGGCCGGATCGTCATAGTCCACATAGTTGAACTGAATCTGCACCACCTCGATTTGAGGATACTCCGTCAGGATCTTCTCCAGCACCTCTGCCCTATCGTGGAACGAGATGCCAACATGGCGCACTTTTCCTTCCGCTTTCAGGGCAAACGCTGTCTCATAAGCCCGGCAGGCTTTAAAGTGGTCATAGTTAACTGTTCCCTGCGCGTGCATCAGGTAGAAATCAAAATAATCGACGCCGCAGGCTGCCAGCTGGCTTTCAAAGAAGGGGCGGATATCCGCCTCGGTTTTGAAAAAGTCGGCCGTCAGCTTATCTGTCAGGACATAGCGTTCCCGCGGGTAGCGGCTGGTCAGACACTCTTTCAGGGCCGTTTCGCTCTTTCCCTGCAAGTATCCATGGGCCGTATCAAAATAGTTAAATCCCGCATCCAGAAACACATCCACCATCCGCCTGGTTTCCTGAATGTCCACATCCGCTCCCTGCATTGGCAGACGCATACAGCCAAAACCGAAGTTTTTCCTGATCCGATCCATTTTCAACGTTCCTTCCGGCGTCCCGCCCACAGTGGGAATGGCCATGATTCTTCCTGTTATTTTACATGGTTTTTCATCGTCCGTCAATGTATCTTCCCTTTCCCCCGTCCCGCAGGCAGGAACCTCCCGCGGCTTTGCCGCGGGAGGTTCCTCCACATGACGCGTTTCTATGCCGCCAGCCGCGTTTTTCAGGGCAGCAGCAGTCTGACATCTGCCGGATCTTTTTCGGAGTATGGCCTACTTGCGGCAGCAGGCGCAGAAGTTTTTGGCCTCCTCATAGTCCTCCGGCAAGGACACGGTGTTGGGTGGGAAAAACTCGCCCACCGGGAAGGCAATGTTGCGAAACAGGCCGCAGGGATCGTCGGTGCTACCGCAGGAGCACTCCTTCTCCGGCATACAGTAGTCATACACCGGCACCAGCAGCTGGGAATCCCGCTCCAGACGGACGATGGAGAACTGCCCCAGCGTGATATAGATCCGGCGACTGTCGTCTCCTCCGCAAAGCTCGCCGTTGAAGCACTCGCTGATAAAGGCAGGCACTTCACACAGGTCGCAGTCGCAGTCCCGGCGGCAGCCGTTTTCCACGATCCGGGCATCCAGAACGATGGGATCAACCGCCTCAACCACTGCCTCCGGCAGATTGGACCGGCGCAGCATGGGAATATCCGGCTCCCCGGAGCGATATTTGGAGGAGAAGATCTTGGCGCTGCCCTCGCTGCCGAACAGGATGGCCCGCTTGTCAAACACGCACAGGCCCTCCACCGTCACCGGCGCGGGGCAGCTGGTATAAGCCTGTAGGGTCACGGAGTAGAAAAAGCGCATATCCACGGTGTAGAATCCCCGGTTGAAATTCACCGGCTCCACATCTACATATACGTACAAAAGGTCGGCCGTCCCGCCTTTGACGGACAGGGCGCGGTTGATGACGTCCACATATTGCAGCTTGGGATAGAACCGCAGATCTTCGATGCAATCCTTATCCCGGCAGGAATCATAGATCTTGCGTGTATGGATGCAGACCGCCTCCCGGACGCCGCAGGCGTCCTCCACGGGGCCGGGTACAACTTTCTCAGGCATTGTGATACCTCCTAAACGATGTAGCGAAGGATTCGTCAGCTTCCTTCACCCCAGTCTATGCGCGTCTGCCTGAGCGGTGCAGGCAGGATGACGCAAAAAATGCGCCGCCCCTTTCAGAGCGGCGCGCTGTGCGTATAGGATTGAGAAAAGAAGCCATGCTACTGCTGAACTTTTGAAGGGAGCTGATCCTATGATCCCCTGCACCAGCAAATGCGTCTATCAGAGCGACGGTCTCTGCACGCTGGACAGCGCCGCCTCAGCCGGACTGCCGGCGCTGGGCGGCGCCTGTATCCATTTCATTCCGCAGGGCGGAGAGCGGCTCGGATCGCCTCACCGATATTCCGGGCCGGGATCACCGTCAGACCGGTCGGAGCCTTTATGGTATTCGCCCGATGAGCCGGCACCACGCACTTTCGGAATCCCAGGCGATGCACCTCAGAGACCCGCTGAGCCAGCTGATTGACGCTGCGAAGCTCCCCGGTCAGTCCCACCTCTCCGATGGCCGCCAGATCGCCGGGAACCGGCCGGTCCAGATAGCTGGACGCCAGCGCAATCACGGCGGCCAGATCTGCGGCAGGCTCGTCCAGATACAACCCGCCCACGATGTTCAGATACGCGTCGCAGGCGGAGACCTTCAACCCGCCCCGCTTTTCCAGCACTGCCAGCAGCATGGCGGCCCGGTTATAGTCAAACCCATTGCTGGTGCGGCGGGGATTGCCGCCGGCGGAGGTCACCACCAGCGCCTGCAATTCCGCCAGCACCGGCCGTGCCCCCTCCATCACACAGGCAACACAGGTGCCGGGGGCGTCGTCCGGGCGGCCTGAAAGCAGCATTTCCGAGGGATTTTCCACCTCGGCCAGTCCCTCGTCCTGCATTTCAAAAACACCGATCTCATTGGTAGCGCCAAAACGGTTCTTGGCCGCACGCAAAATCCGATAGCTGGTGTGCTGGTCGCCCTCGAAGTACAGCACGCAGTCCACCATATGTTCCAGCACCTTGGGGCCTGCAATGGAGCCTTCCTTATTGACATGGCCGATGACGAACACCGTGATCCCCTGGCCCTTGGCCACCTGCATCAGCGCCATGGTGCAGTCCTTAACCTGACTGATGCTGCCTGCCGCAGCGTCCAGCGCATCGTTGTACAGGGTCTGGATGGAGTCTACGATCAGCACGTCCGGCTGCTCCGTGTTCACGGATTCCAGCACATCGCCCAGATTCGTCTCAGACAGCACCAGAAGCCGGGAATTTTCTACATGGAGCCGTTTGGCCCGCAGCTTCAGCTGATGCTCCGATTCCTCGCCGGAAATATACAGAACTCTGGAAAATTCACACAGTTTGCTGCAAATTTGCAGCATCAAGGTGGACTTGCCGATACCGGGCGCACCGCCCACCAGCACCAGAGAGCCTTTGACGGCCCCGCCGCCCAGAACCCGATCCAGCTCCCCCATGCCAGTGGGAAAGCGGATTTCCTCATCGGAAGAGAGATCCGTCACCGGGCAGGCGCGGCGGCGCGTCAGCCCCACACGGGCGGAGCCGCCCTTTCCCACGCCCTTTGGCAGCTCCGGCTGCTCCACAATGGTGTTCCACGCGCCGCAGGCAGGACATTTCCCCGCCCACTTCGCCGTCTCGTTGCCGCACTCTGTACAGTAAAACAAAGTCTTTGCTTTCATATCGGTTCCTCTCCGGTCGCCCATTGCAGATACCCTGCCGCAATGGTGACGGCCAGTGTCATTTGATAGTCCGCCTGCCGGAGACGGAGGGTTTCCTCCGCGTTGGAAAGAAATCCGCACTCCACCAGCATGGCCGGCACGATTACATGATTCATCAGGTAAATGCTCTCCGGGATCAGCTTCGCTTCCTTGGCCCGATGGGTGTTGACCACCGCGTTCAGGTTGCATTGCAGAAGCTGCGCCAGCGTTTCCGCGCCCTCCTGCCGGTTTCGGAAGGCCTGCGCCCCGTGGGTCGCCGGAGAGGACGGCAGGCTGTTCTGATGGATGCTCAGCAGCACGGCGTTGGGAATGCCGTTCACCAGCGCCGTTCGGTTGCGGATGTCGGAAACCTTCCGCTGCCGCATGGTGTCAAGGCCGGGATCGCAGACCATGCAATCCTCCCGGCGGGTCATCTCCGTGGGGACGCCTGCAAAGCGCAGCAGATGTTCCAGCCGCTGGGAAATCGCCAGATTGATCTCGCTCTCCTCCGTACCGTCCGGCGCTACGGCGCCGCCGTCCTGCCCGCCGTGGCCCGGATCGATCACCACCGTCCGAAAGGCGGGGCCGCTCTCCTGCTCCGCCCCCGAAACCGGCACGGAGACCTGCCGGAAGCCGCTCCAGAAAATCGCGGAAAGGCAGCCAAGGCAGATCAGCAGCCATGCAGACAGCCATGTTCGTTTTCGGATCAGCAGGATCACAGACATCACCTCAGCTCAGCCTATGGGAACCTGCTTATCCACTATGCCGATTATAGCTGCATTTTTTCAGGAAAGCAAGCTTCCGCCCCGCAGTCCGGCGCATAGAATGGGTTGCGCGTCGAAACCGCACGGTCAAAGCCCAATGCAATCCGCGTAACAGCTGAAAGAAATCCGGCTGACTTGAAGTGGGATGCAATCGGTGCTGAATACGTAGTTG
>ERZ856578.6697-NODE-6697-length-12742-cov-2.823371_pt1 | contig 12742 bp, 12 predicted proteins | sample MGYA00514384_ERZ856578 | MGnify/ENA primary metagenome ERZ856578 (study PRJEB29103, sample SAMN06111958) | human gut metagenome | biome: human gut; feature: ankylosing spondylitis patient; material: healthy_person | host: Homo sapiens | place: China:Hangzhou...
TGGGTTAAGCTCTTTTTTGAGAAGGAGCGTCAGGCTCTGTGCTTCCTCGTATCTCTCTTCTTCGATAAGGCTGTTTACTCCCCAGCCGGGCGAACGCTTGGAAGCGGGGCAGCAGTTCGTCGTGCGGCCTCGCCGGTCCGATCAGGGCATTGAAATCGCCGAGGGCGAATTTTTATCCGTCACCAACTGCGGCAAGGACATCTTCGGAGGTCTGTATACGCCGGCCGGAGCTTCGTCGCCCATTCCCGCCGAAGGCGGAGACAAAAATATTTTCGAGGTGCTGTCCAACCTCATCGCTTGGGCTGAAACAGGCCCCAGCGACGGCGGCGGCTAATCTGTGGCGGCGGTCAAGACGGCCATCGAGGGGTTGCAGACCAGCACAGCCCGCGTGGGCGGCAAGGAACAGCGGGTATCGCTGAACGTCACCATACTCGAAACCCACCACGACGACCAGGTAACCCGCATGAGTTCCATCGAGGACGCGGACCTGACAGAACTGCTCACTCGTCTGGCCCAGCAACAGATGGCGTATCAGAGCATACTGCAGTCTTCGTCCATGATCATGCAACTCAACCTGACCAAGTTCATTTAGAACATTTCAATGGCTAAATGCTCCACGCAGTCGAACAAGGCGAAACTTCCGCTATCCTTATCCTCAAAGCGCTCCGCGCTGACGGCTGAGGGCGTCGCGACGGCGGAGCAGCCGCAATTCACTTGCGGCGTAAACGGAATGCGCCCGGCGGCCTTGCGGTTTTTCCCGAAATAGGGAAAGTTCGATCCACACTTTTCTTCAACCACCCGCAACGGGGCGCTCATGCTCATACTCACCCGCAGACCCGGAGAAAGCCTGTACCTGGGGGACGATATCCGCATCACCGTCCTCAGTCTCCAGGGCAAACAGGTCAAGATCGGCATCAGCCTTCCCCCGGACATGGTGGTCTATCGGGAAGAAGTGTACCGGCGCGTCATGGAAGAAAACCGTATGGCCCTTGAAACCAGCAATGAAGACCTGCTTGTGGCGGCACAGTTATGGCACGACGTACAGAAGTAGTGGAAGCGCGGACCAGGCTGGGAACGCGGCGCATCGATCCGGACAAGATCATCGAATTTCCGCGCGGCCTGATGGGGTTTGAGGACCAGCGCGAGTTCACGCTGCTGCAGTTGCGCGAAGACGCGCCTTTTCTGGTGCTGCAAAGTCTGCAGGACCCGGAACTTGGCCTGCTGGTGGGCGATCCCTATGCTTTTCTGCCCGAATACCGGATCAAAATAGGCGACGCCGAACAAAACATGCTCCAAGTGAAAACCGCCGGAGAGCTGGCCGTGCTGGTGACGGTGTCCATCCCCCCCGGTCATCCGGAACGCACCGCCCTCAACCTCACCGGCCCCATCCTCATCAACCACGAGGCGCGCATCGGCCTCCAAGTGCCGCAGGCCGACGTCAACCCTCCGCGAGTGCTGCTGCACCTGTGCACGACCCGGGATAACGGAGCGCACACGCCGCCCTCGACCGCAGACGCGCCGAAGAGCGCCGATGCCTCTTCTTCCGCCGTGACGGACAGCGACGGCGGGACGTTATGAAAATCCTGGTCACCGGGGGAGCGGGCTACATAGGCAGCCACACCTGCAAACACCTCGTCCGGCACGGACACGAGGTGGTGGTCTACGACAATCTGAGCACGGGCTTCCGTGAATTGGCGCGCTGGGGCTCGTTCGAACACGGCGACATGCTGGACCCCGTCCGCCTGCGCGACTGCCTGCGCCGCCACCGCCCCGACGGCGTCATTCATTTCGCGGCCCTGTCCCAAGTGGGCACGTCGGTATGCGAGCCCGGCCTTTATTATCGCGTCAACGTGGGCGGCACCCTGAATCTGCTGGAGGCCATGCGCCGGGAGGAAACGCCCCTGCTGGTCATGTCCGGCACGGCCTCGGTCTACGGTCAGCCCGAGCGCATGCCCATCCCCGAAAGCTGCCCCACGGTCCCGAACAATCCCTACGGAGCTTCCAAGCTGTTCATGGAACGTATGTTGGCGGATTTTGAAACAGCCTGCGGTCTGCGCTGGATCAGCCTGCGCTATTTCAACGCGGCCGGGGCCGACCCCGAGGGCGAATGCGGCGAAATGCACGCCCCGGAAACCCACCTTATCCCGCGCGCCTTCATGGCCGCCGTCGGCGTCATTCCCCGGCTGGAACTGTTCGGCGACGACTACCCCACCCCGGACGGCACCTGCATACGCGATTACGTGCACGTGCTCGATCTGGCCTCGGCGCATCGCCTGGCCCTGGAGTACCTGACCCGCGGCGGCGCGGGCCGGATTTTCAATCTGGGCGCGGGCGCGGGCTTTTCAGTACGGCAAATTCTTGACGCGGCGGAAAGAGTCTGCGGCCATTCCGTGCCGCACGTTGTGGCCCCCCGCCGCCCCGGCGATCCGGCCGAACTGGTGGCCGACGCCGCTCTGGCCAAGCGGGAACTCGGTTGGACCCCCGGACATTCCGGTTTGGAAGAAATCATGGCTACGGCCTGGAACTGGCACGCGGCCCGAGCCGCTATCTGAATATCGCCTTCAGAGCGGCCACCAGCCTCCGTATTCCCGCGCAAGGTCCATAAGTTCCCGTCGCTCCAACACCCAGAACAGGGCGCCGGCCAAGGCCAGGAAAACATACTCTCCCAGGCCGCCGGTACGGCACAGTCCCAGCGACCACTTGCCCCGCCGCGACCAGGGGACGAGCGGCACCCCCGCCGTGGTGCAGGCGTCCAGGGCCACATGACTCAACGCCCCGAAGCCCAGACCGGCCGCCGTGTACGCCGCCGCTTCCGGCAACGATCCCGAAGGGTGTCCGTTGGAATGGAATATAGGATATTATCGTGCCCATCCACCATCCGAACCAATGGGTCGTTCCTCGATGGATGCGGTTGAACGCCCGCCGGCGGTCGCGCGCCAAAGCAGCCCGCTTCTGATCCAGCACATCGGGCAGCACGGCTCCGGCCCAGGCAGCCCCCACGCCCGCAGCGGGCAGCCCTAAGCTGAAGGCCGCGCCCACGGCCACGGCCTGATGGGTGATCCATTTCAAGATTACGCCTCAGCCGCGCATGTCGCGCAAAGTTTCGTCCGCCCGGCGGGCACGAGCCGCGCGGGCCACGTCCACCGGCACCACGGCCCGACCTATGGGCCACAGAGCCAGGCTGGCCAGTTTGATATGCTGCCAGGCGAAAGGAATGCCGATAATGGTCACCGCGCAGGCCGCCGCGGAAATCAAATGCCCTATGGCCAGCCAGATGCCGGCCAGCACGAACCAGATGATGTTGCCCACCGTGCCCAGGGGGCCGGTGCCGATGTCGTGGCGGCCGTAAAGCTCGTTCCGGGCCACGACGTCGCGCCCGAAAGGCCAGAAGGCGAACTTGCCCAACACAAAACAGGCCCGTCCCCAGGGAATGCCCACAATGGTCACGAAAGCCAACACTCCGAACGCCCACCAGGCCAGCCCCATGAAAAAGCCGCCCAACACGAACCACAGTATGTTGCCGATAACGCTCATGCGTTGTTTCCTTCACGCGATGAAACCTGTCTCCCGAGAGGTCGTTTTTTAGATAAGTCGTGTCGGCCCTTCCGACAAGCACTTTCGAAAGGACTAAGATGAACTAATACATATAAGGCGACTCTCGACCGAGCTTCCGGTTGGCCGTCAAAACCAAGCGCGCCATTTTTTCGAGAAAAAATGGCGCATGAGGCTTCATTCCGCCTACTTGGCCCACAAAGCTGGTTGTGGAACATTTTGGTAAAATTTATCAAAAAACTGGATAGTTCCACGTTCGCCTTCGCCATGCGGACTTCCTCTCCCGGCAGGAAGCAGCAATTCTGTTTTTAACTTTCAATCTGTGGTTGAAGCCCAAAGGCTTCGGGCTGCTTGACGGGCATTGCTCCAATATCCTGTTCCAGGACGCAATGCCCCCTAAATGGTGCGATCTAGGCTCGATTGTTCCTCCCAACAACTCCAATCCTTTTCTTGGCGTGGAAGAATTTAGTGGAAGAACTTATCCGCTATTACCTGTACCCGCTACTGCTGCGCCCAAAAGCCCCTGCCTGGGCGAACCGGCCCGCTCCGCAGCAACGACGGGCATAACCCATGCGCTGGCGCGCCTGCTTTTGCCCGACCTCAATTTAAGCCTGAGTTCAGACCGAAAGGCTCTCGTGTCGGCGCTCTTAAAGTTTGTGGAGAACCTCCAGTTTTCCGAACAAGCCACCGCATGGAGCGACTATCACCCGATTCAGGAATTTCAGCCCGATATTCCCGGCCACCAAGTATTTTTCCATACTTTCAAAGCAATTCAGCCGCAAAAAGTTGTGGACCTCGGGGCCAACGCAGGCTTCTTTTCTCGTTACATGGCCTCTCAGGGAGCAGAGGTACTGGCCGTGGAACCCGACGAACCAGCGGTAATGCATCGCCATCGACGTTTGCGCGTCACAAAATGCATATACCTCCTGAAACTCCTCCTCGCCCCCGTCGGTCAAGCCGATTGTCGACCCGGCGATCTGGCCGTCGCCCTGGCGCTCCCCCACCACCTGTTTTTTTACCGAACGCTTCCCCTGGAAATATATCTCGTCAAGCTTCCGGCTTCCTACACGACTCAAAATTTGCTTACCGAATACAGAAACGGCTTGCCCTACCCTCTTGCATACCCGCCCGGAACCCCATGCGGGCTGAACACCACCTGCCACAGTTGAAAGCCGCGCGCTCTGGACGCCCCGGCACAACTCAACAAATAGTATTCGTACATGCGCCGCATACGTTCGTCACACCTGAACTTGCCCTCCAGGCAACCCTTTTCGAAATTTTTATGCCAGACCAGCAGCGTGGGGTCGTAAAACGCGCCGAAATTCTGCCAGTCCTCCATAATGAAGCGGCCTTGCGCGGCCCTCATCAGCGAGGTGGTGGAAGGCAAGATGCCGTTGGGAAAAATATATTTGGTCAGCCAAGGGTCCGCACCGCTGCCCCCGCCGTCGCTGCCGAGGGTATGCAGCAGAAACAACCCCTCCGGTTTCAGGCAGCGCCGTACAACATCCATGAAGGCGGCATAATTTTTACGCCCCACATGTTCAAACATCCCTACGGACACCACCCGGTCATATTTGCCGTCCAACGAGCGATAATCCATCAGTTTGAAATCCACAGGCAAACCGGCGGCGTGCTCCTGAGCATAGGACAGTTGCTCGTCGGACACTGTGACGCCCGTCACCCGCACGCCGTAGTGCTCGGCCATATAGCGGGCCAGCCCGCCCCATCCGCAGCCGATGTCCAGTACGCTCTGCCCTTCTTCCAGTTTCAGTTTGCGGCAAATGAGCTCCATTTTGTTGCTCTGGGCGGCGGCCAGATCGGCGGGGGCGGCCGCTTGGTCGGGCAATGCGCGCCAATAGGCGCAACTGTACTGCATATAGGGGTCGAGCATAGTCTCGAACATGGCTCGTTCGGCGTTGTAATGACGCTCGGCCACAATGCCCGCGCGAGCCACGCTTTGCAGATTGAACAGCTTTTGAGCGGCCACATGCAACAACGTGGGCAGGTTGCCGGAAATACGTCCGTCCACCCGAGCATTCAGGGCCTTTTCGATCATGACGTCCATCCGCTCGCAGTCCCACCAGCCGTCCATATAGGCTTCGCCCAGGCCAAGCGTGCCCTGCCCCAGGACGCGCCGGTACAAATTCTCGTTGTGGACCTGAACATCCCACGGACGATTGCCGTTAATCCGGATATCCGCCTTTTCCGCCAGCGATTGCAAAACGTCTTTTGCCTGCATGTGTGCCTCCTCGCTTGGGCCTCCAAGGTTATGTACGTGGAATGCGACACACCATCCATGATACTTTTGACATTCTACTTATCTCTTCCCCAAACCGGCAAGCCCCTCGTTCAGTGCTCCATTTTCATATTTGTACGCCAAACTGACGGGAAAAATTCGTATTTTTAGTCTAGCCACACAAAAAGCCACCCGCTTTTCACAAAATATATTTTCAAACTTTGAAACTTGCCGGCAAGAACGTATTACCCGCAGTCGCCATGACAAAAAAAGCGCCGCTCCCGAGGAGCGACGCTTACCGTTTAATATCCGATTTCCATTTACATGGAACGGCCTCTGCCAAGGGCGATCAGAAAAATCAGTTCACCTTGCCCAGGGCATAGGCACGGGCCACGTTGATCGAAAACTTGCCTTTGAGATCGAGGATATGGAAAGGGATATTCCTGGTTTCGATCACCTTGTCGTCCTCGTCCAAAATTTCAATTTTCAAATTATGCTTTTTGCCCGCCGCGACGCCCGGCATCTGGTCGCCCTCCAGCATATAAATGGGATCGCCCGAGTCGTCGATGGTTACCTGCATGGCCTCGATGCCCGGATGCTCCACGCCGTCCACGGTATAGGACAAATTTTCCAATATCAGATTGTACGACTTGCCCTCGTCATAGCAGAAATAGGCCAGCCCCGCGAAGCACAGGACAATGACGATATTGACGAGTATTCTCTTCATGCCTACGCTCCCGCCGCGTCGCCGCGCAGTACGGCGCGGGCCCGCACCTTGTCGGCATGCCGCCGCCAGGCGTGCAGCACCAGGGCCAACGAAATGATGCCGTAGGAAACGAACACCCGGAAGTATTCGCCAATCTGGGCGTCGCCTACCAGGTATTTGCCCGCCATGGGCGAAACGACGAACATCAGATGGAAAAGCACCACGCCCGCGAACACGTTGAAAATGGATGCCCGGGCCACCGTGGCCCCGCCCACCAGCAACGAGGCGATGGCGAACACGCCCGCCTGCTCGTGGCTGTTGTAGGTGTTCATGGTGCCCACGTTTTGAAGGAAGATGATCTGCCCGTAGCAGGCCAACACCGTGGAAATGATAATGGAGATGACGCGGGTGCGCATGACAGGAATCCCCGCGGCGTGGGCCACGGCCATATCCTCGCCCGAAGCCCGCATATCCTGGCCGAGCTTGGTGCGTCGGAACCAAACGATGAACACGCAGAACAGAGCGATGACCAGGAAAGTGGCCAGCGGAATTTCAATGCCGCCGATTTGCAGGGGGATCAGCGTATCCAGGCTGCGCCGCATACTGTCCAGGTTGGTGACGTTACGGATGCCGTACCCGCGCGAGAGCACCAGTTCCGGACTGTGAATGGGAACCACGCTGCCGAAACCGTACAGTACCACCAACTGGTACACGCCGTTCATGAAAAAGCCCAGGATATAGGCAGTGACCATTTCGCGTCCTATGGCTTTATTCAACACCGTACCGCACAGCCAGCCGAACAGGATGGCCAGGGGGGTGGAGATGATGGCGGCCAAGGTCATGCCGTACACGCCTGCCACATGCCAGTCGCTGACGAAAATAAGGCCAATCTGCCCGGCCATGGCCCCCAGAACCATGCCGAAATTGAGGCCCATGCCCGCCATGATGGGAATGAGCAACGACAATACAAGAAACGCGTTGCGCGACAGCCGGATAAGCATTTCCTGCACCAGATATTCAATGGAGAAATGCGAAATAGGAATGGCTATGGCGCTTACTACCAAAAACACGATGGGCACCGCGTTCCGTATCAAAAACAGCTTTACTTTTTCGCCGGTATTCATCGTCTTCATGATCTCACCTTCGTCACGCGGGTCAGAGCGTACAGAATCATCCCGTTGGACACGATAATACGGATAACCTCCGACATATCGGTCTGCAACATGCTGTTGATGACCGAAGGCGTCATGGTCAGGATGCCCTGGAACAAAATAGTCCCCACAATCACGTTGGTGATGCTGGCTTTTTTAACCGAAGCGCCGCCGATGAGAATGGCCGCCACGGCCGGGAAGGCCATATAGAAGGGCCCCATATAGAGCTGAATGAATCCGAAGCTCTGCTCGTAGATAATAATTCCCAACGCGCCGAGCACGGTGGACAGAATGACCGAAATGGTGCGCATCCGGTCGATATTCACCCCGCTGGCCCGGGCGTATTCAGGATTGGACCCCACGGTGGTCATGGCCGTGCCGGTCTTGGTGCGCATAAACAGCCACATCAGGACGCACAGAAGCAGGAAAAAGAGAAACATGCCGGTGGGGAAGTAGAAAAATTCGCCCACTTGAAAGGCCCCGATGCCCCCGATGGCATTCTGCCAGAATTCCTGAACCGAAATGGTGGTGCGCAGGCCCTTGCCGGCATACCCCCATACCATGTTGGAGCTGGTATAAGGCAACACCAGCCACATAATGCACATGAAAGCAACCGAGGAAAAGCCCACATAGGTGGCGATCATCATTTCCTCGCCCTTGACTTTGTTGAGCAAGAGCCCGTAGCCCCACCCCAGCACAATGGCGATGGGCGTGGCGATCATCATGGCGCCCAGAACGCCCGGCAGGCCGTGCAGGTCAAGCTGCACGCTGGTTACGGCCCCCAGCAGACCGGCAATGATGCCCAGCGGCAGGCCGAAGTTGAGGCCGCAACCCGACTGGATCATGGGTACCATAGCCAGAACCATGACGCCATTCATCCCGAAGCGAACCAACGTGTCGCTGATCGATGCGTCCAGACGCACCTGGACAAAGGGCGCCATGATAAAGAGCAGGACGAGGAAGGCGGCGATCAGGATGCGGGGCCACCCGGCTTCCTCGATGAACTTCCTGAGCTTGTTCATGCGGTGACAGTCTCCTCTTCTTCACTGGTGCCGAGCAGCAGGTAGCCGAACGTTTCGGAGGGTTCCGACGCAGGCTTGATCCCCACAATTCTGCCCTTGTCCACAATGGCGATACGATCGCACACGGAGCGCAGTTCCTCCAGTTCGGAGGAAATCATGACGATAGTCATGCCGAACTCGCGGTTGTAGCGCTTTAAAGTGTCAAGCACGACCTTTTTGGCACCCACGTCGATGCCGCGCGTGGGCTCGGCGACGAACAACAATTTGGGATGGGTTTCAAACGCCTTGGCCAGACACACCTTTTGCTGGTTGCCGCCCGACAGTTCCTGCACAGGCTGCTTTTCGCCAGTACACTTGATTTCCAGATCGCGTATATATTGTTGCGCGGTGGCCGAGATAGCCGCCTCGTCCCGAATTTTGACCACGCCCCCCAGCACGGGTTTCAGGAACTTGTCCTGAATTTGCAGGGAGGTAAAAATAATATTCCAGGCGATGGACTCTTCGAGCAAGAGCCCCACGCCACGCCGGTCTTCGAACACGGCGGAGATACCGGCGGACAACGGGGCGGTGGGCTTGTTGAGGGGGATGGGCCGACCGTCGAACACCACTTCGCCCCCGGCCGCATGCAAGCCCATGATACCGTTGGCGATGCCCAGTTTGCCCTGGCCCGCCATGCCGCCAATGCCCAAAATTTCACCCTCATGCACGGTCAAATTGACATCCCGCACAGTTTCACCCGGCATATCCACCCACAGGTGACGTATTTCCATCAGGGGACGGCCCGGCGCGCGCGTTTCCTCGCGCTCGGCGCCCGCGCCTTCCACCTTGCGGCCCACCATGCTGGACGTAATCTCGCGAATGGAAGTTTTGGCGGGCGTGGTCTGCAACACCACCTCACCATCGCGCAGGATGACGATATCGTCGCATACGCTCATGATTTCCTGCAGACGATGAGTGATGAAAATAATGGCGATGCCCATGCCCGCCAGGCGACGCATGGAGGCCAGCAAAATATCGGCCTCGGCTTCAGTCAGCACGGCGGTGGGTTCATCCAGAACCAAAATCTGGGTGCCGCGTTTGTCGATTTCACGGGCGATTTCCGTGAACTGCTTATGGCCCACAGGCAGTTCCGAAACCAATGTTTCACCGTCCAACGCCACGTTCAGCCTGTTGATGGCGTCATTCGCGCGGGCCGCCATCTTGGGTCGGTCCAAAGTGCGCAGGCGATCGCCGAAAGCCTCGACCAACGGATTATACGCCAAAGATTCGCGATTGAGCACAATGTTTTCAGTAACGGTAAAGCCGGGGATCAGAGAAAATTCCTGGTGAACCATGCCGATGCCGGCTTGCAGGGCGTCCATGGGGCTGCGGAAGCGCGCCTCTTCCCCATTGATATAAATATGCCCTTCGTATCCGCCCGTATCACGAATGACTTTCATCCCGAACAGGATGTTCATCAGAGTGGATTTACCCGCCCCGTTTTCGCCAACCAGGCCCAGTATACGACCTTTTTCCAGGGTGAAGGATACGTTTTTCAGCACGCGGTTGCTGAAATAAGCCTTTCCTACGCCCTCCATCCGGAGCAACGGCACTTCTTGTCCCATGAACGAGCCCACCTTGTTCAAGTTTCCGCGGAAAATATCCCGGTCGTCCGGCGTCGCGGGCGCGCGCCGCGGACCGGCCTGTTCCGCATCACGAGGACGCCGACGCCAGGAGCGTTTCCGGGGCGGGCCGGGAGCACGCCCCGCCCGGCGGGGTCCCGAAAAAAATACGATCCATCCTTCGGGCGACGGTATCAGGCGCACGAACGGCCGGAGAAAGGAAAGGTTTTGAGCAAGCCCCCGGCTCCGCCGGGGGCTTTTCACATGTGAAAAGCGGAGGGAGCAGCCCCCTCCGCCAATCATCCATTTATTTGATGTTGAAGTACTTTTCGGGCACCTGCACGCCGGTGGCGCCCATGTAGCCGGGACCGCCCATCATGTAGGTATCCTGATAGACCAGCACGTGGTTCTTCTTTTCCACGCCGGTCTGCACGTCGCGGTAGAAGCTGCCGTTCCAGGTAGCGCCGGGGGTGGCGGCGTTGTAAGCGTTGAACAGGTCTTCCTTCTTGAACTTGCGACGGAAGTTCTTGCCGTCCACACCGGCTTCGATGTACTGCTTGGCCAATTCGCCCAGCGCCTGGGAGTTGGTGAAACCGTAGGAGTAAGCCCAGGTGCCCATGTGACCGCCGGCGCCCTTGGCGACGACGGTGTCTTCCACGCGCTTCAGAATGGCGGGGAAGTCGCCGGACACGTCGGCGAGGTCGATACCCAGAGCGCCCGGGTAGCCCATCAGCGGAGAGGGCAGGTCGGCTTCGATGAAATAGCCGCCCTTGCCTTCGGTCAGACGCTTGAGCAGGGGCTCGGTATGGGCGTCGTTGGTGCAGAAAAAGGCGGTCTGCGGGCCGTACTTATCCAACCACGCGGGCACTTTTTCCAGAATGAACTGCTGCGCGCCGGCCACGCCCACGTCGCTGGTGGGGTCGGGAGCGGTTTCAAAATGGAAGTTGATGCCGAGGTCCTTGCAGGCCGCTTCCATGATGTTGCGACGACGCGAAAGCAATTCGTAGCTCATGTGGCGGGGGAAGGAAATATGCACAAAATCGGTGATGCCCAACTTCTTGGCGGTATCGATGATCAGATAACCGCGCGAGATGTTGTCGGCATTGATGGCCAGGTCGGCGGCCGATTCGATGACGCCCGGGTCCTCGTGGGCCTCGCCCGCGAAGAGCAGGATGTCGGGACGGGCTTCGCGGATACGGCGGAACCCTTCGGTGGTGCCGGGAATGGCCTGGTTGACGATAACCGCCTTCATCAGCGGGTCGTCGGCGAACGAGGCAATCTGAGAGATGGTGGTCTCCATCTCGGTCATGAAATTGTCGGGATAGGTGATGTGCTTAATCATGCCGCCGTCGGCGACATCACCGTACTTCTTGATCAGCGCTTCGGCTCCGCGCAGATCGTCCTCGGACTGAGACACCGTACCGGTGCAGATACCGATGTGAAATTTGGCGGGTTCGGCAGCCGAAGCATGTCCGGCAAAGGCCACAGCCCCCAGGCACAACATGGAAGCGACAAAATGTTTCACACTTTCCTCCTTCAGGAAAAATCAAAATCCCCAGCGACAAAATACCACTAAACGCTTGGACTATGCCCGGAAAATACTAGGTTGTCAAAAAATTGAAAGACCCGCACGAAAAAAAAGTTGGGCAAATTCTGTAATTTGCCAATATATATTGAATTACAGTCTAAGTCCGGAACGGATAAAAGCCCTCCCTGTCAAGGCGGCGGAGCCCTTCCGCTCCAGGATCGAGTCGAGCTTCTTTCGGCTGAAGTTGCGCGTCGTATCAACCCGAATTGTCCGAACAGCCCCGCTGTTCCGCCACGCCGCCCTCCCCCGAACTGCCCATAGACATCGCCACTTCGTGCATACTGTTCGGCATGTCGCACATTACCCTGAATAGCGCCCGATTAAATGATTCAATGCCTGACTGAACTTCCCCGAAGCCGGTGACGTGGATCGTATGTCCAATGCCGACAAAACACTCACAGAGATAGAAGAACCGTATCTCGCCCACAAAACGAGCCTTTCCTAAAGTGATGGGCTGTTTTGCGCAAATGCTGCCCCAAAAGACGAAGAAAACGCCCAAACGCTCCAGCACTCTAACCAACAAATTTTTCTTAACAAAAAAGCACTTACATTTTCATGTAAGTGCTTGATTTGCTTTGGCGTCCCCAGGGGGATTCGAACCCCCGTTGACGGCGTGAAAGGCCGTTGTCCTGGGCCGACTAGACGATAGGGACGTATTGGCTGGGCTACAAGGACTCGAACCTTGATTATCGGAGCCAGAATCCGGTGTCCTGCCAATTGAACGATAGCCCAACGGAGGGCTATTGATATCAAAAACACACCTAATGTCAAGTCTTCAGGGGCGATTTGCCGAAATTTGGCGTATCTCTACCCGCAGCTACCCCTACGGTGCGTTTGCGTCGTCGGTCATCGGCTTCTGCAACAACGATGAAAACGGCAAGCTCGT
>ERZ856578.6701-NODE-6701-length-12733-cov-3.915060_pt1 | contig 12733 bp, 13 predicted proteins | sample MGYA00514384_ERZ856578 | MGnify/ENA primary metagenome ERZ856578 (study PRJEB29103, sample SAMN06111958) | human gut metagenome | biome: human gut; feature: ankylosing spondylitis patient; material: healthy_person | host: Homo sapiens | place: China:Hangzhou...
CGGACCCGTCTGCACGGCCAATATAGTAATTCAAATTCCCGACGAAAAAGACTTTTGGATTCTGGATATGGAGCTCCTCTTTAGCGGTCTGAATAAACGAGCCGTGCTCAAAGGAAAACTCGATTACCGGGTCCCTCCCGTCGTTATCCCCGACGACGATATATCCGGCGGCCGACGGGGTTTCCAAGTCAAAGACGTATCCGGAAACATTCCCATAAAAATCGTACAGCGTGGTTTGTTCATGGACGATCCAGGCTTCAGAACCGTTGTCGGCGTTCGCGAACGTCAGCGCCAGCGTACGGGCGAGGGTGGCGGTATCCGCCGGAGCGTCAGCGCAGACGGATATGGCCGCCATGGAACATGCCAACGAGAGGACGCAAAACAGCGCCGCCATTTTTTGAAGGGTGTTCCGCCGAGCCGCTTTCATATTCTTCCCTCTTTTCTTAAATCGTCTCTCTTCCTCTATTTTTTGGAATACGGCACCGGAATCCCCTCCCAACCATCATACACCGGAAGCAACAAAAAGGGAAATCGTCCATCACAAGGAAATTATACCATTTTATTGGTTGTTTGTAAACAAAAAATGTTCGATATAACCATATTTATTTCGACATCCATTGTATTTTACAGGCGGGCGGACGGAGAAAGAAGCTTGTCAAATTCTTGACAAACAGGCGGCCTCCCGGTATACTGGACGTAAGACGACGCAACAAGGAGGGAAGGCCATGGGACTGTCCGTACAGGGCGTGAGCAAGACGTTTGGAGAACGCAAAGCGGTCGATTCCATCAGTTTTTCGATCGACGAGCCCGGCGTTTTCGGCCTGATCGGTACCAATGGGGCTGGAAAAACCACCACCATCCGCATGATTCTGGGGGTGCTGTCCCGGGACGAGGGGGACATCACCTGGAACGGCGGGCCGCTTGGCCGGGATACGATCCGCTTTGGCTATATGCCGGAGGAACGGGGAATCTATCCCAAGGTCAAGGTGCACGAGCAGCTCGTGTATTTCGGCGAGCTGCGCGGCATGTCCGCGCGGCAGGCGTCGGCGTCGGCCGACCGCTGGCTCGAGAGGCTCGGGATCACCGAATACCGCGGCTATCTCGCTGAAAAGCTCTCCAAGGGCAACCAGCAGAAGGTCCAGCTGATCGCGACCATCCTGCACGACCCCGAGCTGATCTTCCTGGACGAGCCGTTCAGCGGCCTTGACCCGATCAATACCGATGTGTTCAAAAGCGTGATCGGCGAGCTGATCGCCGCGGGAAAGACCATCGTGATGTCCAGCCATCAGATGGCGACGGTGGAGGAATATTGCCGGGATCTTGTCCTCCTGGACCGGGGGAAAACGGTTTTGCAGGGCAATCTCCGTCAGATCAAGGCGGGGTATGGGCATACCCACCTGTCGGTATCCTGTACGGAGGATATACGCCCCCTCGCCGAGGCACACGGCCTCCGCCTGATCGAGGAGACGGCGGAGGGCTGGGAATTCGGGATCGGCGGGGACGCCCCGGCCCGGGCGTTTCTCGAAGAGATGGTGGAGAAGGGGCTCTTCCCGGAGCGATTTGAAATCCGGGAGCCCTCCCTGCATGAAATCTTCGTGGAGAAAGTGGGGGGTGCGCAGTGAGGGAGATATGGACGGTTTTCCGCTTTACCCTGCGGGACGGCATCCGGAAAAAGGCGTTCATCATCACCACGGCGATCGTGCTGGTACTGATCCTTGCCGCCTGCATGATCCCCTCCCTGATGGGCGGAGGAGGGGGCGAAGCCCCGGAACCGCCGCCTTCCACGGCGGAACCGGCGGAGAAAACCAGCGTGTGCTATCTGCTTGACCGCACGGGCGGGCTCCCGGGCCTCCGGCAGGCGCTCGAGGCGGCCAACCGCAAAGTGGACTTTCAAGTGATCGGCGCGGAGGACCTGGACGCGCGCAAGGCGGAGGTGGGGCAGAGCAAGACCACCTCTATTGTGGAAATCGCGCCCGGTGAAACCCTGCCGTCGGTGACGGTATACGTCACCGATATCTTGAGCGGCATCTCGGCCGATGGGGTGGCGGACGTGGTCAAAACCCTGTATGTGTCGGATCTGCTCTCGAAGGCGGGTCTGCCGGAGGAAACCGCCTCGCTCGCCCTGGCTCCCCTGGAGCCCCAGACGGTGATGCTGGGCAAAATGGACATGACCGGCTATGTCCTCGGCATTGTCCTGACCATGATCGTTTTCTTCGCGGTGTATTATTACGGATACGGCGTGGCCATGTCGGTCGCGGCGGAAAAAACCAGCCGGGTCATGGAGACGCTGATCGTCTCGGCCAAGCCCTCCCGCATCCTGCTCGGCAAATGCCTTGGGATGGGGGTGCTCGGGCTGTTCCAGATGGGGCTGTTCCTGCTGGTGGGCGGCGCCGGCTTCGCCCTTCTCGTGCCGGAGGATTTCACCATTATGGGGATGCCGCTCGCCTTGTCTTCCTTTACCGTCCCGTCTGCGCTGCTGGTGCTGGTGTACTTCCTGCTCGGCTATGCGCTGTATGCGATGCTGAATTCGGTCTGCGGTGCGACGGTCAGCCGGGCCGAGGATCTCAACTCCGCCATGATGCCGACGGTGCTCATCAGCGTGATCTCCTTTTACGCGGCGTTCATGGTGATGTTCCTGCCGGACGAGGGGCTCAAGCGGATCGTGACCTACATCCCGTTCACCTCCCCCTTCGTCATGCCCTTCCGGCTGCTCAACGACACAGTGCCGGCTGCGGATATCGCGATATCTGTCGGGCTGCTTCTGGTTGCGATCGTGTTGGTTGCGGCGGTATCCGTCCGGATTTATTCGGCGTCGGTGCTGCATTATGGCCAACGCCTGAAGCTAAGAGAGCTGTTCAAGCTCCGCACTTGATGATTTAGAAAAAGGGGCCGGGGCAAACCGATCGGTTTGCCCCGGCCTCCCTCTATTGTACGGGTATCAGCCGAAAGATAGGGCCGGCCAGGAACGCACCGGCGCCCTTGGCCTTTTCAGAGCTTCGCGTGCGCGAAGAGCTCACTTAGGGAAATGTCCAGCGCCTTGGAAATTTTGAGCAGCATGTCCAGTGACAGCCCCGTGTTGGCGTTTTCGATGCGGCTGATGGTCTCATAGTTGACATCGATGAGATCCGCCAACTGCCTCTGGGTCAATTCCCGTTTTTTGCGAAAATAGAGTATGTAAAACCCCAGGTCCTTATATGCCCGTTTGTTTTCGTCTATCATATACGTTCACCCATATACAGTATACAGGAAACGGCGGGAGGATAACATGTGTTATCATGACATATAGACGATGCCATATATAGGAAACATGCGCTGAAATGCAGCGGAGAAACCAGCCGGTCCATATCCAAGAACCCCGGTTTTCCAAGAGTGTGGCTGGAAGAGGTTTAGTCTTCCGAGCAGGAGCCGTCGGCGGTTTTTTCCGCTGTTTTCTCCGGCGGCTGTTTGGCATCCCGGTTGAAAATGAACCATTTGCTGAAAAAGTAATTGATGATGACGACCAGGATATTGGTCAGGATCTTGGCGACGGCGTTATGCACATGAAGCAGGTTGACCAACAGCAGCATCCCGCCCATGTCCACGACATAGGAAGCCGCCCGTGCCCCGACAAACAGCGCAAATTCCCGCAGCGCGGCTTTCATCGACCCCGTTTTGCTCTGGAAAACGAAGATTTTATTGGTGGCGTACGCGAACAGGACGGCGAGAACCCAGGCGGTCGTATTGCTGACGACATTGGCCAGGGTTTCCCCCAGCCCCGCCAGCAGCAGCAATTTATACAGCGGCAGGTAGGAGACGATGTTGACCACGGTGGTCAGAACGCCGAATATCACATAACTGACGGTTTCCCGGTTGACGAGCTTGGGAAAACGGCGCCACATCCACCAAAAGAGCGCCGCGCACAGCAGCGTGACGAAGGATGCCGCGATATTGAGGGCGCATTCCCCCACCGTGGGCTGCCGCCCGGGAATCAGGACCTGGAAAAGCTCCGCGACTACCGCGAACAGGACACAGCCGGACAGGGAGAGGCCATAAGCGGCGCGGGGCCCCGTCCCCCGCAGCCGGAGCGCGCGCAGCAGCAGCAGCGCCAGCACCGCATAGCCGAGGAAAACCACCCCCGCACAGGCGACTTTGCCGACGAGGTCGGCCGTCTCGGCCGAAAGGCCGTCCTTGACCATGGCGCCCATTATGCCCTTGGCGGCGCCGGCCACCATGGACAGCATCTCCCGGGTGACGGCCACGCTCTGCACCGAAACGAGCAGCATGGCCGCGAGCCACAACGCGGCCGGCAGCCATGCCGACAGAGCGCCGGGATGGCGTTTGGAGTGAATCGGATCCATCTATATCGCGCCTTTCCTGAGTTTTTTTATTCCGCGGGCCGGAGCCAGTCCGCCAGGGCGGCGGCCACTCCGCTTTCCGACAGCGGAAGGGTGATGCGGTCGGCGGCGGCCTTGACCGGCTCCGCTGCATTCCCCATGGCGATACCGACGCCGGCATAGGCGATCATGTCGAGATCGTTCATGCTGTCGCCAAAGGCCAAGCTGTTCTCGCGCGGGATGTCCAGCTCCCCGAGAACCCGCTGCAGTCCCTCCGATTTGGAGCAGCCGGCCGGGACCGCCTCGAAATAGTCGGGGTGCCGGATGACGTGGAGATTGGAGAGCAGTTTCTCCAAATCGGCGTTAAACGGGCAGAAATAGGTGAGCTTGGTGATGACCTCATGCGGATACCGGGCGAAAAAGTCGTCGCCGCTCACGATTGTGGCCCAAGGATAGCGGGAATGGCCGCGGATATCCACCTGAAACATGCCGGTTTCCCCCTCCAGGATGCAGACATCCCCGGTCCGGGCGCTGAAGTCGGCCACGTTGCGGATCGTCTGTTCGGAGAGGAAGCGCCGGTACAAGACCCGGTTTCCCAGTGTAATGTGTGCCCCCGCCCCCGCGACGATGCCGTCGAAGCCGATATCGAGGACCGCGGGATACAAGAAGGCCGGTGCTCTGCCGGTACAGAGAAACGCGAAATTGCCCTGCCGGCGGAAAGCACGGATGGCATCCCGATCGGCCCCGGATGGCGCCCCGTTGTTAATTGCCAAGGTACCGTCCAGATCAAAGAACGCGGCAAAGGGATGGGATAAAGGCTGCGGCTCGCTCATATGGGATCCTCCCGAATCTGTAAGATGGAGGCGGCGTTGCCGCCGAGAATGGCCGCCGATTCCGCGGGGGTAAAACGCTGCTTCTCGAGGAATACCCGCATCTGTTCCACCGCATACCGCTGTTCCGTCCAGGGGGAGTCGGTGCCGAAGAGGATACGGTCGGGGCCGAATGTCCGGATCATATCACCGAACAGGTCCCACCGCTCGGGATGTTCCGGAATCGCACGGCTGGTATCGTAATAAAAATCCATCCCTTTCAGGGTGTGCAGGGCCTCTTCCCACATCCAATCCCCGCCCAGATGGGCGAGAACGATCCGGGTATCAGGCGCCGCGTCCCGCAGACGGGCCGCCCGGCCGGGAGTGCAGTGGAACGGGGGCTCCATTCCCACGTCCGCGCCCGCGTGGAACACCACCCAGAGCCCGAGCTCGCCCGCCGCCCTGACGACCGCGACGGTTTCGGGGGCGTCCACATAGCAGCCCTGGTATTCGGGATGCAGCTTGATCCCGCGGAGCCCGAGCTCCCGCAGCCGTTCGAGCTCCTCCCCCCAGGCAGGGGAGAGGGGATGGACGCTGCCGAACGAACGCAGCCCCGGCAGCTTGTCCGCCGCGGCCGCGAAGTCGTTGATGGAGTGAGAGGGCTTGGCGGAGGTGGCAATGGGGAGAAGCAGGGATATGTCGACTCCGCCCTGTTTTGCCGACGCGGCCAGCCCGGCCAGGGTCCCGTCGTGATGGGGACGGCTTTCTCCGTAGATGGCGGCAAAACGGCGGGTGTTTTCGGTCAGGGTTTCGAGGGCGCCGGCCGCGAGCTTGTCCGGGAAGGCATGGGTGTGAAAATCGATGATCACGGGTTCATCCGCTTCTTTCCGATAGGTTAAAATCCACTGAAATCCGCCTGCCCGGAGGCGGGACGGTACAGATAGGGAGAAGCCTCCCCGAGCGCGTCCCGGACCGCCCTCGCTTCCTCCGCGTTCCCGATAACAGGCAGCAGCAGCGGCTGCTTGCCCGATTCGATCAGTCCAACGCGGAGATTAAGCTGTTCGAGCAGGCGGCGGACCGTTTCATAGGGCGCGGCGGCCGGATTGCCGATGGTTTCCCCTCCGACGGTCAGGCCGTCGGTAAACTGTTCCGTCCCGACCAGGGGGGCGGCATTCGGGGCGCCCAATACCAGCGGATTGTCCCCAAACGGTTTCGTCGCATCCCCCGTCGCCGCCAAGGCCGGCATCCCCAGGATGAGGCCGTCTCCGAGGATGTCCCGGATCCCGCCGACAAAACGGGACAGCACCTGGCCGCGGGGCAGCCCGGCAAGCTCGGAGGATCCGTAATCCGCGCTGTATTCCCGGTCTGGAAACTGCACTCCGTCGAGCAGGACAAGGGAAAAGCCGGCCGTTTTGAGTTCTCCCGCCAGGGCGGACATATACCGGTGGGCGTCCGTCGAACAGGGATTCATCCATGGAACGCCGCCCTTGCTCGGATTGGCGTCGTGCCAGACCGAGGCAGGGGACCCCTCGACGCCGATTTTCACATTTGCCAGCGCATAGGGCGCGACCTGATCCTTGAAGGCGTACAGCCGGGGGACCGGCTCAAACCCCTTTTCGCGCAGATGGGCAGCCGCCGCCAGAAGGGTCTCCATCGGCAGCACCTGGTCTGCGGCGAGACGGCTCGCCTGAGTACGCAGCACCGCCGCTCCCTGCTCGACAGCCGAGGCATAATGCAGGCAGCCCTTGTCGTCTTTCAGGTCAAAGACCACACCGTTAAAGCCCGCCGCTGCCGCCTGTTCGAGAAGCGGGTCGAGGGCCGCGGTGTCGGCGAGAAGGGCGGTGTCGATCACGACGGCGCGCAGGGATTTCGTTGTCCCGTCCCCGGGCAGGGAGGGTTCGGGCTCGGGTGTCTCCGAAGAGGAGGGGGCGGGAGCGGCGGAAGCGGGAGCGTTGCTCTCCGTTTCTGCTGCAGATGAGGCGGGCGTCGGTGCAAATGGATTCGTTGCCACCCATTTGGCGACTAAAACGCCGCTGCACACCACGAGGGCACCGGCAACACACCAGCTGAGAATTTTTAGGGGTCGGGTGTTGCGCTTATGGAATACGTTTCTGCTTCGCCGTTTGAATTTTTTGGGCACGGCCACCACACCTTTCCTTCGAGATGGTCATACCGCCGGGCAACTGGGACCGGCGGGCATTCAAAGCAGGGAAAACGCCGGGGTAAAGCCCATCAGGGCCAGGGCCAAGAGCCCGAGATACACCAGTGTCGCGGGAAGACCGCGGAACGCCGCGGGCATGTCGGGGTTGTCCAGCCGTTCCATCCCTTCGGCGGTCAGCCAGGAGAGCAGCAGGAAGCCCAGGCAGGAACCGAGTGCCAGCCCGACGGCGGGCAGCAGCTCGACCCGGACCTGATGGTTGACGACCAACGCCACCCCTACCACCACATTGTTGAACGCCGCCAGCGGCAGCAGCCGCTGGATCCGGCCAAACAGCCGTGGGAGGAACCGTTTGACCAGCAGGGCGGCCAATAAATAGAGCATCGCCGCGATCAGGATCACGATCACCGGCCGGTAGATCTTGACCCACCAGCCCGTTCCGAAACGGGAGGCGATCAGGGCGTCGACCGGGTAAAAGAGCAGAACGGTCAGCACGGAAAAGACGGCAAGCAGGCCGCTGAAAATCCAGATATCGCGGGGCCGGCGGACGATCCGGAGCATAATGGAGGTGCCGAACCCCGTAGTCAGCACGAGATTTTGGATCAGCGCGGCGACGAGGAGGGTGAACAGCATATCCCAAAAGAGCTTCATCTCCCGGCCTCCTTCCGCTGGGCCGCCCGTGCGGCGCCAGCCTTCACCCATTTGAGGAAGGCGGCCATGAACCCGAGAAGGATGAAGCCGGCAAACGGCTCCACCGCTTCGGGAAGCTGCAGGGTAAAGCCGAGGGGAATATCCCACAGCGTTCCGCTCGCCGCCATTTCACGCAAGGCGGAAACCACGCAGATGGCAAGGCCGAACCCCAGGGAGGAGCCGGCCGCGTCCACCAGCGCGGCGACCGGCCGGTTGGTCACGGAAAACCCGCCCGCGCGATAGGTGAAAATGGTGTTGACCGCCATCAGGGGCAGGTACAGATATAAAGCGGCGTATAGCTCATGGGAGAGGTACTGGTTTACCAGCGCCGCCGCGCCCAGCAGCAGGATCGAGGCGCCCACCGTATAAACCGGCGGACGCAGCCACGCAGGCAGGCGGCTGCCCCACAGGGACATGCACAGGCTGGTCGGGAGAAGGACAGCCGCCGTACACAGCGTCAGCGCGACGCCGTATTTCAGATTGATGCCGATGGCGATGATCGGACACAGGCCGACGGCCTGTACCAGCACGATATTTTTCGCAAAGAAGGTATCGAGAAAGATACCGCCGAGCCGGCGGAAGCCCGAGCTGGTTCTCGTTCGGTTCATATCCGCCCGCCTCCTCTCCGGATTTGCCAGCGTTCCCTCACGCGATAGGCGGCGCCCCAGCAGAACCGGTCCAAAACGGGGGACAGGGCGTTTGCCAGCAGGATCCCGAAATACGCGACGCATTCAAAGCGGCCGAAATGGCGCAGCACCATCACAAAGACAGCGGCCAATGCGCCATAGAGGATCCTGGCGAGCCAGTGACGCGGCGCCGTGACGGGGTCAGTGACCAAAAACACGCCGCTGAACAGCAGCACTCCGGCGCTCATCTCCAGCATCACGCTGGTCCCGGCGCTGACGGCCGCGCGGGGAAACAGAGCGGCGATCAGGGCACAGGTCAGAAGATAGGGCAGCGCGATCAGGGGGGAGGCCGTGTGGCGGGCGAACAAATAGAGCAGGCATGCCAGTAGCACAGCCACGGCCGTGGCGCCGATCGGCCCGGGAAAGCCGCCCTGCAGCACGTTCAGCCAGTTCAGGTTGGTACCACCCCCGCTGTTCAGGAGCATATTCGGGGACTGGGCGGTGAGGACACCGCTGATATCCCCCAAAGGAAGGGGCTGGAGCTGGCCCGCGTAGGGGTAGAGAAACACCCGGCCGGGAAAACAGACCGTCACCACCGCGAGCCCCGCGGCGGCGGGATTGAAGACATTCCGGCCGGCTCCCCCGAAGGGCATTTTGACGACAAGGATGGCAAAGGCAGCGGCGATAACCGGCAGCCAATAGGGGGAGAGGGGCGACATCATCGCCCCTACGAGGCCGCCGGTGACGGCGGCGGTGCCGTCGAGAACCGACGGTTTGCGGCGCATGAATGCGCAGCAGAGGAGTTCGCAGACTACCGCCGTGACGATCCCGGTCAGAACCAGGAGCACGGGACGGACCCCGTAGTGGACAAACGAAAACACACACAGCGGCACGAGAGCGATAAGCACATCCAGGGACAGGGCGGCGGAGCGCTCAGTCAGACGCAGATGCGGCGCGCTGGCCATTTTAAGCGTCATCGTCATCACCCCATTCCAGGAAAATGGTGCCGTGGGCTCCCGCCGCCTCCTGTACGCGGGCGGCGACGTCCCGTCCGGACGGACAGACATAGGAGCAGGCTCCGCAACCGTCACAGCCCTCCGGATGGAGGGAAACGAGGCGTTCATAATGCATATTTTCCAGCCGCCGCACGATCTCGTAGGGCAGCAACCCCGCATGGCAGGCATGGACACAGCGCCCGCATCCGATACAGGCCCTTTCCGGCAGAGGCGCGGGCCGCACCTTCAGCGCGAGCAGGCAGGTCATGCCGGGCAGGACGGGCAGATCGTCAGACGGGGCGGTCCGTCCCGTCATCAAATCCCCGAGAACGAGATATTGAGGATCCTCCCGCAGGCCGCAGTGTGCCAATAGCTCCCGGACCGGCACCCCAAACGGGACGGCCAGGTTTTGCGGTGTGGCTACGGCGTCCCCGGCGACGGTGACGACGCATCCGGTCTGGGGCTCACCGAAGGCGGCCGCACGGTAAAGCGCGAGAAGGGCTTGCACCCCGACGCGGCGCAGCGCCTTATCGGGACGCATCCGCCCGGCGGGGGCATAGCGGACGACAGGATAACGGCGGCGCACAAGATAAACCCGTTCCTCTCCCAGGCGCTGCTGCAGGGACCGCCGCCGGTCTCCCGGCAGTAAGACGGCTACGTGACAGCTCTCTGCGTCCACACAGCGGGCGGCGAGCGACAGCCCCTCTCCCACCTGTTCGGCGTGGAGATTCAAAACCGCCCAGGCGCTGGAGGCGTAGGGCTCCGGTTCCGTCCCATCCGCGACAAGGCAACCGCAGCCTTCCTCCTTCCACTGGGAAAGCTTGAGATGCAGCGGCACCCCGTCGAGCTCATCGATAATGCCGGCATGCAGGGCGGTCTCGATCACGCTGTCCGGAGAGAGCCGGCCCAGGTCGGCTGGGAGCGCATCCGGCTCCTCCGTTTCCCCTGCCGGGCAGCCGATCACCGCGCAGTCGATCCTCCCGTAAAGGGGATGGGATACGGTGCGGGTTCCTTCGAGCGTACCGGTCACGCCGGCATGTACCGGCAGACAGCCTGAATCGCCGCAGAGTGCGACAGGCTGCCCTTTTCGTATGATCTCCCGCGGGGCACAGATGGGTGTCCCTCCCTGCTCGTCGTAGGCGAGAGGAAGAGAAAGGGGGCCCTTGGCCTCGAGGCGGGCCACCTCGCGGGAGGCCGCCGGCTCTTTGAGGTGGGGGAGCCGGATACCCCGTCTGGTTTCAATCGGCATTTGACTAAACCGCCTTTCGCCCTGGCGTCGAAACGTTCCAGTTTTTCACCTCTTGCAAAGTGCTGGTCCGGCTAATATGATGGTAGTAGGGCAGGGGCCCGGGGGGCCCTGCCCCGGTGCCCGTCCGCGCGGGACTGCGCGGACACGGCACCAGCACCCTGCGCCGGCATCCAAGCACCGCCGGCGCGGCTGAAAAGGAGGGATACAGCCGTGAAAATGGAACAGTTGGAGAACGGCGGTCTGAAGATATGGCTGGATGAACCCGATATGCAGGAAATGGGGCTGCGGTTCGAGGAAATGGACTACCGCAACGCCGCGACAAGAGAGGCGGTTGCCCGCCTTCTCGAAACAGCCAGGGAGCAGACGGGGTTCGAAGCCCCCGACGGGCTGCTTGTGGAGGTCCTTCCCCTGGACAAGGGCTGCCTGATCCTGATGACACCTGGCCGGGCCGCCCCGGCGGCGGCTCCGTCCGAGCGCCGTCGGTTCCGCATGGTGCGGGCCGGCGGGCCGTTCGTCTATGCCGTGGAAGGCGTGGATCAGCTCTTCCAGCTCTGCGCGGGGCTCAAACGGTTCCGCCGCACGGGCGGCGAAACCGCGTTCCGGGATCCTGCGTCTTCCCTGTATCGTTTTGGAAACGGCTACCGCCTGGTTATCTATCCCGGGTTCGTCACCCCACGGGGGATGAGCGGGATGCTGTCCGAGTTTGGGAAGCTGGTAGGCGAAGGGGACGCGGCGGCCGCCTTTACTGCGGAGCACGGCCAGCCCCTGGCCATCGGAGATGCCGTAGAACAGCTGGGCCGGTGTTCATGAGCACCCGCATTTGACGATTACCCCAGCGCGTGGATCCGGGAGACGAGCGCCGCAGGATCAGCGGCGCTGAACAAGGCGCTGCCCACCACGGCGACATCCGCCCCGGCCGCAGCGGCGAGAGGGGCGGTGACGTCTCCGATGCCGCCGTCGACCTCGATGCTCACATCGAGGGAGCGGCGGCGGATTTCCGCCCGGATCGCGGCGATCTTCGGGAGCATGTCCTCCATGAAGGCTTGTCCGCCGAAGCCGGGCTCCACCGTCATCACCAACACCATGTCGAGCCGGTCGAGGTACGGGAACACCGCCTCGGCCGGCGTCGCGGGTTTCAAGGTGAGGGCGGTTTTTTTGCCTCTCGCGCGGATGTCGTCGAGAGTCTCCCCGATGGGGGAGTCGCTTTCGAGGTGGAAATTGATGAGATCCGCCCCAGCGTCGGCAAACGCGCCGACCAGCCGGTGGGGATACCGCATCATCAGGTGAACGTCAAAGGGCAGCGTGGTCAAAGGCCGCAGCCGCGCGATGACGGGCGGGCCGAAGCTCAGATTGGGCACGAATACGCCGTCCATGACGTCGAGATGCACCATATCCGCACCGGTTTTCTCGACAAAGGCCATTTCCCGGTCGAGATGGGCGTAATCGCAGGTCAAAATCGAAGGGGATACTTTCATGGGAGGTTCCGGTCCTTTCCTGTGGGCGCGCCCGGAAAGCTTTGGAAACATCGGTCGGGCGGCTCTTTTTTTATTGTACTCCATGAGAGGGAATCCGTCAAATATATGGGAGATATTCGACTGCGTCGAATAGAATGGAATCTTAGGTGCGTGGGGGAATAGGGGAGGGCGGAGACGCGGCCGCGACAGCCCCCGCTATTCGGATGGAATCCCGATAATCCGAGTTTTTCGCAATCGGTATATACGGTAACGTCGGGGAGATTATGGCAGCCCCGGGCCATTTCAGCGAAGCTGAAATGAGCGGCGGCCGGTCCAAGGTGGCGTTCGTATACAATCCCGTCGGGAGATTATGGCAGCCCCGGGCCATTTCAGCGAAGCTGAAATGAGCGGCGGCCGGTCCAAGGTGGCGTTCGTATAC
>ERZ856578.6723-NODE-6723-length-12696-cov-3.249465_pt1 | contig 12696 bp, 8 predicted proteins | sample MGYA00514384_ERZ856578 | MGnify/ENA primary metagenome ERZ856578 (study PRJEB29103, sample SAMN06111958) | human gut metagenome | biome: human gut; feature: ankylosing spondylitis patient; material: healthy_person | host: Homo sapiens | place: China:Hangzhou...
CATTTACTCCGTACATGGACATGTGGTCACCGTTATAGGTAGCCCAGCCGAGAGCCAGCTCTGACATGTCACCGGTGCCGATTACCATACCGCCCACCTGGTTGGCGATATCCATCAGGATCTGGGTGCGTTCTCTGGCCTGTCCGTTCTCGTATGTCACATCGTGGACAGAAATGTCGTGGCCGATGTCCTCAAAATGACGGGTCACTGACGCCTTGATATCGATCTCCTTTAAGGATGCCCCAAGCTTTTCTGTCATCTGGCAGGCATTCTGGTAGGTACGGTCTGTCGTGCCGAAGCATGGCATGGTGATGGCATGAATCTGTTTTCTCGGAATATCCAGCATATCAAAGGCCCTCGCCGCCACAAGAAGTGCCAGGGTGGAATCCAGGCCTCCGGAAATGCCGAGAACCACATGACTGCAGCCTGTGTGCTCCAGGCGTTTTTTTAAGCCCATGGCCTGGATCGTGAAGATTTCCTCACACCGGCGGCTCCGCTCCGCTTCATTGTGCGGTACAAACGGACGGTTATCGATATAGCGGAGAAGCTTTTCTGAAGTTTTTTCAGAAGAAGCCAGTGAAAAACGGATGGTCTGATAACCGCTGCGGTCTGCTGCCGGGTACGTGGTGGTACGGCGGCGCTCCGCATTCAGACGCTCCAGGTCCATATCTGCCATGACTGTCTCCGGGACGAACCGGGAGGACTCTGCCAGGCGGGTTCCGTTTTCCGCAATGATATTGTGGCCGCCAAATACCAGATCCTGGGTAGACTCACCCTCCCCGGCGTTGGCATACACATAACCGCAGATGAGGCGCGCAGACTGGCCGCAGATCAGCTCCCGGCGGTAGGAATCTTTTCCGACCACCTCATCACTGGCGGAACAGTTTACAATAACCGTGGCGCCGGCCAGCGCATGGCGGATGCTTGGCGGGCACGGTACCCACACATCCTCACAGATCTCAGCTGCCACCGTAAGCTTCGGATTCTCCTTACAGGTAAACAGCAGGTTGGTTCCCATAGGGACCCGGGTGTCCAGCCAGTCTGTCAGGACCGGTATCTCCATACCAGGTGTAAAATGCCGCAGTTCATAAAACTCTGAATAGTTCGGCATATTGGTCTTTGTCACCAGGCCAAGGAGTTCTCCATCACAGATGGCTGCTGCCACATTGTAAAGCTTTCCCTCATGCTCCCAGGGAAGTCCGGCAAACAAAAGCATTTTCCGTCCCTTTGTGAAATCCACAAGATTCTTTAATTCTTCTTTTACCTGTTCCAGCAGGATCTCCTGCTGGAACAGATCGTTACAGGTATATCCGGAAAGGCACAGCTCCGGGAAGACCAGAAGCTCTGCGCCTTTCTTTTCATATTCTTCTATGATCCGGCAGATGGTCTCTCGGTTATGAACCGGGTCTGCAACCTTGATCTTAGGTGTAGCTGCCGCTGTGCGGATAAAGCCGTCTCTCATATCAGTTTCCTCCTGACGGAATGTGCACATATCAGATTTCATACTGAATCAGTGCATACTATTGCAAACAGTATATCATATCCTGCATCAAAAATAAAGCATGAGAAAAAGCCGTTTCCATTTACATTCATGACTTTTTCCTGTACAATATCCTGTGAGGAGGGATAACCATGAGAGTATCAACCAAGGGACGCTATGCACTGCGCATGATGATCGAGTTTGGCCTGAATCCGGACCAGTGTACCAAGATCAGCCAGGTGGCCGCGCGCCAGGGCATTTCCGATAAATATCTGGAACAGATCGTTTCACTTCTTCACAAAGCCGGCTATGTCCGGAGTATCCGCGGCGCACAGGGCGGCTATATGCTTACCAGAAAGCCGGAGGAATATACAGTCGGCATGATCCTGCGCGCTGCCGAAGGAAGCCTTGCTCCGGTCTCCTGCCTGGATGAAGACATCAACCACTGTGAACATGCCGGCCGCTGCACCACATTAACAATCTGGCAGCAGTTAAAAGATGCCATCGACAACGTGGTAGATAACACAACCCTCGCCGATCTGATCGAGGAGCAGAAAAACATGCCGGACGCAAACCTCATGTAGACTTCATGATTATGCATAATTATGCATAATTTAAGACAGGATATACACGGAAATCCTTCATTTCCGCGCATATCCTGTCTTTATTTTTATCAGAATCCCATCCTGTCTTTTACGATCTGTGGAACCTCTCCCTTTCTGAAAAAGCTGCTGTATGTATTTTCCATATCTTCTTCCTGCTCTGCTTTTCCTGTTTTATCCGATACCGTTACTTCTACCGTCAGATCATCCTCCTCATACATGGGATCATAGTAGAGCATCCGCTCATTGCGTGTGATATCGCCAAGGGCTTTGATCTCTTCCGGATCCGTAAACGTAACCGTCTGGTAAGAATCTGAATTTGGCGCATAGCCGCTCACGGTCACCGAAACGATTTTATCTGAAAGCGCTTCATCCTTCACAGAAATTCCATACTGCCCAAGCAGCCGGATGGTCCTGACAAAGGACGGATACACCGGATAAAAATCCTGATCCCGCACATCTGCACCGTAATAGTAATTCCGGCTGCTCACAGTGTCAAGATCCGGGTTATTCCACCATGCAATCGCCTTTTCATCGGTCTCTGTGGTAAAGCGGATCAGCCCTACAGGCATCTCCTCCTTCATCTGCTCCAGGGTCATGGCAGAAAATTCCTGCCGGTATGCAGAAAGCACTTCATTCCGCTCCTCGGCTGTGAGATTCTTCAGGCTCTGGTCTCCTCTGGAACGGCTCTGGCGGTAACGCACGTTAACAAAGGTATCTGCATCTGCCGCAAGAAGCGGATATGCTGCTTTCTGGTATTCCTCATCCTGAGAGAGCTTCTTGATCAGCTCATAGCTCTTTGTCATGTTGATGCTGTAATTGCGGATGACCCTGCGTCCGCTCTTTAAGGTATAGGTAACGGTTGCCGTGGTATAGCGCGCGGTTTCACTCTCATCAGATGTCTCTGCCGGAGCTGCCGTCACCTCAGCCATTTCATAGGTCACTGCGTTTTCTCCTGTCCCACGCTGATCCCACTCGTTCTTGCGGAGACGGTTCTCCTCAATACCGGCTGCGGCAATATTCAGAATGGTATTCACATCGGTGCTTTTCATATGCTGCGCCATATAGATTTCCGATGGCGTGAACTCATAGCTATAAAGCACCCGCTGTCCATATATTTCCTGATCTTCCACTAATCTTCCATAGGAAACCCAGTCATTTAGCCTGCCAATATCCACAGATGCATACGCAACCTTATCTGCAGACGGAAGGTAGGTGTCATATCCGAATACATCGAACCGGAATGAAAACAGAATTGCCAGTGCCGCAATGGTACTGAAGGCAAGCTGCTCCTTATGGGAAAACAGTTTTCTAAAGTCAAAATGATAAATGCTTTCGATCACACAGTGCGAAATCAGGCTTCCGCAGACCGCACCAAAAACCATCCAGCCGTTGGAGTGCTGCAGGGACCAGAAAAAATCCCCTATGCCAAGACCTGCCACCACCGTGATGAGCACTCGGATGACCGGCTGGCTCACTGCAAAGGCCATAGCCTTTCCTGCCGCCTCCGACGGGCGCTTTTTGTAAAGGAAGACTGCTGCCGCTATCAGGAGCAGCGACACGATCAGCGCTACAGCCGCCACCATAACCACCGGCTTCTGATCTGCGTAGAGCGATACCGTATGAACATACTCCATGACCGGGGAAATCCGGATCAGATTTTCAAACACAGAATCGTCACCCGGATAATAATAGGACAGAAAAAAGCTCTCAAAAAAGGATTCAAACAGGCTGGCTGCGATCGGCATATAAAACATCAGCACCATGCTGCCAAAAAAGCCGATCACAAGATGACCGGTCATCAGGGACGCGATCACCACGGTTGTGTAGCAAAGGATGTAGTAGATCATGTGCAGTATATAGGCACTTACAGCTGTTGCGCACAGAGCATCCGTGCTCACACCGTTTGCCGCGCACACGATCACAGAAGCAGCAAGTGCAAGTGCGTACGGAATGGCCGGCATCAGGATGCCGTCTGCATAGTGGACCAAGAACAGGGTCTCCCGCCGTACCGGTATGCTATGATAAAAATCCACACGCTTTCCGGAGGTTAAATAGTAGAAGCTGCTGAGTCCGCAGACCAGAGAAACCACCACTACGAAAAAGACTGCCACACCGTTTTCAAAAGAGATCCATCTTATGGACTGTTCCGAGAACCAGTGGAAGGCTTCCGCAGCTGTATTCCAGTCCCGGTCAGCCTTTCCTGCCATAAAAGCCAGAAAAACCGGATAAGCGAAAAAGCTTGCCAGAGCAATGAGGGCCGGCGCCCAGAGGCGGTTTTTCCAGTCCTCCCGCATCAGCTTAAAAAATAAGTTTTTTGACGTCATAACCGACTACCTCCGTTTCACTGATAAAAATCTCCTCTAAGGACAGCGGAATAGTTTCATAAAATACCGGATCCGCCTGCTGCATAACAAATTCCACCTGATTTAAACTGCCCCGCACCGTAAGGGTCAGAAGCTTTCCGCGCCGCTCCGTCTTCAAAATGTCAAGACCGGTAATATGCTCCGGCTGCATGCCCTCTTTTAATACGCACTGAACCTTGTGGAGATTCATCTTCATCTCATCCAGGTCACGGCTTAAGAGAATACCACCCTTGTGCAGAAGGCCGACATGATCGCAGATGTCTTCCAGCTCCCGCAGATTGTGGGATGCAATGATGGGGGTCAGCTTCCGTTCTTCCATGTCATTCGCAAAAATGCTCTTGACCGCCTGGCGCATAACCGGGTCCAGGCCATCAAAGGTCTCATCGCAAAACAGATACTCTGTCCCTGCGCAGATACCGCACAGGATGGAAACCTGCTTTTTCATGCCCTTGGAAAAGGTATTGATCTTGCGGTTTTTCTGAAGTCCGAAGCTCTTTAACAGAGAGTCAAAGCGTTTTTCGTCAAACTCCGGATAAACAATACGGTAATAGTTCATCATATCCCCCGGTGTCGCATTGCCGAAGAAATACTGGTCGTCGGAAATATAGAAAAATTTCCGTTTTGCCGCCTCATTTTCATATACATCCATTCCGTCTATCGTGATGCTTCCCTCGTCCGGCTTCAGCACACCTGCCGCCATCCGCAAAAACGTACTCTTTCCGGCTCCGTTGGTTCCAATGAGACCAAAGACGCTGCCTTCCCGGATCTGCGCATTGATATGATCCACCGCAAGGATATCGTCAAATTTTTTTGTGAGATTGGTTGCCTCTATCATACTGTTTTATCTCCTCCAAACTGTTCCTCCGCCATACGGACGAATGCTGTTTTGTCCATACCAAGACTTTTTGCCTCCACCGCAAGACCTGCTACCTTCTCTTCGAGCTCTCGGCATTTCTGTTCCCGGAGTCTGCTGATGCTTCCCACAAAGCTTCCCCGTCCCTTGACCGAATAGATGAAGCCATTCCGTTCCAGTTCCGCATAAGCCCGCTGTATGGTGTTGGGGTTGATGGACAGTTCCGTTGCCAGAGATCGGACAGAAGGCATCTGGCCGTCCTCTTCCAGAACACCGAGGATCATCAGCTCCTTTAAACGGTCTGCCACCTGTTCATAAATCGGTCGGCTGTCTTTATAGTCCAGATGAATCATGTCCCTGATGCGTCTCCTTCCTGTATAAGTGTATTATTTATCTTAATACACTTATATCATGTTTTTCCCTGTAATGCAACCATATCTCACAAAAGTTTCCATATTTAAGATTTTCGTCAGAATTTCATTTTAGTTTTTGCACCCTTTTGGACATTTTTCTGACAGAATCTTTATCAGTTCTGCTGCCTCCACCGGCTTTGCGATATAGCCGTTCATTCCAGCCTGCTCACACTGGTGAATGCTGTCTGCAGACGACTGGGCTGTCATAGCAAGAATCGTGACCGTCCCTGCATCCGGATGCTCCAGCGCACGGATTCTTCTGGTTGCCTCCAGTCCGTCCATGACCGGCATCATAACATCCATCAGAATCACATCAAAACTTCCTGTTTCGGATTCCGCAAATTTCTGAACTGCCTCGGCTCCATTCCATGCTTTTTCCGTTTTCGCCCCTGCTTCCGTCAGATAAAATTCGGCAATTTCCATATTAATTTCGTTGTCCTCCACCACCAGGATCTTCATTCCGGCTGCATCAGTCTCTGCCGTCTGCTCCCTCTTCCGATTGCTGCAAGCCGTATCATCGAGAAGAAAAGGAAGCTGAAATGTGAAGGTCGTTCCCTCTCCCGGCACGCTTTCCACCTGAATAGAACCGTTCATACTTTCGATCAGTCCCTTGACAATCGACATGCCAAGACCGCTTCCCTTATACTGTGTCCTCGCATCCGTCTTTTCCTGGGTAAAGGGCTGAAACAGCTTATTTTTTACAAATTCTTTCTGCATGCCAATGCCGGTGTCCGTAATCCCAAACTCATAAAAAGCCTGCTTTCCATCGCAGGAAAGCTCCTTCGCATAGGTATCAATCCTTCCGCCCGGCTTATTGTATTTGATTGCATTGCTCAGAAGATTGATCATGATCTGGCGCAGATGCAGAGGGTTTCCGATCAGATCTGTATGCCGGATTCCTTCCCTGTGCCGGTAATGCCAGATTCCGGTTTCCGCCAGCTGGGCTTCCACCAGAGAGGAAGTCTCGGTCATGAGCTGTTCCAGATCAAAGGCTTCCATCCTTCCTTTTTCCTGTGTTGTCTCAATGCGCCCCATGTCCAGCACATCATTGACCAGCTCCAGCAGATGTCTGGTAGACAGCTGGATCTTTCCAAGACATTCCTCGACCCGTTCCCGGTCATCCATGTTCCGTCGGATGATCTCCAGCATACCCATCACGCCATTGATCGGTGTCTTGATATCATGGCTCATACGGTTTAAGAACTCCGTTTTTGCCTTACTTGCCAGGTCTGCCTCTTCGTAGGCCACCTTCAGGCGCTCCTTTTCCTTCTGCTCCTTCTCATGGAAAACAGATGTATTCTTAAAGAGGATAATCCCGTGCACCACGGTCATCTCCCGTCCCACTTTTTCATCGTACAGCGTATCCTGCGACATCAGCACTGTCTTCTGCAGCCACTCCGGTTTCCCGTTCGCTCCGTTTTCCTGATACTCCACCGTAACCTGCTTAGCGCCATTCTGAAAACGCTCCAGAAGTTTTTCCGAAGAATCCACAATGCGGTAATTCTCCATGGTATCCTCTGTGACCAGCACAATTCTGGATGCACAATATTCGTTATAAGAGCAGGGTGCCTGCTGCGAAATCCTGAATTTATTGCTGCCGGACGGAAAAAAGATTTTTTCCAGACGATCATGTGTTAAGTCCACCGTATAGACCGCCTCAGCCGCATCCACCAGAGCATCCACATAATTTCCATTTTCCAGAATGGACTGCTTCATCTGCTCATAATACCGGGTCAGCTGGACCTTCTCATTGGCTGACACCTGATTTTTGTCATGGAACGGCTCAAAACCAAAGATAAAATGATGCAGCCGTCCATCTTCCGTATTGTTTAAGAAAAGCAACGTCATGCGGCCTCTGCGCACCCTTTCGCCGTCCGTACACTGATACGGGAATTCCAGCTTTGCCCGCGTGCTGGTCAGCACCTGGTTCAGCGCCTCCGGCTGCAGCTTCTGGCGCAATTGTCCGCGTTCCACTCCCCGAGCCAGTTCCTGCACGATCTGCTCCACTGCACCGGAGTAGCTGCCGTCTTCCGCCAGAAAAAACTCGGAATCTGCACGCAGCACCCGGTACTGGTCGAGCAATGCATCGCAGTACAGGCAGTCCGAAAACGAATAGCCCTGCTGTTTGACTGTATCCAGCAGCCGGATATTTTCATTCTGCTTTTCCGCCGCTTCCAGCATCTTGGCGCGGTTCTTATCGACATACATATTCTTATCGGCCTGCCGGAACAGATCCCGCATGCTGCAGGATTCAAAATCCGATGAAATCGCATAACCAGCCGCATAGCTGATGGGCATCTCCGGATGATCGGCAGAATACTCCGCTGTCTGGCTCCGTACCTGGGAAAGGCAGGCTTCCACCGCCTCCCGCTCCAGTCCGCGGATCACGGCCAGAAACTCATCCCCTCCGTCGCGTCCCACAAAATGCTCCGCCGGCATAGCCCCGCGCAGCTGCACCGCAAAGGAACGGATATATTCGTCTCCCTTCTCATGGCCGAGATTATTGTTGATGATACGCAGATTGTTTAAATCAAACACACAGACTGCAACCGTTTCCCCATCTTCCAGGAATGTATCATTGTTCAGAATTTCCTCACACTTATTTTTATTCGGAAGCCCCGTGGCCTCATCCAGATAAACCTTTTTCTGCAGAATGCGGTTCTGGGCCGCATAGCGCAGTGCCTTAAATATTTCCATGGCAATCAGGATCAGAAGTCCTGCGATATCCGCGAAGACCACCTGCTCAAGCTGATTCAGTGCCGTTGCCTTTCTCTGGGAATAGGCCTCCGCAAGTCCGGTAGCCTCATCACAGATCCGGAAGAACTGCTCACTCTTTTCAATGATCTGCGTGTTTTCATAGCCATTTTCCCGAACAAGCTGTATTTCCACTTTCAGGGTTTCAAAATAATTCTCCAGCTCCTGCATCTTATCCTGGAATGCGGAATCATCCAGACGGACCAGGTTTAGATCATCACTTCCATAGCGGAGTCCGATTATGATCGACTCCACCTCCTCAAGCATATCATCCTGCGGACTTTGCATGTTTTCCAGCTTGACTATGCGCTGCGTCGTGCCGCGCACCAGACCGGCGTAGTTTACCACCCTTGCTGTCCCCTGAATTTTCCCCACCAGAGACATGATACAGAAAAATAATACGATCAGCACTGTAGTCAGAACCGTCATGCACGCACGGCTTACATAAGTCAGTTTTTTTGCAGCGTTCTTTTTCATAGTTTTTGTCTACTCCATTCGTTTTAATTCAGGCAATACCGTGCAGAGCATGGTGATAAAGCACAGGCTGCCGCCGATCACATTTGAGACCGGTTCTGCCAGAAATACACCAGCAGTTCCCATATGCAGCGCATATGGCATGAAATAAGTCAGCGGAACCACAATAAACACCTTTCGAAGCAATGAGAAAAAGATCGCATAGGCCTTTTTGTTCAGTGATTTAAACGTGGTCTGTCCCATATACTGCAGATCCATGAAAATAAATGCCGCAAAATATTGTTTCAGGGCCGGAACCGCGTCCTGCAGCAGAAGGGCATCAGAACTGAACACCCGGATCAGCGCACCAGGTGCCAGAATGATAACGCTCCACATTACCGCTGTATAGCCCAGGATCAGAAGTCCCATCACCACGCCCGCTTTCCGCACCCGGGCCGGACGGCGCGCTCCATAATTGTAGCTTAAAATCGGAGAAGATCCGTCATTGATCGCTGAAATCGGAGTTTCCACCAGCTGGCGCACACTGGATACAATAGTCATGACTGAAATATAAATATCACCACCTGTAGCAGAAAGCACATGGTTGCAGCAGATCGTCACCAGACTGTTGGTCAGCTGCATGATAAAACCCGCCGTACCGAGACTGACGATCTCTTTCGCGTAACTGACGGATCCTGCAAGTTCCGTCCTGCGCAGGAAGCGCACCTTCAGCTCCGCTTTTCCGGAAAGAAAATGCAGTACAAAGGCCGCTGACAAAAACTGGGAAATAACCGTTGCGATAGCTGCTCCACGCACACCAAAGCCCAGAACAAAGATAAACAGCGGATCCAGAACCAGGTTGGCCGCCGCACCGATCGCTACGGAAAGCATGCCGGTCAGGGAATAGCCCTGGGCATTGATAAATGGATTCATACCCACCGCGATCATAGAGGGCAGCGTACCGATCAGATAAAGCATCATATACGGACAGGCATATGCCAGTGCTCCCTCTGACGCTCCGAATAATATCAGGATCGGCCGGATCAGCAGCATGCCAACTACCATCAGGATCACTCCTGTCAGGCAGAGCATGGAAAATGACGTATTCATGATGTCATTTGCTGCCTGTGTCTCCTTTTTCCCCCTGTAAATGGAAAATAACGGTGCGCCTCCGCTTCCGTACAGATTCGAAAACGCCGTGATGATCACGATCAGTGGAAAGCAGAGTCCCACTGCTCCCAGCGCTGCTGTTCCCACTTTTGGGATACGTGCAATATAAATGCGGTCCACAATGTTGTAGAGCAGATTTAAAATCTGCGCCACCAGCATTGGAACCGCAGCTCCAAGGATGTTTCCGGTCACTGTACCATGTTCAAAATCAAGTTGTTTCATGTCTCTTTCGTCCTTTTCTTTATTCCTGATTTAGAGTATATCATGGTCCGGGCTTCGTGAAAAGTATTCGCGCTGCTATCCGGTAAAATCACGGCCGCTTTCGTTTACTCCGGCAGACTGTCCCGCACGCACAGTGCCCCATACCCCACCATCGGATTCGGATACTCCGAGATCCCCGGAAGTTTCTTTGCTCCTCTTCTCAGATATGCTTTTACCTTCTCCCCATACAAAAACGGATCATTTCCGTTTACAATTCCCCACTGCATGAGAAGCGCTGCTGCTCCGGAAGCCACCGGTGTTGCGAAAGAGGTTCCGGTAACAGACTGGTATCCGCCGTTTGCTGCCGGAGCCATGATATTTACGCCTGGCGCGGCAAGATCCGGCTTTATCTGGTTCGTCAGGCGGGTAAATCCCCGGCCGGAAAAATCTGCATAGGAATAATACCTGCTGTTATAGGCTCCAATGGTAATCACCTTAGAGGCCGTGGACGGAATCGTCAAGGTGGTATCCGGCGTCGGCCGCAGAAAACGGGTCGACGTATTCAAAATTCCGGCAGACGGAAGCCAGAAATCGTACCGGCCGCTTATCAGACTGACCGGACTTAAATAAAAGCTCCAGATTCCTTCCTCCACATAACTGCCCTCATCCGGGATAAAATCAAAATACAGCTCCTGGGCTGTGCTGTAGGGCCCCGGTTCCCCGTAATACAGGAGAATCTGTGTTTTCCGGTAACGGAATCTGGCAGTGCCGGGTTCCTCTGAAAATGGACCAAACATCTCCCCGGATGGCGCCTGAAGACTAACCGTAAACTGATCACTGTAGGATTTCCAGAGCTGGATACTGAAGCTGCTTTCATAGGGAGATACTGTAAACTCCACGTTCTCCGTTCTTCGCATCTGCAGCGTCCCGGAGGTATGCCCGCTTGATGCTCCCTCATTTCCGGTCCCCACCAGAATCGTTGTTCTGCCATAGTTTCCAATATCATCCAGAAAGGTTTCCAGCAGACTGGTCCCGTCATGTGAGCCGTAGGTATTTCCAAAGCTGATGTTGATGACCAGAGGAAGAAAACGCTCTGCCGCGAAGGAAACTGCATAATTGACTGCCCTCATAAGCTCTGTGGTCCTCGGAAAGCTCTCCGGGCGGGCGGTGCCAAGCTTCACCACCAAAAGCTCACTCTCGCAGGCGATGCCGCGGTACATGCCGGATGCGGCGCTGTCTGAAAAAGCTGTGCTCCGTCCGCCGCCATCAGCAGTCTGTCCAACTGCGGCCCCTCTGCCGTCTCCTGCCGCAATTCCCGCCACTGCCGTCCCGTGTCCGCTCGCATCCACAGATGGCACAATGTTCCGGGCTGCCTCCCGGCTGCCCTCCTCCAGCGCGCGATTGATCTCACCTTCCGTATAAATCCGATTCTGCGTCTGGTCCCATAGCTCAAGAATCCGGGTTGTGCCATCTTCCTTCCGGAATACCTCATGAAAATAATCAATCCCGGAATCGACAATGGCTACAAGCACTCCTTTTCCGCTCAAATATGGCGATGCCTCCTGCAGCAGATTCACACAAGAGGCTGTCTTTGCCTGGTCAACGGCAAAGAACAGCCTCTTTGGTTTTTCAATGTATTCAATTTGCGGAAGTGCGCTGATGTACGGGATCAGGCTTTCCTTCACGGTCAGGATCGCGTACTCGTTACGCATCTCCTCCACCGCAGCGCCAAGCTCCCGTGCCGCATCCAGGCTCCCGGAGTATTTTACGATCAGCTCCCAGGTTTGTTCTTCCGGGTTATAGCCGGTCTCCAGCTCCGCAGAACGGCTCCGTTCTTTAGCAGTGGTGTCCAGGGAAAGGTTTAAGAGATTTTCCAGTTTCTGATTCACAGACATCGTTCTACCTGCTTCTGCTTCCCATTGATATCTCAATATACTTTATACTCTCTTACTCGTCCGCTGTTCCCTGATTTTTATACTGCATACAGCCTCCTGTACTTCTCCTCCAGATATTCCACATAATATTTGGGGTTAAAATCCTCCCCGGTCATATCCTTTAAAATTTCCCGGCTGTCCTTCATCTTTCCGTAGCGGTGTACATGCTTTCTCAAATACTCCCGGATCACATCCAGCTTTCCTTCCTCCAGCAGACGGTCAAAATCCATCTCCTTTTTCATCTGGAAGAGCATCTGCGCACCAAAGGCACTGCCTAACGCGTAGGACGGGAAGTAGCCGAAGGACCCCTGGGCCCAGTGGATGTCCTGAAGCACGCCCTGCGCGTCAGTTTCCGGGCGGATTCCCAGGTATTCCTCATATTTGTCAGCCCAGAGCTTTGGAAGCTCATTCACTTATATTATTTACTCAAAAGCTAAAAGATATGAACATTGAATTTTCGTCAGAGCAAT
>ERZ856578.6730-NODE-6730-length-12685-cov-62.305203_pt1 | contig 12685 bp, 5 predicted proteins | sample MGYA00514384_ERZ856578 | MGnify/ENA primary metagenome ERZ856578 (study PRJEB29103, sample SAMN06111958) | human gut metagenome | biome: human gut; feature: ankylosing spondylitis patient; material: healthy_person | host: Homo sapiens | place: China:Hangzhou...
GTTTCGAAGATACCTGCCAGCATTTGCTTGATGGATTCGTTGTCTTCCACTATCAGCATTTTCGCATCTTCGATGCGTTTGTTGTCTTCCTCCTTCCATTCGGAATCGGGCAGTATTTCTACGGTTGGAACGATTGTTTCCGGTTGTTGCTGAATGTTGGTGTCGGCGTTGTCCCGTATGATTTGTTCCTCAGTAAAGTGCTGGTTGCCCGATTTCAACGTAATGATAAAACGGCTTCCCTTGCCCGGTTCGCTCTCTACACGGATGGTTCCGTGATGAAGTTCGATGATACCTTTTGTCAATGCCAGTCCGATGCCCGTGCCGGCTCCGGTATTCAGTGAATCGAGGCGTTCGGTCTGGTAGAAACGGTCGAATATCTTGTCGATCTCGGCGGCGGCAATGCCTGTTCCCGTGTCTTTGATCTCGATAATGACGTATTTATCCTCCTGCGATACGTTGATGGAGATGGTATCTTCCGCCTTCGTATGCTTCAATGCGTTGGACAGCAGATTGTTTACTACCTTCTGCATCTGCTTCTGGTCGTACCATACTTCAATATCATCCGACTGCTTGTTGAACTTGAAATTGATTTGCTTGCTGCTGGCGTATTCAAGGAATAACAGATAATTCTCGTACAGGAAGTTCACCAGATTATGTCGGCTGACTTTGATTTTCATGTGCCCTTGTTCCTGCTTGCGGAAGTCGAGCAGTTCCGTAATTAATTCACGCAGTTGGAGGCTGTTTTTGTAAATTCCCAATATCTTGTGATAAATATTAGGTGTGAATGTCTGTACTTGCAACAGCGTTTCTACCTGTCCTACGATCAACGTCAGCGGAGTGCGGAATTCGTGGGAGATGTTGGTAAAGAAGCGTAGCTTGGATTGGTTTAATGCTTCGAGGTCTTCGATGTGCTTCTTTTCATATTTCAGTGACTCACGCAGTTTGATGCGGGAATTGTAGTTCTGAATGAGATACCATAACAGACTGACGGTACAAATGGTGTAAATCAGATAAGCCCACCATGTCTCATACCAAGGCGGTAATACACGGATCAGTAGTCGGGCTTCTTCGATACCGTCTCCGTCCGACTTGATGACGAGCGTATATTTGCCCGGATTCAGGTTGGTATAAGTGATAAGCGTCTGTTTGCGGTCGGTGTGATTCCATTCGTCGGAGAAACCTTCGAGGCGGTAGACGATTTCATTTCTGTTGGCAGGGATGAAGTTGGAAGTGGCGTATTCTATGCTGAACATGGATTGGTCGGCTTTCAGGCTGATTTCCGGTGTATAGGCGATGGACTGTTCCAAGATGCCGGTGTCGTCTCCGGCAGTGATCTCCTTACCGTTGACCAGCAGGCGGGAAAGGATGATGCTGTAGGACTTGGGCGTAAAGTGCAGTTTCTTTTCCCAGAAAGAAATCATGCCTTGGATGCCGCCTAGAAATACTTCTCCGTCATGCGTTACGAACAATGCGTTTTCGTTGACGGCAGTCAGCGGGAATCCGTTCTCTGTACCGTAGTTGTAAAACTTCTTTTGCGGATAGTCAAACTGGGAGAATCCCTGATTGGTAATCAGCAGCAAGTCTCCCTTTTGTATGGACGACTCGAATACTTCGTAGATACAGTCGCTGGATAGTCCGTCTTTCTGCATGTCGAAGTTTTCGAAGTCGTTGCTCTCCTTGCGGTAACGGTCGAGCCCGCTTCCGGAAGTGGAGAACCACAGGTTACCGTTGCTGTCCTGCATGATGTTGTTGACATTGTTGTTGCTGAGAGTGTTCGGAATGGAGGGATTGTGTGCATAGTGGGTGAGCTTGCCGGTGTCGAAGCGGTAAGAATATACGCCCTCTCCGGTAGCGGAAACCCATAGCGTTCTGTCCTTGTCGATGTAGAGGCTGGCCACCATACCGATATTTCTGCCTTCTTTGGTATCCTTGAAAAGATGTTCGCAGGTGCCCGTTGCCGGGTTGAAAAGGCAGACTCCGTTTTGTGTGGCGATGATCAGTTTGTCTCCGTAGGGCACGATGTCGCGTACAATGTCCGAGGGCAGTGTGGTCGGGTCGCCCGCTTTCATCCGGTAAACGGTAAAGCGGTTGGTGCGCAGGTCGAGTTTGTTCAGTCCTCCCAAGTGTGTGCCGATCCACATAATCTCCTCTGTCCGGTCGTAATAGATTGCCTTGACGTTGTTGTGCGAGATACTGTTCTTGCCTTCTTCGTGGCGGTACCAGCGATAAGTATTGTTTTTCCGGTTGTAGACGTTCACGCCACCGCCTTCGGTGCAGATCCATAAGTTACCGTCTTTGTCTTCCGTCATTCTGCCGACGATGGGACTGCTTAATCCTTCTTTCTCCGTGTCTCCCACTTTATAGCGGGTATAGATTTCATATTCCGGATTGAAGTAGTTGACGCCGCCAAAGTAAGTTCCCAGCCATAGGGTTCCCTGTTCGTCTTTCACGATACACCAGATGGAAGAGTGGGTGAGTCCGTCGGGTTTGTTGTCATTGGCGGTATAAAGTTGGAACTGTCCTGTGCTTTTGTCGTAGCGGTTCAAGCCGTGGAAAGTTCCGATCCATAGATTTCCCAGATTATCTTCACAGCAGCTTCTGACAAAATCGGAACATATACTGTTCGGATTCTTCGGGTCGTGGCGGAAGTTATCGATAGTGCCGTTTGTGCGGATACGGTAGAGCCCTTCCTCCCAGCTGCCAATCCACAGTTCTTTGGATGAGTCTTCGTAGATGCTGGCTATGTTTCCTTTCGTGATGGGCTGAGAGAGTTGTTTGTCATCCGACAGGCAGTAAACACCATTGCTGGTGGTTCCCATCCACAGGTTTTTCTTCTCGTCCAGATGGAGGCAGGATAGGTTAATGTCTTTCCCGGCAAGGTGGTAGTAAAGGTCGAAGTTGTTCGTGTTCTCGTTGAAAACGAATACTTCTTCTCTTTTTCCGATATATAGTTTTTCGTTGTAGTAGATAGCGTCCACATTGCCTTGCAGTAAGGTTTTGAATCGTTGAGTGGTCATGTCAAATTCGGCTACACCGTCGGTGCAAAGCAGGTAAACCTTCCCGTTCTTATTACCTGTGATACGGAGTATGGTATTGCTGAACAGACTGTTCGGATCATTCTTCTTGAGCTTGAAACTTTTGATATCGTTACCGTTATAACGGTTCAGCCCTTCGCGCGTACCTATCCATATAATGCCCCGTTCGTCAATGTACAGGCTGTTGACGGAAAACTGGGAAAGTCCGTCATCTGTGGTCAAATGGCTGAAAGTAATATTTTGTCCTAACGTACGGACAGCAGTTACGCTTAAAAATAGCAGAAATAAAAGGATTGTTTTTCTCACTAATTCGGTTGTTTAGGGTATTACTAATGGCAAATATATTGTTTTTATTTGATTTTCGGGAACCTTATTAGGAGAAAGTAACTATATTTGTATCCTCCAAACGAAAGATATATGAAAGTAAAGAAAATTAGTTCTGCTAATGTAGAGGCTTGTTCGCTTCCTAAATTATTTGATGAGGAAAAGATAGATTTCCAGCCGGTTCAGTGTGTCAACTGGGCTGAATATCCTTACAAGCCAAAAGTAAGTTTCCGGATTGCGCATACCAAAGATTCTATTCTGTTGCACTTCAAAGTCAGAGAAGAAAGTGTACGTGCCAAGTATGGAGAAGACAATGGATCTGTATGGACTGATTCCTGTGTGGAGTTTTTCTCTGTTCCGGCCAGTGACGGAATCTATTATAATATAGAATGTAACTGCATCGGAACGATTCTGATCGGTGCCGGACCAGCCCGTAACGGTCGGGAACACGCTCCGAAAGAAGTGACGGCTCTCGTGCAGCGTTGGTCCAGTCTGGGCAATGAACCCTTCGAAGAACGTGTGGACGATACGACTTGGGAAGTAGCCTTGATTATTCCTTATGCTGCATTCTTCAAGCATCAGATACAGTCACTGGATGGAAAGGAAGTTAAAGCGAATTTCTATAAATGCGGGGATGAACTGCAAACCCCTCACTTCCTGTCATGGAATCCGATAAAGATTGAGAAACCGGACTTCCATCGTCCCGACTTCTTCGGTACGCTGGAGTTTGAATAAATAAGAAGGGTGATGTCTTTTTACGGACATCAACCCTTTCTCTATGAAAAGTGTATTTTGTCTATTTCACAATCCCACGTTCCGAACCTTTTACGAAATTCACGATATTCTCGATTTCTTCACTCATCGGAACCTGATCGATAATCTTCTGGACAGCATCCTGAACACTGAAATTACCTTGATAGATCAACCGGTAAGCATTGGCAATATGACGAAGGATTCTTTCCGACGTATTGTGATGCTGTGACAGAACGACTGCATTCACTCCATGATAGGCAACAGGATTACCGGACATAATTACGTAGGGAGGAACATCTTTGGAGATGCGGCATCCGCTTTGTACAAGTGTCCAGCTACCAATGTGACAATATTGGTGCAACGTTACGTTGCCGCTTAGGATCACACAATCATCTAATGAGCATTCTCCTGCAATTGTAGTGCCTATTCCTACCACACAATTATTGCTGATCTGCACATCATGGCAAAGGTGTACCTTATCCATCAGGTAGTTCCCGTTTCCGATTCTGGTAGCATTTCCTGCAAAAGTGGCACGGCTGATTACTACATTCTCACGGATATCGTTATTGTCTCCGATGATCAGACTGCTTTCTTCCCCTGTATAGTGAAAGTCTTGCGGTTCTGCTCCCAGGACAGCATTCTGATGTATTTTGTTTCCTTTCCCCATTTTGGTACCTTTCAGGATACTGGCGTATGACATGATGGTACAGTCATCGCCGATTTCCACATCCTTCTCGATGTAGGCGAAAGGCAAGACAGTTACATTCTTGCCTAATTTCGCTTCGGGGTCTACGTAAGCTAACGGACTAATCATAATAGTATATGTTTAAAGTTAATCTTCTCTTCCACCGCCTAATGCCTGGTAGAGGCTGACCACAGCCTGCATCTTGTCGAAACAGTCGGAAACCTGAGAAATCTGTGCGCTCAGATAAGATTGCTGTGCCGACAATACTTCCAGATAGGTTGACGTCCCTAAGTTAAACAATTCTTTTGTATCTTCCGAAGCCTTCTTTGCAGATTCTACCTGCATTTGGCGGGATTCAGCCTTTTTACTGGTGTTCTGGTATAAACTTAGCGCATTGCTGACTTCGCTTCCGGCATTGTACAACGTTTGCTGGAAAGATAATTTAGCTTGTTCTTCCTGTGCTTTCGCTGCTTTTAGGCGGGCGATATTCGTACCACGGTAGAACAATGGCTGAGTCAGTGAACCGATAGCGGAAGCCAGTAACTTACCCGGATTGATAATGGCGGAACCTGCACTGTTCGTCCATCCGGCAGAACCGCTGAGAGTGATCTGCGGATAGAAAGCGGCACGGGCAGAGTTCGTATTATAATAGCAGCTTGCCAAGGACATTTCGGCTGCTTTTACGTCCGGACGGTTAGATAACAACTGCAAAGGAATCCCTGCGGAAAGTTCCTCAGGAAGTGCCTGTGCTTCCAGTACACCACGTTTGATCGCGTGCGGAGCTTCTCCCAGGAAGGTAGACAGGGCATTTTCCGTTTCGCGGATGCTCTGCTCGATGTCGGGGATGGAAGCCACTACTTGTGCATAGGCAGCTTTGCTTTGTGCTAAAGCGGCAGATGTGTAGGTCGATCTTTCCGAAAGTGCCTGTACGGTTTCAGCATTACGCTTCAGTACCTCAGCCGTAGCCTGAGTGATCTCCAGTTGGCGGTCGAGCATAAGCAAGGTATAATACATGTTGGCAATGTTGGCAATAACTTGTGTCTGTACAGCTTGGCGATAAGCCTTTGTCTGTTTCAGGGTGACTTGTGCATTTCGTTTGGAGTTCAGCAGTTGCCCGAACAGGTCTACTTGCCAACTGGCAGTAACCGGCAATGAGTACGTTTTAGTTGCTGCGTTCTTGTCAAAACTGCTGATTGTTCCCTGTGGAGACAAACCGATGGACGGTGCATAAGCCAGTCGGGCTGACATCAGAGACGCTTCTGCCGCTTTGACGTTCAATGCAGCGGAAAGGAGGTCAGTGTTTTGTTTCAGTCCCTGTTCGATGAGAGACTGGAGCTGTGGGTCGGTGAAGACTTCTCTCCACGGCAGGTTACCGAAGTTGGTGGTATCCGAAGCTAATGTATCATTGTCCGCTGCCGGATCACGATACAGGCCGGAAGCGGTAATATCTTCGGGTCTGTCATACGACTTATAGATGTGGCAGCTGCTCAGGAGAGCAGTTGCACACACCATATATAGAATCTGTTTCTTCATATCGAATTTCATTATTTAGCGTATTGTTCAATCTCAGTTACGGCATCCGTATTGTCGATGTCTTCCCATTCCATCGGTTTAACCTTCTCTTGCAGGTACTGGAAGATAACGAACAAAGCAGGAACGATGAAGATCTGGCAGATCATACCGATCAACATACCACCAATAGAAGCTGTACCCAGTGTACGGTTACCGTGGGCACCTACACCGAATGCGAACATCAACGGAAGCAGACCGACTACCATAGCCAATGAGGTCATCAAGATCGGGCGGAGACGGGCACCGGCACCCAGAACGGCTGCCCATGTGATGCTCATACCCATCTTACGACGGTCGAGGGCAAACTCTACAATCAGGATCGCGTTCTTTGCCAACAGACCCATCAACATGATCAACGCAATCTGCATATAGATATTGTTGGACATGGTACCGAGTATCATTTTCAAGGCCGATATACTACCGATCGCGCTCATTCCGTTGACGAACAGGAAGCTGCCTAGCAAACCGAACGGAATGGATAACAATACGGCCAGCGGAAGAATATAACTTTCGTACTGAGCACTCAACAGCAAATAAACGAATACGAAACAAAGGATAAAGATCAAACCAGTCGTACTGCCGCTACTTTGTGCTTCCTCACGAGCCATACCTCCTAGTTCATAGGTGTAACCTGCCGGAAGGTTTTCTTTGGCCACTTCTGCCAGTGCAGCCAGTGCCTGACCGGAAGTATAACCGGAAGCCGGAGCTACCATCACCTTCATGGAAGTATACAAGTTGAAACGGCTGATAATATCAGGTCCGTATACCTTCTCTACAGAGATGAACTGGGAAATCGGAGCCATTTCGCCTTGGTTGTTACGAACCTTGACATTATTCAGTGATTCCAGATTCTTGCGTGATAACGGGTCCGACTGGATCATTACACGGTACATCTTACCGAAACGGTTGAAGTTGGATGCGTACAAACCTCCGTAATATCCCTGCATCGTGCTAAGAATATCGCTTGGGCTGATACCTGCCTTCTTACAAGCTGCCGCATCAATATCAATCATATATTGCGGGAAGTTCGGGTTGAAGGTCGTTTTTGCAGAGTTAATTTCCGGACGTGCCTCCAATGCTGCGGTGTAGTTGTTGGCTACATCAAAGAATTTGTTCAGGTCACCACCTGTCTTGTCCTGCATGTTCACCTCGATATCCGTAGATGCCGAGTAACCGGGGATCATAGGAGGAGCGAAGAACAATACCTGTGCTTCCTTGATAATCTTCTGCGCACGCATGTATAAAGAACCGACGATAACGTCTGAGTTCTGAATCATGGAGCGTTCATCCCAGTCTTTCAGTTTGATAATGAAAGAACCGTAAGACGGTCCCTGACCACCAATGAAACTGAAACCGGAGATCAATGTACGTGAAGCTACGGCAGGGTCCGCAGCAATCAGACTGTCTACACGTGCCAGTATTTGTTCCGAGCGGTCTTGTGATGTACCCGGAGGTAGCGTTACAGCTCCCATCAGCGTACCGGTATCTTCATTAGGGACCATACCTGTCGGAGTAGTGTTCATAAAGAAGATCAGCAATACGATAGAGAGAACCACCAGTCCCATTGACAACCACTTTTTCTGGATAAAGAAGAGTACGCGTTTCTTATACCTCTTTAATATAGAGTCATAAGCGGCATTGAAAGAAGTGTGGAAGCGAGAAACAAGTGTTTGTTTCTTATCTCCATGATCAGTATGCGGTTTCAGAAGAACGGCACACAATGCCGGACTCAGTGTCAAGGCGTTCAATGCGGACAGACCGATAGCGATAGCCATTGTCAAACCGAATTGGCGATAGAACGTACCTGCCGTACCACCCATGAAACTTACCGGAATAAACACGGACATCATGACCAGTGTGATAGATACGATGGCACCACCCAATTCGTTCATCGCATCGATAGATGCCAGACGGGCGGATGTATATCCCTGATCGAGCTTGGCATGTACACCCTCGACAACCACAATCGCATCATCGACCACAATCGCAATGGCAAGCACAAGGGCACACAGGGTCAGCAAGTTCAAACTGAATCCGATCAGTGACAGTACGAAGAATGTACCGATAAGGGCTACCGGAATAGCAATGGTCGGAATCAAGGTAGAACGCAAATCCTGCAAGAAGATATATACTACGATAAATACCAGAATAAATGCCTCGATCAATGTCTTCAACACTTCGTGGATAGAAGCGAACAAGAAGTCGTTGGCGTTCATGGAAACGTTAATCTTCAATCCCGAAGGCAGTGTTGTGGATGCTTCATCCAATAATTTCTGGATATCAGTGATGGTTTGCGTAGCATTTGTACCAGCCATCTGATAAACGATACAGGTTACAGCTTTGTGTCCGTTTACACGGTTGGTAAAGTTATATCCCAGACGGTCCAGCTGAATCTCCGCAATATCATTCAGTCGAAGTACCTCACCGTTAGGCAGAGACTTGATGACAATGTTCTCAAACTCTTCCGACTGTTGCAGACGTCCTTTGTAACGAATGGTATATTGGAAAGTCTGGTTACTACGTTCACCGAATTGTCCCGGAGCCGCTTCTATATTCTGTTCAGCCAAAGCGGTAGATACGTCGTTGGGGATCAGTTTATACTGAGCCATTACGTCCGGTCTCAGCCAGATACGCATGGAGTAGTCCTGACCCATCACACTGGCATCACCTACACCCTGTACACGTTGAACCTGAGGAATCAGGTTGATTTTTGCATAGTTCTCGATGAAAGCATCTGTATATGTATCGGTTTCATCGTAAAGAGAGAATACTACCAGCATGGATGTCTGACGTTTCTGAGTAGTCACACCAATTCTGGTAACTTCGGCAGGTAGCAAACCTTGTGCCATGGAAACACGGTTCTGTACGTTAACGGCAGCCATATCCGGATCAGTTCCTTGTTTGAAGTAGATCGAGATATCACCGGAACCGGTATTGGATGCGTTGGAAGTCATGTACATCATGTTTTCTACACCGTTGATCTGCTCTTCCAGAGGGGCAATTACAGAGTTCAATACGGTCGATGCACTGGCACCCGTATATGTGGCTCTTACCGATACGGTAGGAGGCGCAATGTCCGGATACTGTGTGATAGGCAGTGTTGCCAATCCGATAGCACCTAGGATAACTATCAAAATGGAAATAACTGTTGATAGTACCGGACGGTTAATGAATTTATCTAATTTCATACGATTATCTAAATTATTAGTTGAAAGCTGTAGCTAAATTTCCGTCGTGCTGGTCTTTCAAATGCTGTTGATAGTTCGCTTCTTTTTGAGCCGGCGTGATTGGTTGTATTTTTTGGCCGTCCTTCAGGCTCTGTACACCTTCGACTACGATTTTATCGCCGGGGTTCAGTCCGGAAGTTACCAGATATTCTTTTCCGTTGTCCAGGTTGAATATACCGATCTCGGTATATTTCACCGTGTTGTCCGGCTGCAGAACGTAAACGAACTTTTTGTCCTGGATTTCTACAGTAGCCGATTGTGGGATGCTGATAACGTTCTCCATATTATAAGGGATCAGAACGTTGGCAGTTCCACCACTACGAAGCATATGCTCCTTGTTAGGGAAGATAGCACGCATGCTAACAGAACCGGTTGACTGGTCGATCACTCCTGTGATAGCGTCTACCTTTCCTTCTGCATCATATGTTGTGCCGTCAATCAATTGTAGTTTGATGGCTGGTATTTTACTGATTTCTTCTTTGATGGTTCCTCCGGTTTTGGTCATAGCCAGCAGTTCTTTTTCAGTTGTAGAGAAGTATACATATACTTCGTCTATTTCAGATACTGTAGTCATTGGCGTAGCCATAGAGGGGCTTACGAGTGCTCCCAAACGATAAGGAATGTCGTTGATAACGCCGTCTGAAGGACTCTTTACTTGTGTGAAAGAGTAATTTTGTTGTGCTGTGGTCAGCTGTGCTTTAGCCTGGGCGAGTTGTGCCTGAGCCTGTGCCAGTGAGTTCTTCGCCATTGACAAGTCATAATCGCTGATAATCTGTTTCTTGTTCAGTTCGATCTTATTGTCAACAGTCATTTGTTGTGTATTCACGGCTGCTTCTGCTGTTGCAACTGAAGCTTTTGCTGTGCGTACTGCTGCTTCATACTGAGTAGGGTCTATGATGAATAAGAGCTGTCCTTTGCGAACGGTTGCTCCTTCATCTACACATAACTTTGTGATGAATCCCGATACCTGCGGGCGGATTTCTACGTCTTGTCTACCTTTGATAGTAGCCGGATAAGCTTTCATTAGATCTGCAGTTGTCTTCTGTAATTCTTGTACTGCATATTCTGGGACTTTCCCTGTGTCATTGCCCTTATTGCCGCAACTAGACAAGAGGGCTAAGCAAAATGCAAAAAAAACAATTCTACTTTTCATACTTTATATTTATCTGTTTTTTAAAATTGTGCGTTCGTCGCTGTGTACATTCATTGTATGGATAGATGATCTAAGGAAGAAAAGCCGGAAACTTATTCCATGAAATAAGTTTCCGGCTGCAAAAGTACTTTAAATTCGGTATTCTTGTACTCTGATACCGTGTTTTTTAACTATGTTTTTTACTTCAGTTTATGATATACAGGATTCATTATGAAACTGAACTCATAATCCTGATATGGAAGACGGTATTTTTCCAAAGCGATAGCACCCCAGCTATTTACGCAGGCGAGTCCCGTTTGTGCCTTATCAATACAGAAGTTTGTGAAGTTGGCTTTTTCTACTTCCGGTGAGTGACGCTGGTCTTTGCCGGCACCGTCATCCAATGATTCGATTGTATAATTCAGTGCGGAAGCGGAGAACGGTGCATCGGCTACAAACTGCAGTCCGTTGCCGCCGATATTAAGCAGTCTCCACCAACGGATATCAGTTTTGGTACCGGTTTCCTGCGGGCGGATGTATGGATAGAATTGTTCTTCTACGGTCTGGCGGTACTTGCCGATCCTTGCGGCGTGGTTACGGTCAGAATAGTTTTCACCCGGTCCGCGTCCGTAATATTCAATCTCATTGAAGGTGACAGGCATACGCAGCTGCATTCCGAAACGGAACATATCGGAAACCTTCTTGCTCTTGTCTGCTTCCATCTTTTGAGTTACTTTTACTGCTCCCTTATTATTGATGGCATACGTCAGGTACAGCTTTCCACCAATAGATTTCATGTCATATTCTGCACGAACCACTGCTTGTTCGTTTTCTATATCATGCTTCAATGAAGTCAGTTTTAGTTCCGGATTCTTCCATGCGGCATATCTGTGTTGTAATCCTGCTCCAAAGTCGTTGTCGGTCGGAGCACGCCAGAAGTTGGGAGTCAGTGCACTTCCGTCTTCCATCAGTTGCATTCCGCTGACGTCGTAGCGGCAGAGGTAACCGTTGTGCTTGTTGAATTCGAGTGTGAAGTCTTCGCCGGAAACAATCAGATAGTTGCGGTCGTTATCGTGGAAAGAGGGAACTACGACTGCGATATTGGAGGACTGCTTGTTTTCCAGTTTTAGTTCCGGTGCCTTGTAGTCACGGATACTCATTTGGTCATAAGCGATGGTTTCTCCCGCAGGAAGCAATGTCTCGGCAGCTTTTAGCTTGTAGCTGACATTCAGAAGCAGTTCCTTGCAAGAACAGATGTTCTTTATGTCGAATGGGAGTTGAAGTTTTGCAGTCTGTTGCGGGGCTACATTCAGGTCTGATACGATGCCGTTTTGTACGATTTCCCCGTTAGCCAGTAACTGCCATTCCAGATAGAATGCGGACAAGTCACGGAAGAAGTTCTCGTTATAGATATTGATCTCACCTTTGGAAAGATCGGCCGGAGTAGTCCAGATATTCTGATAGAAATATCCTACTTCGTAAGCGTGCGGGTTTGGTACGCGGTCGGGGCTGATCAAGCCGTTGTCATTGAAGTTATTGTCCGAAGCGTCATATTTGTTAAAGTCGCCTCCATAGCCGTAGATGGCTACACCGTCTTTATTTTTCCAATGGCAGGACTGGTCGACAAAGTCCCAGATAAATCCACCTTGATATTTCGGGTACTTGCGGGTGATGTCCCAGTACTCCTTGAATCCACCTTGTGAGTTGCCCATAGCGTGTGCATATTCGCATTGGATAAGGGGTTTGTCAATGTTGCCTTCACAATATTTGATACAGTTATTGTAATCATAATACATCGGGCAGAAAATGTCGGTGAATTCGCTGGTTCCCGCTTGTTCATATTGTACGGCACGTGTTTTGTCTTCGTTCTTGATCCATGTATAGCAATGTTCGAAGTTAGGTCCCATACCGGCTTCGTTACCCAATGACCAGAAGATGATGGACGGATGGTTGTAAC
>ERZ856578.6731-NODE-6731-length-12684-cov-562.319902_pt1 | contig 12684 bp, 10 predicted proteins | sample MGYA00514384_ERZ856578 | MGnify/ENA primary metagenome ERZ856578 (study PRJEB29103, sample SAMN06111958) | human gut metagenome | biome: human gut; feature: ankylosing spondylitis patient; material: healthy_person | host: Homo sapiens | place: China:Hangzhou...
CGCTGCGACTGATCGAAATGACCGGAACGCTGCTCGAACGATACCGGACGCAGGCGGGCGCCTGCAGTGTCGAGTTCCTGTTCGGAGCCATCTCCGTACTGACGGAACTTGACGGGAAGATCCGGCAATCGTCGAACCAGCGATTGCTTGTCGAGTTGGGCCTGATGAAAATCGCCGGACTCGGTCAAAAAAAAAATGACACCCTGACATCTTCCGGGGAGTATCCGCTTCCCGAACTGACACCCCGAACGGCGGCCGCGGCCGTCGCGGCGACGCCTGCGGCGCAACCGCAGCCCGACCCGGCGACCCGCCCCGGTCCGAATCCCGTTCCGGCGGCTCCGCAGCAATCCGCAGCGGTTCAACCCGGGCAGGCCTCACAACCGGCGTCCGCGCCGATTCCCGCCCCGGCTCCGCAGCCGGCCGCACCCCGGCCGGAAACGCCGGCGCAATCCGCAGCCGCCCCGGGACCCGCTCCCGCTCCGGCCGCACGGCCCGAAGCGTCCAAACCCGCGCCCCAGCCCGTGCGGAGGCCGCTGATCTCGGGAACCTCCCTTTCGGAACTGCTCGCCTCGGCGGGCAGCAATCCGGACGAGGAGCCTTCCGAGCAGGAAACGGCCGAACCGGAGGTCGCGACGATCGACCCCGAGTGCGAACGGAAACTGGAACGCGCCCGGGAAAAGATCCTGAACCTCATCCGGGAACGACGTCCGCGGTTCGTCCCGGCCTTCGAACTGATGAGGGTGCAGGGCAACACGATCTCGCTGAGCGTGCCGACGAGCGAACTGCGCGAAGAGATACTCCGCAGCAAGACAGGGATGCTGATGCGCATCGCCGAACTGGCGGGCATCACGGGAGCGATCGAACTGGAAGTGGTCGTCAACGAGGAAATTCGGGCCGCACGCCCGATCAAACTCGAAGACCGGGTGAAATACATGACAGAAAAGAATCCGCTGATCGCGGAACTCCGCAAAGCATTGGATTTGGAAGTGGAGTAACCCGCTTAAAAAGCGGGATTTATGGGCGATGGAGCGTCAGACGGAAGCAGATTCCGAACTGCGCTTCCACCGAAAAACAAAGTGAAAATTAAATAACGCAATAATGGCAACAAAGAATTTCATCGAAGAACTCGAATGGCGCGGCATGATCCACACGATCATGCCCGGAGCAAAGGAACAACTCGAAAAAGAACAGACGACGGCTTACCTGGGCATCGACCCCACGGCCGACTCGCTGCATATCGGCCACCTGGTGGGCGTGATGATCCTCAAGCACTTCCAGATGTGCGGCCACCGTCCGCTGGCCCTCGTGGGCGGTGCGACGGGCATGATCGGCGACCCCTCGGGCAAATCGCAGGAGCGCAACCTGCTCGACGAAAAGACCCTGCGTCACAATCAGGAGGCGATCAAACGCCAGCTGGCCAAACTGCTCGACTTCGACTCCGACGCCCCGAACGCCGCCGCGCTGGTCAACAACTACGACTGGATGAAGGAATTCACGTTCCTCGATTTCATCCGCGACATCGGCAAGTGCATCACCGTCAACTACATGATGGCCAAAGACTCCGTGAAGAAACGCTTCAACGGCGAGGGCGACGGCATGTCGTTCACCGAATTCACCTACCAGCTGGTTCAAGGCTACGACTTCCTGCACCTCTACGAGACGATGAACTGCAAAATCCAGCTGGGCGGCGCCGACCAGTGGGGCAACATCACCACCGGCACGGAGCTGATCCGCCGCAAGCTGGGCGCAGAGGCCGAGGCCTTCGGCATCACCTGCCCGCTGATCACCAAGGCCGACGGCACGAAATTCGGCAAGACCGAGAGCGGCAACGTATGGCTCGACCCGCGCTACACATCGCCCTACAAGTTCTACCAGTTCTGGCTCAACGTCAGCGACGAGGACGCCAAACGCTACATCAAGATCTTCACGCTGCTCGACCGTGAGACCATCGACGCACTCATCGCCGAGCACGACGCGGCTCCCCACCTGCGCGTATTGCAGAAACGGCTGGCCGAGGAGATCACCTGCATGATCCACTCGCGCGAAGAGTACGAAAAGGCCGTCGAGGCCTCGGCCATCCTCTTCGGCGGCGCCACGTCGGAGGCTCTGCACCGTCTCGACGAGCAGACCTTGCTGCAAGTGTTCGAAGGCGTGCCCCAGTACCGCGTGGCCCGCACGGAACTCGCGGCCGGCATCCCGTTCGTGGACCTCTGCGCCGAGAAAAGCGACATCTTCGCCTCGAAAGGCGAGTGCCGCAAACTGGTGCAGGGCGGCGGCGTGTCGCTCAACAAGGAGAAGCTGGCCGACGCGATGCGCCCGGTGACCGACGCGGACCTGATCGCGGGCAAATACCTGCTCGTGCAGCGCGGCAAGAAGAACTACTACCTCGTGATCGCCGAATAGGATGGAATACCGGATCGTTCTCCAGCGCATGGAGTTCCGGGCGCTGCACGGCTGCTACGAACTCGAACGGAAGGTCGGCAACCGCTTCACGGTCGACCTGGAGATCACGGCCTGCCTGGGCGACGCGGCCGCCGAGGACAGCGTCGAACAGACGGTCAACTACCTCACGGTCTACGAAGTCGTCTCGCTCCAGATGCGCATTACCCAGCGCACGATCGAGCGCGTGGCGATGAACATCATCGAGGCGGTCTACGCCTCGTTCCGGCAGGTCCGGCACGTAAAATGCACCGTCTCGAAACTGGCGCCCCCGCTCGGCGGCAAACTGGAGAAGGTGAGCGTCGTACTGGAGAAATAGAAAACTGCGCGCACGCGGCTGCGTGCGCGCAGTTTTTCAAATAGAACCGATATATGCATCATTCACACGGCCGCGCAACGCTGGGCGGCAAATTGAGCGCCGTGCTCGTCGCGGCCGGAAGTTCCGTGGGGCTGGGAAATATCTGGCGGTTCCCCTATGTCGCCGGAGACAACGGCGGCGGAGCTTTTCTGGTAATTTACATTCTCTGCGTCCTGCTGCTGGGACTGCCCATCATGGTGGCCGAATTCTCGGTCGGACGCGCCTCGCACCGCAATGCCGTGGGAGCCTACCGGGCGCTCGACCCCAAGTGGAGTTTCCTGGGCTACAACGGCGTCGTGGCGGCATTCCTGATCCTGGGCTTCTACTTCGTGGTGTCGGGATGGACCGCCGAATACATGGTTCACTCCGTGACGGGAAGCCTCGCCCGGTACACCACCGCCGACGAATACAAGAGCGTTTTCGAGAATTTCATCCAGAACCCGTGGCGGCCCGTGCTCTACACCGCGCTGTTCGTGCTGGCCACGCACTTCGTCATCGCGACGGGCGTGCAGAAAGGCATCGAACGCTCGGCAAAGGTGCTGATGCCCCTGCTGTTCGTCATCCTGATCGCACTGTCGATCCACTCGCTGCTGATGCCCGGCGGCGAGGAAGGGCTTCGGTTCCTGTTCCGGCCCGACTTCTCGAAGGTGACGCCCTCGACGGTGCTCGTGGCGCTGGGGCAGGCCTTCTTCTCGCTCTCGATCGGCATCGGCACGATGGTCACCTACGCCTCCTACTTCAAACCCGACACCAACCTGCGCCACACGGCGCTCAACGTCACGATCCTCGACACACTGGTAGCCGTGCTGGCCGGCGTGGTGATCTTCCCGGCGGTGTTCAGCGTGGGCATCGAACCCTCGTCGGGACCGTCGCTCGTATTCATCACCCTGCCGGGCATCTTCAACTCGATGCCGCTGAGCATGGTCTGGTCGTCGGTATTCTTTCTGCTGCTGGTCGTTGCGGCGCTCACCTCGACCATCTCCCTGCACGAAGTCATCACGGCCTACATGCACGAGGAGTGGCACATGAGCCGGCGGGCCGCCGCATGGTCCACGACCGGAGCCTGCATGGCGCTGGCCGCCGTGGCATCGCTGTCGCTGGGCGTTCTGAAGGGATGGAACATCTTCGGACTCACGATTTTCGACTCGCTCGACTACCTTACGGCCAACATCCTGCTCCCCGCCGGCGGATTTTTCACCTGCATTTTCGTCGGCTGGCGCCTCGACCGGAAAATACTCAAGGCCGAAATCAGCAACAACGGCACGCTGAAATTCCGTATCTACGGGGTGTTCATCTTCCTCGTGCGCTACGTCTGCCCGGCGGTGCTGCTGCTGATCTTCCTGGATAACCTGGGCCTCTTTTAGCGGCCCGCACCGATCAGAACGAAACCCAAAACCTACCGAAACCATGAAACGATTCATTGTCCTGCTGCTCGTCTGCTGCCTCGGCGCAGCCGTTACGGCCCGCCCGATCCGGGGCACGGTCAAATGCGCCGGGACGCCGGTCTCCGGCGTCACCGTCACGGACGGCCACTCCTTCACCGAAAGCGGCGCCGACGGAACTTTCACCCTCGACGCCGACGACGACGCACTGTTCATCAGCATCGTAACCCCTTCCGGCTACCTGGCCCCCATGGAGCAGGACATCCCGCAATTCTTCCGGCCCTACGCCGCTTCCACGAAGCGTTACGATTTCGAGCTGCGTCCGTGGCCGGCCACGGGCGAGGTTTACGAATTGCTGGCGATCGGCGACCCGCAGCCCAAAACCGCGGCGCATTTCGACCGGCTCCGAACCGAGATCATCCCCGAACTGCGACGCGCGACCGCCCTCGGAAAGCAACGGGGCACGGCACAGGCGGCGCTGCTGCTCGGCGACATCGTCTGGGACTCTCCGGAGCTGTTCGCCGGCGTCCGCGAGCAGTTCGCATCGCTCAGAATACCGGTCTACGGCGTGATCGGCAACCACGACCACGACCGGAACAAATACACCGACCGGGAGGCCACGGAGAACTACCGGAACCATTTCGGCCCCACCTACTACGCCTTCGACATGGGACGGACCCACTACATCGTCCTCGACGACATCGTCTACCACGGAGCGAAGAAATACGACGAGCAGATCGACTCGCTGCAACTGGCCTGGGCCGCGGAATACGCCCGGCGGCTGCCCGCCGGGTCGCGCGTCTGCGTGGCCATGCACGCCCCGGCCATGAAGGCCTGGAAAGGCAATCAGGTCATGGAGTCGGCCGCCAGGCTGATGGACGCCTTCGCCGGCCACGAACTGCATTTCATCACGGGACACACGCACGTCAACTCGAACTACGACATCCGCGAAGGAGTGGTGGAGCACAACGTGGCACAGATCTGCGGAAATCTGTGGTACGACCCGATCAACAAGGACGGCACGCCCAAAGGCTACCAGCTCTTCCGCGAGTGCGGCGGAGAGTTCTCGTGGGAGTACCGGAGCCTCGGGTCTCCGGCCGTACGGCAACTGCGGGTATGGCAGCCCGGGCAGGTGGAAGCGTTTCCCGGAAGCGTCGTGGCCAAAATCTGGAACTGGGACCCCTGCTGGACCGTCGTCTGGTACGAGGACGGCCGTTACCGCGGCGCAATGCAGCGCATCCAGATCATCGACCCCGACTATGCGGCGCATCTCGACTCTCTGAAAAACGCCGGGCGGAAACTCGCCAAATCGCAGCATCCCCGCATCTCGGACTTCTATTTCAAAGCGCGTCCTTCGGCTTCGGCACAGACGATCGAGGTAGTCGCCACGGACCGTTTCGGACGCCGCTATTCGGAGCGCATCACGCTCGAAAAGGCCCAATGACCGGCCGAAGCGGCGACAGCTGAACAAGTCCGGGCGAGCGGCGGGAACGGATCAGACGAACGAACGCCGGACAGCAAAAGAACGAGGCGGATGGACAGTACCGAAGTACATTCCATCCGCCTCGTTTAAAGGATGTGCGAAAGATCGCCGCCAGAAAGCGGCAATCAGTTGATATTGCGCCGGTCGGGTTCATGGTCGGGCGAAGCCGCCTCCATGTCGATCTGCAACTTCACCATGTTGATGGCCGTGGCCGCAGCCTCGTCGCCCTTGTTGCCGTGACGGCCGCCGCAGCGGTCGAGGGCCTGCTGCATGTCGCCCACCGTCAGCACGCCGAAAGCGATGGGCATGTTCCACTGGATTTGCAGCTGCGTAATGCCCTGCGTCACGCCCTGACAGATGAAATCGAAGTGGCGCGTGTCGCCCTGGATAACGCATCCGAGAGCGATGACGGCGTCCACGTCGGTATACTCCGCGAAGAACTGCGCGCCGAGCGAAAGCTCGAACGTGCCCGGGACATATTTGACCTGAATATTCATATCGGGGCACCCGGCGGCACGCAGCGTGCGCACGGCTCCCTCCAACAGGGCCTCGGTGACCTCGCGGTTCCACTCGGCCACGACGATACCGAACCGCATGTCAGCGGCCGAAGGCAGGGGTGAGTCGAATTTGGAAAGGTTGTGATTCTTGGTCGCCATCGTCTTTCGCTATTTGATGCTGCCGAGCAGCTTTTCCGCATCGCGGGCCTCCATCGAGGCGGGATACGAAGTCAAAATCTCTTCATAGAAAGCCGCGGCTTTCTGCTCATTGCCCTGCGCCTGCTCCGCAAGACCTGCCTTGCGCAGGTACATCGGGGCCGTCAGGTTGTTGTCGGCGGCCTTCACGGCCTTCTCGTAGAACTTCACCGCCCTGGCGTAGTCCTGCTGCTCAACGGCGATATCGCCCTGCAAACCGTAGTTCTGTGCGTTGATCAGCTCCCCGGGGATACCTTTCAGCTGCGAGAACTTCGCCAGGTATTTGGCGGCGTTCTCCAGATCGCCCGTACGCAGGTAGCAGATGCCCGCATAATGCTTGGCGAGGTTGCCCGAAGGCGTCGAGCCGTACTTCTCGATCACGTCGAGGAAACCGGCCGCGTTGTCGTCGCCCAGCAGCGCCGTCTCGAAATCGGGGTTCTCGCCTTCGAAACGGTTCTGCGCCTCGGCGATCATCTCGGCGGCCTTCGTGGCGCGGGGCTGGAGGATCAGCGAGCGGTAGCCGAAAACGAGGGCTGCGAGGACGAGCAGACCGAGGAAAACGTAGGACATCGTCCGGCCGTTCCTCTCGAAAAACAACTCCGTTTTGTTCATTGCTTCGCCGAGGGTTTCCTGCTCGGCGACGTTCTGCTTTGCCATATTGCTTATTGTGTTATTAGTTTATAATTCGTACGATAGTTTGCAAAGATACAAAACTATTCACAATGTGCAATGTCGTGTCCGGATTTTTTGTATTTTTGTCCTATGCATCTGAAGAAAATAGCGCTGCTGAATTTCAAAAACATCTCCCAGGAGGAACTCGCGCTGTGCCCCGGCATCAACTGCCTGGTGGGCGACAACGGCGCGGGCAAAACCAACGTCGTGGACGCCGTTTACTACCTCTCGATGTGCAAGTCGTCGCTGCCGATGACCGACGGGCAGAGCATCCGCCACGGCGCCGACTTCTTCCTCGTCGAAGGGACCTATGCGAGCGATGCCGGCAAGCGGGAAACCATCGTGTGCAGCTTCTCGCGCAAGGGCGGCAAGGTGCTCAAGCGCAACGGCAAGGAGTACGAACGGCTTTCGGACCACGTGGGACTGATTCCCGCGGTGATCGTGTCGCCGGCCGACAGCGCGCTGATCTCGGACGCCGCCGACGAGCGCCGACGCTATCTCAACGCCTTCATTTCGCAGCTGGACCGCGCCTATCTCGGTTCGGTGATGCGCTACAACGCCGTGCTGGCCGAACGCAACCGCCTGCTGAAAACCCGGCCCGACGAAACCATGCTCAAAGTCTACGACATGCAACTGTGCGAACACGGCAAGGCCATCCACGCCCGGCGGCAGGAGTTCGCCGAGCGGCTGCAACCCGTGACCGCGGCCTATTACAGCATCCTCTCGGGCGACCGGGAGCAGGTCGAACTGCACTACAAATCGGAGCTGAACGACCGTCCGTTCGAGGAGATCCTGCTCGATGCGCGGCAGAAGGACATCGTCAACGAATTCACGACGGCAGGCATTCACCGCGACGACCTGGTGCTGAAAATCGGAGGTTATCCCCTGCGCAAATACGGATCGCAGGGACAGCAGAAATCCTTCCTGATCGCCCTCAAACTGGCGCAGTACGCCGTCGTCGCCCAGACGAAGGGCGAACGCCCGATCCTGCTGCTGGACGACCTGTTCGACAAGCTCGACGCCGGGCGGGTCGAACAGTTGATCCGGCTGGTCTCGGACGACACCTTCGGGCAAATCCTGATCACCGACTGCAACCCGACACGCCTGAAACGGATTCTCGACAAGGCGGGCGGCGACTACACGCTCTTTTCAGTCGCCGAAGGCGCCGTGACGCAGGAGCGGGCCGCGGCGGAAGATCCGGCGGAAGGCCCGGCCGGGAATGCAGCTGAAAACGCCGCAAACACCCCGGAGAACGCCGCGGAAAATACAACGGAAGATTCCGCGAAAGGCGCGGAAAAAGAGCGATCCGTACCCGAATCAACCGACGAACAGCCATGAGACGAACCAAAACCATGCTGATGGGCGACCTGCTGGAGGAGTTTTTCAAACGCCCCTACATCGCCGAGAAAGTCGCCGAAGGCAAACTGCCGGACACATGGCGCGAGATTGTCGGCAACCGCGCCGCGGATGTCACCACCGAATTGCGGCTCGAAAAGCACATCCTGTACGTACGCATACAGTCGAGCGTCCTGCGCTCGGAACTTTTCTACCAGCGCGAGGCGCTCAAGGAGGAGATAAACCGCCGTTCGGGCGTACGGCTCGTCAACGCCGTCATCATCCGGTAAGTCCGGGTTCGGCAAAAAAGCATACCTTATATAATATATATATGAAAAAAGATGCTCCTTTTCGAGGAGCATCTTTTTCTCTATGGCGGGAAGGTTCCATTCGCCCTCCCCAATACGGCCCGGCCTTATTTGATGATCACGGCGCGGTTGGCCTTCTGGTTGTTCTCGTAAACATTGGCTGCGTTGCCCTTGCCTTCGTAGGTCAGCTGTTTGGGGTTCACGCCGCATTTTACGAGGAAGTCGTAAACGCTCTTGGCGCGGTTCTCGGCAACGCGCTTGTTGCCTGCCGCCGTACCCGTCTGCTGGTCGGCGTGGCCCTCGATCTTGTAGACCCGGTCTTTCGGACCGCTCTTGATCAGGTCGGCCATCAGTTCGAGGCGGGTCTTCTCCTTCGGCGTCAGCTTCGACATGCTGTAATCGTAGAAAATGATCGAAGTCGGGCTGAGGGTGTTCACCTTCTGTGCGGCAGCGGCCTCGGCGGCGGCTTTGGCAGCAGCAGCGGCGGCAGCGGCTTTAGCGGCGTCGGCCTCGGCCTCGGCAGCCTTCAGTCTGTTGGCCAGATCCGCATTCTCCGACCGGGCGGCTTCGAGGGCGGAATTGCCCGCAGCCACTGCATTCTGGAAAGCACGGATGTCATCGGCCGTATAGCCCGGAACGCCGCGCTCCCAGCCACGCTGGTTGAAGCGGTAGGTGATACCAGCCGTAGCGGAAAGTCCGGCCAGATAAGAACCGTTCATCTCCGCAGGGCAAATATCCGACTTGGCGAGCAACCCCTTGAGTTCGATATTGAAATCGAATGCGGGCGACAGGCGGAACTTGCTGAGCAGACCCGCCGTGAAGGCGAACTCCTGGCGCGAACCGGATGCATTCTCACGCTGGCTACGGTCCGTGAAGTTCGAAGCCATGTAACCGAAACCGGCGAACGGCACGGCATACCACGCACGGTCGGCACGGTAACCGCCGATCCAGTTCGAGGCGTTAACCATGAAATCCACGTGTCCGAACATGTACGGCCACGTCATCTTGCCGATCTGGGAATCGAAATTGTTGAACCATCCGCCCTGCAATTGAGCGCGCATACCGAAGACCGGATGCAGCCACTTCGTCACCGACAGGTTGCCCTCGAAACCGAAACGGTCACTGCGGGGACCATAGTTATCTCCGTTGGAGAAAGCTGTTCCGGTTCCGAACCCGGCCGAAACCTCCCAATTATCCCAGAATCCGTTCGACACGAATCCGGCAACGCTCGGCTTCTTCGGCGTTCCTTCGGCAAATGCGGCAGAGGCGAAAGCCACGAGCAAAACAGTCAAGAAAATCTTTCTCATAATATTCATCTTTAATACGTCTCACATACTTGTCGTAAAAGTACGCATTTTTTTCACAAAAACCATTCAAATCCGGTCAAAAAAACAGAAAAAAGAGAGTTTCGGAGACAAAGAAGCCCCAAATGCCTGGGCATTGGGGCTTTTTAGAACACAAATCAGGTGAAAAAAACATCAACCGCACTTGGAATAGCCGCACGACATGCAGGTCAGACAGCCGTTCTGATAGGCCATATTCTCCTGTCCGCAGCTCGGGCATTTACCCTTGGATTTCGTGCCGTCGACGATATACTGTTTCAATGCACGGCACACGCCGGTCTTCCACGTGTTGATCGACTCGCTGTCCAGATGCAGGGACTCGATCAGCGACACGGTCTTCTCGATCGGCATGCCGTGACGCAGCACGCCCGAAATGAGCTTGGCGTAGTTCCAGAACTCTTCGTTGAACAGACGCGAAATGCCGCCGATGGTGTTCGTATAACCGTAACGGTCGGTGTACTGGAAATCATAGCGTTTCGTACCGTCCGCCTCGCGGACCTTGATGATGAAGCCCTTCTTGATCTTCGGGGGAATGAACATGGCGTCCTCCTCGATCTTACCCGTGAAGACCTCGTAGGGACGCCCGCCCTGCAAGCCCACGAAGGCGATCCAGTCCTCCGTGCCGTTCTTGAACCGCACGATGTCGGCAGGAATCGACTTGGGACGCTTCTGCACCTCGCCGGGATGCTCCTCGCACTTCTTCCGGCTCTTGGAGTTTTTCTCCAGCAGCACGCCGTCGCGGCAGCCGTCGCGGTAGACCGTGACGCCCTTGCAGCCGCACTCCCAAGCCGTGCGGTAAACATCGGCCACCAACGCCTCCGAGACGTTGTTCGGCAGGTTCACCGTCACCGAAATCGAATGGTCCACCCATTTCTGGATGGCGCCCTGCATCTTGACCTTGGCCACCCAGTCGATGTCGTTGGCCGTGGCGCCGTGGTAGGGCGACGCGGCGACCCACTCGTTCAGTTCGGCGTCGGAGATCGTCGCCAGCTTCGAGGTGTCGTATCCGCTGGCTTCCAGCCATTTGACGAAATTATGATGGTAAACGTTGTACTCCTGGAACTTTTCGCCCGTTTCGTCCTCGTAATCGACGTGGGTGTCCACGTCCGAAGGATTGATCTTGCGGCGGCGCTTGTAGACGGTGCGGAACACCGGCTCGATGCCCGAAGTGGTCTGCGACATGAGCGACGTGGTTCCCGTGGGCGCGATGGTCAGCATGGCGATATTGCGGCGGCCCACCTTCGCCATCTCCTCGTAGAGCGCCGGATCGGCCTCGCGGATACGGGCGATCATCGGGTTGTTCACCTCCTTCGCGGCGTCGTAAACCGGGAAGGCGCCGCGCTCGGCGGCCATCTTCACCGAAGCGCCGTAAGCCGCCAGAGCGAGGCACTTCTGCACCTCGACGGCGAAGTCGATCGCCTCCTGCGTGCCGTAGCGCAGACCCAGCGCGGCGAGCATGTCGCCCTCGGCCGTGATGCCCAGACCCGTACGGCGGCCCTTCCGCGCCATTTCGCGGATCTTCTTCCAAAGCTCCAGCTCCACGCGGCGCACATCCAGGTCTTCGGGGTCGGCGGCGATCTTCCCGATGATCTGTTCGACCTTTTCCAGTTCGAGGTCGATGATGTCGTCCATCATGTGCATCGCCTTGTATACGTGGTCCCTGAACTTGTCGAAATTGAACTTCGCATCGGCCTTGAACGGGTTGTCCACATAGCTCAACAGGTTCATCGCCAGCAGGCGGCACGAATCGTAGGGGCAGAGCGGGATCTCGCCGCAGGGGTTGGTCGAAACCGTCACGAAACCCTCGTCGGCATAGCAGTCGGGAATGCTTTCGCGGATGATCGTATCCCAGAACAGCACGCCCGGTTCGGCAGACTTCCACGCGTTGTGGATGATCTTCTCCCAGAGCTTCCGGGCGTCGATGTCCTGCTCGTATTTGGGGTTGTCCGACTTGATCGGGAACTGCTGGTGGTATTTCTTCCCGGCGAGAGCCGCACGCATGAAATCGTCGTCGATCTTGATCGAGACGTTGGCGCCCGTCACCTTGCCCGTGTCGACCTTGGCGTCGATGAACCGCTCGGCGTCGGGATGCTTGATCGACAGCGACAGCATCAGCGCGCCGCGCCGCCCGTCCTGCGCCACCTCGCGCGTCGAGTTCGAGTAACGCTCCATGAAGGGCACGATGCCTGTCGACGTGAGTGCCGAGTTGAGCACCGGGCTGCCCGTGGGGCGGATGTGCGAAAGGTCGTGGCCCACGCCGCCGCGGCGTTTCATCAGCTGGACCTGCTCCTCGTCCATGCGGAAGATGCCGCCGTAGGAGTCGGCGGGGTTCTTATGGCCGATGACGAAACAGTTCGACAGCGACGCCACCTGGAAATTGTTGCCGATGCCGGTCATCGGGCCGCCCTGCGGAATGACGTAACGGAAATGGTCGAGCAACGCGAAAACCTCCTCCTTCGGGAGCGGATTCGGGTATTTTTGCTCGATGCGTTCGATTTCGGAAGCGATGCGCTCGTGCATCTCGCGCGGCGATTTCTCGTAGATGTTTCCGAAAGAGTCCTTGAGGGCGTACTTGCTGACCCACACCGTGGCGGCGAGGTCGTCCCCGTCGAAATACTTCTTCGACTCGGCAACCGCATCGTTGTAATTGACCTTCTGCGGCGTGTCGGCTT
>ERZ856578.6734-NODE-6734-length-12679-cov-25.722822_pt1 | contig 12679 bp, 7 predicted proteins | sample MGYA00514384_ERZ856578 | MGnify/ENA primary metagenome ERZ856578 (study PRJEB29103, sample SAMN06111958) | human gut metagenome | biome: human gut; feature: ankylosing spondylitis patient; material: healthy_person | host: Homo sapiens | place: China:Hangzhou...
ACCGCAATGCCGATCTCCACCGGGTTGCCCAGACAATCGTTGATCTTCTGGCGGGAGTTGTTGAGGGTCATCATTTTTAGCGAGATCTTCTTGCTGGTCGATTCTGCGGTCTGGGGACTGCTGTTACCTGCCTTAAGCAGGGCCGCCATGCCGGTCTCGCCGCTGTTCACATCGCCGCTCTGGCTCAGTTTGGTGCCAGCTGCCGGGTTGACTGCGGTGCAGAAGGGGTTCACCCAGTAAAAGCCCTGTCCCTTCAGAGTGCCGATGTAATCGCCGAACAGGGTGAGCACCAGTGCTTCCTGGGGCTTTAACACCTTCAGGCCGCAGAACAGGAAGATGCCCGCCACCCAGTATGCGATGGACAAGATCATGAGCAGGATGCCCGGAAACAGGCTTTCGTCCAGCAGAATGATGCTGTAGAAAAACAGCGGGACGGTAACAGCATAGCCCAGCAGGGTGAGCAGCAGCATGACCATGCCGTTCTTTTTCGTCTGCAGAATTTTCTCTTCCATAACAGTTCCCTCCTTCACAAGGTGTGGAAGCGTTTCTTCGTGATATCAAAATAATATCACTTTATATCATTCTTGTCAAGTCCTCCGCAGGCAAAAAAAGAGCCGCCGCACAAACACTGTGCAGCAGCTCCTTTTTGTTTATCTTTTTATAATGTAAAGGACACTTGCTCTCAGGCGAAGGTCAGCACCACCTTGCCAGCGCCGCTGTTGCGGTCTGCAAGGGTATCGAATGCCTTCTGGAACTCCTCTGCCTTGAACACATATTTTACCGATATCTTTCCGAAGCTTCCCATATATTACTCTTCTCCGATATTTATGTACAGATCCGGCGTGATTTTTGCTGCATTTATTTTGATGATGAAATCACCCAACAACTGGCCAAGCAGAATTCCTGCCCCGTTTCCAACTGTTGTGATCAGAGCTGCATTATACATTTCCGGAAAACAGAAAATGCCAGATGCAGCCCATAGACACAAATAATAATGGTCTGCTGTCCATTTATCGCAATTTTCAAAAATAGTGCCTATTAAAACGGCATATTTGCGATATGCAGTTTGCGGATGTTGCTTGTGCATTAAAAACGCAAACTGCTATAAACAGATAAATCTCACGAAGCACTGTTTGAGAGAGAAGATAGCATAGCATATATGCTGAAAATACGATCAGCAAAAATCCGGAGCAAGTTTTATTTTTTGAAAATGTGTTCTTCATACGACGTTTGAATCCTATCTGCAATGTATACTGCTCATCTCCGCGTTTTCTTGTAAAGCAGCTTGGCAGCTTACTTCAATACGATTTCAACCGTTGGCAGCTTGCTATCCGTTCCGAGTTCATCATCTTCTGCAGCTCTATAACCGGTAACATTTATTGAATACATATAATCTAAAATATCCAGATCTTCTTCATCCTCGGGAAGTTCAACTTGAAAAGTTTCAAACTCAAACACATAAGATGTTCCTTCAATCAGTTCGCCTGTCAAGTCCTTCTGGAAATGAAGCAAAAATGGCCTGTCCTGAAAGAAGTGAACAACGGCAATCGTTTTTCCCGGAAGTGCGTAATAATCAGGCAGGAGCTGCTCAACAGTAGCTGTAAAAGAACCCGAAAACTGCGCAAATCGCTTTTTATTTCCGGTCACTTGCTGTTTTCCATCATGATACCCTGCTTCGTAGCCAGCAGTGTATCCCTCTTCGTAGTTCGCATTACATGTATCTGAACTTTGAGCATTTGTTCCGCAGCCAGATAATGAAAGTGCCAGCACAAGACAGAGAATTCCTGCAATCATCTTTTTCATACTGTTTCCTCCATCGAAGAGAAGAAGTCCGCGAATTTCAGAACACTATCTACTGTAGCTTAAATTTAATCCAAGTTTGTTCACTCGTCTACAAAATTTCTCAAAATCGTATAGCTGCATATAATTTCATAAAAATTTGTAGCACAATCACGATACCCCGCGCAATGATTCTCAGGTTTATATAACAAAAAAGGGGCTGTTGCAAAATAAAAATGCGATAGCAATTTGCACAAACGAATCTACAAACAAAAAATCCCCCTACACTGGCCGATGAAGTCAGCGAAGGGGAATTTTGTATGCCGCCGGAGCGGCGAAATGTAAAAAATCAAGAGCGGAACTGCAAACGGTTATCGGTCTTGGCAGAGACGGCACGGTCAATGTATCGCAAATATACTATTTGTATGTTGCGTTAATTTTTATCTTGTGACGGTTTTGCAATAAGACCAAAGTGAATTTTTATTTTTGGATCATAAAACGGAACGAGGTTCCCTTCTCCACCGCAAAGCAGGTGTCCGCATGGGGCTTTGCGCCCCAGCTATTATCGCCGCCCACGCCCCGCTGGAAGGCCGCGCAGCGGACAACAGTCTTGTTGTCGTCCCTGGGCAGTTCATAGAGGTGGCGGGCGTTTTCCAGCTCATGGGGCGTATAGGGCAGTGCCGAGAAGGTCATGCCGTCCCCTGCAAAACCGATACCCGGGATGCTGCCGGTGACAGTTGCACTGTACACGCCGGTGCGGCTGCCGCACTCCTGCGGATAGACCGGAGTGTACTGGGCAAAATCCTGCCGGACGTTGTAGTTCCACACACCCATCTTACCGCCTGCGGTGCGGTCAGCGGTGGTCTCCCGGGGGCCAAGCCCCAGATAGGAGACCTCGGTCAGTTCCCGCCGCAGCGGGAAGAGCAGCCCGAACTCCGGCAGTTCGGTGTGCTCGCCCTGCCATGTCATAGTGATATCGCAGCGACCTGCGCCGTCGATGGCAAAATCAATGGGCAGCGTCTGCCCATCTGGCAGGGTGTAGTTTGCGCGGACGGTGACGAACTCACCCTTTGCTTCGGCAGTCAGGTTATCGCAGCGGGCATACAGTCCAGCGGTTTTCCAGAAGGCAGATGCAAACGGCTCTGCGCAGCCCTCGTCGTTGTTGGTAGGCGCACGCCAGAAGTTGGGGCGCACGGTATCGTCCAGCAGCTGCACGCCGTTATAGCGGATGGACACAAGCCCCTTGCCCCGGCTGAAGATGTACTCAAAGCCCTCGCCCTTTACGCCGATGTTGTAATCCATCTCCACCAGCTGCGGGGCGGGCAGGGTCAGCCGGGCAGTGGTGTGGTCGTGCCACACCTGCCCAAAGGCGGCTTCATAGCCCGCCGTGATTCCGGGCAGCGCAGCCCGCTGGATAGCGGTAATGGTCATGCAGGAAAGCCCTGTTTCCGGCAGAGCGAACGGGAACACGATGTGCACAGTCTTGCCGGGTGCGCAGTCTGCCCGCAGTACCGCGCGACGCTCCGGCTTGCCGTTGACCGAGGATGCAAACACAAGGTCGTAGGCGTTCAGGTCGGTAAAGAGGTTCCGGTTTTCAATCACGGCTTCGGTGTCGGTCAGGGTGATTTTCAGCGGCGCGTATGCCGCCTTGACCGCATCCATCTTGGGGGTATTGCGGCGGTCGGGCAGCACAAGGCCGTCCACGCAGAACTCCCGGTCGGTGGGGCGGTCGCCAAAGTCCCCGCCGTAGGCAAAGCCGGGCTTGCCGTCCGGTTCTGTCACCGCGATGCCGTGGTCCATGTACTCCCAGATAAACCCGCCCTGATACAGCGGCTCTTCGTAGGCATACTCGGTGTAGTCGGTGATGCCGCCGTTGGAGTTGCCCATGGCGTGGCTGTACTCGCACATGATGAAAGGCTTTTCCGGGTGCTCTGCCAGAAACTTTTTGATGTCCGCCACCGGGGTATACATCTGGCTTTCCATATCGGAGGTGGCGGGGTATTCCCGGTTCCAGAAAATGCCCTCGTAGTGCACAAGGCGGCTGGGGTCGGTGTGGCGGAAGTATTCGCTCATCTCCCACAGGGTCTTGCCGCCGTGGCTCTCGTTGCCGCAAGACCAAATGAGGATGGCCGGGTGGTTTTTGTCCCGTTCCAGCATGGCTTCGGCCCGGGCAAGCACATTCTCCCGCCACTCCGGCCGGGCACCGGGCAGCGTCCATTTGTCCGAGCCGTCCGCACCCAGCTTCTGCCATGTGCCGTGGCTTTCCAGATTGGTCTCCCCGATGACATACAAGCCGTATTCATCGCAAAGCTGTAAGAAATACGGGTCGTCCGGGTAGTGACTGGTGCGCACGGCGTTGACGTTGTGGGTCTTGAGGTTCTGCACATCCCACAGCATCTCTTCCCGGCTGACGGTGCGGCCGGTGCGGCAGCTCCACTCGTGGCGGTTGACCCCCTTGAACACGATGCGCTTGCCGTTCAAAAGCATCTGACGGTCTTTCAACTCAAACCTGCGCAGACCGACCTTCAGCCCGGTGCGTTCCACGAGAGCACCCTCGCGCAGCAGGGCAATTTCTGCCTCGTACAGGTTCGGCTGTTCGGCGCTCCACAGGGCAGGGTGCTCCACCGCAAAGGTAAAGGAAACATCCTGCACGTCCTCCTCCACATCCGGGTCAGCCTCGCCCTTGCCGAACACCACACCGCTGTCGTATTCGGCAGGCTCACCCACCTCGGCAGACTGCTCCTCGCCGTCAAACACCACCGAGATGGTGCCTGCGCCGCTGACCTTGCAATCAAAGGTGACGGTTGCGCTGGAAAAATCATCTGCAAAACTCTGCTTCACAAAGACATCCTCGAGGTGAACTTCCGGTTTTGTGAACAGCTCCACCGAGCGGAACAAACCGCTCATGCGCCAGAAATCCTGATCTTCCAGCCAGCTGCCGGAGCAAAAACGATACACCTGCACAGTCAGGGTATTTTCGCCGGGGTGGATGGCGGCGGTCATATCAAATTCAGCGGGGGTAAAGGTATCCTCGGTGTAGCCGATGTACACCCCGTTGCACCAGACGGCGGCGGCGCTGTCCGCACCGTTCAACCGCAGGTAGCAGCTTGCCCAGTTTTCCGGCAGGGTGAAGCTGCGCCGGTACTCCCCGATGGGGTTATACGCCTGCGGGATCTCGCCGGGATGCAGCTTTTCATGACCATCCCATGGGTACTGGGTGTTGACGTAATGGGGCGTGCCGTAGGGGTGACCGGGCTTTTGCAGACTCTGCAGCTGGATAAAGCCCGGCACGGTCAGGGTGTCCCACTCCGAGAAGGGGGCGGTGAGATTTTCTGCATAGCGGAAGCTCCACGCGCCGTCCAAGCTGACGACGAGCGGCATTTCTGGGCTGGTCTGGTCCGCAAAATGGGCGTGGAAAGGCAGGCGGTTCTGCTGAAAAATTTCCGGGTCGGCCAGCAGCGCCGGGGTGATCGGGTTATTCAAGGGCATAAATTTCACCTCGCAGCATAATTCTGCTCTCATTATAGCACAGCAAATAGGAAAATCAGCCGTACAAAAACGACTTTTTCCCGGAGAGAAGCGGCATCAGTATGCTTCGTCAAAAATCTCGGTATCCAGCTCTGTATGCCCCTTGGGGATGTGGTACTTTACGGCAGGCAGGTGGACGTTGGTAAAATACAGGCTGGTGTTGGGGTCACAGCCAATGACAACGGCCTCTCCCCTGCCTGCCACGGCACTGCGCAAGGTATCGCAGCTGGCGGTGGCAAGGCCATCCTCGGCGCATTCCTTGTAGTCCGGCGCAAAATTGGGCACGGCAAAGCCGCAGTCGTAGGCATCGCATTCGTATATGCTGTCAATTTCGTGGTGGCGGCGGTGGCCGGTGGAAGTGGGGGTAATGGTGGTGGTCACCTCAATGCCGGGGAAAGGTGACCACTGCGCAGTCACAGCCCCTGCTTCAATTTTCCACGTTTTGCTCACCTTGCGCACAAACACATTGTCGTCGATGACAAAGGCCAGCATACTGTCCGGTGCAGCCTGATTGAGCACCTCACGGCTGCGGGAGGCGCAGAAGCCAAAGCGGGTATCGTAGGCAAATTTTGCGTACTTTTCCGGGAACTGCCCATGCCCGTGTCCCTCGTTGACACCGGCGGCGTAGGCCGTCACCCGGCCTGCACGGCGCTGCACCAGCATATTGGCGTAGGGCATGGGTTTGAGCCATTCTAATGCGGGCATGGGAGCGGCCTCTGCAGACCAGAAGGGGTGGTCGTCCGGCAGAGCAAGCAGCAAAAAGCTCTTCATGCCCCAGTAAGGGCTGCCCGGGGCGTTGTACCGCTCGGCCATATACATCTGCGGGTAGCAGTAGCCGATGGTCAGAATGCCGTCCCGGTCGAACATCTTCTGTTCCAGCCACCAGTTGAAGTTGCGGACGATGAGCCCCTTCATTACCGGCAGAGGCAGCGGTTCCAACCCAGCCCAGATGCAGGCTGCCCAGAAGCTGTTCTGGGCAAACCGGTAGGTCAGGCTGCGGCCAAAGGGCAGCGCTGCACCGTTGGCATCGAACCAATAGACGAACTGCTGTGCAAACAGCTGGGCGCGCCGACGGTAGAGTTCTGCGCGCCGGGGGTCGGTGTCGGCGGCAAGCTTAGAGTACAGCAGCCCGTAATACTGGATGGCCCAAGGAATGTAGTAATCCTTCTGGATGCTGGCACCATCGGTAGACCAGCCGTCGCCGCTGTAATAGCTGTCGATCTTGCAAAGGCCGTCCTCCAGCAGCTCCGGGCTGTAGGACATCCCCACACTCTTGAGGGCAAGGTTTACCAGAATGCGGAAGAACTGCCAATTGCAGTCCGGGATGGTGTGGGCATTGATCTGCCCCAGCCATGCGGCAAGGTTCTGCTTTTCGGTGTCCGAAAGCGGTGTCCAGAGCTTTTCCGGCGCGGTGAGGATGCCGCAGGCAATGGCAGCCATTTCCACATAGCACTGGTCGTACTCCCCGGTAGTGCCCCAGTATTCGGGGTTTTCCGGGTCGGCACCGGCGGCAAGACCCTTGCGGTAGATTTCTTCAAATTGCGGGTCAGAGCCACCGCCCACCCAGAAGGGTACCAGTGCCCACAGCGGGCGGCTGAAGGCTTCCAGCTCAATGGCGATCCGGTTGTAGGTCACGCCGGTCTCGCCCAGATGCAGCCGGGCACAGCCTGCGGAATAATACGGTTTGAGCGGGTCGAGAAATTTGTGCATCAGCGCGGTAAAATCCGCTTTGGTCTGCAAGTTCATCACCAGTACATCTCCCAGTCTTTGGTCAGGCGGGTCAGCGCCTCCATGTAAAAATAATCGCCCCAGCTCGTGCATTCATCCACGCCCTCCGGGGTGCAGGTGTTGTAGGGGCTTTTTTTGCTGTAAGTGCCGTGGAGCAGTTGGCCGGAGCCCAGAGTGCCGGGCTTGACGGCATAGTGTGCCGCAAGGCTGCCCAGCATCTGCCGGGCCAGAGTGCGCCACTGGGCAGCTTCTGTTTCGTCCACATATTTTGCAGCCTCCAGCAGGCCGCAGGCCACGATAGCCGCCGAGGAACTGTCCCTCGGCTCGCCGCTTTCCGGGGCAAAGACCATATCCCAGCAGGGCACCAGATCCTCCGGCAGGCGGGAGAGATAAAACTCCAGCGCCTTGCGGAACACCTCGAGGAACTTTTCATCATGGGTGTAGGTGTAGCCGATGGCGCTGCCGTACACGCCCCATGCCTGCCCTCTGGCCCAAAAGCTGTCATCCTTGTAGCCCTGACAGGTGCGGCCACCCTTGGGGGTGCCGTCCGGATTCATGAAGAAGGTGTGGTAGGTGCTGCCATCCGGCCGGAAGGAATTTGCCAGTGTGGTTGCTGTATGCGCTGCCGCGATCTCCCGGTAGTGGTCGTTTCCGGTGGTCTCGCCGGCCCAGTACAGCAGCGGAACATTCAGCATACAGTCGATAATATAGCGGTAATTGTCGGGGTCATCCATGGTGCCCCAGGCCTGCAAAAACTTTCCGCTGGGCTGGTAACGGGTCAGCAGCTGGTCGGCGGCAGCGATGGCGGCATTTTTGCCTTTTTCGCTGCCCACCAGCTTCCACGCTGCCACGCAGGTGGGGCTGTACAAAAAGCCCATGTCGTGGTGGTCTACCTCCACCTTGCGGGCAATGCGGTCGGCAAAGCTGTCCACCTGAATGAGGGCAGCGGTCTTGAATTTCTCATCGCCGGTAGCCTCGTAGGCCAGCCAGATCTCCCCCGGCCAGAAGCCGCAGGTCCACTGATCGTTAGCGCAGCCGGGGTAGATATTGTTCACGCTGGAATGGTTCTGACACTGGTAGGTGTACAGCGGCAGATTGGTCTCCACCTGCTTGCAGGCATCGGCCAGACCCTGCCTTGCCTCGGCGTCGGTCATAGCGTGGTTTTGGTAGGTTTTCATCGTGATCACTCCTTAAATCCAAAGGTCGGAATATCGTGCCATCGTTGGCGCAAAAAGTGCATTCCCAGCTTGGGGCGGCGATCCCGGGTGAACAGACCCTTTTTGTTACCGTCCACCCGCATGGGGCCCTGCACGGTGTCGTAGTCTGCAAAGTTCCAGACAAATTCTCCCACAAACCACGGGCGCTTGTCAAACTCTGCATCCAGACGGCGGTAAAACTCCACCTGAAACTCCTCGCTGAACATCTCTGCTCCGGCGGTGTGCAAGCCTGCCACGGTGTCTGCGCCGTATTCGCTCATCATCACGGGCTTGTGCTGAGATCCCCAGAAATCCAGCTCCTGATTCAAGCCATAGCAGGCAGCGTCCATGTCTCCGGAAAGGTTGTACCAGCCGTAGTAGCGGTTGATGCAGACGATATCCATGGTGCGGGTGGTGATATCCCTGGTATAGTCGTTCTGGCAGCAGACGAGGGTGACCGGGCGATCCTGCGGGTCCAGCTGATGCGCCAGCTCATACAGCGGGTGCCAGTAGTCGTAGGCATCCTGCGGGAAGTGCTCCAGATCCGGCTCGTTGCCAAGGCTCCACAGCACCACGCAGGGGTGGTTTTTGTCCCGTTGGATCATCTCGGCAAGCACCTGCCGGTGATGCTCCGCAAGGGGGTATTCCTTGTAGGGGTTCAGCGCAGCTCCGCCGCCGATGCCCACCGCCGGGGTCTCGTCCATGACCAGAATGCCCTCCCGGTCGCACAGGTCGTAAAACTCCTCGGCATAGGGATAGTGGCTGGTGCGCACAGCGTTGGCGTTTGCCCAGTGGATCAGGTTCACGTCCTTTACGTTCAGCACCGGGTCAAATCCGCGGCCGTGGGCGGTAAAGTCCTCGTGCTTGCAAAAACCCTTGAAGTAAAACGGCTTGCCGTTCAAAAGCACCCGGGTGCCCTTCACCTCAATGCTGCGAACCCCAAAGGTCTGGTCGTAGACGTCTGCCCCACAGGTGATGTGGAGGGTGTACAGGTAGGGCGTGCCGGGTCTTGGCTCCCAAAGGTGCACTTCCGGGATGGTGATCGTGCCCGCTGCGCCCTCTGCCTGTGCTACGGCGTTGCCGTCAGCGTCCAGCACGGTGACATGGACAGGTGCGCCGCCGGTGGTTTTTACCGTGTACTGCACCGTGCCGTCCACGGCGGGCACTACGGTCACATCCTCAATGTACTCTTTAGGGGTAGTGTAGAGCACCACCGAGCGGTGGATGCCGGCATAGTTGAAGAAATCAAAGTTGGGGCGGTTCTGGGGTGCGGCGGCACGCTTTGCAGCCTCCACACTGGGAATGCCCGCATTGTCCGAGCCAAAGAAGGCCAGCTGCCCGTCCTCGTTGCCCACCGGCAGGGTGCTGTGGTTCACCCGGTTGTCGCAGGCTACGGTCAGCAGTGCAGTCTTGCCGGGGCGCAGCAGGGCGGTGACATCTGCTTCAAAGGGAGTAAAGCCGCCCTTGTGCTGCGCAATGAGCCGGCCGTTCAGCCAGACCTTTGCGGTGTGGGTCACCGAGCCAAACCGCAGCACCACCCGCTGCCCGGTGCAGAAGGCGGGCAGGGTGACCTGCCGCTGATACCACGCCCAGCCGTAGTGGCGGCGCAGGGCGGTGGTCTGGTCGTTCTGGTCGTTGTAGCTGGCAGGCACGGCGATGGGCTGGGCATCCGGCAGCGGCTCTGCGGGGTCGAACCGATTTTCCTCGCAGTTGCCCAGCATAAACTCCCATGTACCGTCAAGGCTCAGCTTCAGGCGAGCTTCATTCTGTTCAGGATATAACATAACGCATTTCCTCTATTCAAACAAAACTGCGGGGCGCAGGTACTGCCCACGCCCCGCTTACGGGTGATTTGTTTAACCCTTGATGCCGGTGGATGCCACGCCCTGCACAAAGTATTTCTGCAGGGAGAGGAACACGATCAGCACCGGGATCAGTGCCACCACAGAGGCTGCCATGATCAAGCCGTACTCTGCGGAATACTGGGTGATGAACATGCGCAGACCGATCTGGATGGTCTTGAGCTCGGTCTTGGTCAGATAGATCAGGGGGCCAAGGAAGTCGTTCCAGGTGTTCACGAAGGTGAAGATGGTCAGGGTGGACAGCGCGGGCAGGCTGAGGGGCAGCATGATGTGCCACCAGATGCCGTACTCGCTCAGGCCATCGATACGGGCAGCCTCACACAGCTCAGTGGGCACGCCCTCGTAAAACTGCTTCATCAGGAACACACCAAAGGCACTGAAGGCCTGCAGGCACATGATGGCCAGATGGGTGTTGTTCAGGTGCCACGAGCTCATCATCATGAACTGCGGCACCATGTAGGCCTGCCAAGGTACGGCAATGGTGGCAATGTAGCCGAGGAAGAGCACATTCTTGCCCTTGAACTGCATCTTGGCAAAGGCGTAGGCCGCAAAGGAGGAGGTGAACAGCTGCAGCAGGGTGACCACCACGGTGATCTTGACCGTGTTCTTCACAAAGGTGAGCAGCGGGATCTGCGTCCAGATGTCCACATAGTTCTGCCAGCGCGGATTTTTGGGGATCCACTGGATGGGGAAGCCGAACACGTCCTTATTCAGCTTAAAGGAGGAGGACAGCATCCACAAAAAGGGCAGCAGCATACAGGCTGTGATGACGATGAGGAAGAAATAGATCAGGAACTTGGAGATGAAGTTGCGGCGCTTCTGGGAAGCGTGGTCTTTAATAACAGCGGTTGCCATGGTTTCTTCCTCCTTTCTCAGTTATCGCCCTTGGAGCCGCGGAACTGGATGATGGTAACGATCAGCACCAGTACGAACAGCACCATGGCAATGGCACTTGCGTAGCCGTATTTCGGGGTATTGACGAAGGCCACATTATAGATGTAGTACACCAGCGTCATGGTAGCAGTGCCGGGGCCGCCCTGCGTGATCATGTACATCTGGTCGTAGACCTTGAAGCCGGAGATGGTGAGCATGATGACCACAAAGAAGGTGGTGGGGCGCAGCTGCGGCAGAGTGATGTGCCAGAACTGCTGCCAGCGGTTTGCACCGTCCAGCTCGGCGGCTTCGTTCAGGTCCGGGTTGCAGCCCTGCAGGCCGGCCAGATAGATGACCATGTAGTAGCCCATGTTCTTCCACACGCTGAACAGGATGACCGTCAGCATGGCGGTATCCTTGCCGGCAGCCCAGCGGGGCAGGTTTTCCACTGCCACGCCGAAGAACTGGTTCAGGAGCATGTTGATGGGGCCCATGGAGGGGTTGAAGATCATATTCCACACCGCTGCCACCGCAACCAGCGAGGCAACGTAGGGGAAGAACGCCACGGTGCGGAAGAAGTTGCGCAGCTTCACATTCTGGTTCAGCAGCACGGCCATCGCCAGTGAGCAGGCCAGCGTCAGCGGCACAGTGCCGATGACATAGACAATGGTGTTTTTCAGCGCCGCCTGAAAGATCTTATCGGTGGTGAAGAGCTTTACAAAGTTCTTCAGGCCGATAAATTCGATGGCGTGGCGGCCGTCCCATGCGCAGAAGGCCAGCGCAATGGCAAACACCATGGGCACCAGCGTAAACACGCAGAAACCGATGAAGTTTGGCGCAATAAAGGAATACGCGATGAGAGAATCGCGGGTCGATTTTTTTAGCACTTTACGGGGAGTTTTATTCCGGACAGCAGCACTCGCCATAAAAGAGCCTCCTTTCCAGGAAGTATAACAGCTTACCAAAAAATGAGCGGGGCGGGCGCTGTGCATACCCGCCCCGCTCGGACAGGGCTTTTTCCAATGTGTGTTTATTGGAAAATAAATGGGGAATGAAAATGATGAAGAAGGAGAAACGCTAAGCAATGCGAGAAACGCTTTATCAGCCGAGAACTGCGGGAACCTGATCGTTCATGTTCTGGATGCCCTCGTCCACGGTCTCGCTCATGGTCATAATGGCATCGTGCTCGGCGTTCAGAATGGTCTCGATATCAGATGCGTACTGGGTGTAGGGCATTTCCAGATAGACATTGCTAGTGGTCAGTGCATCCACAGAATTGCTGTCCTCGGGGAAGCCCTCGGTGGACTTGATGATCTCGGCGGTAGCAGCGGAGCCGCAAGCCGGGAAGGTGCCGGTCTTGGCAATGGCCTGTGCGCCCTCCTCGGAGACACACCAGTTGATGAAGTCGGCAGCGGCCTCAGCCTTGGGAGAATCGGCGTTGATGGCCAGGCTGGTCACAGTGCCCAGCGTAGAACCGGCAGCTGCACCGGCGGGGTGCGGGTACTTGACGATGCCCCAGTTGAACTTGGTCTCAGCATCCTTCATGTAGGCTTCCAGCGTGGAGATGAACCAGCTTCCCATGTTGACCATTGCGCACTGCTGGTTCTCAAAGGCTGCGGAGTAGTGCAGAGAGGATGTCTTGAGGTAGCCGTAGTCCATGCAGATGCCGTCCTTCTGCTGGGCAATGACCATATCGTAGGTGGGCTTCATGAA
>ERZ856578.6746-NODE-6746-length-12660-cov-3.868076_pt1 | contig 12660 bp, 14 predicted proteins | sample MGYA00514384_ERZ856578 | MGnify/ENA primary metagenome ERZ856578 (study PRJEB29103, sample SAMN06111958) | human gut metagenome | biome: human gut; feature: ankylosing spondylitis patient; material: healthy_person | host: Homo sapiens | place: China:Hangzhou...
AAGACATGCTGAAAATACACATCCATCTGTTCGCCCATAAAAAAGGAATGGGATCCACCAAAAACGGGCGGGATTCCGAATCCAAGCGGTTGGGCGTCAAACGTGCCGACGGACAGTTTGTGCTCGCCGGCAATATCCTGGTGCGCCAGCGGGGCACCCACATCCATCCCGGCCTGAACGTCGGGATCGGCTCCGACGACACCCTGTTCGCCAAAGCGGATGGTACCGTCCGGTTCGAGCGGATGGGCAAGGACCGCAAACGTGTGAGCGTCTACGCGGTCGAGCAGTAAGTTCAGGAGAAAATCCGTCCTGTCGTGCGGTCCGCCGTGCGGCAGGGCGTTTTTTTACGGCGGGGCGTGTGCGATTCCCGGATCCGGGGATGGAAGGCCTCCATAATTCAGCAGAAACCGTGTATACTAGAACGGATGAGTCCGCGTCCCGCAGGGCGGGACGCGGTGGAAGGGACGTGTGCGACATGTTTATCGATAAAGCGGTGATCGCGGTCAAGGCCGGCGGCGGCGGCAATGGGGCGGTGAGCTTCCGCCGGGAGAAATATGTCGCGGCAGGCGGGCCGGACGGGGGCGACGGCGGCCGGGGCGGCAACGTGGTATTCGTGGCCGACGACGGCCTGAATACCCTGTCGGATTTCCGGTATAAGCGGAAATACGCCGCGGAACCGGGGCAGAACGGCGGGGCGAACCGCTGCTTCGGCCGGGCCGGGGCGGACTGCGTGATTAAGGTGCCCCGCGGCACCCTGCTTTACGACAACCAAACCGGACGGCTGATCGCCGACGTTTCGTCGGACGAGCCCTTCGTCGCGGCCAAAGGCGGGCGGGGCGGCTGGGGCAACGCCCATTTCGCCACCCCGACGAGGCAGGTGCCCCGGTTTTCCAAACCGGGCGTGCCGGGTGAGACGCTGGAACTCCGCCTGGAACTCAAACTGCTGGCCGACGTGGGGCTGGTAGGCTTCCCGAACGTGGGCAAGTCCACCCTCGTCTCGGTCGTCAGCGAAGCCAAGCCCCAGATCGCCAACTATCCCTTTACCACCCTGACTCCCGTGCTGGGGGTGGTGCGGACGGGAGCCGAGGCCTCTTTCGTCATGGCGGATATCCCCGGCGTGATCGAGGGGGCGAGCGAGGGGGTCGGCCTGGGCCACGATTTTCTGCGCCATGTCGAGCGCTGCCGCCTGCTCGTGCATGTGGTGGATATCGCGGGCAGCGAGGGGCGGGATCCCCTCCAGGATTTTGATGTGCTGAACCGGGAGCTCGCCGCTTTCAACCCCGAGCTCGCGTCCCGGCCTATGCTGGTGGCGGGGAACAAATGTGATCTGGCATCCGAAGAGCAGCAGGAAGCCTTCGCCGCCGCCATGCGGGAGAAGGGGTATGAGTACTTCCCTATGATGGCGGCGATCGCCCACGGCACCCGAGAGCTGACCAACCGCTGCGCCGCCCTGCTGGCGGAGCTGCCGCCCATCCGCCGCTTTGAGGCCGAGCCCGAGCCGGCCCCGGAGCTTCCGGAGGGGACACGGGAGGTCGCGGTCACGGAGGAAGACGGTGTGTTTTTTGTCGAGGCGGAATGGCTGGAGCGGCTGTTCCAAACCACCGATATCCGGGATACCGAAGGTCTGCAGTATTTCCAGCGGGTGCTCCGTTCCACCGGCGTGATCGACGCCCTGGTGCGGTCCGGCGTCCAAGAAGGCGATACGGTGAGTATATATGGATTTGAATTCGACTATATGGAATAATCCGGCCGGAATATTCCATGGGATAGGAACGTATAGTATAGGATGAGGCGACAAATGGAGCCGTTGCAAAACGACAAAAAAGCCCTGGGGGAGATCAGCTCCCTGAATCTCGCGTATATCGGGGACGGGGTGTATGAGCTGATGGTCCGGGAACGGCTGCTCCGGCAGGGGGGCCGTGTCCGGGACCTACATACGCTGGCGGTGGAGCAGGTGCGGGCGGAGGCCCAGGCCGTCGCGGCCGACCGGCTGCTCCCCCTCCTGACCGAGCGGGAAGCGGCGGTCTACCGGCGGGGACGCAACGCCCGCACGGCCCGGACCGACGGGGCGTATCATAAGGCGACGGGGCTGGAAGCCCTGTTCGGCTATCTCTATCTGAGTGGGGAGACGGCACGGCTGCGGGAGCTTTTCGACGAGGCGATGACGGCGATCGGGGAGACTGCCGGATAAGGCCGTGCGATGCCTCTGTGTCCCGCTGGACACGGGGCGGGAAAGGACGGTCCTGATGATGAAAAAAACGCGCAGCAAGGGGATTTGGAAGCGCACAGCGCTCGACGGCCTGTTTTATCTGCTCGGCAGTGTGCTGTACGCCTTGTCGGTGAACATCTTTACCGCCCCCAACCAGATCGCCCCGGGGGGCGTGACCGGTGTGGCCACCCTGTTCAATTTCGCCTGGGGGCTGCCGATCGGCACCATGATCCTGGTCATCAATCTGCCCCTGCTGATCGCCTCGTGGTTCCGGCTGGGCAAAGCCTTTACCATACGCACCCTCATCGTTACGGTGCTCTCATCGGTCGTCATCGACGCCGCCGCGCCCTTTCTGCCCCCCTTCCGGGGGGACCGGATGCTGGTCGCCCTGTTCGGTGGGGTGCTGGCCGGAGCGGGTCTGGGCCTGATCTACATGCGGGGCGCGACCACCGGCGGCACCGAGGTGGTTGCCCGGTTATTAGAGCGCAAGTTTCGCCACATCCCCATCGGGCGTTTGATCCTGCTGGTGGACGCCCTGGTGGTCGCGGCGTCGGCCCTGGTCTACCGCAACGTGGAATCCGCACTGTATGCGATGGTTCTCATCTTTGTTTCGACCAGCCTGATGGACGCGCTGGTTTACGGCGGGGACAAGGGCAAAATGCTCCTCATCATGAGCAAAAAGGAGCGGGAAATCGCCGACGCGGTGCTCGACCGGATGGAACGGGGCGTCACCATGCTCAACGCCACCGGCGCCTATACCGGCGGGGAGCGGCGGGTGCTGCTCTGCGCGGTGCGGCGCAGCGAAATGTACCAGCTGCGCAGCCTCGTCATGGATATCGATCCCGGTGCCTTCCTAATCGTGGTGTCCACCGATGAGGTGCTCGGCGAGGGGTTCAAAACCCCGGAAGAGAAAAAATAAGATCCTCTAAAAATCGTGCCGGACACCCGCGTCCAGTCCATATTCTTCAAACAGAGTGATAATATCTTCCACCATCTCAAAATCACTGCGCTCCATGTCCTGTATAACCGCCTGGATATCCCGCAATAAGGATATGGCCTTGCTTTCCACGTCGGCAGCTTGGAAGGGAAGCACCTGCAAATGGGATAAAATATACCGGCCAATATCCCGGCATAACAGCTCCTCATGAATCTCCATTCTGTTCACCTCAGATGCATTATATCTGAATTCCAGATAAAATGCAACATCTGGATTCCGGATGTCCCATACTGGGTATGGGGTGATAAGCATATGCTGTTTCATCATATACGCGCTTTGCGCGAAGATAAGGATGTATCTCAAAAGACATTAGGGGAATTGCTGGGAATGGCGCAAAACACGTATTCACAATACGAAAATGGAAAGATCGCCTGGACGGCCGAACTTCTTATAAAGCTTTCCGACTATTATCATGTCAGCATTGACTATTTGCTGGACAGGACCAACGACCCGACCCCCTATCCGCCCCCTCGGCGCTGACCGGGCGGGGCCGCTAAGGAAGGGAATCAACATGGCCTATACTATCGAGCATCTGCCGAAGGAGCGGTGGCAGGGGTATATCCTGCCCATGCGGTATACATCGGACAGTTATTACGACGTGCGGGTGGACCGGACGGCGGACGGGTTCGCGGCCTCCTTTCGAAAGACGCCGGCCCGACCCCCTATCGAGCACACGCCGGAGGAATACGACTTTCCCGACAGGCTTTACGCGGAGTATTATGAGGGCGCCTTCGCCTGGGGGATTGTCCAGGACAAAGAGCTGCTCGCGGCGATCGAAACCTGCCCCGAAACCTGGTCCAACCGCCTGCGGGTAACCGAGCTCTGGGTTGCGGAGGAGCTCCGCGGGCAGGGTATCGGGCGCGCCCTGCTGAATCTCGCCAAGGAGCAGGCGGGACGGGAGCGCCGCCGGGCAGTGATATTGGAAACCCAATCCTGCAACGCGAACGCAATCGGTTTTTATCTGCACGAGGGCTTGACCCTGACCGGATTCGACGCTTGCTGCTACCGGAACGACGACCTCGACAGAAAGGAAGTCCGTCTCGAGCTGGGCTGGTTCCGGAACAAGCCGGAACGGCTCTCCCCGGACAAGATCACCGTCCGGGAGGAACGCCCGGAGGAGTGGTTCGAAACCGAGGCCATAACCCGTCGGGCTTTCTGGAACCGGTACCGCCCCGGATGCGACGAACATTTCCTGGTTCACAAACTCCGTTCCTCTCCGGCTTACCGGCCGGAGCTCAGCCGGGTCGCGGTGGTGGAGGGCCGGATCGTCGGCTGCATCCTGTATTCCGAATCGCAGATCCGGGACGGGGCGGCCGTTCATCCGGTCCTGACCTTCGGGCCGCTGTGCGTGGATCCCGCCTGGCAGGGCCGGGGGATCGGGGAGCGGCTGCTTGGGGAGACTCTTCCCCTGGCGGCAGGGGCCGGGTATCCCGGTGTCGTGATCTATGGCGAACCGGACTACTATCCCCGGCTGGGGTTCCGGCCCTGCGGCCGGTTCGGCATCACCACGCCGGAAGGGGAAACTTCCGACGCGTTCATGGCGATCGAGCTCGTCCCTGGGGGGCTGGCGGATGTCCACGGAACATTCTATGAGGCGGCGGTCTTCCATGATCTGCCGCCGGAAGCGGCCGCCGCCTATGACCGGCGGTTCCCGCCGCTGGAAAAACAGCGCTTTCCCGGCCAGTGGGCCGAAAAAAAGAGTTGAAAAAAAGAAGGGCAAGCGTTGCTTGCCCTTCTTTTGGCGCGTGCCGGTTCAGGCCTCCGGCTCTTCCTGCCAGAGCTGCGCGGCGGACTTGGACACCGCCTTGATCGCGGGTTCCGGATAGGGGGACGCCTCCCCGCCGATACCATAGAGGAAATAGAAGCCCTCGGGGGTGAGATACAGCCTTTCCTCGTAGCCGGCGGGATCGCCGTAATAACTGAAAGCCCGGCTGGCCACCAGCTCGGCGGTTTCGGTATTATAGACCTTTTTCCGGATGATTTTTTCCATGGATAATCCTCCTTTTGTCCGGATATTCCGGGTTCTGATTTGTATTGTACGGAGAATCGGGGAGGATTGCAACCGAAAGGCGTTGGAAACTGTCGGATGGGAACCATTCCCTCCCTTTTTCAGGAGAACCCGCCCGCTTTCCATTTGGGCTTTACACATTTTCCCGGCCAGATCCGGGATCATCCGCTTGTACTGCGCCGGAAAATCGGCTATAATGAAACCAGTTTCCGGCGGGTGTGTCGCCGGTACCATAACGAGAATAAGCCGGTAGCCCGGCTATGGAGGAACCAGATGGACAATTCGGATTGGCGCCGGATTGGCGACCAGATCAGCGACACGGTCAGCCGGGCGCTGAGCTCCCGGGAATTCCGGGAGATTCAAGGTACGATTCAAAATACGGTCCATGAAATTCAGACCGCGTTCAAAAACGAATTCAGCGGCTATGCCCCGCAGACGCCGCCCGCCCCTCCGCCGGCTGTACCGCCCCGCAAAACGAAGACCCGGACGCCTGGCCGGACGGCGGGTACGCTTTTGCTGGTGTTCGGGGCCATCGGGTTCGGCGCTGCCGCCTTGACCGCCCTGATCTCCAGCGTTTTGGCGCTGACTTCCGACCGTATCCTGCCTTTTATGGGGCTGGGAATCGGGGTGTTTCTGCCCCTTCTGGCCGTATTCGGCGGCATGATGCTGGGCGGCGGTGCGCTCCGCCGGCGAGCACAGCGATATCTGCGCTATCGGGAGGAGCTGGGGGACAGCGCCTTCTGCCCGGTCGGCGTTCTGGCCTCCGCGGTGGGCAAGAGGCCCCGCTTTGTCGCGAGGGATCTGCGCCGTATGATTGGGCTGGGCCTCTTCCCCGGCGCCCGTGTCGACGACGAGGGCACCTGCCTGATGCTGGACGACGAGACCTACCGCTATTATCTCGCAGCCCGGCAAAAACGGGACGAGGAGGCCGGACGAAAGAAAAAAACCGCGCCCGAGACGACGGCGCCCTCCGACGAAGCCCAAAGCGTCATTGCAGAGGGCCGGCGTCTCCTCGACCGGATCCGGGCCTGCAACGACGAGATCCCGGGGGAGGCGATTTCCAGGAGCCTCGACCGCCTGGATGAGGTCGCCGCCGCCATCTTCGCTTATGTTGAGGCGCACCCGGCGAAGCTGCCCGAGATCCGGCGGTTTCTCAACTACTATCTGCCCACCACCCTCCGTCTGCTCGAGGCGTACAAATCCTTCAGTGGCCAGCCGGTCCAGGGAAAGCATCTGGACGAGACCCGTGCCCAGATCGAGGGCACGGTGGACACCGTGGTGCAGGCCTTTTCCAACCTGCTGGACGGCCTGATGCAGGACGATATGCGGGACGTTTCTGCCGATATGACGGTGATGAAATCCCTGATGGAACAGGAGGGCCTGACCGGCGGCTTCCCGCGCCCGAAGCCCTGAAACGGCTGCACAGATCCCGTCTGCGGCCAATCGCAAGTCCATCAGATCGATAAGGGGGCGAAACCCCAGGGCGGATACGGGATGGCACATGGTTTCAGGGACCGTCAAAATCCCTGAGCGGCCGCCCTTGCTCGATTACGGTAGCGTCGGGCAATGCGGTTTAGCGCGATTTGCTTTCTATGCAAAGCGGACCGGGCGCCGCCTTCTGAGCCAGCCTTTATACAAATAGGGGGCCAGTCACCATTCTATAACTTATAAAAGCCGAAAGCCCTAGGGATATTGTCCCGAATCGGACGGTTATTCTTCCCGTACCGCCAATTCCTTGCCGAAGAGAGGGGCCACCTGCCGCACCCGCTCGGTCAAAGCGGCGAACTGGGCGGGGGTGATGGACTGGGCGCCGTCGGACAAGGCGTGAGGCGGGTCGTTGTGCACTTCGATGATCAGGCCGTCCGCCCCCGCGGCGACCGCGGCCAGGGCCAGGGGCTCCACCAGGGCGCTGATGCCCGAAGCATGGGAGGGATCCACTACCACCGGGAGGTGGGACAGGGATTTGAGCAGGGGTACGGCCGAGATATCCAGCGTATTGCGGGTCATGGTTTCGAAGGTCCGGATACCCCGCTCGCACAGGATCACACGCTCATTGCCTGCGGCCATAATATATTCCGCGCTCATGAGCAGCTCCTCAATGGTGTTGGCCAGGCCCCTTTTCAGCAGGATGGGCTTGTCGCACTTGCCCAGTTCCTTTAGCAGCTCGAAATTCTGCATGTTCCGGGCCCCTACCTGAATGATGTCCACGTCCTCAAACAAAACCAGATGGGCGGGGGACATGATCTCGGTGACGATGGGCAGGCCGGTCTTTTCCCGGGCGTGACGGAGCAGCTCGATGCCGCCGGCCCGCAGCCCCTGGAAGGCATAGGGGGAGGTGCGGGGCTTGAACGCGCCTCCCCGCAGGAAAGCGGCGCCCGCCCCCTTGACATCCTCCGCCACGCCGACAATCTGCTCCTCGCATTCCACTGAGCAGGGGCCCGCGATGATGCCCAACCGGCCTCCGCCGATGACCGACCCGTCGCCAAGGTCGATGACGGTGTCGTCGGGGTGGAATTTCCGGTTGGCTTTTTTGTAGGGTTCCTGCACCCGTTTGACGCTCTGCACAATGTCCTGGGCCCCCACCGACTCGATATCCACCGTGGCGGTGTCCCCCAGCAGGCCGAGCACCACCGAATGCTCGCCATACCAGGCGTTGACCTTGACGCTGTGTTGGTGTTCAAGCCGGGTGGAGAAAGCCTCCACCTGTTCATGGGTGACGCCGGGCTTCAGTACGATGATCATGTTGATTGCTTCCTTTCCTGCGGCGAACCGCTCTGCTGTTTTGTATAAAAAAGGCGGGGCCCCTCCATGGGCCCCGCCTTTCATCGACTGTTGCAAATGCCAATATTCCGGGACGGCCTCATGGACTATTCACTTGGGAACTCCGCGCAGCAAAAAGCACTCCGGCTGAAAGTAAAGCCGAAGTGGAAGCTAAAAAATCGCGCGGTACCCAGGATACGGGCCATCAAAGACGCCTCCGGTTTCAAGTGTATATGTTTATCATACGGCCCCCGCCGACGATTGTCAATGGAAAAACCTACGGTTCTTGAGGGCGATCGGCGAGGATTTTTGTACGTCCCGGCCGAAAAAGCGGCCCTTATACCTTCTTTGGAAGGGGGCGGTCAGGAATACCCTGCTCATTCCCCAGCGCGAGGAGAATGTCCCCCGCCACCGCCTCAGGGGCCTGGTTGCCGTCGATAAACAGGGACGCGGCCTCATAATACTGGGGCAGGCGGCGGGCCATCAGCTCCCGCACCGCCATCTCCTTATCCTCTCGCTGTAAAAGGGGACGGGTACGGTCCCCCTTGAGGCGATCGAGCACGGTTTCAGGGGAAACGTCTAACAGGATAATCACTCCAGAACGGCGGAGGACCGCGGTATTTTCGGGAAAGGTCAGCGCCCCTCCGCCCGTGGCGATCACCAGATTCTCTTTTTCAGCCAGGCGGGAACAAGCCTGCCGCTCCCGCTGCCGGAAATCCTCTTCTCCGAACCGTTTAAAAATGTCCTCCACCGCCATGCCCGCCTCTTCCTCAATGAGGGCGTCGGTATCCACAAAGCGGCGTCCGGTACGGGCGGCGAGAAGGCGTCCCACCGTGGTTTTGCCACAGCCCATGAAACCGCAGAGCACGAGATTGTTCATCGGATATCGATCCTTTCGGGTTGAGAGTCTCCGCCGATATCCGGCGTCCGGATGCCGGGCGGGGATGGGACCGCCTTCGCGGCGTTTCATCCAAACGACCGGGCCATTTCCTCCCCCGCATCGGTGATGAGACGGCGGATATCCCCGTTTTCAAAGGAGGCGCCGTACCAGCAGGCATGAGCCTCCACAGCCTGCCACACCAGCATGGGCATACCGCCCGCGGTTTTGGCCCCGCAGGCCGCCGCCATACGCAGAAGCGCCGTCTCTCCGGGATTGTACACCGCGTCGAATACCGCAGCCGTATGGCGGAGCACCGCGTCGTCCACCGGAGATACGCCTATCCGCGGATACATCCCCACCGGCGTGGCGTTAATCAGAAGGTCGAAGCCTTCCCTTTCCGCGGCTGCCGGAAGGCAGGAGAGGGGGATCCGCTGGAAGGCGGCGCCGGGGACCAGGTCACGGACATACACGCCGAGGGCCTCCCCGGCGGGCAGATCCTCCTCGCGCACGGCGCATACGATCCGGGCGCCGGCCAGGGCGGCCTCACAGGCAAAGGTGCGGCCTACCCCGCCGCAGCCGAGCAGCGCCACCCGTCCGCCGAGGGGGATGCCGGCGTCCCGCAGGGCGGCGAGGAAGCCGCCGGCGTCGGTGTTGTAGCCAACCGGCCCTTCCGCGGTGAGGGCGATGGTGTTGACCGACCGGTAGAGCTCCGCCCGGCCTTTCAGGGCGGACAAATAGGGGATGACCGCCTGCTTGTGGGGGATGGTGACGTTCAGTCCCTTCACACGCCCGAAAAGGGCGGGCAGCGCCGTCTCCAGCTCCTCGGGAGGAAGGTCCTCGAGGGTATACGAGACATCCTGCCCGCTCAGAGAGAAGAGACGGGCATGGATAAAGGGGGACAGGCTGTGTCCCAGGGGATGTCCGATCAAAGCGTAACGCGATTTTTCCATGCGGCAACGGCCTTTCTGCGGCGGCGGAAAAGAAAAACAAAAAATTTTCCAAAAGGTGATTGACAAACCGCCGGTTTACGAATACTATTTTGGTGTACTCCCTGATGCCGGCCCGCAGCCGACGGAGTCAGTATACCACACCGGCCCCCGCCGGTTCAACCCCGGGACGGCAAAGGTGCAACAATTTTGGAAGGATGAGCTGGATGGTACTCGAAAAGGTTAAAATGATCCTCAGCAGCCAGTTTGATGTGGAAGAGGACAGCATCACCCCGGAAACCAATATTGCCGACGATCTGGGGGCGGATTCGCTGGACGTGGTGGATATGCTGATGTCCCTGGAGGACGAGTTCGATGTGGAGATCCCGGATGAGGAGATCGAACGCATCCGCACCGTGGGCGAGCTGGTCGCCTATATTGAGGAAAACATGTAAACATTCCCGACGTATCAAAACGTGGGCTGTATGCCGCGGACCGGTTTTCCGGCCGGCGGCATTTTTGCTGGGAGGGATCGGCTTGGAAAGGCGTGTCCGGCTGCCGGAAGGGGAGCTTGCCTATATATGGACCCGCAAACGGGTAAAAAATTGGAATCTGCGGGTCAGCCCGGACGGCACGGTCACCCTGTCCACGCCGACCGGTGTAACCGGAGCCGAGGCCGACCGCTATGTCATCGGCAAGGCCGCCTGGATCGATGCGTCCCGCCGGCGGCTTGCCGGGCGGAAACCCCTGTGTTTGACAGACGGAGCGCGGTTTGCGGTGGCGGGGGTACCTGTCCGGCTGCATATCGAGACCGGGGAAGCTGGTCCCGCCCGGTGGGAGGACGGGAGTCTCACCCTGCGTCTTCCGGCCGGACTGTCCCAGGATGAGGAGAAAGAAGCGGTCCGGGAGGCGCTGCGGCAGGTGCTGCGGGACCCCGCCGAACGGATGCTGACGGAGCTTCTGCGCCGCTCCCTTCTATGGATGGAGGCGGAGACCGGACGGACGGATGGGGCCCCTTCCCTGACTCTGCGATGGATGCGCTCGAGATGGGGGAGCTGCGCGCCCGGGCGGAACCGGCTGACGCTGAACGCCGCTCTTGTCCTGGCCCCGCCGGACTGCGCGGCGTATGTGGTGATCCATGAGCTTTGCCATCGGATCCATCCCGATCATTCCGCCGCGTTCCACCGGCTGGTGGCACGGGTATTGGCCAGGGCCGGCCTGGCGGATGAGGCGTCGCTTCGCCGACAGCTGCGCGGCTCCGATGCCGCGGCCTGGATGCGATGACAACCGGGACGGGCGCTTGCCAGTCCCGGTTTTTATGATGAGGGAGCCGTTGTATACAGACGGCAGGCGTCCGCCCCCCAGCGGACCCTTCCTCTGTGGGGGGAGACGCCGCCTCTCAAGACCTCTTGCAGAGCGGCGCCCGGTATCGGGAAGTTCGAGAAAGCGGGCATGGGCTCTCCTTTCAGCAGGAAGGCGAAGCGCTCTGCGCTGTGCGTTTCCTGGAATTGTGCGGTTTCACCGTCTTTCAACAGGGACTGTCCCGCAGGATCAGATGGGGTTCTGACCGGCTCTTTTTTCTTGTTTTTTTCATAACGCCGTACCGCCCGCAAACAGAACCCCCCGCCGGGTATTGACCGGCGGGGGGTTCTGGCGTCGTTATTTCAGGTTGTTTTTCAGGGTGGCGAGCTGGCTCTTCAGTTCGGCCGGGAGCTTGTCACCGAACTTCTCATAAAACTCGGCGATGCCGTCCGCCTCGGTTCTCCACAGATCCTTATCCACTTCCAGGATGGACTTGAGGGTGTCGAGGCTGAAGTCCAGACCTTCAAGGTTGATGTCCTCAGCCTGCGGGACATAGCCGATCGGGGTCTCGACCGCGTCGGCCTTGCCTTCGCAGCGTTTGATGATCCATTCGAGTACCCGGAGATTATCGCCGAATCCCGGCCAGATGAAGTGGCCTTCGTCATCGGTACGGAACCAGTTGACATTAAAGATTTTGGGCGCCTTGTCGCCGAGTTTCTTGCCCATTTCCAGCCAGTGAGCCCAGTAATCGGCCATATGATAGCCGCAGAAGGGCAGCATGGCCATGGGATCGCGGCGAACGACTCCGACAGCGCCGGTGGCGGCGGCAGTGGTCTCAGAGGCCATGATGGAGCCTACAAACACGCCGTGGTTCCAATCGCGGGACTGATACACCAGAGGCGCAGTCTTGGCACGGCGGCCGCCGAACACGATGGCGGAAATCGGCACGCCCACCGGGGAATCAAACTCGGAGGACAGGCAGGGACAGTTGCGGGCCGGGGCGGTGAAGCGGGAATTGGGATGAGCGCCTTTGGAGCCGTCGGTGCAATCCCATTTCTCGCCCTTCCAGTTCAGGGCGTTCTTGGGCGGATTCTTGTCCAGGCCCTCCCACCACACGGTGTTGTCCTCCAGGTTGTGTACGACGTTGGTGAAAATGGTGCCTTTCTGAGTCGAAATCAAGGCATTGGGGTTGGATTTCATATTAGTACCGGGAGCCACGCCGAAGAAGCCGTTTTCCGGGTTGCAGGCCCACAGGCGTCCGTCGGCACCGATGCGCATCCAGGCGATATCGTCACCCACGCACCAGACCTTATAGCCCTTCTTCTGATAGAGCTCGGGCGGAATGAGCATGGCGAGGTTGGTCTTACCGCAGGCGGAGGGGAAAGCGGCGGCGATGTATTTCACTTCGCCGTCCGGGCTCTCCAGCCCCAGGATGAGCATATGCTCGGCCATCCAGCCCTCCTGCCGGCCCAGGTTGGAGGCGATCCGCAGGGCGAAGCACTTTTTGCCCAGCAGCACATTCCCGCCGTAGCCGGAGTTGACGGAGATGATGGTGTTATCCTGCGGGAAGTGGCAGAT
>ERZ856578.6752-NODE-6752-length-12656-cov-3.111376_pt1 | contig 12656 bp, 10 predicted proteins | sample MGYA00514384_ERZ856578 | MGnify/ENA primary metagenome ERZ856578 (study PRJEB29103, sample SAMN06111958) | human gut metagenome | biome: human gut; feature: ankylosing spondylitis patient; material: healthy_person | host: Homo sapiens | place: China:Hangzhou...
TCCGTCTTGCGAAATAAGGGTCGGCGAAGTATAGTAAAAGAAGAAAGTCTCCGGTGCTACTGAGAACGGAGTAAACAGTAACGCTTAATACTTTTTGAGGCTGATAAGAGAGGTTTGACAACGGGATAGGTGTGTGCTATATTGAAAAACAGAAAAGAAAAGAGCCAGCGGGAGCTTGTGTGACAGGCTGAGAGGAAGATAGATCTTCGACCGTACCTGATTTGGGTAATGCCAACGGAGGGATTGTGATTTGAGAGCGTGTCTCCGTGGAGTTTGCCATGGGATGCGCTCTTTTGGGATGCAGGAATGGAACTGGAATGGTCTGACAATGTGGGGATGTGAAAGTGACAGAGACTGCATGTGGAGCTTCTGCAAAAGAGCGGGCAGGAAGGGGAGCGCCTTAATGTCTGGCAGGAGAGTGATATTCCGGAGGATTTTTCCGGAAGGATCATGTAAGCGATGGGAATCCGTGTTTTCGGAGTGAGAGGAAGTAAGGGAACTTCGACCGCCAAAATCTAAGGGCAGACTGCAGCAGACGGGAAGCTTTTGCCCGGATCTGACAGGGCTCTGCCTGATATTTCAGGGAGGAAAAACACTATGGAAAAACAAAGGATGCACACGCTTCGTATGGTAATGCTGGCAATGATGGTAGCGATCGGTGTCGTTATTTCACCGATCCTGAGGATTGAGGGAATGTGCCCCACGGCACATCTTGTCAATATCGTATGCTCGGTTCTGATGGGACCGTGGTATTCCCTTCTCTGTGCGACCATGATCGGCGTGATCCGTATGATGTTCATGGGAATTCCGCCACTTGCACTGACCGGTGCAATATTTGGCGCATTTCTTTCAGGTGTGTTCTACAGACTTTCCAAAGGCAAGATTATCTGCGCGGTGATCGGTGAGATCTTTGGAACAGGTATTATCGGATCCATGGTTTCTTATCCGGTGATGGCATTCCTGATGGGAAGAGGTGGGCTGACAGCATATTATTATACGCCGATGTTCCTTGCAGCAACCACAATGGGAGGATGTGTTGCCTATATTTTCCTGAAGGCTCTGAGTAAAGCAGGTCTTCTGGTGAAATTCCAGGCAGCTTTGGGTTCAAAAACATATGAGACAAAGAATTTTACAACTGCGAAAGCGAATTAAAGAAGAAAAGCCTCTGATCCATTGCATCACCAATCCGATCTCGATCCATGACTGTGCCAACGTGGTCCTTGCAGTAGGTGCAAGGCCGATCATGGCGGAGCATCCGGCAGAGGTGACAGATATTACGGCATCGGCTGGTGCGCTGATGCTGAATCTCGGGAATATTACTGATGCCAGGATCGAGTCAATGAAGCGTTCTATGAGAACAGCGATGGAAAATAAAATCCCGGTTCTTCTGGATCTGGTAGGGGTTGCCTGCAGTGATCTCAGGCTGGATCTGGCACGGGAGCTTTTGAGCATCGGCCATCCGGCAGTGCTGAAGGGAAATATGTCGGAGCTTCTGGCTGTTTCCGGTCTGCCGTCTCATGCGATCGGAATCGATGCGGGGGCGCAGGATGCCCTGACTGCGGAAAATATGGAGACTGTCAGTGAGGTGCTGAGGGCTTTTTCAAGGAGTAATCAGGCAATTGTGCTGGCTACCGGGAAACAGGATTTTGTTACGGATGGTGAACGGGTTGTTCTGGTACAAAATGGCAGTGCGGCGCTGTCCGGGATCACAGGAACCGGCTGTATGGTCGGTGCACTGACTGCGGCGTTTTTGCCAGGGTGCGAAGATAATATTGCGAAAGAGATGACGGATAGTATAGAGGCAGGTGTCCGGTCTGGCGTTGAGATGGAATTAAATGGGAAATCCGGGAATTATTTGGCTGCGGCAGTGCTTGGTACTGCACTTATGGGTATCGCTGGCGAGGAAGCGGAGAAGATTTCCCGCGGTCCGGGAAGCTTTCAGGTGAATTTGCTGGATGAGATCTATGGGCTTTCGGATCGACAGCTGCTGAATCTATTGAAAATTGAAATGTACTGAAAAAGAGGGGATCAGGATGGATAGAAAAGATTTGGATGTAACGTTGTATCTGGTGACGGATAGTTCTTATCATACGGAGGAGTCTTTGCTCCGTACGGTTGAGGAGGCTTGTAAGGGTGGTGTGACTCTGGTCCAGCTTCGTGAGAAGAATAAGGGTGGACGTGAGTATCTGGATAAGGCTTTTAAGGTGAAGGAGATCACAGATCGTTACAATGTGCCGCTGATCATTGATGATCGTGTGGATGTGGCGCTGGCCTGTGATGCGGCTGGTGTGCATGTTGGAGCTTCTGATATTCCGGTTGCTGTGGCAAGGAAGCTGATGGGACCGGATAAGATCGTGGGGGCTACTGCCAAGACGGTGGAGGCTGCTGTGAAGGCTTATGAGGATGGTGCGGATTATCTTGGTGTGGGGGCGATTTATCCTACTACTACTAAGGTTGTGACGATTCTTACCAAGGTTTCTACGTTGAAGGATATCTGTGAGGCGGTTCCGATTCCGGCGGTTGCGATCGGGGGATTGAATGCCGGGAATATGGATGTGCTTGAGGGTGCCGGTATGAGTGGTATGGCGGTTGTTTCTGCGATCATGAAGGCGGAGGATCCTCAGGGGAATGCACGGGAGCTGAAGGAGAAGATTGTTGCTTTGATGGGAAAGTGATTTAGGACATGAGTGAAGAGCAGTGGTGAATTTGAGGTTCATTGCTGTTCTTTTTTTGTTGAAATACGGACGCCCGTGAGGCGTGTGCTGCCTGTCGCCGGGGCTTCGTCGGGGGCTGGCTTCTAAGGTGCCGGAATTCTGCTAAAAGCGTTTTCCAAAAGTCCGAACTCGCGTCTTGTAGCCGCTCAGACAGCGGGCTTTTGTAAAACAACGCAGATTTCCGGCAGCCAAGAATCAGCTCCCCTCCTGCAGAGTCCGGTGACAGACAGCACACGCCTGGCGGGCTGGCTTTTCAGGGTGGTAGGGTAGAGTGGCTGCTTGGGAGTTGGATGGGCTATCAGCGCTTCGCTGGATAGCTGGGATGATAGGTTGGGTTTTTATGTGATGAGATATGAGAAAACGATATGAAGAAGCAGACTTGTAATGCTCGTGGCTATGTAAAAAGTGCATATTGCTTTTTGACGGTATTACAGAGCTGCTATGATGTGTTAAAATATAAACAATGTTAATATAATACAGTTACATTATTCATTTTATAACTATTTATAAATGTGCTATGATATCCTCTGATGAGAGATATATAATGAACACAGTCGTATGAAATGAGAGTGTTCATGAATAGCTGGCTGTCCGGGTTACCGGGGCTTATGTGATGAAGGAGAGGATACGATTATGGAATTTAATCATGGCGTTTTGTTTTCAGATACATATCAGAAGAAGCTGAAATCTCAGTTTTATTATGCAGATAAGGATCCGCAGTATGGTGCGAGACTTTTCTTTGAGAACTCCGGTGGTTCTCTGCGGCTTAAGAAGGCGGTTGAGGCCAAGGCTGCTATCGAGGAGTTCCCGGATTGCCCGGAGCGTGCTCGTGGCAGAGGTTTTGATCTGGCGGATTATGTTAAGAATGGTACTCGGGAGATCCTGGAGGTTATTTTTGGTGCAAAGAGTGGCGCTCTTATCACTGAGCTGACTGCTTCTCAGACCATGTTCCATGCGGTTGGCACGATCATGGAAGGTGTTGACTGGGGTAAGAACGCAGTTACTTCTGCTCTGGAACATCCGTCTGCTCATGATGCGGTTGAGTATTACTGTAAAAAAACCGGCAGGGAGTTCCGTGAGGTTCCGGCTAATAAGGTGACTGGTGGCCTTGATCCGGATGAGATCATGAAGTATGTAGATAAGGATACGGTTCTTCTCAGTATTATGGCTGCTTCCAATATTTCCGGTAATATCATGGATATCAAGGAGATCGCACGTCGTGCAAAAGAGATCAACCCGGATATCTACATTGTAAGTGATGCAGTTCAGCATGCTCCTCATGCAGTGATCGATGTTGAGGACTGGGATGTGGATGTCTGCAACTTTGCACCGTATAAGTTCTTTGGTGTTCGTGGCTGCGGTTATGCTTATGTTTCTGACCGTGTTGCTGTGATGCCGCATATCAAGCTGACATGCAAGGATGATAATGTATGGGCTCTTGGTACTCCGGCTCCGGCTAACTTTGCGGCTATGATGGCGGTTATTGATTATGTTTGCAGTATCGGTAAGCATTTCCTGGGTGATTCTGCGCAGAAATATAATAAGCGTGAGCTTTTTGTTGAGGGTATGAATCACATTCATCTTCAGGAGAGAGCGCTTCTGTACCGTATGCTGGAAGGTACCGATAAGGTTCCGGGGCTTCGTCATATTCCGGGGGTTCAGGTTTATGTGGATATGGAGGATCTTACTTATAAGGATCTGATCGTTGCCATGGGTATTGAGGGTATTGAATTTGCAGAGTGTGCAAGAAGATATCTTGAGCATGGTGTTACGCTGTTCGAGCGTGTAAAGAGCAGCCCATATTCCAAACGTATTGTTGAGACTCTTGGTCTTGAAGGTGCACTTCGTGTTTCTCCGCTCCACTGCCATGGAACAGATGATATCGATAAATTCCTGAAGATCACTAAGGATATTGCTGAAGGTAAATAAAAACAGTTTTTGTAAAAAAATGAAACAGGAACCGCCCTTTTTTCATGTTTTGGCATGGAAGAAAAGGGCGGTTTTTTATGTTATAGGAAATTACTCCGTAATGTTCCTATAACACAAAAAAGCCCTCCGGGCAGGATCGCACTGCGACGGAGAGGAATTATGTCGCTGAAGCGACCCGTCGCAGGCGGAGAATCCTGCAAGCAGGATTCTTTCTTATAAGGATATTGGGGATTTTTCAGGCAAGTGATACTGATGTGGGATAAATGATAATTATATTGAATAAATGATATTCTGTGCAGGAAATTTCTGCTAAGATAGGATTATCAAAACACACAGTGGGAGGCAGAGATGAAGGAAATTCTTTTTGGTGCGGCATACTACGACGAATACATGCCGTATGACAGACTTGATAAAGATATAGATATGATGAAAAAAGCCGGGATCAATACGGTGCGTATTGCGGAATCTACGTGGAGCACCTGCGAGCCCCAGGATGGGGTGTTTGACTTTTCTCATGTGGAGCGTGTTATGGATGCCATGGAGGAAGCCGGAATCAATGTGATCATCGGAACGCCTACGTACGCAGTGCCTGCGTGGATGGTGAAAGCTCACCCGGATGTGATCGCTACAACGAAAAAAGGCGCAGGGATCTATGGTGCAAGACAGATCATGGACATTACCAATCCGGTATATCTTTTTTATGCGGAGCGTGTGATCCGCAAGCTGATGGAGATCAGTGCCCACAGGAAATGTGTTATAGGTTTCCAGGTGGATAATGAGACAAAATATTACGGCACAGCAGGTAAGAATGTGCAGCTGGCTTTTGTGAAATATTTAAGAGAAAAATTTCATGATAATCTGGATGCCATGAATTATGAATTCGGGCTGGATTACTGGAGCAATCGGATTGATGCCTGGGAGGATTTTCCGGATGTGAGAGGAACCATCAACGGCAGCCTGGGAGCAGAGTTTGAGAAATTTCAGAGGACTCTGGTGGATAGATTCCTAAGCTGGCAGGCCGTGATCGTCAGTGAGTATAAGAGAGAAGACCAGTTTATTACTCACAATATGGATTTTGAGTGGAGAGGTTATTCTTACGGAGTGCAGCCGGATGTGAACCATCTGCATGTTTCGGAAGCTCTGACCATTGCCGGAACCGATATTTATCATCCCTCCCAGGATGAGCTGACCGGTACGGAGATCGCTTTTGGTGGGGATATGATCCGTAGTCTGAAGCATGATAATTATCTGGTGCTGGAGACGGAAGCGCAGGGATTTCCATGCTGGACGCCGTATAAGGGACAGCTTCGGCTTTGTGCTTACAGCCATCTTGCGTCCGGGGCCAACAGTGTGATGTACTGGCACTGGCATTCTATCCATAATTCATTTGAGACATACTGGAAGGGGCTTCTCAGCCATGATCTTGCGGAGAATGATACTTACCGGGAGGCTTGCATCATTGGAAAGGAATTTCGGGAAAAAGGCAGTCATATGGTAAATCTCAAGAAGAAAAATGATGTGGCTGTGATGGTGAGTAATGAGGCTCTGACTGCACTGAACTGGTTTGGTATCCAGGCGACTTCCGGGGATAATGGAGAGATCCGATACAATGATGTGGTGCGTTGGATCTACGATGCACTGTACCGTATGAATGTGGAGTGTGATTTCGTCTGGCCGGAATCTGAGGATATTTCTCAGTATAAGGCGATTTTTGTACCGGCACTTTATGCTGCACCTGACAGCACTTTAGAGAGACTGAATCAGTATGTGAAAGACGGTGGTACGTTGGTCGTGACATTTAAAAGCGGTTTTGCCAATGAGAATGTGAAGGTTCATGCAGATGCACAGCCGCATATCCTTAAAGATGCTCTGGGTATCAGCTATGATCAGTTTACCTTTCCGCACAATGTGAAGCTGTCAGGAAAACTGTATGGTGCAGAAAGTTTGGATGATTTTACAAGGAGTGCAGATGCAGATATAAATTTTGATGATGCGGATTCGGCAGAGGTTGGAGAAGCCAGGGTCTTTATGGAACTTCTCAAACCGGAAGGCGCAGAGGTGCTTGCAGGATATGAACATTATAACTGGAAAGGATATGCTGCAATAACAAGAAACAAGTATGGAATGGGTATGGCATACTATCTGGGATGCATGACAGATAATGCCACACTTCAGAATGTGATAAAAGCTGTTCTTGGCGATGCAGGGGTAAAGTTATCCGGTTATGAATATCCGGTGATCGTTCGTGAAGGAACGAACGATTTTGGAAAAACCGTCCGGTATTTTCTGAATTATTCTGCAAAGGAACAGTCTGTTGCGTATAAATACAGTGATGGAGAAGACGTACTTACTGGTGAGACGATCAAAGCTGAGTCACTGCTGATCATTCCTGCGTGGGATGTACGGATTGTTGAAGCATGAGAGACTTTTCTTTACCTTGACATCTTCCGCGAGAGTATGCACAATAAAGGTATCATAAACTTGCCGGACAGAAATAAATTATGAAACAAGGGGTGACAAACATGCAGAACATTCTCATTGTAGTAGACATGCAAAATGATTTCATCGACGGTGCACTTGGCACGAAAGAGGCAGCTGCCATTGTTCCGAAGGTGGAGGAGAAGATCCGGAATTTTGACGGAAAGGTATTTTTCACAAGGGATACCCATGAAACGTATTATCTGGAGACACAGGAGGGAAAAAACCTTCCGGTTCCTCACTGTATCCGGGGCACAGATGGATGGCAGATTCGGGAAGAGCTGGACGCTTTAAGGAAAACAGAACCCATTGACAAAGAAACCTTCGGCTCCACCGATCTTGCCGGGGAATTGACTATGATCGATGAAGATGAAGGAATCGGAAGTATTACTCTTGTGGGACTTTGCACAGATATCTGTGTGATCTCCAATGCTCTGCTGATCAAGGCATCCCTTCCGGAGGTGCCGATCTGTGTTGATGCCACATGCTGCGCAGGTGTAACACCGGAGAGTCATGAGAATGCACTGAAAGCCATGGAGGCGTGCCAGATCAGAATTATCCGGTAAGAAGGATGAAACTGCAGGAAAGGAGAAAGCTATGAAAAAGAAGCTTCTGAAAAAATTAATGGTTCTTGCGCTGTCCGCAGTAACTGCCTTCAGTGCGGTACCGTTGGCAACGGTAACAGCTGCCGGTAATCCCTATCCTACAACACAGGATGTGGATCGAGATGGCTTATATGAGATCCCCTGCACACGCTTTGCATGGCAGTGCGTGTATGACAGACAGGGAATCGCGCTGCCTGCATGGGGAAATGCGGTAAACTGGTGGCAAAATGCTATCAACCAGGGCTATGCAGTAGGAAATGAGCCTGTTCCCGGTTCCATTGCTGTATGGAGCGGAGATTATTACGGACATGTTGCTTATGTAACAGCCAATCTTGGAAACAACAGATTTACGGTAGATGAGGGAGGAAGAACGGACAAAGATCAGACATCCTCTCATGGAGTTGCATATGGATATACACTGACCAATGCAGTCGGAGGAAGGCGCCCTTATGATTCCAACAAGGTGCTGCTTGGCTTTATCTATCCGGGCGTTCGTGTACCGGGCAAGCCATATGTGAGCGTGAATCCGGGAAAAGCGAATCAAACCACAACGTTTTCCTGGAATGCAACAAGCTATGCCAGATATTATGATGTATATGTGTATAAAGCAGGAGAATCCAATCCGACGCAAGTTAAGTATGGAGTGAATGGAACAAGCTGGTCCTGCACACTGCCGGCGGGGAATTACAGGGTAGCGGTGGCATCTGTGAATCATGCACAGTATGCATACACATTTTCGGATTCTGTGAATTTCACTGTCCAGGCAGCTCCGGTCACACATACACATAACTATCAGAGAGTAACAGTAAAGGCAACCACCACTGCCAACGGATATACACAGGAGCAGTGCAGATGCGGAAGTATACAGAATAAACAGACCATCTATTATCCGAAAAAAATACAGCTTTCCAGAACAAGCTATACTTATAATGGAAAAGTAAAAAAGCCAACGATAAAGGTTACAGACAGCAACAATAAGGTGATCAGTGCAGACAACTATACAGTTACCTATTCTGCCGGAAGAAAATATGTTGGAACTTATCGGGTAACAGTTCGGTTTAAAGGCAATTACTCGGGAACCGTTACAAAAACCTTTAAGATTACCGGAAAAGCTCATAAACACAGCTACAAAAAACAGGTGAAGAAAGCAACTACATCCGGGAACGGATATGTGCAGTATCTTTGCTCCTGCGGTGTGGTGACCGGAAAGAAAACCATCTATTATCCGAAGACAATAAAGCTTTCTGCCACAAGCTATACATCTGACGGAAAAGTAAAAACACCGAAGGTAAAAGTAACCGGTGCGAATAAAAAAACCATCAGTTCCGGCAATTATAAGGTGTCATATTCCCGTGGAAGAAAAAATGTTGGTACTTATAAGGTAACGGTGAAGTTTAAGGGGAATTACAGCGGAACCGTAACAAAGACCTTTAAGATCAAGGCGAAACCTAAAAACTGGGTTTATGTGGATACGCTTCCCAAGAATATCACTTCCGATAAATATACGATCCAGTATAAACACACCTATCAGAAAACAACCTCCAGTTATGTCAATGATGGTGGTGTTTATGAGTCTGTAAGACCACTGGAGACATCTGCTTCCAGACAACTGGTGGGCTATTATTACTATCATTTCTGCGGACCGAATACCGGAAAGAATGTAAACTTTGCACAGACGGGCTCTTATGTACATTTTGACAGTGTGGCAGCCAGTCAGGTAACCGTAGCTGCTTCCGGCGCAGATGGAGATGACCCGAGCATTACCTATTATCTGCTGAACTGGAACGGGAACGGCAGCCGGGTGTGGTGCTCCAGCGGAACTACCTGCGACGGTGCATACGGAAGTCACGGAGCCAGAGGCCAGGCCTGGTACCGCATGAACCAGTACCAGAACAAAAAACTCCAGACTCAGACCACAACCTCCGAAAGTGATTGGACAACCGGTAAAGACAGCACAGCAGTAAAAACCGTTTACCGCTATAAAGCAAAATAGATCATAGATCAGAAACTCCCTCATGTATCAGAAAAAACTGATATGTGAGGGAGTTTTTTGGGATAAATGTAAAGAAACTTATTTCAAAACGGATCAAAATTTTGCAGTAAGCGACCGACAAAGCTTTGCATATATTGTACAATTTATGAAATACAGGAAAAATGACGGGATATCTGCAGCTTGCACCGAAGGTGGGCGGTGACAATATCGCCTGTGTATCCATGTTCGGCTTCCCGGAGAAGATGAATAAACAGGCTCCGGAGGCAAGAGAAAGGATTGAAAAAGAACTGCTGAAGTAAACTGAATATTCTTGCATAAGCTGTCGCATTAATGTGCTACAGCTTATTTTTTTGAAAAATACCGATAAAAATGTGGACAAAACCAAAAATAATGGTTAATATATACACATGCCTAAAAATCAAAAAATGAAAATTATACGAAATATATAATATAAACCCGGAACGGATAAAAAACATATAGACATATTTACAAATCGACATCGCGGATATCAATACCGGAAGAAGTGGTGAAATAACGGGAGGAAGAGAATATGCTGAAATTTTTTAAAGGAAAAGATAAAGGAAATTTAATCCTGAAATGCAGAACCGGGAGCGAGCGGCCTGCCGGAATGTTTCGCAATGGGCCCGGCGGCACCCTGCAAGGGTAGAGTGGTTCCCCTTGCGGAGGTTCCGGACCCTGTCTTTGCGGATAAGGTACTGGGTGACGGTTTTGCAGTGATCCCGGCAGACGGCAGGATATATGCTCCGGCAGACGGTGAGGTGGCAATGGTATTTGATACTCTTCATGCAGTTACGCTGACAAGCACTCAGGGAGCGGAAATACTGATACATATCGGACTGGATACAGTCACACTTAAGGGCGAACCCTTTAAAGCGCACGTTGCAGCAGGTGACAAGGTTAAAAAGGGTGATCTTCTGATAGAGGCTGATCTGGACAAAATCGAGAAAGCCGGTTTAAATACAATTATCCCGGTTCTGATCTGCAACACAGATGATTACGGAAAGATAAGCCTCCAGAAGGAGGGGGATGTTTCGGCGGATGAAGCCGTCCTCAAGCTTTCATGATCATCTTCATGCAGCTGACAGGCTTATAACAGCCCGGAGATAGTAGTAATTTTCGGGGTGTTATAACCGGAGTGATCCGGTCAAATATATTTATTTTAAGGGAGGGGAAATATATGAAATTTCTTCAAAAACTGGGAAAAGCGTTAATGCTTCCAGTGGCAGTACTGCCAATCTGTGGTATCCTCATGGGTATCGGATACAGGTTATGTCCGGCAACCATGCAGGGTGGAGACATTCACGGCGCAGCCAATCTGATCGGTCTGTTTTTGGTTAAGGCAGGCGGAGCGCTGATCGACAACATGGCGATCCTTTTTGCTATCGGTGTTGGTGTCGGTATGTCAGAAAAGAATGACGGAACCGGCGGAATTGCTGCACTTGCATCCTGGCTGATGCTCACAACACTTCTTTCTACAGGATTTGTTACAACCATCATTCCATCAATCGCTGACAGTGCAACAAAAACTCTTGCATTTGACAAAATTGCGAATCCTTTTATCGGAATCCTTGCCGGTATCATCGGATCTACATGCTATAACAAATTCAAGAGCACCAAGCTTCCTGACTGGCTGTCATTCTTCAGCGGCAAGCGTTGCGTAGCGATCATCGCAGGAGTGGTTTCCATTATCGTATCTGTTGTATTACTGTTTGTATGGCCATTACTTTTCAGCGCACTTGTAGCATTAGGAAAAGCGGTTGCAGGTATGGATGTTGTTGGTGCAGGTATCTATGCATTCCTGAACCGTCTGCTGATTCCTACCGGATTACATCACGCACTGAACAATGTATTCTGGTTTGATACCATTGGACTTGGTGATCTTCAGCGCTTCTGGGCAGGTGAAACCTCTGCAGATGTATCCTGGAGCCTTGGAATGTACATGTCCGGATTCTTCCCATGTATGATGTTTGGTATTCCTGGTGCAGCACTTGCAATGGTTAAATGTGCAAAACCTGCAAAGAAAAAAGTTGCCATCGGTCTTGTTGCATCTGCAGCAATCTGTGCATTTATCTGTGGTGTAACTGAGCCGTTCGAGTTTGGATTTATGTTCCTTGCTCCTGGCCTTTATGTAATTTATGCATTACTTTACGGTATCTTCACCATGATCACAGTTGCTCTTGGATTCCGTGCAGGCTTCAGCTTCTCCGCTGGTGCGATGGATTTACTTTTCTCATCCTCACTTCCGGCAGCACAGAAGACATGGCTCATCCTTCCTCTTGGAATTGCAGCATTCATCGTATTCTATGTTGTATTCCTTTTTGCCATCAAGAAATTTGATCTGAAGACTCCGGGAAGAGAAGACGATGACGATCTTGAGGCAGAGAAGAATATTGAGCTTGCAAATGATGATTATACTGCTATTGCCGCAAAAATCCTTGAAGGCTGTGGCGGAAAAGAGAACATCACAAGCATTGATAACTGCATCACAAGACTGAGACTTGAGGTTAAGGATATTACAGCTGTAAATGATAAAGTGATCAAATCTGCAGGTGTTGCAGGCGTGATCAAACCTGGAAAAACTTCTGTACAGGTTATCATCGGAACCAAGGTTCAGTTTGTTGCAGATGCATTTTCTGAGCTTTGTAAATAATGGCTTTTTTGGAGTCAGGTATTTGTTAAAATAATTATGGGGCAGCAGCAGAATTGTGAAAACGGTTCTGCTGCTGTTTTTTTGTATACCTTATATTGACCGATACTTTCAAAAAGCGTACAATGTTACTTCGATAAAAAGCAATGGGTCATTGCGTTTACGATTGCAATATTTCTACAGGGGGAATGAAGTTAATGAAAGCCTGAGTATTTCACAAAAAATATCTTTTAGCCGGCATATATATTATTTTTGTTCTGTTTACCTGC
>ERZ856578.6757-NODE-6757-length-12647-cov-5.508035_pt1 | contig 12647 bp, 7 predicted proteins | sample MGYA00514384_ERZ856578 | MGnify/ENA primary metagenome ERZ856578 (study PRJEB29103, sample SAMN06111958) | human gut metagenome | biome: human gut; feature: ankylosing spondylitis patient; material: healthy_person | host: Homo sapiens | place: China:Hangzhou...
AAAAATGGTACAGACGCCAAAGGCGGGTGTACTGTTTTTGTGGGTGTGCAGGGATAGCCGCGAAGCGGCGCAAGGGGGCGCGGGTCTCCGGTGGAGACCTCAAAGCGTTTCACGCTTTGAAGCGCCGACCGAGCCGGCAGGCGAGACCAGCCCCTTGCTGCGGCAAAGCCGCTAATGTCGGTCAGAGGGGGAAGCAAGCGGCTTTCTCTCTGTGCCGACAAGCCCTCGGCAGAGCGCACACGCCCGCAAGGGTGTATAAGTGCGCCCTTAGTTCCTAAGCCAAAGGAGATGCTTCCCACTAAAACGGGGGCATCTCCTGCTTTGTTGCTATGGAACGAATGACCTTATGCTGAGGAGGTATATACAATGGCTCAAAAGCGGCGTGAAAAGATTTTCTCCGAATATCCGGATGTTGTTACTGTGAAGCAAATGTGCGTCATGTTGGGCGGGATCAGCATGAAAACGGCCTACAAGATGCTTGAATGCGGTGATATTCGCCACCTAAAAATCGGCAAGTCCTTCAAGATCCCCAAAGTGTGCATTATTGAATATTTGGTTGGCGAATATTAAAAATATCGGCGCACGGATTTCAAAATAAAGTCTTGAAGCACATTGGAGTGGAAACGGGTAAATGGTATAATAAATCTGCCATTGGCAGATAGGTTATGCCGCTACAGAAAAGGAGGTAATTATGGTAGCGGGTCATCTGCAAACCAAGAAAGGTTATTACTATATTGTGCTGAATATGAGGTCCGACACCGGCGCCCGCAAGACTAAATGGATTGCGACGGGCATTCCGGAGGGCGGAAAAAAGAATTTGAAGCAAGCCGAGGAGCTGCTGACAAAGGCCAGATGTACTTATGAGGACACGGTAATTCATACCGAGCCGAAGTCTAAGACGACCGTTGCCAGCGACATCCTTTTCGCCGACTACATGATCAAGTGGTTGGGTATTATTAAAAACTCTGTGGAGGTAGACACTTATGCGGGATATGTAAATAACGTCAAAAAGAGAATCGCTCCGTACTTCCGTGAGCTCGGCGTGACTTTGAGGAATGTCACTGCGCTGGATATTGAGAATTTCTACAGCTACTGTTTCAATGAACTGAATTTGAAGGGTACGACTGTACAGCGTTTCCATGCCAATATCCATAAGGCCATGAAGTATGCTGTGAAGCATGATTTGATTATCGCAAACCCTATGAACAAAGTGGAGCGGCCCAAGGGTCAAAAGTACACCGGTTCTTTCTACAGCATTTCTGAACTGGAGGAACTGTTTGATGCAATCAAGGGTGATCCTTGTGAGTTTCCGGTTCTGATGGCAGCCTTTTATGGTCTGCGAAGAAGCGAGATCATGGGCTTGCGTTGGCAGGCGATTGATTTTGAAAATAATCAAATCACCATCGACCATACCGTGGTACAGTGCGTCTGTGACGGTGTGGCGATGACCGTAGAAAAGGATCGGACTAAGAACAAGTCCAGTTGTCGGTCAATGCCGTTGGTTCCGCAGTACCGTGAACTGCTGCTCAGTATGAAGGAGCGACAGGAGAACTGTCGGAAGCTGTGTGGTAACTGCTACACAGAGAGCGATTATATTTTTGTCAATGACCTGGGTGTTCCGTATAAACCCAACTATGTAACCCAGCATTTTAAGCTCGTCTTGCAGAAGCATGAACTGCGAGACATTCGTTTTCATGACTTGAGGCATACATGCGCCTCGTTGCTGCTGAAAAACGGTGTGCCAATGAAAGATATTCAGGAGTGGTTGGGACACAGCGATTACAATACCACGGCAAATATTTATGCCCACCTGGATACAACATCCAAGAGCACATCGGCAACGAGAATGACCAGCGTGGTCAGCATCAATCCCAGTATCTGCGTGAACGTGTAAGAGAGAACACGGAGAGAACAGGGCAAAATACCCTGCATTTTCATAGATAAAGCGTAGATAAAAAAGGAAACGCTTGATGCCTCAAATGCTGAGGGATCAAGCGTTTCTGAGCTGGTGCCGGTGACCGGACTCGAACCGGTACGGTGTCGCCACCGGTGGATTTTGAGTCCACTACGTCTACCAATTCCATCACACCGGCAAAACTAAGAATAGTATACACGAATTTGCTCCGTTTGGCAAGGGGGCGGGCCGGACTTTTTTATTTACTTCTCCCCCCCGCCCATGATATAATGTCAGGCGAGATTTCAGCGGCGGGAATTCCGGGAAACTGGAGCCGGGGGAATGGGGTGAGATGCCCCGCGAGCGGGTCGCTGTGATGCTCCCTGAAAAACAGAGGAGATAAGTCAGAATGCCCGGACCGCCGCCCCGCTCACGTCCTGCACGGGACGCATTCAGAAAGGAGAGATCAATAGGGATGAAAAAGCGCGCATTATCCCTGCTGATGAGCCTGGTCATGCTCGTCAGTATGCTGCCTACCACGGCCTGGGCAGTGGAAGAAAACGTGACCAACAACGAAGTTGAGATATCGTTGTCAGAGTGCAAAGAAATTGGCACGTATGATGACGAAACAGCGTATTTGTTTGATGGAAATATTCCAAAAGACACGGCGACAATTTCTTTCGTTGACTTTGAAGAAAAAATGTCCGATGAATATTCCATGATTGCTTCTATGATTGGAAATTCTATGGTACTTAGTACCTATAAAGCGCCAATTACACAGGGCTACGCCATGAATGCAGATGATGAGAATTGGACATTCAATGAGACGTACACCAGTTATGATTTTTCTACGTGCAATGCGTACTGGATTTCTGATGATGAGTATGAAACGCATTACATTGTTGTACAACTGCCCGAAGATTTTTACGATGTGGATGTCGAGGCCGACTTCACGGCCACAGTCAACGGCGGCGAGGCTCTGCCCTACACGGTGGAGAAAGATGCCTATTCTTACACCAACGACTATAGTAAGGTCACTACGACAGTAGACCTGTACACGGTGCAGATTCCCGTGGGGATTACCCAGGTGAATCTGAGTTACGACAATGCACACCTAACTTATAATTATCACGGGGAAGGAAAAACACCGATTTCTGTAACCGATTCTGACTATCTTTGTGGTTGGGTCAAGGACTCTACAGTGGGCACTACCACTGTAAGTGTCCCTGTGGACTATGCGCCCAATGGCGGTGAGTCCGACGGCTTGATCGACTATATCCAGGTGCAGAAACCATATAATGCAGATTGGAGCGGCGGCGAGCTGCTGTATGCCATCACTTTCGAGTATGTCGATGTGCCTTTTACCGCCACCTGTGACGGTTCTCCCTTAAATATTACCGAACTGAACGAGACTGGCTACAAGTATTCTTATGGCTGGCCCGTTGTTACTGCCGACGGCCCCCTGTACACTGTTACGGTTCCCAAGACGGCCAAGAGTGTGGAGCTCAGCTTCCCGAAAAAGCAGATTGTCTATAACTACGATGGAAACGGCGGATATCTGTGTGACTATTCCAACGTGGATTGGCAGACCGGAACGGAAGAGTTGGACGGCGTACTGCTGGATTCCAACGGGGACGGCAAGCTGGACTATGCTCAGATACAGAATCCCTATGCTGACAACGGGGCCAGCGGCGGCGAGTTTGTTTGTGCCATTAAGTTCACCTATCCCGATGGCACCACAGGCACCCCGTCTCCTGTCACTCCCAGCGGGGAGGTGAGCTTTACCGACCTGATCAATGGCATTGCTTCTTCCTATGCGTCCAACGGTGCAGGCAGAGGTGACAACACTGCCTGGATCACGGCGGATATGGCTGTTTTCGCCAGCACTTATCCTGCCACGAGCTATCAGTTTACCAAGGAGCAGAAGCAGGATATCGTCAACTACCTGATCAATGCGACAGCCGACAAGAACCCAAAGGCAAGCGACCTGGCCAAGTCGATCATTGCTCTGATATCTATGGGCTATGATCCCAATGATCTGACCTCTGCGGATGGGGTGACATTCAGTGCTGTGGACAAGCTGGTGGCCATGATTAACGACGACAGCAACACCGCCGTGACCAGCGTCTATACCTTGCCATTTGAACTGATTGCCCTCAAGCAGTATGGAAACCGCTATGATGATGCGGTGGCCAAGCTGAGACAGTCTGCACTGGACCAGGCATTGGAGAACGGCGGCTGGGGCTATGTCTATGAAGGCAATGCCTATTTTGATGCCGATGCAACTTCTTTCATGCTCCAGGCCCTGGCCCCCTATTATTACAATGTCAATGGATTTGAAGATATCACAAGTATCATCAATAAAAGCAAAGGTGCGCTGATTCGGAATCTTAGTTTCAATGATTCTGGCGCTGTGGTTTCTTACGGCAGTCCTTCTACGGAGAGCACAGCCCAGTTGATCCTTGCGCTGACAGCCATGGGGGAGAATCCCAAGGACAATTTCCTGGGTAAAGACCTGACGAAGGGGCTGATGTCTGTGGCAGACAGCTCCGGAAAGGGCTTCCAGTATAGCGGTGTACTGAATGCGATTTCTACCGAGCAGGGCTTCCGCAGTATGTTGGCCATCGCAAACGCTAAGAGCGGAACGAAGTATTACTTTTATGATTTTGATACGGACAATCTGACCTCCGCTGCCTCTACAACATGGGCCCAAAATGCCGCCGTTTCCGTCAAGACCATCCCCGAAGATGCCACTGTGGTGGTGAAGAGCGGGGAGACCGAGGTGGCTGCGGATAAGGTCCACGGCGCCTATGACCTGGCCGCCGGGGAGTACAGTTACACCGTCAGCTGCTCCGGCTACCAGACCAAGACCGGCAGCTTTACCATCACTGCGGAGCAGGTGGCCGGCCATGAGAAGCAGACCATCCATGTCTCTCTGGTCAGTGCGGGCTCCGGCTCCGGCAGCGGCAGCAAGACGGTGAACGTCACTGTGAAGGTCATGGTGCCCCCCGCCGATCAGAGCAAGCGCTATACCTATAAGCACGATTCCAGAAGCTACACCAACCTGCTGACCGCCACCGGCAAGGTGACTGTGACAGCCGGAAGCTCGGTACGGGATGCCTTTGTCACCGCTCTGGACCGGGATAAGATCGGCTATACGGAGCAGTCCAACGGCTACTTCCCGACGATCGGCGGCTGGTCTGAGTTTGAACGGGGGGAGAAGTCCGGCTGGATGTATCTGGTGAACGGCTCCATGCCCTCTGTGGCCGCCCAGGATTATGAGCTGACGGGCAACGCCACCGTGGTGTGGTTCTACACCGACGACTACAGCAACGACTATGGTTCCGAGAGCTGGAACGACGACAGCTCCTCTTCCTCCTCCGGCACCACCACTACCCCCACCACCCCCGCCAACCCCGTGCCTGACAAGACCATGCCCTTTACAGACGTGAAGTCCAACGACTGGTATTATCAGTCCGTGCAGTATGCCTATGACAACAGCCTGTTCTCTGGCGTGAGCCACGACAGCTTCGCCCCCGGCGACTCCATGGACCGCTCCATGCTGGTCACGGTGCTGCACAGCCTGGACGGCAAGCCCGCCGCAGGTAAGGGCGGCTTTACCGACGTGGCCGACGGCGCGTGGTATGCCAATGCCGTTGCCTGGGCCGCCGAGCACGGCATCGTCAGCGGCGTCAGCGACAGCGCCTTTGCTCCCAACGGGGCCATCACCCGGGAGCAGCTGGCCGTGATGCTCTATCGCTACGCCCAGTATAAGGGCTATGACGTGAGCAAGACCGCCGACCTGTCCGGCTATGCCGACCAGGGAAGCATCAGCGACTGGGCGGCCCAGGCCGTTCAGTGGGCCTGCGGCTCCGGCCTGATGACCGGGCGCAGCGCCAACAGTCTGGCCCCTGCGGGCACCCTGACCCGTGCCGAGGCGGCCACCATGCTGAAGGCCTTCTGCGAGAACGTGAAGAAGTAAGAATAAAAAGCAAGTTTGACCCATTCCTGTCCCGCCGCCTGTACGCCAGACGGCGGGACGGGGCGTAATTAGGGAGGAGACAACATGCACATGAGACGAAAATTCGGCAGCCTGATTTTGGCTCTGGCCCTGGCGGCAAGCTCTGTCACCGGGGCGCTGGCCGCAGCCTCCCCGGCCCAGGGGGCCTATGACCGGGCCGCCGCCTTTGTCAGCAGGGCCGTGCCCGCCCCGGAGGTGTCCAGCATCGGCGGGGAGTGGGCCATCATCGGCCTGGCCCGGGGGGGAGCTGAGCGCCCCCAGGGCTATGACGGGGGCTATCTGAGCCGAGTAGAACAGACCGTGAAAGAAAAACAGGGTGTGCTCCACAGCCGGAAGTACACCGAGTACAGCCGGGTCATCCTGGCCCTGTCCGCGTTAAATCAGGATGCCCGGGACGTGGGGGGCTATGACCTGACCCTGCCCCTGGGGGACTTTGACAAGACGGTGTGGCAGGGCATCAACGGACCCATCTGGGCGCTGATCGCCCTGGACAGCCGGAACTACCCCATGCCACAGAACCCCCAGGCCAAGACTCAGGCCACCCGGCAGATGTATGTGGACCGCATTTTGTCCCGGCAGCTGTCTGACGGCAGTTGGAGCCTGTCCGGGGAGGGGAGCGGCGACGTGGACGTGACCGCCATGGCATTGCAGGCTCTGTCCCGGTATACCGACCAGGCGGCGGTGAAGACGGGCGTGGACCGGGCGCTGAGTTGGCTGTCCGGCCAGCAGCAGGCAGACGGCGGCTTTGCCACCGGCGGCGCGGCCAACGCCGAGAGCTGCGCCCAGGTGGTGGTGGCCCTGGAGAGCTTAGGCCTGCCCCTGACGGACAGCCGCTTTGTGAAGGGCGGGGCCACGGTTCTTAACGCCCTGCTGGGCTATCAGCTGCCCGACGGCAGCTTCTGCCACGTGAAGAACGGCGGCAGCAACCTGATGGCCACCGAACAGAGCCTGTACGCCCTGGCCGCCGTAAAGCGGGCCGAGCAGGGAGAGAGCGGGCTGTATGTGATGGAGGGGCTGGAGACCGCGAGTAGGAATACCTCTGAAGTGGGTACCCTGATCGTGGGCTGGAGCGCCCGGACCATCGCCGCCGTCGCCCTGACGGCAGCTTTCGCCAGTCCTAAGTAAACCAAGCAGACGGAACGCCAGTTCCGTTTCCTGGGCAAAGACGTGGGGACACGGATTGCCACGTCGCCCTGCGGGCTCCTCGCAATGACAGTAGGGGCGGACCTTTGCGCAGCCGTTGGCGACGAAGGAGCCTTACGGATGTGGCATACCCCTTGCGGGTACTGTGTCCGCCCGTGCGTTCTGCGGGAAATGCCCGCGCCCGGGAAAGAGAACTGGAACAACAGGGAGAACAGCTATGAAATTAAACGGAAAAAAGTGGGCGGCAGCGGCGGCTATTCTGGCGGTGCTGGCCTTTGCCTTTTGGTATGGCGGCGACGCCCCCGGCCTGCACGGGTGGTCGGCGGGAGGGGCGGACGGCAGCGAGAGCATCAGCGCCTCCGTCTCCGCAGACGGCTCCCAGTCGGAGCCGGAGGCCCCGGAGAGCAGCGCGTCCGATACCTCTACCCAGGAACCGGAAGAGCCGGAACCTCAGCCTGACACAAGTGCAACTTCTTCTGCCATGGACATCGACCCCAAGACGGGCCAGGACCAGTATCACACCGACCCGGTGCCCCAGGGCAAGCCCGCTCCGGCGGAGCCCCAGCAGACCGAAAAGGCCCCGGAGGTGAGCCACTGCACCATCTCCATCTCCTGCGCCACCATTTTGAATCACATGGACTGGCTGGACCCGGACAAGACGGAGCTAGTCCCCACCGACGGCTGGCTGCTGCCCGCCACCCAGGCGGAGTTCCATGAGGGGGAGAGCGTATTCGACGTGCTCCAGCGGGTGTGCCGGGACAACGGCATCCACATGGAGTTTTCCAACACCCCCATGTATAACAGTGCCTATATCGAGGGCATCGGAAACCTGTATGAGTTCGACTGCGGGGAGCAGTCGGGGTGGATGTACGCGGTGAATGGCTGGTTCCCCAACTACGGCTGTTCCCGCTATGCCCTGAAGGATGGGGACACGGTGAAGTGGGTGTACACCTGCGACTATGGCAAGGACGTGGGCGGGGCCTACTATGCGGGGGACGGCGCGTGAGAGACGGATTTGCGGGCTGCCACCCGGCGGTGAACGCCCTGTTCTTCACCCTGGTGCTGGCGGGGGCCATGATGTTAGATCACCCCATCTGCCTGGCCATCTCCCTGTGCGGGGGGGTGGCCTGCCACCTATCTCTGGCAGGGCGGCGGCAGACGGGGCGGGCCGTTGGCTATGTGCTGCCGGTGATGGCGCTGGCGGCGGCGGTGAATCCGGCGTTCAGCCACGCGGGGGCCACCATTCTGACCTATCTCCCCTCGGGCAACCCCCTGACTCTGGAGAGCCTGGCCTATGGCCTGGGGGCGGGGGCCATGCTGGGGGGCGTGATGCTCTGGTTTGCCTGCTGTACCAAGGTGATGACGGCGGACAAGCTGGTCTATCTCTTTGGCCGGGCCGCCCCGGCCCTGTCCCTGGTGCTGAGCATGACCCTGCGCTTTGTGCCCCGGTTCACCCGGCAGCTGCGCCTGGCCGTCCAGGTCCAGCGGGGCCTGAATAACGAGGAGCCGGACGGCCTTTGGCGGCGGCTGCGCCTGGGGGTGCGGGCGCTGTCCATCGTTGTCACCTGGTCGTTGGAGAACGGGGTGGAGACGGCGGACTCCATGCGCGCCAGGGGCTATGGCCTGCCCGGACGGACGGCCTTCTCCATCTATCGCCTGACGGAGCGGGACCGGCGGGCCCTGGCCTGGCTGCTGGGTTGGGGGAGCTATGTGCTGTGCGGGGCCCTGGCCGGGGGACTGCGCTGGCGGTATTACCCCACCATGCGTGGGGGAGCCGTCACCCCCATGACGGCCAGCTTTTTTGTGGGCTATCTGGCCCTGTGCGTGACGCCGATCATTCTGGACTGGGAGGAGGGGAGACGATGGAGACGTTCCACATCCAAAACCTGAGCTTTACCTATCCCGGCCAGAGCCGTCAGGCCTTAGAGGGCCTGTCCCTGGACGTTGCGCCGGGGGCCTTTCTGGTGCTGTGCGGCCAGTCGGGCTGCGGCAAGACCACTCTGCTGCGGCAGCTGAAGCCGTCTCTGGCTCCCCACGGGGACCGGACGGGGACCATCCTGTTCCAGGGCCGCCCGCTTGAAAGTCTGGACCGGCGGGAGGAGAGCCAGGGCATCGGCTTTGTGATGCAGTCCCCGGACAATCAGCTGGTGACGGATAAAGTCTGGCACGAGCTGGCCTTCGGTCTGGAGAGCCTGGGCTTGCCCACCCCGGTGATCCGCCGCCGGGTGGCGGAGATGGCCAGCTTTTTCGGCATTGAGGACTGGTTCCACCGGGAGTCGGCGGAGCTGTCCGGCGGGCAGAAGCAGCTGCTGGCCCTGGCCTCCGTCATGGTGATGCAGCCGGAGGTGCTGCTGCTGGACGAGCCCACCAGCCAGCTGGACCCCATCGCGGCGGAGGAGTTTTTATCCGTGCTGGGCCGGATCAACCGGGAGCTGGGCACCACTGTGATTTTAAGCGAGCACCGCCTGGAAGAGGCCCTGCCCCTGGCTACCGCCGCCGCCGTGCTGGACGGGGGGCGGCTGTTGGCGGCGGGAGAGCCACGGGAGATCGGCCAGGTGCTGAAAAATCGGGGCCACGCCATGTTCCGGGCCATGCCCACCCCCATGCGGGTGTGGGCGGCGGCGGAGACGTCAACCCCCTGCCCCGTGACGGTGCGGGAGGGCCGGGACTGGCTGGAGGACTTTCAGAAAGACCGCGCCTTTCAGCCCCTGCCCCCGGAGCCGGAGCGGCGCTATCCCACCCAGCCTGTCCTGACGGCGGAGGAGCTGTGGTTCCGCTATGACCGGGAGGGCCGGGACATCGTGCGAGGGCTGTCTTTAAGTGTGCGCCCCGGGGAGTTTCTGGCTCTGCTGGGGGGCAACGGGGCGGGTAAATCCACCGCGCTCACCCTGCTGGCCGGGGTGAACCGGCCCCAGCGGGGGGAGATCTTCTGCCGGGGCAGGACGGCCCTGCTGCCCCAGGACCCCAGGACGCTGTTTTTGAAGAAGACGGTGGAGGAGGATCTGCTGGACGTGTGCCGGGACCGGGCGGCGGTGGAGCGGGTGTGCCAACTGTGCGGCATCACCGGCCTGCTGGGCCGCCACCCCTATGACCTGTCCGGGGGAGAGCAGCAGCGGGCGGCTCTGGCGAAGGTCCTGCTGCTGGAGCCGGACGTGCTGCTGCTGGACGAGCCCACCAAGGGCCTGGACGCCGCCTTTCAGGACCAGCTGGCGGAGATCCTGAACCGGCTGCTGGCCCGGGGTGTGGCCATTGTCATGGTCAGCCACGATGTGGCCTTCTGCGCCGACCACGCCCACCGGTGCGCCCTGTTTTTCCAGGGGAGCATCGCGGCGGAGGGGAGCCCCCGGGACTTCTTCTCCGGAAACCGGTTCTATACCACGGCGGCCAGCCGCATGGCCAGGAACATCCTGCCGGGAGCCGTCACCGCCCGGGACTTGATCGTCTGCTGCGGCGGAACGGTCCCGCCCCTGGAAGAGACGGCGTATCAGCCTCAGGAGCACGCCCCGGCGGAGGAGCCAAGTAAACCCCGCCCGCTGCCTCTGTGGCGGAGGGTGGTGGCGGCTTTCTCCGGGGCCATGGCCCTGGCCGCGCTGGTCCAAGCCCTGCGGGTCACCGACCTGTCGGCCCTGATGACCGCCGCCGGACTGAGCCAGGCGGCGGGGGGCGAGCTGGGCCGGACTGTATGGTTCCTCATGTGGGCACTGGTCTGCGCCATTGCCCTGGGCGGGGGAGAGGGGAGGCCCCTCCAGACGCTCCCAGGCAGAAAAAAACTCCCCCGCCGGACCAAACTGGCGGCGGGGTGTCTGCTCCTGCTGGTCCCTATCACCCTGTTCGCGGGCACGTTCTATCTGGGGGGCCGGAAGTATTATTTTGTCGCCCTGCTCATGCTGCTGGAGGGGATGCTGCCCTTCTTCCTGGCCTTTGAGGGGCGCAGGCCGGGGGCCAGGGAGATCGCCATTCTGGCTTCTCTGTGCGCCATTGGCGTGGCGGGCCGGGCGGCCTTTTTCATGCTGCCCCAGGCAAAGCCGGTGCTGGCTCTGACCATTCTGGCCGGGGTGGCCCTGGGGGGCGAGAGCGGCTTTTTGGTGGGCAGCGTGACCATGTTGACCTCTAACATCCTGTTCGGTCAGGGGCCATGGACCCCGTGGCAGATGTTCGGCATGGGCATGGTGGGCTTTTTGGCCGGGGTGCTGGCCCGGACGGGCTGGCTGCGCCGCAGCCGGGGGAGCCTGTGCGCCTTCGGCGCCGTGAGCGCCATCGTCATCTACGGCGGCATGTTGAACACCGCCTCCGCCCTGATGGCGGCGGGGGAGCTGAACCGGGGCGTGCTGCTGACCTATTACCTGGCGGGCTTCCCCATGGACTGCGTCCACGGCCTGTCCACGGCGGCTTTCCTGTGGCTGGGGGCGGAACCCATGCTGGAGAAGCTGGAGCGGCTGAAAACCAAATATGGCTGGCTGAGCGAAGAATAACAGACCGCCCCTCCCGTGTTTCGTCGGGAGGGGCGGTCTGTTGTCAAAAGGGGATCGAGTGGATCAGATCGTGAAGGGAACGGGGCAGTCGGCCAGCAGCTGGTTGCTCTCCACCAGGTGCTCCATGGCCTCGATGCGCTGATACATCAGGTCGTCGTTCTCCATAAAGGTGACGGTCTGACGGGCGTGGTCGTGGACCTTCTGGGTCACGGGGGACATGGCCTTGTGGTCGCTGAGGTCGATGGCCTGAAGGGCGGTGAGCATGGTCATGGAGACCAGGCTGCGCAGCTTCTGCACCGCCTGATACAGCTGGCGGGCGGCGGTGTCGTCCCGGTAGACGGGGCTCTCCTGTCCGGCGCTGACCGCGGCGTTGAAGGCGGCGGCGGGGGCGCACAACAGGGCAATGTCGCCCAGCAGACCGGCGGTGACATACTGGGGGATCATAAAGCCGTTGTTCAGGCCGGGGTTCTTCACCAGGAAAGCGGGCAGGCCGCTGAGATGGGGGTCCACCAGGCGCTCCATGTGTACCTCGGTGAGCTTGGCCACGTCCATCACGGCGATGGCCAGGGAGTCGCAGTAGAGCTCGATGGCGGTGGCGTCCCAGTTAGAGCCCATGAGGGCGGTGCCGTCGGGCAGGAAGATGGGGTTATCAAAAACGGAGTACAGCTCCTCCATCAGGGCGTCGTAGGTCTGACCGGCCATGCGCTTGGCGATGCCGTGGACGTGGGGGATGATGCGGGTGTTCATGCTGTCCTGCACCCGCAGGGAGCGGGACTCGTCCATGATGGCGCTGCCGCTGAGAATGTCCCGCAGGAACTGGGCGGTCTCGGTGGTCTCCTTGTGATTCTTCAGGGCGATGAGCCGGGGGTCATAGGCCTTGTCCGTGCTGCGCAGGGCCTCGCACACCAGGGCGGCGGTGAGGTCGGCGTGGCGCATGGTCATGACAAAGTCATAAAGGGCCAGCAGGCCCACGCCCAGGGAGTGGCTGGCGTTGGATAGCAGGGCCAGACCCTCCCGGGCCTTCACCTTCAGGGGGGCGATGCCCTTCTCCTTCAGCACCTCGGCGGTGGGGCGGACCTTGCCGCCATCGATCAGGCGGCCCTCGCCCATATAGGTG
>ERZ856578.6760-NODE-6760-length-12643-cov-115.149530_pt1 | contig 12643 bp, 12 predicted proteins | sample MGYA00514384_ERZ856578 | MGnify/ENA primary metagenome ERZ856578 (study PRJEB29103, sample SAMN06111958) | human gut metagenome | biome: human gut; feature: ankylosing spondylitis patient; material: healthy_person | host: Homo sapiens | place: China:Hangzhou...
TCGACACAGCAAGCGCCCCTACAAGACAACGGACAGCAACCACGACATGACGGTGTATCCCAACCTTCTCAACCGCGACTTCAGCCCTGGAAAGCTCAATCGCGCTTGGGTTTCGGACATTACATACCTGCCGACGCCGAACGGAACTTCGTACTTGGCGACCTTCATGGATCTGGGCAGCCGGAGAATCTTGGGGTGGGCGATCGATACGAAGATGACAACGGAGCTCATCTTGAAGGCCCTGGACATGGCTGTGCAGACACGCAGGCAGGAGAGACTTTCCGTGGTCGGCACGATTGTGCACTCGGATCGAGGTTCGCAGTACTGCTCTCAGAAGTTTCAGGGCCGCCTGGCTCAGCTGAACATGCGGCCGTCGATGAGCCGGTCGGGGAACTGCTGGGACAACGCGCCCGGCGAGTCGATTTGGAGCTCGCTAAAGCGCGAGGTGCTCATTGGCTGGAAAAGGTTTGCCGGCTACGAAGCAGCGGTCACCGCCGTGACTCACTGGATCCATGTTTACAATCATGTCCGTCCTCATTCCTCCATTGCAATGAAGACGCCGCTTGAATACGAAGAGGACTTGGCAACGAGCAAGTCCGTCAAGCCTAGCGCTTAAGCGCTTCACGCCTATCTCACCGGCTTAACAAGTCCGGATTTCGCGCCCCACCCCAGTCCTTATGAAGCACTTGAGGACGTTGGATTTACAACTCAAGAGTTGATGTTGGTTAATGCACGTGACGTCAAAGGCATCATCGGCCGAAAAACCGACAGAGAAGATGCGGTCAGGCTTGCCCAGATTGCCCGTATGGGGATCATCAAAGCTTCCTTTGTGCCTCCCCGCATTTTTCGGGAAATGAGGCTCATCGCCCGACGCTATCAAACGTTAAAGAAAACGACAGCCAATCTAACCAATGTCTATCAGAAGTTGCTTAATGCTGCCGGATTGAGGGCTTCATCGGTTTTCAGCGATGTACGAGGACTGGCCGCAACAGCCATTCTCGAATCCAAACTCAATGACGCGCCGGATTTTGCTGAAACTGTCATTGAAAGATCGGCTCGTTTAAAAGCTCCGCCTGAAAAAATTATCGATGCACTGGACTTTGAAATTTCCGACACGATGCGAGCACAACTTCTGGACGAAAAACTTCTGATCGAAAGGACACAAACGCATGCTGATGCCGCCATGAATCGGTTGCGTCAGTTGCAGAAACCCTACGCCAAACAGATCAAGTTGTTAATGAGCATTCCCGGGATCAAAGAAGATTCTGCTCGTCTGATATTTGCTGAACTTTGTTCCGATCTCAAACAACAGTTCCCCAATTCTGAGAAGTTTTGCTCTTGGTTGGGAATTTGCCCGGGAAACAATATTTCAGCCAACAAAAGCCATTCCGGAAGATCTCCCAAGGGCAACAAATGGCTACGCCGTACGATCACCGAATGCTCACAGGGCATCGGATTGAGCCATCTGTGCTTACGCAGTCGTTTTGAGGCTTTTAAGTTACGTCGAGGCAAAAAGCGTGCCGTTGTGGCAATTGGCCATTTGCTGTGCAGGATCATTTATTCGGTGTTGGTGAACGGTCGGATGTTTAAGAGTGTCAATGAGGGGGACAACCTCAAGAACGTCTTGGTTCAACGACTTAAGAGCAACCTCAAAAATCTACGCAGACAGACGCCGCTGGTCATGTGCGGCAATGAGATGATCGAAAGAGACACGGGGGTGATCATCTGCGAAATGCCTGCGGTTTTTGATCCGTAGCTTTTATTGAAAAGTAGCCAAAAGGAACCTGACTTGCTCAGGACCCTCCTTTTTTGCACTCTTATTTTGGGGCTTACATGAAAAAAAGCAGCATTTCGAGCTCAGCGTCGAAATGCTGCTTGGGTCACAGAGGTCGTCTCGCCAACTGTGTACGCATCAAGGTGTACCGTCGTCAATTAGCCAAGCACGCGCCGCGTGGGCAGCGTGCGCCGTACTACTACCGCAAAGGTCAGGCAGATCGCGAAGTTCAGGACGGTGTAAAGCGGGATGGCGGCGGCCGTTGGAAAGCTCACCAGCCCCTTGACCCAATGCAGGATGAGCGCGTGAAGGAAGTAGATCACGAAGATTTTGTTGCTCAGCCAGCTCAGTGCCGAAACGATGCGGGGCGATGTGATTCTGAAGGTCGACAGAAACACCAGGAAGCACATGGAGGTAACCACGATGTGCAGCTGGAAGTTGTTGATCCAGTGTTCCGTGGCTTTCAGTGCATGGACGTTTTCCTGAAACAAAAGTGCGAACGTAATTGCCTTGAGCACCACAAAGAGGATGCCGGATGTCAGCCGCACCTTGCGCGTGTCGGCCGGGTTGCTCCAGAGCGTTCGGATGAGATCGTGCGTCAGGCCGCCCAGCAGAAAGAGCATGCCGTAGCCGAAGAAGACCTCAAGTCCGAAGACAGGGATGGTTTTGTCGGCGCCGTAGGAATTGAGCGCGAAGACGATGAAGCTCAGGACCAGAAAGTACACCTTGAAGCTGATGTCGGAGACGATCTTGTCATAGAGCGCCTTGATCAACGGCAGGAAGATGTAGACGCCGATCATGGCGTACAGAAACCACAGGTGGTAGTAGGCGGGTTTGAACAAAAGATCCTGCGGTCTGAACTCGGCGCCGGATGTCAGTGCGGGGTATCCGAGTATCAGAAGACTCCAGACGAGCAGCGGAAACAGAAGGTTCGCTACGCGACCGAACGTTCGTCTCGGATCGGACGTGCTGCTGCGCGGCAGCAGCAGGGCGCCCGAGATCATGAAGAAAAGCGTGGAGGCTTCTCCCTTCAAAAACGACATCCAGAACGTGCCTAGAAGCCATTGGGAGGAGGCGGTGTTGTCAACGGCGTGAAAGTCGGGACTCGCATAGTGGATGCCGATGACGGCAAACATGGCGATGACGCGACCCAGATCGAGCCAGGACACTCTTGAATTGGTGGGTACGGCTTGTGAGGACATAGAGACCTTTCTAAGAGGTGGTTCGAATGCCGCATTCCGAAGCGCTTGTCACGGTTGAACAGGGCAAGCCTGGTGCGGCATGGCGCAAAAGGTCATTCTATGAACTCTCCCGGTGCAGATGCGCGGGTTTGTAACGGTGTTTCTGAAACATGCACGATCCGTAAGATTTGAAATAACTGCTGACGCTTTTTACGTCCGTGCCCTTGAAATGAAAGTCGGGGAAATAATAAATGAGAATTATTTCATTAACGACATGAAAAAAATCGGCTTGCCTCGCAGACGTTTGTGTCAACGTCGCAGGCAAGCCGTAAGCCGATCCCTGACAAAGGGAACCACCAAAACAGTTGAAAATCCGAAAAGTTCGTGTGGGGCGTCTGACGTTTAACGAATGTCCACTGCTTCAATCGGCTGCTCAGTGACGGTTTCAAGCGGCATGACGCGGCTCTGCGCCTTGGAAAAGTCGATTTTCTTGAGGTCGATGCTGCGGATGCGTGCGTTGACGTCGGTCTTGTAATAAAAGATGCCGTTGGTCATGTCGCTGGAGCTTGTCCACTGCGTGGCGCTGACAAGGTCAGTGCGCTGCGTCCGGTCATGCAGCTCGAGCCCGATGGGAATCTCAAAGCTGTTGAGAATGGTGAAGCTGTAGACGGCGGCGTCCCGGGCCGTGGCCAGTGCCGGGGCGCTCGCCTGCATGAAGGCTGCGCGCACGAAGCGCGAAGCCGGTGAAATATCGCCCGGCAGTCCCATCATGCCGGCTCCTACGCCGAAGGCTGACAGCTTGATGTTGCCCCAGTCGACCGGTGCGGCGGGGCCCGTGCGGAGGTTTACGTAGTTGTTGAGATTCGTCATCTGCCAGCGGAAGTCCGGGGAATTCGTGAGAACGCCGAGCTTGTTGTCATGAACCTGCATGATGCCGTCGATGATCTCAATGACGATCTGCTCGCCGCTGGCATCGGCGGCCCTGTAGTGAAGGGTTCCAGCCTGAGGAATGATGGCCGATATACGTATGTTGGGCAGCGCTTTCTTCAAGTCCTTGACCGATTCGAAGTTGGCAAGCATCCAGGCGACGAACTGCATGTCCGACACCGTACTGCCGCGCAATTTTTCCTGATAGTCGGGATAGCGGCCGTAGCCGGGAAAGAAGAAGAGACCGGCCGAAAGCCCTTTTTCGTTTAAGCCTTCGACGATGAAGCTGTCATCAAAAATGCGTACGCCGACATAGCCGAATTTTCCGACGTACTTCATGGCAGGGCCGTTGACCGTTCGTGTTTGAACGGTAAGTCCTCGGCCGTTTACGACAAGTCTGCTGTCGAGCTTGCTCTCACCCCACTCGATGGATCGGGCAACGAGGCGGGCGTTGTCGCTCGAAGTCAGCGTGATGCCCGTGCAGGCCAGTGCGGGAGCAACAAGACTCGCTCCGAAGGTAAGACAAAGACTGATCGCCTTCAGCAGAGGAAATCTCGGACGGCGTTGACTCATTTCGATTCTCCTTGTCGGAAGACTGGCGACAAACAGGCTCCGCATCAAGCTAATTCTCAGCGGGAGTCAAAATGCATTTTAGGTTGGTTCATTCCTTCCGTGCAGATCCGTGCATCGTAACGACGCCTGCATTGACGTAAGGATCTCAAAAGCCAGCGTTCTTTTCATAGGATGAGGAAAGGCATTTTGTTTGGTGCAGGCGTTTTGCCGTCGGCACGAAAACGAAGACAGGCGCTTTTCAATCCTTGCGTACCGTCAATTGGGTGAGCTGTCGGCGTTGATCATCCAATGACGGAATGTCTGCGAAACGGAAGAACTCCGTGAGCGGATCGGCCGATTGGGATTCGAGAAGACATTTGTGTCTGCTGTCAAACGCCAATCCTCCGTGCCACGAGAGGATGGCGCAGCGGCTCCAGCAGGCCTGCCGGTGCTTTTGCGTAAAGCGTTCCTTGCGAATGACAAAAAGCGACGGGAAGCGCACGGCGATCGAGGCCATCAGTCGGTCGATGGCTCCCTGCATGCCCGAGTGATCGGCTTCGTCGCGCACGTAGAACACCTGCCGGGCCAGCGGGTGCGGTTCGGAATACGATCCCGTCGTGAGCCAGAACTTTCGGAGAAAGGTTTGCAAGTGCGCGAGGTTGTCGCCAGGATATTCCTGAGGTTCGTGTTCTGCTTCGGAAATCTCCCAGACCCAGGTGGATTCGGGAAGCAGATCAAATGAAAGATCGGCACGCTCAATGGCGGCGCAGACGGAACTGAGCAGGTAATCGGCCGTCATGTCCGCGCAATTTTGAGTGAAAGCCAGAGCGAGGTTGTGGAAATTGCTCAGAAATTGCTTTAGCGATGGTGCAGTGTTCGTGCCGGCGGAGGTGTCGTAAACCTGCCTGATCCCGTGTTTGCTGAGAACGCACAGGTAGGTGGCGACAATCGTGCGGGCCAGCTGCGGCACCCGGGTTAAATCAAGCGCCGGCGTCTCCTCGTTTGGCTTTCGGTCGAGCTGCAAGAGACAGTCCTTCCAAAGCGCCGGCAGCATATCAATGACAGGCAGCAAGTAGGAGGGAGCAAGCTGATGTCTCTGCTCGATGGGAAACAGCCAAAGCAGTGATGCAAGCTGCTCATCCTGCGCATGATTTTCCTTCTGAAGTTTTTGTGCGGCCTCCAGGGCCGTGGCCGAAGAGATTATTTCAAAGCTTGAGCTTGTCGCCGCAAGCAGTACTGTCGTCAGGCGCCGAGCCTTTTCGAGAGCGGTTGGCGTGTTGGGAGTTGCGGAATTTGAACGATTCATCGAAATTTGCCCAAAAGAAAGCGGTCACAATCCAATGCCGTTTTTCATTCCCAAGGCAATCAGTCGCTGACAGCCTGCAGGGTGAAACGCTGGCGTTTGCGTTGGCATGTGCTGACATTGTGGTTGAGGCTGCGTCATACTTCGTCGCAATTGCCACAGGCTCGGCCTACGTGGAGAGGTTTGCTTGCAAAAAGTTTGAAGAGAAAGGGCGCCGCACGCAGGCTGCGGATACAAGCGGTTGTGATTTCCGAAAAAGACTAGGCATCTGTCGCATTGACAGTTCTAGACAGCCGGTGTGTTGCGTTTTTGCCTTTGTCGTGTCCTCATTGTGTTGAGTCTTAAGCACGGCGTTCCTGCTCTTGCTAGATTTCAGTGACGTGCCTGTTGCTGCAGACAGGCGCTTTGAAACAAGCAAGGAGTATGTATGCGCAAAACCTTCCTCGCCGCGCTGTGCGGCGCCGTGCTTTCGGCTGGACTTGCCGCGCCGGTATTTGCCGGCGATCGTCTTGATAACATCGTCGGGACGAATACGCTTCGCGTCGGAACCCCCGGGGACTATTGGCCGTTTTCGTTGAAGAAGGACGGACAGTTCGTTGGCCACGACATTGAACTTGTTGAAGAAATCGCCGCAGTGTTCGGCTGGGAGGTCGAATTTGTTCAGACAAGCTGGAAAACGATGGCTGACGACCTCGGCAACAACAAATTCGACGTTGTCGTCGGCGGCATCACGCGTACGCCGGCACGCATTCTCTTTGCGGACTTTTTGCCGGCATACGCGCCCTTCGGCAAGGTGGCGCTCGTCAACATCAAGAAGCTTCATTTCGTTGGTGTATTTGCGGCGAGGTGCAGCCATGAGAAGGACTCCTAACAGGGGGGAAGGTATCGTGACCTATTTCGCCCTCGTTAACAAGTCCGGAAAAAGCACCCTCATCTCACTGTCCGTGAACCGGACGATTCCTCCTGCATCACCATTTGCAAGAGCAACAGGGGCTTGGCCAGAACAACCGACAAGGCAGGTGGCGATCACAAAACCGCAGATGAGAGTTTTCATATCAGTAGGAGTCAACAAAGGCCTCCGCATGGAGGCCCGGAATCATTAGGCACGGGGAATCATCAACAATTGAACTGATGGAAGACCTTGGCAATTGCCTGCCAGCGGCCATCAAGTTTGATAAACGTCAGGTAGTCGTTGTAGTCGGCACCGATGGCATCCTTTTCCATATCGATTCTCACCACAGCGGTCGTAGGCGTGATGGCAAGCACGTCCAGATGGGTCTTGATGTCGGGAGCGCTGCCGTTCTGACGCACAAAGTCATAGAGGTTGCCGATGGGGCCGCCCAGCAGAGTTTTGCCTCCGGCAAGCCCGTACATGATGGCTTCCTTATGAAATGCCTTGGCGACCGTATCCGCGTCACCCGTACGCAGACCTTCGACATAGTAACGGGCGGCTTCGAGCACGGCATCGTACTCCTCGACCGAGACCATCTTGTTGTTAGCACAGCTGCAGTCAGTCATTTGATGCTCCTAAAACAAATCTGTAGCACTTGCTACGGAAATAATTCTATATCATTCACTAAGTAAGTCAAGAACGATTTGTCTAAGCATCACAACATCAAATGACCGAAAGAAATCCCTCCTCCATATCGTTTGCCAGATCCAAGGGACGCCCCCGTTCGTTTGACAGAAATCAGGCGCTGATGACTGCGCTGCGCATTTTCTGGAAACTGGGCTATGAGCCGGCGTCTGTGGCCGTTCTCTGTAAGGCAATGGGCGTCAAGCCGCCGAGTTTTTATGCCGCGTTCAAAAGCAAGGAAGCGCTTTTTCTGGAAGCGGTGAATTTTTATGAAGCGCAGTACTGGACCGATGTCCTCAAGCGATTTGAGGAATCGCCAAAGCCCATTGATGTTGCGTTGGCAGAGTTCTTTCAGGAAGCTGCGTCAATTCTTTTGAATCCAGACAATCCGAGCGGCTGCATGGTGGTGCTGGCTGCTGTCAATATCGCTCCAAAGGAAAAGCGCATTGCCGAAACAGTCAAAAAGATTCGATCTCAAACACGTGATTTTTTTGAGAGACGCTTAAAGAAATCGCAAGATGCTGGCGAAATTGCAGTCGAAGCTGACGTATCTGCATTAGCTGATGCGCTCAACATCATGCTCGAAGGCATGTCCATTCAGGCTAAAGATGCCATGCCGTTGCAAACACTGCGGCAAGCGGTTCAGTACGTTCCGAATTTGTTGCGTCCCTACCTGAAACAACATCAATAGTCGACGAATATGTAACCCCTGTCAGATTTCGGCAAGAAACGGAGAAGCATTGCAGCAGTGGGTTAGAAGATGGTACAAATTGGGGCGGATGACCCGCCCCGTCTCATATTGAGATATAGAAGACTTCCCTTTCAAAAGAGTTTCTCCGGGAAACTTTCCAAGCAACTCTACCTGTTACCCTCAAAAGATTGCTGGGCCGTCGGCCCATCCGTAGCGCACTCCTTCTCCGCCAAAAATTACAAAAACTGCGCGTTAGTGATTAGTGATAATCACCTTGAAGTGCAAAGGAAAAAGGGCTTGAGAAAATTTGTTCGCAGGCCTTTTTTCTTTTCTGTTGTCTTCGGCACCAAAAAACCACATCCCCCAAGAAGGCGGATGCCGCTTGCCGTGAACCAGTGTGACTAAGAGAAAAGTCATCTCCGGCAGCAACAAGGAAGCTTGTGACGCCGGCAAGAAAATTCACTAGCATCGGTGACTGTAACCGTTTATCAAAAAGCGTCAAATATGACTCTTTTGCTATAACATCGCAAATTCTTTCTGTTTTAACTGCAATGGACCTTGCTACTCACACCTCCGCCATGGTCTTTTACAGAAAGGAACGTGGCCTGTCGCAAACCGAAGTTGCCCGAGCAATGGCCACGACTCAATCGGCGGTTGCGCGTCTCGAAAAACGTCTGCTTACAGGAGCCGACGTCACCTTATCTGCTCTCCAGCGGTATGCGGAAGCAATCGGATTGAGCATTGAATTGACACTTAAGCCGGTCAAGCAACGATACGGAATTTTTCCCAGTGCTGAATCTGCAATTGCGGCCGCTGTCCATACATCGGCATGCGAAGGCCGAACGGTTCCTGCTAATGAAGTTGAAGATCTATGGAAAATGGTTCGAGGCGAAATTTCCAGACAAGATCTGATCAAGAAATATGTCGCCGAAGCTCTCGCAAAGCAGGAGGCGCGCGACCGTGTCTGATGAGTACGATTACAAATACGATTCTCTGGAGGATCCTTATGTCTATCCTGGCACCCAGATATTGCGAAACAAATTCGGGATCAAACATCAGGACCTGCTATTCGAATTAGAGAGTCAAATCACAAACTCTAAGTTTGTTAAATCGAAGCGAAGTGACGACGATATTCCGACTGGGAACTTCGATCTTAAGCACCTTCAAGCTGTCCATAAGTATCTTTTCGGCGAGCTTTACGATTGGGCTGGAGAGATTCGCAAACAAGGATTCATCAGCAAGGTGCAATCCGTCTTCTGCTTTGCTCCTATGATCGAGTCGTATGCCCGCGGAATCTTTAGCAAAATGCAGCGAGAGAATTTCTCCAAAATGGAGGTTAAGCAGTGCGCCTGTAGATTGGCCTACTACCTGTCGGAAGTTAACGCACTGCACCCATTTCGTGAAGGAAACGGACGATCTACACGCCTGTTCTTCCAGATCTTTGCCGACAAACACGGATGGACCTTGTCTTTTGAAAAGATTTCCCATGTTACGTTGGTCGAAGCGATGATTGAAAGCATGAACGGATCCTTGGCTCCGTTAAGCGAGCTACTGGAGAAATGTCTATCGCGACAAACAAGTACGTAACTATCGGCGGCTTTGCGATGTCACTGAGGCAACCTGAACCGGTGTTAGCTCCTTCTTCAGGCTATCACGTTTGTGAATCGCAATAGATAAAATCCGCACAACTTTTCCAAAAGTGCATCGACCGCTGCAAATATTTCAGATTAAGGCGGTTTTATTGTTGCGCCTGCTCGATTAACTTGCGAGCTTCCAATCTTTTTCGTCAGCCTGACCAATGCTTCTACTACAAGTCCTCGGTATCTCCGTCGCACTTTCCATCGACGCCATGGTGGTCGCTCTATGCTGGAGCGCTACCTGCAAACACGTTACGACCAAACACATTTTTCAGTTTGCCGCCGCGTTTGGCTTCTTCCAGTTTCTGATGCCGCTCGCAGGCGGATTTGCCGGAAATACCGTTGCGGATTTGGTCAGCTCCTGGGATCACTGGATTGCTTTTGCACTGCTTGCCTGGGTTTCGGTCTCGATGGTCCGCGAAGCATTCTCCGAAGAGGAAGAAGAATCTGACTTGTGCCAAGTCTGCGGTACCATCCCCTGGGGAACGCTCCTGACGCTGTCGGTTGCCACAAGCCTTGACGCACTGGCCGTCGGCTTTTCGTTTGCCATGGCTAAATTCCCGATCCTCTGGCCCTCGGTCGTCATTGGCTCCGTCTGCTTTGTGCTGACAGCTATTGCCGTTATGCTCGGCAGCAAACTTTCAAGCAAAGCAGCTCGCCACAGCGCCAAGCTCTCGCTTTTCGGCGCCGCCGTCTTGTTTGCCATCGGACTTAAAGTACTCTACGAGCATGATGTATTCCAAGGTCTGTTTTGAGTTTTTGTTTGATCTCAGAGACTCAGTTTGCTAGGCTAAGTTCGTTAACGTTTGAGTTTTTCGACGCTTTTCAATCATGTCTGCAGCGCCCAAACAACCCCCCGCCCGCGCTTCCCGTAAGCGCTTCTTCATCCTGCCCGTGCAAAGTTTCACGGAAGAATTAGGCGAACGCATTTCCGCCGCACGCCGCTGCTGCAAGCTGACGCAAGAGGAACTGGCGCAAAAAAGCCGTACGTCGCTCTCAACCTACAAGCGCATAGAAAGAGGCGACACCACGGTTTCAATCGGTACGATCCTGAGCGTGTTGCATGTTCTCGACAATCTGGAAAGCTGCGAGGATATTCTCGCCGATGTTCTGCAGGCTTCCCACGGCAATCGTTTGCCGCAGCGCGTGCGCCACAAGAAAGCAACCGCCCTCCAGGAAGCCGCCAAGGAACCTCGAACCCAAGCCAAAAGCGTGCGCCGCAAGAAGGATTCCACCTCTAAAAAAGCCACCAAGACGAAAAAAACGACTCGTTCAGTCAAAAGCTGACGGCCTTACTGCCAAGAGTCCGGTTCGTTCCAGAACTGCATCAGACGCTCAAGCTTGAGCGTCTTTGTGTATGGCGGCAGGCTCTGCCAGATCTTCTTGCCGTAGCCTGCGCGTACCAAGCGCACGTCCCCGATGATCAAAATGCCTCGATCGGCTTCGCTGCGAATCAAACGCCCTGTGCCCTGCTTGAGTGCAATAGCTGCCGCCGGTACGGACAAAATGTTGAACGACGACTGTCCCTGGCTGTCGAGCCACTTGCAACGCGCGTCAAAAACCGGGTCTTCCCGGTTGGGAAACGGCAGCTTGTCGATGATCACAAGCGAAAGCTGGTCGCCCTTGATGTCAATGCCTTCCCAAAAACTCATCGTCGCCACCAAAATGGGGTGCTGCTCATGGCGGAATTTGTCGAGAAGCTTCTCTTTGGATTCCTCGCGCTGCACCAGAACCGTATAGTCGCGCCCATTGGCGGCGATGTGTTCGCGCAGCTGCTCGGCCGCGCGCTCCATGCCTCGATAACTGGTGCACAGCACGAAGGCTCGCCCCTGCACCATGTCAATCACTGGCCACACCTGCTCGATCAAAGCATCGGTAAATTCGTCGCGCGCCACGCCAGATTTGAGATTGGGCATATCAGGCGGCACATAAAGCATGGCCTGATTTTCATGATCAAAAGGTGAGTTCCAAGCGTGCTCTTCGGCGCCTTCGATGCCGAGCGCCTGCGTAAAATGCTTGAACTCTCCCTCGCCCACCGCCATCGTGGCCGATGTGAAAACCCAGGCAGTTTCTTTGCGCAGCTTCATCATCTGCGAGAACGGCTCGGCAATGTCAAGTGGAGTCACCGTAAGACGCGCTTCGCTTCGTGTGCGGGAGATCCAACGCACCAACGGCTTTTGTTCCGGCGGCATCGGCATACCGGCATGCTTAAGCCAGATCACCCACTGCTTGATGTCCTGCAAGACGGCAGTGCCCGATTCAACGAAGACGCCCAGATCTTCACTCATCTCCACGTAGGGGGCCGCCGCCTCCAGCAACACCTCCAGAACGAGCGCGGCGTTTTCCAGATGTTGCGTCGAGCCCTGCATACCATTGATGGTTTCGATATTGCGGCTGTCGCCTTCGAGCACTCCGGCAGCTTCTAACCCCAGCACGAAGTCATAGAGCGACTTTTTGATCGTCTGGGTGATGTCGTCCCATGACGTCCCTTTTGGGGCTCCGCTTCTGAATTTACCCATCAGAATCGGGCGCATGCTGTCGACAATTTCTCGAATGGCCGTGGTCGACAGTTCGCTGCCGAAATAGTTTGTGGCAATTTCAGGCAACTTGTGCGCTTCGTCGAAGATCACGGCATCAACTCGCGGCAGCATGCCGTCGTCCTGACCGCCCTCGAGCTCCATGGCCGCCGCCGAAAGAAAGAGATGATGATTGACAACGATGACATTTGCCTTCTGCGCTCTCAAGCGCGCACGCGTCACAAAGCACTCGCGCGCGTGCTGGCAGTGTTTTCCGAGGCAATTGCCTGCGGTGCTTGTCACGGAAGGCCACACAGCGCTGTCTTCGGCCACACCGCTGACGTCATTGATGTCACCCGTTTTGGTGCGGTCCAAAAAAATGCGGATCCGTCGAAAATCCTCCACCGCTTCACGCGAAGCAAGCGTGATTTCGCCTCGTTCGCACATATTGATGCGATGTCGACACAGGTAGTTGGAGCGGCCCTT
>ERZ856578.6764-NODE-6764-length-12640-cov-4.434530_pt1 | contig 12640 bp, 9 predicted proteins | sample MGYA00514384_ERZ856578 | MGnify/ENA primary metagenome ERZ856578 (study PRJEB29103, sample SAMN06111958) | human gut metagenome | biome: human gut; feature: ankylosing spondylitis patient; material: healthy_person | host: Homo sapiens | place: China:Hangzhou...
GCAGGGCGCTTCGTCAATCTTGTCTCCTGTTCCGTCAGTTGATCCTGCAGCTGGATTCGCCGACGGTATTCAGCCCGTTTTTTACTGGCGATACTCTCCAGCGATTTTCTTTCCAGACATAGCGGTAGCCGCCAGCGCCAGGGGCTTTCCGGCTGGCCGTCGATAGACTGCCAGAACTCGTCGTAGCTGGCGTGGAAATGGCGGCCTTTGCTCAGGCGATAGCGCAGGGCGCGGAACACGTGACCGTTATCGCTGACGCCGTAAATAGCCGCGATTTGGCTGCGAGCGGCCAGCTGCCAGATAAACTCCAGCAGCAGGCGCTTCGGAAACAGGCCGTAGCAGGCGCGAGTCGCCTGCTTAATCACCTCATGAGAAACGTGACGTCGTGGCCCCTGCAGACCGCCGATAACCAGCTGCCAGGCATCGTGATCACGGTTTACGCTGAAGGTGGCGCTGGCCAGCAGGGTGTGGTCGCTGTCGCGCAGCCACAGAGTGGTTTCACCCTCACGTTCGGCTTTGCCTGCCGAGGAGGCATAAAGAGTAAACCGGCGGTCCTCTTTTCCGTTTAACGTCAGCAGCGGGTCTTCAGTCACCGCGGTCATAGCGTGCGACAGCCGCTATCCGCGTAGGGTGTCGATATAACGATAATGGTTGATTACCGCCACCGCCCGCTGCCAGGCGTTGAGATCGCGGGTCAGATATTGACGGTGTACTTTGCCCGGCAGCGTAGCCTGCGCGGCCAGCAGCTGATTAAAATCATCCCGAGCGCTGAGCGCTTCCAGCATCGCTCTGGTGGCGTTATAAAATAAGGCCGTGCGCAGCAAAAACTTAAAGCGGTAATTTTTTTGCCGCCAGATGGGGGCAGGTGTCAATCTGCCCATCACCAGATCGGCAATAAGATGCGAGCGCGGCGCTAGCACGCCGGATGAATGCAGGCTATTGTCTGTCACGATAAACACCTCGTTGTGATTTCCCCCTATTTTAAAGCGAGCCACTGACAAGCTTAATCCTCTGGCGGACTATATTTGCCGTCTGTTTAAAATTGATTGAGGTGTAAATTAAATTCCGTGGACCTTTGCTGGAATTACCTATAATTACCGCTGAGAGGTAATTATATGTATCAACGTATTAACGGCAGCGACTGGCGTAATATCTGGCTGATGGGCGATCTGCATGGCTGCTTTGCGCTGCTGATGAATCGCCTGCGTCAGTTGCGCTTTGATCCCTGGGCCGATCTGCTGATCTCGGTGGGCGATCTGATCGATCGCGGGCCGCAGAGCGCCGATTGTCTTGGCCTGTTGCGCTGTCGCTGGTTCAGGGCCGTTCGGGGGAATCATGAGCAGATGGCGCTGGAGGCGCTGGAGAGCGGAGATATGCGGCTCTGGCAGATGAACGGTGGCGACTGGTACGTCAAGGGTGATGCGCGGCAGCGGGCCGACGTCGATCGGCTGCTGGCGCACTGTCGGCGGCTACCGTTGATTATTGAAGTGGAATGCGGGAAAGCGCGGCATGTGATCGCCCACGCCGATTACCCGGCGCCGGTCTATCGCTGGCAGCAGCCGGTGGATCCCCAACGGGTACTATGGAGCCGCTATCGTCTGAGTGAACACCTGGCGGGGCGCCATGGCGCTATTGCCGGCGCAGACCATTTCTGGTTTGGCCATACGCCGCTTCAGGCGCGTTATGACCACGATAATCAACACTATATTGATACGGGCGCTGTGTTTGGTGGGACGCTGACGCTGGTGGCGCTGCAGTCGGCAGGCTAAAAGTCGCTGTATTCGCTGGCGGGTTGCCAGAAGCCATCAATAAAATCTTCTATCGGGTAGCAGCCACCGTGGCGGATCCGCTGATCCTCCATCGCCACTAAGCACTGCGTTTCCTCGCGGTAGACGTCAACCACAATGTCCTCGCAGCCGCCATCCAGATAGCAAATAAACAACACTAAGGCAAACATCCTGGCCTCATGCTCGGGTTCACATACTATTTAGTGTAGGGGATGACGGCGGGACGGGGAAATAAATAACCCGTCTCAGGCGACGGGTTCATTGGTGTCAGGCAAGGCGCATGACCCAGGCATCGGACTGGCGGTCGTAATGTTTACGGTAGAGAACGGAATGTTCGCCATTGAGAATCGCGGGCACGCTGGTGTCGGCATCCCAGGCGTCAAGCTGCATACATAAGTCTGGATCGGATTTGCAGGGTATGCTTAACGTTCGCTCACCCTGATGCTCACCGTGCAGTTCGGCATCGTCTATTTCGAACGCGCCGATGCGGACATTGGTTTTACTCATCGCTTCACCCCATTTTTCAGCTGAGTTGTGGTACGACCAGTTATGGCCGTTATTTTTCAGCGTAGTCAATGGGGCGAAAAGCGCCAGTCAAAAAGTGCGCATTTTTTGCGCGGCCTCACACCTTGCCGGCAAAAAGTTTTCCATCGCGCACCAGTTCGCGCGGATAGCTGTTCTTCAGTCGGGAGCCGACGCGCTTCGCCAGGCCCAGCGGGACGCCCTGGAAGGTCACAATGGTTTCATCCTGCCCAGGCGCGGTTTGCGGATAGACGTCGCGCCCGCGATACCATTCCTCCGCTTCCTCCTGCGACAGCTCGAAGGCGCGCTGCGGCGCGGCAAAGGCGATAACCGCCTCATGCTGCCAGCGGTACCCCTTATTGTGCAGCTCCGCCAGGCGCACGCCGATGCGAGAAAAGCGCACCTTGCCGAACAGGGGCTCCAAAGCCAGCGGAAACAGCCACAGCTCTTTATCCCGCTGCCACAGCGTATGGCCTGCGTCCCACTCCAGGCCAACAGCCCTGGCGGCGGCAGTTACCGCGGCGGCCTCCCGGTCCTTCAGGGGCGTAAACGGGAATTTACCGACCTTATAGCCTGGCGCCGGGAGCGGATCGATCGCCGCAGTTTTGCGCAACTTCGCGACAAAGAAGCCTTCGCAATCGTAAATTTGCGGAAAAACGTGCAGAAAACCTTCCGCGGTTAAGGCGTCGGCTGCGCCGGGAAACAACTCTCCCAGCGGCAGGATCTCCACCGCCTGCGGATAGCGGGACAGCAGCCACTCAATGACCGATTGATTTTCTTCACGATTCAGGGTGCAGGTGGAATACACCAGCGTCCCGCCAGGGCGCAGAGCATGGAAGGCGCTGTCGATAAGCTCGCGCTGAGTGGCGGCGATGTCGAGGTTGCTCTCCGGCGACCAGTTTTTCAGCGCGTCGGCGTCTTTACGTACAACCCCTTCGCCGGAGCAGGGGGCGTCAAGCAGGATGGCATCGAAGGTTTCGGGCAAGGCCGCGCCAAAAACCCGGCCGTCGAAGTGGGTCAGAGCGACGTTGCTGATGCCGCAGCGGCTGATGTTGGCATGCAGCACCTTCACCCGGCTGGCGGAGAATTCATTGGCGAGAATGCCGCCCGCGTTGCCCATTCGGGCTGCAATTTGGGTGGTTTTCGATCCCGGGGCGGCGGCAACGTCCATCACCCGTTCGGGCTGCCGGTTATCGGCGAACAGGGCGGCGACCGGCAGCATCGAACTGGCTTCCTGAATATAGAACAGCCCGCTGAGATGTTCGGCGGTACTGCCCAGCGGCAGCGCGTCGTCATCCTCTCGCTCGATCCAGAATCCCTCTGCGCACCAGGGCACCGGCGCGAGCTGCCAGCCGTAGGGGGCAACCAGAGAGAGGAAATCATCGACGCTAATCTTCAGCGTATTGACGCGAATACTGCGGCGTAGCGGGCGCTGACAGGCGGCGATAAAGTCGTCGAAAGAGAGATGCGCTGGCATCGCCGCGCGCATTTGAGCGAGAAACGCTTCAGGGAAATAGACAGTATTTTCAGCCACGGACAGCGCACCACAGAAAAAAAGGGTGCGCAGTTTAGCACAAACGCCCCGGCGCGTGACACCGGGGCGTGCGGTTTATCCTTTCCCCGCGCCCGGCGTTGCCCGGGGCGGGAGAAGGGCGCATTACTTCGGCAGAGCGGTGCCCCACTCCCGCCACTCTTTCGGCTCGCTCTCCTGTAGCAGGAAGTGCTTGCCATCCTGGGCCTTCGGCGCCAGCGGCGTGCCCGGCGGCGTGGCAAAGGCGATCCCGCCGCGGATAAACTGATTGAAGGTACCGGTTTTCACCACCCCGCCAATCAGGCCGAAGTCGAGGCTGTAACCCGAGGCCAGCCAGAACACCGAGTTATTACGTACCAGGTACTGGTAGCGCTTACTGATGCGCAGCTTAACCATCACCCGGTCAGACATCGACCCCAGCGACAGTCCGGTAACCGTCCCGACTTCCAGTCCGCGGAACAGGACCGGCGTACCGATGCCAAGCGACCCCGCCTCCGGCGCTTCCACCACGATGTTCAGGCCGTCGATATAACGCGAATCGCTGATCGTCGTATCCTGGATCTCAAAATCGCGTCGCGCCGGGCCGCGGCCGGGCTCAACGTTGATGTAGGCCTGGAACAGGGTGTCGAGATGTTCCACGCCCGCGGCGGAGATTTGCGGAGTGATCACCGAGAAGCGGGTCCCGGCGCGGGCGAAGGTGCCGACGTATTCCGGATAGAGCACCGCTTTCGCCTGCACTTCGTTTTTGGCGGTGATTAGCTCCAGCGACTGGATTTGACCGATGTCGATGCCGAGATAACGAATCGGCATCCCGGCCGCCATCTTCCCGGCGTCGTACGCGTGCAGGGTGATTTGGCCGCCCACGGCGCGCGCCGCCGTTTCAGATGCATAAAGGATACGTTTGTTATTCAGCCGTGCTCCGGCGCTGCTGCCATTGAGGTTATCGAAACTGATCGCCCCTTTGATCGCGCGCGCCAGCGGCGAGGCCTGCACGGTGAGTCCGTTACCGTCAAGCTTGACCTTCGCACCGCCTTCCGCCCAGAAGACGCTGTTGTTGGTCAACAGGTAGCGGTACTCCGGCTTGATATGCAGATCGATATCGAATGCATCCTTGCGCGGTTTGACGGCGATGATCTCGCCGACGGCGAATTTACGATACAGCACCACCGAGCCGGCCTGAACGTCAGGCAGCGTCTCAGCAGACAGGCTCAGGGTAGTGGTCGGCACTTCGCTCAGGCTATTTTCCTGCGCCTTTTCAAGGTTAGCGTACAGCGGATAGCTGCTTTGCATTTTGCCTTTTTCGCCGGGGATCACCCTGATCCCGCCGTTCACCCATTCGCTGGCGCTGGCGCCCAGCACCTGCACGCCGTCGAGCCCCACTTTGACGTCCAGACGACTGTTAACCACAAATTTGCTGTCGCCGTGAATTAAATCGCGGTATTCAGGATCAATGGCAACCTGAAAGGTTACCCCTTTGGCCGTCAGTTTACGCTCCAGCACCTGGCCGACTTTTACTCCGTGCAGCACCAGCGGCTGACCGCCGTCGATGCCGTAGCTCTCCGGCGCCGAGAGGGTAACGGTGGCGACGTTGGGCTCATCCAGCAGCGCTTTATCCGCCGGCATTACCGAGAAGTGATTGCGTGGCTCGCCTTCGCCGGGCACCAGCTCAAAGGTATTGCCGGTGAGCAGGGTGCTAATGCTGGGGTTATCGAGGGAGAGCTTCGGCTTCTTCATCTGAATCAGCGTTTTCTCCCGCAGCAGCGTCACCACGCTCGGGTCGACGGTCATCTCGCCAGTAACTTTTCCGCCGGGGTTTAGATTCAGTTTGCTTAACTGGCCCACCTCCAGCCCCTGATACATGAGCGGCGTCGAGCCCGCTTTCAGTCCATCGCCATCAGGCAGATCGAGGGTCACTACCACGCCGCGCTGGCTATGCGCCAGATCTTCATACAGGTGATATTCATCGTTTTGCGAGGCGACATGCGAATCGGCGGGGGAGTCAAAGGCGATAGCGCCGTTCACCAGCGCGGACAGGTTCTCCAGTTGCACTTTGGCCCCGCTCAGGCCGACGTCGGCCTTGACGCCTGAGACGTTCCAGAAGCGGCTGCCTTTTTTCACCAGATTGGTAAACCGGCGCTCAATTAGCACATCGATGGTCACCCCCTGATTATTGGCATTCAGGGAATAGTCATATACCCGCCCGACCGGGATTTTTCGGAAGTAGACCAGCGAGCCGCTGTTCAGAGAGCCAAGATCCGGCGCCTGCAGGTGGATCATTAGCTCGCCGTTGTTGATGCGGTATTTAGGTTGGGTGTCGAGGGCGACAAAGTGATCTTCGGGTTCACCCTTGCCCGGCATCATGCCGATGTAGTTCCCGCCCACCAGCGCATCGAGGCCCGATACGCCGGCCAGAGAGGCTTTCGGCGTGACCAGCCAGAACTGGGTCTCTTTGCGCAGCGCATCTTTCATATCGCGTTTGATGCTGGCCGAAACCTCAATCTTACTCAGATCTTTACTGAGGCTAATATCCTGGACGGTGCCGACTTCAACCCCCTGATAGCGGATCGGCGTCCGTCCCGGCACGATGCCGTTCGCGGACTGGAAATCAATCGTAATCGTCGATCCGCGGTCGTCAAAGCTGGTCCATATTAGCCAGGCGGCAATCAGCAGCGCAATGACCGGCAGCAGCCAGAATGGCGAAATACGGCGTTTGGTTTTTATTCTGGCTTCAGTCTGCGAAGCGGGCGTTTCCTGACTCATGTGCGTCCCAAAGTAAGCGGCTGTCCAGCCATTCAACTGCAAGAATAGTTAAAATTACCGCGCCGCCAAAGTAAACCGCAGCCGGCCCCATGGTGAAGGCGAGGAGCTGATCGCGATTTATTAGCGACATGGTGAGTGAGATAACAAACAGATCCAGCATCGACCAACGGCCAATCCAGGTGATTAGCCGCAGCAGCAGGATGCGGGTGCGCAATCCCTGCTCGCACTTGAATTGTATGCTGAGCAGCAGGGTAAATAACACTATAACTTTGGTGAATGGCACCAAAATACTGGCGATAAACACGACCCCGGCAATGGCGATATTGCTGCTGGCGAGGGAGATGATCCCGGAGAGGATGGTGTCTTCCTGGCGCGCGCCGTTGACGTAGATGATAGAGATCGGCAGCAGGTTGGCCGGTAGGAGGAAAACCAGCGAGGCAATCAGCGCCGCCCAGCTGCGCTGCAGGCTCTGCGGTCGGCGATGATGCAGCGGCGTGTGGCAGCGTCGGCAGCGGCCGCGCGCGTCGCGATAGCCGGTGTAATGGCAGCCGGTGCAGACCTGCAGATTATTATCGGCGCGGGTCGCCGGACGCTCGGGATAGAAACGCTCCCATAGCTCTTCGACGTTCATATGAATAAGCGTCAGGATGCTCAACAACGTCAGGGAGATAAACGCCACCAGACCGATGCCCGGCTGCAGGAAGGCGTAATCCTGCACCTTGATGGAGGCGACGCCGATGCCCACCAGATAGATATCCAGCATCACCCACTCTTTAAGCTTGCCGAGCATCAGCAGCACCGGCCGCAGGTTCATCCCCAGCACATTGCCCAGCCAGAGATAGCTGATGGAGACCACCAGCAGCACCGGGGCGACCACCGCGCAAAACAGCACCATGGCGGCGGTAATCGGATCGCCCTGCGCGGTCATCTGCCAGATCCCCTGCAGGACGTTGGCGTCGATGCGTACGCCCAACAGATGCAGGCGCAGCAGAGGTTCAGACCAGGCGAAAGGCATGAGCAATAGCATCGCGAGGGCCATGCTGCCCAGGCGGGTCAGCGACCAGTCGCGACCATCGCGCACCTTCGCGTTACAGCGCGGACACCAGGCGCTTTGGTTGCGCTTGAGCACCGGTAAGCGGAAGAGCATGTCACACTGCGTACAGCGCTGATAATGCGCATAGGGAAGCGGCGTGCTGACGGTATGCACGACCATCTTTTTCGCAGGTTTGAGGGTGGGTGTTTTTATCGGCATTTATTACGTACAGGAATGAATGTATCTCACTATCTTAACCTATGAATGAATTCATCTTGAGCCCAAGCGCATTTAATGCTTATTTTAGTAGGCTGTACGTATCAGGCAGTAAGACAACAAAGTGAAGATATAATGAGCAAAACAGAATTTTACGCGGATCTGAACCGCGATTTCCAGGCATTAATGGCAGGTGAAACCAGTTTTCTGGCGATGATCGCCAATACCAGCGCGCTGCTGTTCGAGCGGCTGAGCGAGGTCAACTGGGCCGGTTTCTACCTTCTGGAAGGCGATACCCTGGTGTTGGGACCGTTCCAGGGCAAACTGGCCTGCGTGCGGATCCCGGTCGGGCGAGGCGTATGCGGCGCGGCGGTGGCGCAGGCTCAGGTCCAGCGCGTCGAGGACGTCCACGCCTTTGACGGCCACATTGCCTGCGATGCCGCCAGTAATTCGGAAATTGTCTTCCCTCTGCGCGTGAATGGCCAGATTATCGGCGTGCTGGATATCGATAGTCCGGCTTACGGGCGCTTCACCGCTGAAGATGAGCAGGGGTTGCGCACGCTGGTCGAGCATCTGGAAAAACTCATTGCGGCCACGGATTATCAAAAAATCTTTACCCGTGTCGTGGGATAATCAACGGATAACGTAGCATTTAGCGAGGACGTCATTATAATGTCGCCTGTTCATGCCTGCGGCTTGTTGGCTACGTCCGTTGTAATCAGGAAATTTCATGGAAAATCAACCTAAGTTGAATAGCAGTAAAGAAGTTATCGCCTTTCTGGCCGAACGTTTCCCGCAGTGCTTTAGCGCTGAAGGTGAAGCGCGCCCCCTGAAAATCGGAATTTTTCAGGATCTCGTTGAGCGAGTGGGTGGTGAGATGAATCTCAGCAAGACCCAGCTTCGCGCTGCATTACGTCTCTACACGTCCAGCTGGCGTTATCTGTACGGCGTAAAAGCCGGCGCTATTCGCGTTGACCTGGATGGCAATCCGTGCGGCGAACTGGAAGAGCAGCACATTGCCCATGCGCGTCAGCAGCTGGAAGAAGCGAAAGCTCGCGTTCAGGCGCAGCGCGCAGCCCAGCAGGCGAAAAAACGCGAAGCCGCTGCGGCCGCAGGCCAGCAGGATGAAGGCGTTCGCCGCGAGCGTAAACCGCGTCCTCAGCAGCCGCGTCGTAAAGAAGGCGCTGAACAGCGTAAACCGCGTCCTGTTGCGGCCAAAGCCCCGCGTGAAGAGCGTCTTACTCCGGTATCGGATGTTTCCGTTCTGACCGTCGGCCAGGCGCTGAAGGTAAAAGCAGGCAATAACGCCATGGACGCCACCGTTCTGGAAATCACCAAAGATGGCGTTCGTGTACAGCTGACTTCTGGTATGTCAATGATTGTACGCGCAGAACACCTGGTGTTCTGAAACGGAGGCCGGGCCAGGCATGAACACATTTTTTAAAATCACCGCGCTTGCGGGCCTGCTGGCAATAGCAGGCCATGCATTCGCTGTTGATGACATAACCCGCGCAGATCAAATCCCCGTGCTGAAAGAAGAGCCGCAGCACGCGACGGTAAGCGAGCGCGTGACGTCGCGCTTTACCCGCTCTCATTACCGTCAGTTTGATCTCGACAACGCCTTCTCGGCAAAGATTTTTGACCGTTATCTGAACCTGCTGGACTACAGCCACAATGTGCTGCTGGCCAGCGATGTGGCGAAGTTTGCGGCTAAAAAAGACCAAATTGGCGATGAGCTGCGCAGCGGGAAACTGGATGTCTTTTACGACCTCTACAACCTGGGGCAGCAGCGCCGCTTCGAGCGCTATCAGTATGCGCTGAAGGTGCTTGAACGTCCGATGGACTTTACCGGCAATGATAATTTCAACCTTGACCGCTCCAAAGCGCCGTGGCCAAAAGACGAGGCCGAGCTGAACAAGCTGTGGGACGCTAAGGTTAAGTTTGACCAGTTAAGCCTGAAGCTGGCGGGTAAAGACGATAAAGAGATCCGCGACACCTTAACCCGTCGCTATAAGTTTGCTATCCGTCGCCTGGCGCAAACCAACAGCGAAGATGTCTTCTCGCTGGCGATGACCGCCTTCGCCCGCGAAATCGATCCGCACACAAATTATCTGTCGCCGCGTAATACCGAGCAGTTCAACACCGAAATGAGCCTCTCACTCGAGGGGATCGGCGCCGTGCTGCAGATGGATGATGACTATACCGTCATTAATTCGCTGGTGGCGGGCGGTCCAGCCGCGAAAAGCAAAGCGATCAGCGTCGGCGATCGCATCGTTGGCGTTGGCCAGACCGGGAAGTCGATGGTTGATGTCATCGGCTGGCGTCTGGATGACGTCGTGGCGCTGATTAAAGGGCCGAAGGGCAGCAAGGTTCGTCTTGAAATCCTGCCGGCCGGTAAAGGAGCCAAGACGCGTATTGTAACGCTGACCCGCGAGCGCATTCGTCTGGAAGACCGTGCTGTGAAGATGTCGGTGAAAACCGTCGGGAAAGAAAAAGTCGGCGTGCTGGATATTCCAGGCTTTTACGTTGGCCTGACCGATGACGTGAAAGTGCAGCTGCAGAAGCTGGAAAAACAGAACGTCAGCAGCATCATCATTGACCTGCGCAGCAACGGCGGCGGAGCGCTGACAGAGGCGGTATCGCTCTCGGGTCTGTTTATTCCGTCCGGTCCGGTGGTGCAGGTGCGGGATAATAATGGCAAAGTGCGCGAAGACAGCGACAACGATGGCGTGGTTTATTACAAAGGGCCGCTGGTGGTGCTGGTTGACCGCTTTAGCGCCTCGGCGTCTGAGATCTTCGCCGCAGCGATGCAGGACTATGGCCGCGCGCTGATCGTTGGCGAACCGACCTTCGGTAAAGGGACGGTACAGCAGTATCGCTCGTTGAATCGTATTTACGATCAAATGCTGCGTCCGGAGTGGCCGGCGTTGGGTTCCGTCCAGTACACCATCCAGAAGTTCTATCGTATTAACGGCGGCAGTACGCAGCGCAAAGGCGTGACGCCGGATATCATGATGCCAACCGGCAATGAAGATCGCGAAACCGGCGAGCAGTATGAAGACAACGCGCTGCCGTGGGATAGCATCAACGCGGCCACCTATGTGAAGTCCGGGGATCTGACCCCGTTTGGACCGGAGCTGCTCAAGCGCCACGACGAGCGTATTGCGCAGGATCCTGAATTCCAGTACATCATGAAGGATATTGCCCGTTATAACGCGATGAAGGACAAACGTAACATCGTCTCTCTGAACTACGCCCAGCGTGAGAAAGAGAACGAAGAAGATGATGCGATTCGTCTGGCGCGGATTAACGATCGCCTGAAACGCGAAGGCAAGCCGCCGCTGAAAAAACTGGACGATCTGCCGAAGGATTACCAGGAGCCGGATCCGTATCTTGATGAAACGGTCCATATCGCGGTAGACCTGGCGCATCTGGAGAAAGCGCGCCCGGCGGTGGAACCGCCGGCCAGCAAATAAGTTGCTAACGGGCACCCTGAGAGGTGCCCGTTTTTTTTGTGCGCGTTGTCATCGCCATTCAGCTTATCTAACAAAATGTCAACCTGCGCTGCCGCTGTCAGCAAGATGCTACAAAATGTAAAGTTGTGTTTTTATCGTGACTTAGCGGGGGCTGATGGTTGAAAATTGCAGCCTGACCCATACGATGTGGGTAATCGCATAGTGCGTTTTGTTAAATTGAGGTAAAAAGAAAATTATGATGCGAATCGCGCTTTTCCTGCTGACGAACCTGGCAGTGATGGTCGTGTTCGGGCTGGTGTTAAGCCTCACGGGGATCCAATCCAGCAGCATGACCGGTCTTCTGATTATGGCCCTGCTGTTCGGCTTCGGTGGTTCTATCGTTTCGCTGATGATGTCGAAGTGGATGGCGCTGAAGTCAGTGGGTGGGGAAGTGATCGAGCAGCCGCGCAACGAAACGGAACGCTGGCTGATGAATACCGTTGCGCAGCAGGCGCAGCAGGTAGGTATTGCCATGCCGCAGGTAGCTATCTATCACGCGCCTGACATTAACGCCTTCGCCACCGGCGCGCGTCGTGACGCCTCGCTGGTCGCCGTCAGCACCGGGCTGTTGCAAAACATGAGCCGTGATGAAGCGGAAGCGGTCATTGCCCATGAAATCAGCCACATCGCCAATGGCGATATGGTTACCATGACCCTGATCCAGGGGGTGGTGAACACCTTCGTTATCTTTATCTCCCGCGTTATCGCGCAGATTGCGGCCGGTTTCCTCGGCGGCAACCGGGAAGATGAAGGGGAGAGCAGCAATGGCAACCCGCTGATCTACTTCGCCGTCGCCACGGTGCTTGAGCTGGTGTTCGGTATTCTGGCCAGCATAATCACCATGTGGTTCTCGCGTTACCGTGAGTTCCATGCTGACGCCGGCTCGGCGCGTCTGGTAGGCCGCGAGAAGATGATTGCAGCCCTGCAGCGTCTGAAAACCAGCTATGAGCCGCAGGAAGCCAGCAGCATGATGGCGTTCTGCATTAACGGTAAAGCGAAATCCATGAGCGAACTGTTTATGACTCACCCGCCGCTGGATAAGCGTATTGAAGCCCTGCGTAGCGGTGAATATCTGAAATAATCTATCTTCTGACGCTGAAAACGACAATCCGCAGCCCGCAAGCTGCGGATTTTTTTTACCGTCCGTCAGGCTGCGCGCGGCTGAGTGACCCGCAGACCGCTAATTAGCGCGGCGACGATAGCCAGGGTGCCGGCCAGCAGCAGGGCGGTGTGGGTGCCGTTGTTACCGAGCAAATTGAATAGCAGTGCCACCAGC
>ERZ856578.6766-NODE-6766-length-12633-cov-6.181985_pt1 | contig 12633 bp, 12 predicted proteins | sample MGYA00514384_ERZ856578 | MGnify/ENA primary metagenome ERZ856578 (study PRJEB29103, sample SAMN06111958) | human gut metagenome | biome: human gut; feature: ankylosing spondylitis patient; material: healthy_person | host: Homo sapiens | place: China:Hangzhou...
TCCGAGCTCATTTTTGATTTTGTTGCCATAATCTTCAACAATAGATTTTCCGGCAAGACTTTTTTAAGAAATTCTTTAATTGAGAAACGTCGGCCTTGCCATGTTCCAGAATAATGATGGATGGTCCTGGTATTGGATTTCACATGTATTCGTCCTGTCGTAAGATTTACAGGACAAAAATATTCAGCAGGATAAATACACATGTCTCCCACGTTCTGAATACCTTGCTCTCGTCTTAGTCCCGCCTTCAACAACACTTCTGTCGCAATATGTACTATTGTCAATTGCCCTATTCCTCCCGGAACAAATTTAAAGTGCCGCCCGTCATAATAGTCCATCATCTTTTGTATCAGTCCGAGACCAGGGGCGACGCCCATTCCGAGACCAGGATTAACGCTCGCTCCGCTCACATTAATCTTTTCTGAAGGTTGCGGGTCTTTCTTATATCCCATGAAGTTTCCGCGTGCTATGATGTCATCAATGGGCTTGATGACTTCCACATCTGTATCAAAATATACTCCTCCTTTTTCATAGAGAATCTTTAAACGGGCATAGTCACTGACATAAGCATATTTTTTCTTTTCATAAGCTTCGGCTACATCTCGGCATCAGGTCCCACATATTGGATGTCGGCATAGCTGATATCCATATCGTTGGCCTCGTCTTGTGTGATGGGTGCGGTGGCAGCCACCAAGTAACGGAATTGGGCGTTTTCGGGCATCGCCATAGCTTTTCCGTTGGTGTATATCACATCGTCAACGATGCGCAGTCGTTGGCCGGGAAGGCCCACGCAGCGCTTGACATAATTGGTGCGGCGGTCAACGGGTCGATATATCACTTTTCCGTATTTTTGGGGATTGTTGTAGATTTCATCACGGCCGAAGCGCTCGACAAGCGAGTAGTAGCTTTCGCCGCTCTCCTCGGTGAGCGTGGTAACGGTGTCGCCGGCGGGATAGTTGAAAACCACAATGTCGCCCTGTTCGATGTCGCGCAGACCGGGTAGGCGATGATAGGACAGCGAGGGCGAATCCATATAGCTCTTGCCGCCGCCAAGGAACGCCGGGAAGCTGCTGTGTACCAACGGGAAGTGTACCGGAGTCATTGGAACTCGCGGTCCGTAGACAACTTTATTGACCCACAGGTAGTCGCCGGTGAGCAGAGTGCGTTCGAGCGACGAGGACGGTATTTGATAGTTCTGACCGACAAAATTGAAGATAAAGTACACCAGGATAAGTGCATAGACGATGGCGTCCACCCACGACATCACGTTGCGCACGGCCTTGTTTTTGGATCGCTTCCACCATGTAAAGGGTATGTATCCGGTTATATATATGTCGAATAGCAACGGCAGCGCCAACAGCAGCCACGCATTGGACATCCAAATTGTCCAAAGAATGTAGATGACAGTGACGATGCCGAAGCGCACCCACCGCGTGGTCTTGTTGTCGCGACAACGCCGCACAAAATCTTCTTTGAAGCCACACGGCTGTGTCTCAGAGCCCTTATTTTGCGGCTGTCCGGCGTGATTGTTCTCTGCTTCCGGACGTACATTCTCCGGGGTATCTATATTATTTCCCATGTCAATTTCTAACGATGTCTATGTAAATCCTTCTTACTATGTCTATGTGTACCAAATGTGCAAAGTCTATGTGTACCAAATGTGCAAAGGTATTATTTTTCGCCGATATGCACAAACGAGTATGCGAACGCGACAATGCGCAAGTGCTTGATTGGCGGCGAGACTTGTCTGTTGTATGCTCGTAGCGAAAGATGTCGGCGCTATTGTCGTTACGCTATGCCCCGGGCGCGGTTACTTCATTTTGTCGAGGTAGGAGCGTATGGTGAGGCGAAGTCCCTCGTCAAAAGGCATTTGCGGCTGCCATCCCAACTCATCGCGCAGGCGTGTGGCATCTATGGCATAGCGGCTGTCGTGTCCCAAGCGGTCGGTGACGTAGGTTATCAGTGTTTCGGATGTTCCTTCGGGACGACCCAAGAGGCTGTCGGTAAGGCGGACGATGAGATGCACCAGGTCGATGTTGCGCCACTCGTTGTTGCCGCCGATATTGTAGGTGGCGCCGGGAGCGCCGCAGTGGAATATAAGATCAATGGCGCGAGCGTGATCGCCGACATACAACCAGTCGCGCACGTTGAGACCTTTGCCGTATACCGGCAGCGGCCGCTGCTCAACTATATTCTTGACAAATAGCGGAATAAGTTTCTCGGGATACTGGTTCGGACCATAGTTGTTGGAGCAATTAGTGATTACGGTGTCCATGCCATAGGTGTCGTGATAGGCCCGGACAAAATGGTCGGAAGAAGCCTTGGAGGCCGAGTATGGCGAATGGGGATTGTACGGCGTCGCCTCGGTGAAAAAGCCGTCACCAAAAGGAGCCGGGCCGTTCGGACGTGTAACTTCCAATGCTCCATATACTTCGTCGGTGCTTATATGATAGAAGCGGTGTCCGGCCAGTCCTCCGGGGAGGGATGCCCAATGACGGTGTGCAGCCTCGAGCAGCGACAGCGTTCCCATGACATTGGTACGCGCAAACACAAAGGGATCGGCTATGGAGCGATCTACGTGGCTCTCGGCGGCAAGGTGTATGACACCGTCTACAGCATATTGCTCCATGATAGCACACATCCGGGCAAAGTCGCAGATGTCGGCGTGTTCGAAGGCATAATTAGGCCGGTCGGAGACATCGGAAACGTTGGCCGGATTGCCGGCATAGGTGAGAGCGTCAACATTGAGTATGCGCGTGCCGGGATATTTGTTCACCAGCAACCGCACAACGTGGCTGCCTATAAATCCGGCGCCACCCGTAACCATTATCGTTTTGGTCATAATGCGTAAAGGTCTTGGTGATAATCGAATAAAACTTCTTCGGGAATTTGGCACAAGCGCGGATGATGCCTATCCTTGTCGCTCAGAAGGACTTCGGCAGCGTCTATGCGCCAGTCAATGCCTATGTCGGGGTCGTCCCAAGCTATGGCCGCCTCAGCCTCGGGGTGGTAATAGCGGTCGCACTTGTACTGAAATACGGCCTGCTCGGACAGCACGGCAAAACCGTGTGCAAAGCCGCGCGGCACCCACAATTGGCACATATTGTCTTCGGAGAGCTCCACGGCTACGTAGTGTCCGAAGGTGGGGCTGCCGCGCCTTATGTCCACGGCCACATCGAGGACGCTGCCACTGACAACACGCACCAACTTTCCCTGTGCCGCCGCTCCGCGCTGGAAATGCAGGCCGCGGACAACGCCGCGATGCGATTTGCTTTGATTATCCTGTACGAAACGGATGTGCTTGCCCACGGCGGCTTCGAAGATGTCGTCGCGATATGTCTCGGCGAAGTAGCCACGAGCATCACCTATGGGCTTGGGCTCGATGATGATGACATCCGCGATGGCGGTGCAGTATGTTTCGATGGTTGCCATTACGCCTGTATGGAATTATGTGTCAAGTAATCAAATGATCCGGTATTAAAGTAATCCGGTATCACAATAGTCCGGTAATCAAGTAGTCACGCAGCCTGACAACTGCGTATCTCAAAGGTTAGGCATCCGCGCTCGAGAGATGTAGCGGAGAATAACTGCGGTTACTTGCCCATGACGCGGAGCAGTTCCACGTCAAAAATCAGTGTCTGGTTGGGGCCGATGACGCCGCCGGCGCCCTGAGGTCCGTAGGCCAGTTGCGAAGGTATGAACAGACGCCACTTAGACCCGGCTTTCATCATCTGCAAAGCCTCGACCCATCCGGGGATAACCTGTGTGACGCCGAAGGTGGCAGGCTGACCACGGTCGACACTCGAGTCAAACACGGTACCGTCTATAAGTTTGCCCGTATAGTGGACTTCGACTTGGTCCTCGGCCGTAGGCATAGCGCCGGTGCCCTCGGTAAGCACTTCGTATTGCAGCCCGGAAGCGGTGGTACGAACCTCGGCACGCTTTCCGTTCTCGTCCAGGAATTTGGTGCCGGCTTCGGCGTTGACGGCAGCCATAGCGGCAGCCTGTTCCTGCTGCTTCTTTTCCATTTCGGTGAAGAAGGCCTGTATCTCGGCCTTGGCCTCATCATAAGTCATGCGGGGCTTACGACCCTCGAAGACGGCAGCAACGCCGTCGGCAAAGTCCTCGACATCGATTTTCTGTATGCCGGAGGCACGGAAATTGTTGCCCATGCTCAGTCCCAAAGCGTAACTGATGCGGTCAAGCGGCTTCTCTTGTTTGTTTTCCTTATCCATTGTATATGTGTTTGTTGTATATATTTTCGGTTACTCTATGGGCTAACGCCGTCACTTGAGCAAGTCGGGGCGGAGGCGACGTGTACGCTCTACGGCCTGCTGATGGCGCCATTCGTCTATTCGCGCGGCATGGCCGCTGAGAAGCACATCGGGGACGCGCCAGCCCTTGTACTCGGCCGGGCGAGTGTATATCGGGCCTTCGAGGAGGTTGTCCTGAAACGAATCGGAGAGCGCACTCTGCTCGTCGCCCATAGCGCCGGGGATGAGACGCACTATGGCATCGGTGATGATGGCGGCAGGCATCTCGCCTCCTGTAAGCACGTAGTCGCCCACCGAAATCTCTCGCGTAATCAAATGCTCGCGTATGCGGTAGTCTATACCTTTGTAGTGGCCGCACAGGATGATAATGTTATTAAGCATGGACAACTCGTTGGCGGTCTTTTGGTTGAAAACCTCGCCATCGGGAGCGGTGAAAATCACTTCGTCATAATCACGCTCGGCGCGCAAGGCGCTGACGGCTCGGTCCACCGGTTCAATCTGTATTACCATACCGGCCTCGCCGCCAAAGGGATAGTCGTCGACTTTGCGGTAGCGATTGGTGGTATAATCGCGGAGGTTGTGGACGTGTATTTCCGCCAGACCCTTGTCGCAGGCACGGCGGATTATGGAGCAGCCCAGGGGCGACTCCAGCATCTCGGGAAGCACGGTGATGATGTCTATGCGCATAACTTTGCAAAATTACGCATTTTCTTCCAATGCCACAATACGACAACGGAGAGACATTAGGAAGGATTAAGGGTCTTTAAGGACCTTAAAGTATTGAGGTCTTCAGAGCCTTTTACGGTATCTCGGCGAGGATGGCCTTGGCGGCAGCGGCATCATCGCGCAACCGGGCCGACAGGGACGAAACGTCTGCAAAGCGGCACTCGGCTCGCAAATAGCGACGCGGCTCGACGGACAGCGTGGCGCCGTAAATGTCCCCGTCAAAGTCGAAGATGTGCACTTCGAGGCGCACTTCCGTATCAGCGGCATTGACCGTGGGCGCCGTCCCGATGTTGAGCATGGCGCCATAACGGCGTCCGGCGATGTCCACAGTGGCGGCATACACGCCGCAACGCGGGACGGCCATACGTGCATCGGTGCGGATGTTGGCCGTAGGAAAGCCTATGGTGCGGCCTATGCGTCGTCCGGACACAACCTTGCCGACAAGTGCATAGGCACGGCCGAGCATACGTGCTGCCGCGTCCATATCGCCGTCGCTGACGATGGCGCGACGTATGGCGGACGAGCACACGGCCTGTCCGGTGGTTTCGTCGAGCAACACCGGGGCCGTGGACATCTGCACGCCCGCTGCGGCGGCAAAACGTCCGAGCATGTCCGCCGAAGGTCTATCGTGCCCGAAGGTGTGGTCGTGGCCACGCACAATGGCACGGACGCCGTAGTCTTCGCGGAGCATATCTATGAAGTCGGCGGCGCTCATGGCGCGCATCTTTGCATCAAAACGGAGGATGTAAACCTCCGCCCCTACCGGTAGCAACGAGTGCAGCAGCGCCTCCTTGGCGACAATGTCTGTCAACAGTGGAGGACATTTGTCAGGCGCTATCTGCCGCAAAGGGTGGTCGGCAAAGGTAAATACCGTAGGCACCAGCGACGCTGCGGCGGCACGGCGACATAATTCGTCCAAAAGCAGAGCATGACCACGATGGACGCCGTCAAACATCCCTATGGTGGCTATACGTTGTATGTCCTTGGTTGCTGTCATCGGCATTGGCGTGACCGGGTGTCGCAGGTCTTGTTTCGGTTCTTATGTTTTTTCGTTTATTTTGCGGGTCTTGGCGATTTAGTACGCGGCATGTAGGGGTATATTTGCTGATTCAGACGTCTTATTTGCAGACTCCCATATCGCGCAACAGTGCATCGAATTCGACGCCGGGACGCACAAGTGCGGCATGCCAGCCCAAGGCCTCGGCAGCACGGACATTGGCCTCGCCATCGTCAAGGAACAATGTCTCATCCGGGGCAATACCAAGTTGCTCGGCCGCGTAATTGAAAATCTCGGGGGCGGGCTTCATCACTCGAGCCTCGAAGGATGTCACCATGCCGTCGAAATAGTCTTCGCGGCGCAGACCTTCTCGCCCGAATTCCTCGCCTATTTTGCTGTTCCACATTATCGGGTTGGTATTGGAGAGCATATACACCCCCAGTCCCTGACGTCGCAAGTCGCGCAAAGCCACCAGGCGCCGCACGGGTATCCCGACAAGAAACTCGCAAAAGGCCCTATCTATGGCCAAATCGGTAGTGCCTTGGGGTAAATGCGGCCGGATGATGCGGCGGAATTCGGCGGCGTCTATACGTCCCGACTCAAGGTCGGCGAAGGCGCCTTTTTGGGCATAATCACCTAGAAACTCCCCTATCGCAGCAAAGCCCATGTCTTGGAAAGCCTTGACGCAACGGTTTTTATCAATGTCCATTATGACACCGCCGAGATCAAAGAGAATGTTTCGTATCATCGTGGTTGTTGTATTATCTAAGTTACTTGGCCGTAATCACGAGGCCGGAGGGTCGTCAACGGCGAATTGTATCGTGCCGCGACGTGCGCGAAATGCCGGACTGACGCCGCGTACGGCTTGCAAAGTTAGCAAATTTTTCGCAACGTCCGTCGCAGTTGCATAACCGCCCACGAAGTAGATTACGCCCAAAACAGTAGATTAAACGAGCAGGCACTAATTAACCGCCCGGCTTGAGACATGTAAACTCCAACGACAACAGAGAGTACGCCGTAGCAATTGTATTCTACAACAATAAAAGCGACTTACGACGGCTCGGAAGGCGAAGCTGCGGCCTTACCGACAGCGGTATCAGGATGCACTTCGGCGCATAATGCATTGTGTACCAATGCCGCCTTAGCCGGCCCGATGACAGTAGCGAGGTCCTCGGGTGCAGCACGGCGTATGGCCGCTACACTGCGAAAATGCCTCAGCAAAGCATCACGCGTTGCCGGACCTATGCCGCGTATTTCATCTAATTTGCTGATTGTCTGCCCTTTACTGCGCAAATCACGGTGAAATGTGATGCCAAATCGGTGTGCTTCGTCGCGCAGATGTTGGACGACGCGCAACGACTCGCTGGACTTGTCGATATACAACGGAATACTGTCGCCGGGGAAGTATATCTCTTCCAGACGCTTGGCAATACCCACCACGGCTATGCGTCCGCGCAGCCCCATTTCGTCCAGAGCCTCCACAGCCGAGCTGAGCTGGCCCTTGCCGCCATCAACGACAATAAGTTGCGGCAGGTCTTTACCCTCCTCCATGAGCCGCGTGTAGCGACGTGTGAGGACCTCTTTCATCGAGGCAAAGTCATTGGCGCCGACAACGGTTTTAATCTTAAAATGTCGGTAGTCGCGTTTGCACGGACGCGCATCGCGGAACACGACACAGGATGCCACCGGGTTGGTACCTTGGATATTCGAATTGTCGAAACATTCGATATGGTGCGGCAGCACGCTCAGGCGGAAATCCGACTTAATTTGTTCGAGCGTGCGCATGACACGCTCTTCGGGATTATGCTTGGCCAAGTGCTTGAGGTCGTCTACACGTGCCTGGCGGGCATTGCGGCGCGACACATCCAGGAGTTTGGCGCGATCACCGCGTTGGGGCACGGTAAAAGTCACAGACGGCATCTCCACGTCCGGCACCTCGGGCACCACAACCTCGTCATACACCACTCCGAAGGCCGAGGCAATCTCGTCCAAGGCATACGCCAGCAACTGCCCCACCCCTTCGTCCATATTGCGACGGTAACGGAGTGTAACCGAACGCACCACAGCACCGCGACTGACATGCATATAATTGATATACACATCGTTATCCTCATCATCGACACCAAAAACATCTATCTCGGTGATTACCTGCGATATAATAACGCTGCGACTGCGATATTGGGCAATGAGGTCGTATTGAGTCTTGAGCTCCTGCGCCTCCTCGAAGCGTAACTCGGAGGCAAGACGCTGCATTTCGTCTCGCAGATGCACCATCAATTCGTGTGTCTCCCCTCGCAAAATCTGCTTAATATGCTCGATATATGTATTGTATTCCTCCGGCGAAATCTTGCCGACACAGCACCCGCGACATTTGTGTATATGATACTTTAGACATACACGTGCACGTCCTCGCTTGACAGATGCTTCAGTTATGGGAATACGGCATGTGCGTATGGGAAACATCTCACCCAATAAGCCGAGCACAGCTTTGGCCATAGCACCATTGGTGTACGGGCCAAAATACTTACTGCCGTTGCGCATATACTGACGTGTCAAAAACACGCGCGGATACAACTCGTTGGTCACGACTATCCACGGGTAAGACTTGTCGTCCTTGAGCAAGACATTGTACTTGGGTTTGTACTCCTTAATCATCGAATTTTCGAGATTGAGAGCATCCTGCTCCGTAGGCACCACGATATACGACATGTCCGCTATGGCATCTACAAGTATATTGGTGCGTAACGACTCGTGCGTGCGGTTGAAATACGATGACACACGCCGCTTCAGGTTCTTGGCCTTACCAACGTATATCACCTTCCCCTTAGCGTCATAGTACGTATACACGCCGGGGGTGTCCGGCAAAAAAGAAATTTTCTCCTTTAATTCGGGAGATTTTTCGTGCATAGCCATAAGTCAGTAATGCTGCGTAACCATACAAACCCGAACTCCAAACGCTCCCGAGACAAACCCGGGACAAATTCACTCGGTTCTAAATAGTATTATAAGTTTGGAGGCTCCCCGCGAAAATACAGCAGGGAGTCTACCAATCAAAAGCGAGGTGACATTCGCGCCACCGAGGGCACATGCGATACCGACAGGACGAAATATAATCGCCATATCGGCATCGCAGGCAAATCAATATACGATCAGCGAGGTCACCTCGGCATCGGCAGGCAAAGCCGCACGGCCATTGAGAGCGCTCAGCTCAATAATGAAATTGATGTAAACCTTTTTAGGATTCATGCTTTTCACCAGCTCATAAGCAGCAGCCATTGTACCGCCGGTGGCAAGCACGTCATCATGCAATACGACTACATCGTCCGGGCCGATGGCATCGCGATGCATCTCGATAACGTCCGTACCATACTCCTTCTTGTATTCGGCACGTATCGTGTCGGCGGGGAGCTTGCCCGGCTTACGTGCCGGTACAAATCCGGCGCCAAGTTCAAAGGCCAGAATACTGCCACCGATAAATCCGCGGCTCTCTATGCCTACAACCTTGGTGATGCCCTTATCGCGATACAGTTGGGAAAGATCCCATCCGATGACATGGAGGGCGCGGGGGTCCTTGAACACGGTGGTGAGGTCCTTGAAGAGTACTCCCTTTGTGGGGAAATCTTTGACGTCACGAATTTTTGATTTGATATATTCCATTTTTACGAATTATGGAGTGAATATATAGAATATGTGTTTAACTCAAACTAAGTTTTTAGAGAATCGAATCTATAGCCACAGTATCAGCCACTACTATAGTATCGGATGGTGCGCTTATTTTCTCTCCTCTGCCGCAAGATGCAAGCATCGCGAGCATCGCGAGTATAAAGACAAACTTTTTCATATTTACTATTATCAAAAACTTTCCGATTGTCATCAGAGCCCTACTATCATCAGAACATTTTGATCAATTCGGTCTAAGTTTTATTTGCTTGTATATCGTCCGCACGATAGCGGAATCGTTATGTTTTTTTGTTATTCCCGCAAATTGTTCCACGTGAAACAATTTGCGCTTAATTATTTGTAGATGTATATTTTAGAGCCGTGTTACACACGGCCTCCGTGACGGGTTATCGCCCCAACAAGAGCAGCAAGACATTGACGTCGCTCGGGCTGACACCTGGAATGCGAGACGCCTGACCTATGGTCGATGGACGATGCTTCTGCAGCTTTTGGCGTGCCTCGGTGGACAGGGCGTTGATGCCGGAATAATCATAATCCTCGGCGATGCGTATATCCTCAAGACGGCGAAGTTTGTCTACATTGAGTTGCTCGCGCTTGACATATCCTTCGTACTTGAGCAGCACTTCGGCCGCCTCGACAATTTCGTCGCGCCCATCCTTCGGGAGCGCGGTAATATATTCGTTCAGCTGCGGAATATACTGCGCAAGCATAGGTATGGAGAGTTGAGGTCTCAGCACCAAGTCCACAAGCCGGACACTTTGGCGCAAAGGAGCCGAGCCGACAGAAGCCAGCAAAGCCTCCACCTCCCCTGCCTTGACGGTAAGGGTACGCGCCAATTCGACAAGTCCGTCACGTGCCTCACGTTTCTGCTCGAGTACGCGCATGCGAACCTCATCGGCAAGGCCGAGGCGGAAGGCAAGGGGTGTCAGTCGCATATCGGCGTCATCTTGGCGCAAGAGTATGCGATGTTCGGCACGCGAAGTGAACATTCGGTAAGGCTCGTCCACACCCTTAGTAATAAGGTCGTCAATAAGCACCCCGATATATGCCCGGTCGCGCGAAAGCACCAGAGGCTCACGGCCCAGCACGGCAAGAGCCGCGTTGGCGCCCGCTACGAGGCCCTGCCCCGCCGCCTCCTCATATCCGGTGGTGCCATTGATTTGGCCTGCAAAATACAGGCCGCCCACCGGCCGGGATTCGAGGGTGTGGTGCAACTGCGTCGGGTCAAAATAGTCATACTCTATGGCATATCCCGGACGATAGATTTGCACGTCGCGCAGCGCCGGGATGGTCTGCATGGCGCGTATTTGTATATCTATGGGCAGCGAAGAGCTGAACCCGTTGAGGTAGTATTCCTGTGTATCCTCCCCCTCCGGCTCGAGGAAAAGCTGGTGCGAATCCTTGTCGGCAAAGGTGACAATCTTAGTCTCGATACTCGGACAATAGCGCGGTCCGATGCTTTGGATCTGTCCATTGAACAGCGGCGAGTCAGGCAGGCCCTCGCGCAGGATTTCGTGTGTACGCGCATTGGTATTGACGGTAAAACACGGACACTGGCGCAGCTCCCTATGGACATTCGGCATAAACGAAAATTTATGGAAATCCTCATCGCCGTATTGCGGCGTGGCCAATTCGAAATGTACGCTGCGGCCGTCTATGCGTACCGGAGTTCCCGTCTTCATGCGTCCGCAGACAAATCCGATATCGCGCAACTGCTCGGTTATGCCGCAACTGGCCGGCTCGCCGGCACGACCGCCCGGAACCATTGTACGACCTATATGCATCAGTCCGTTGAGAAATGTGCCATTGGTAAGCACAACGGCACGAGCCGTAAACGTGGCGCCATTGAGCGTATGTACACCGGCAGCCCGACCGTCACGCAAAACAAGACGGTCCACGGCATCCTGCCACATATCCAGATTGGGCGCGTTCTCTAACGTCTTGCGCCACAGGGCACTGAAGCGCATGCGGTCGCTCTGTGAGCGCGGACTCCACACGGCCGGTCCTTTGCTCAAATTCAACATTCTGAACTGTATAGCAGAGCGGTCCGTGATGATACCCATCATACCGCCCAAAGCATCTATTTCTCTTACAATCTGGCCTTTTGCTATGCCTCCGACGGCAGGGTTGCAGCTCATCTGCGCAATCTTGTCCATATCCATGGTTACAAGCAACGTGCTACACCCCAAACGCGAAGCGGCCATAGCGGCCTCGCACCCGGCGTGTCCTGCGCCAACAACGATGACATCATATTCGAATTTCATAGCGTCCGAGCCGTAATTGTTAAACTGTATCTGCGATAACCGGTATTATCAGAAATATCAAATTTATCAGAAAAACCTAAAAACAAGAATGAATTACTCAACTGAATTTTTCGCTACTATAATGTCAGGCATCGAAGCGTAGAGCGCCAGCGCATTATTTTCGTGTCGTTCCATAATCTCACGTTCGCCGGGGCCTTTGTCATTAATGCCGCACAAGTGCAGCACTCCGTGCACGATGACACGCAGCAGTTCCTGCGAAAACTCGGCGCCTATTTCGGCAGCGTTAGAAGCCACGGTATCCAACGAAATAAACATATCGCCCGAGATCACCCGTCCGTGACTATAGTCAAAAGTGATGATATCCGTATAATAGTCATGCTTGAGAAACTTCCTATTGACTTCGATAATTCGAGCATCATCACAAAAGACATAAGACAGCTCGCGAGCGACACGTCCGTGCGTCCCGGCCACCTCGACAAGCCAGGCCTCGACCTTGGCTCGATCGAAGTCCGGCATTGAGACGTTCTGTGTCATCCATTGAAAAGTAGCAGTCATATTGGCAAACATTTTTGCAATTAACCTACAAAGTTACGAATAATCACCGAAAGCGAAGGTAAAAATTCAGGTGAAAGCGCAAATAAGCACAAAAGACCAACAATTGGACTAAAAGTGAACAAATAGCACTCCAAAC
>ERZ856578.6773-NODE-6773-length-12621-cov-3.167331_pt1 | contig 12621 bp, 14 predicted proteins | sample MGYA00514384_ERZ856578 | MGnify/ENA primary metagenome ERZ856578 (study PRJEB29103, sample SAMN06111958) | human gut metagenome | biome: human gut; feature: ankylosing spondylitis patient; material: healthy_person | host: Homo sapiens | place: China:Hangzhou...
ATGCGCAGGGTGAAGAGGTAATACCATAAACTGCGGCGGGACGTTACGTCCTGGATCAGACTGCCGCCGCCGTTGATGTAGAGCTTGGTGCGTCCCATCAGGCGGTAAATGGCAGGCAAATCAAACATATGGAGAGAGCGGACACCGTGGCACAATTTTGTTTCCTCCGGGTTGCGGGAGAGGACGGTGATCTCCTCGGCAGGGGCTACGGTACGCACCTCCTGCAAAATGGCCTTGAGGATGCTCTCATCGCCGGCGTTGCCCAGGCCATAGGAGCCGCAGATCACAATGCCGCTGCGGTTATTCACTTTTCGCTGGCGTTGTTTTTCCATGGCTGGTCGTTCCTCGCCTCCGCTGCAGCGGAGCATGTCATAATTTGAAAGTGGCAGATTAGAGCGGAGCGGGAATCAAAGTCCCAGAATGGCGCGGATGCGCGCAGAAATCTCGGCGTTGTATACCGATAGATCGTCATAGGTCTTCTGTGCAGGCTTTTGCGCGTGGATCAAGGCCTGCACCATATCGCTGCAGCCGGTGATACCAGGGTTGTAGGCTTCCAGATTTTTGGAGATGTACAGCGGCAGCCCCAGGGCTTTAGCCTCCCAAATGACCATGCCCTGGCCTTCATAGCGGGAGGTGAGCACGAAGCCGTCCATTTTGTCCATATAAGGAAAAGGGTTGGGCTGGTTGCCGAGCAGTGTCACATGGCCGGACAGATCCAGTGCGGCGATCTGTTTTTCCAGAGCGGCGCGGTCAGGACCGTCGCCGATCAAATAAAAATGAAAATCCGTGCGGTTTTTTTTCACTTCGGCCAAATAAGTCATCAGCAGGTCGTAGGCCTTCTGGTGGCAGATGCGCCCCACGGAGCACAGGTTTAGCTTGCTTTCGTCCACCGAAAAATCCACCGGAGCGCCGACCTTGCGGAAAATTTCACCGGTATCGATATGGTTGGGGATGGCGGTAATGGGTTTATCCTGAATGTTGGCGGCGCGGCGGAAGCCCTCGATAATACCGGGGGATACGGCGGCAAAGGCGTCGTAGTATTTGAGCTTACCCTTGAAAAAGTGCCACAGCACGCGGTATTTTGGCTCGTTGGCGCGCTTGATCTCCACATCATTGTGAATCCACATCACCCTTTTTTGAGCGTTGGCCTTAATAGCGCCCACAGCGCACTCGTTGCGGTAGCTGCTGAAATCCACGGCCACATCGTATGCTTTTCCGCCGGTGACGTCGCCGCTGAGCTTCATCACAAGGCCAAAATACAGCAGGCGGAAATAAGACGGCATAGGCGGAAGATAACGAATATTCAGATTTTCATGGACGGGCACGTCAAAAAAGCACTCTTTGTCATAAAGATAGACATCGACGCAGCAGGTGCTGTAGTCGATCTCGTTGAGGATATTCACCAGCGCTTTCTGGATGCCGCCCACGCGGAGATCCGATTGAAAGATCGCAATTTGTTTCATGCTCGCTTCCGCCTTTCATGTACTTGGAAAATTGCGTATTTCAAATTGTATAATACTTTTCCCGCTTTTGCAAGGGGGGAATGGGGCTGGATTCGTGATTTTGCAATAAAAATGACCTTACAATTTTGATAAAATGACCAAATTAGCCTTGGCGCAGCCGTGTAAGATACCCTTCTAAAATCAACGATGCGGCTACAGCGTCCACTGTTTTTTTGCGTTTTTTTGCATTTTTTCCGGCACTGAATAAAATATTGTGGGCGTCAATGGTGGTGCGTCGCTCGTCCCACAGCGCCACAGGGAGTCCTGTGGCTTCTTGGAGCTGAGCCTGGAAGCGGCGGCTTTTTTCTGCCCGGGGACCTTCGGTTCCATCCATATTTTTGGGGCAGCCCAGTACCAGCTGCTCCACATGATACTGTTCGATCAGGGGACGGAGCTGGGCGATGATATTTTCCGGCGTGTAGGCGTTTACTGTAGTGGTATAACCTGCCAACAGTCCGGTGGGATCTGAAATGGCGACCCCGGTATGGGCATCGCCATAATCAATGGCCATGATGCGCATGAGCGGAACACCTTCCTTTTGTACCTTTTTGTATTTTCTGCGGATGTTTTTTGCCGTAGTTTCTTCTCATACTATACTGAATTTGTAGCTGTTTTTCAATCCGGAATCTTTTATCTTTTCCGGCAAAGGCAGGGCGCGTTCCCCGGTGCTGCCTTCAGCGGTTGCTCTTGAGGGCGCGGCAATGATGTGATACAATTATTATATAATTAAACAGGGTTAGGAGCGGAGGCAGAAATGAAGAGAGGAATACAGTTTGCGGGCATTATGCTGCTTGTGTTGGCGTTGGCGTGTTTGTATGTAGGGGCAGAGGGCCTTCTTACGATCCGTCCGGCAGCAGCGTACGAAGATATGGGAGTGCATACTTTTTCTCCTTATCAGACTTACCCCACGCAGGTGAAAAATACCGCCGGCGGCCGCCAGGGACGGCTGCATCCGACGAAGACCGTTTATCTGGTATACTACCGGGCGACGGATGGATCGGGGTATCAGTGGAAGGATGAAGTCCAGTACCGAAACACGGCGGAAAAGATGGTGGCGGCAGGAGAATGTGTGGAACGGCGGGTGCTGTCTATCCGGGAAAGCGGAAAATATATCACGGTCGAAGGTGATCAGACCGCGGGGAGTTACGTATTCCACCAGCAGCGGCGCTACGGGGGAATGGTCTTGCTTTCCGCTGCCTATCTGGTTGTATATGGCTGTGTGTGGTTTAGCTTGATCCGAAAGCGGCGGGCGGCGGCGCGTTGATTCCGGGCCGGCCAGCGGAGGTCCCGAGAAAAAATCTTGCCGGAAAAAGAAAAAAAGATTTGACGCTGCGCAAAAGATATGATATAGTGTTCATTACCTATGAAAGAAGGGCTTTCTTTTTGCGCGCATTTTTCGCTTTTTACGCGCAGAGGGGAAAGCCCTGTCTGTAGGGAGGCAGAAGGCGCCCGTGATAAGCGGGCGGCCAATAATAAGGAGGTGCCGTTAGATGCGCGTTAAAATCACTTTGAGATGCAACGAATGCAAGCAGAGAAACTACAATACTTTCAAGAACAAGAAGAACGATCCCGATCGTCTGGAGATGAAAAAGTATTGCCCCTTCTGCAAGAAGCACACGCCCCACAGCGAAACCAAGTAATGCTGGCGAGCGTGTAAAAGAAAGGGTGTGTATTTTTTAAATGGCTGAAGAAAAAAAGCCTGCTCCCAAGAAGGCCGACAAGAAAAAAGGCGGCATTGGTCAGTGGTTCCACGATATGAAAGGCGAAATGAAGAAAATCGTGTGGCCCACAAAGGAGACCACGATCAAAAATACGGGTATCGTAATCGGTATGTGCGCCGTGGTGGGTGTGTTCCTGTGTGCCTTCGACGGCATCGCCGGTACGATCGTTTCCACGCTGTTCACAGTGTTCGGCTAAGGAGCGGGGCATGGCGGAAGCAGCAAAATGGTATGTGGCTCATACCTATTCCGGCTATGAAAACGCCGTGAAGACCACCATTGAAAAATATGTGACCAACCAGCATCTGGAGGATCTGATCCTCGATCTGAAGATCCCCATGGAAACGGTCACGGAAATCACGGACAGCGGCACGAAGGAGATCGAACGCAAGGTATTCCCCGGCTATGTCCTGATCAAAATGGTGATGACCGATGATACCTGGCATTTGATCCGCAATATCCGCGGCGTTACAGGTTTTGTCGGCGCTGAGAACAACAAACCCATTCCTCTGACGGAGGAAGAGGTATTGGATCTCGGCATTGAAAAGCACGAAATCGTCGTCAAGTATGCTGTGGGCGACAATGTGAGAATCATTGACGGCCCCATGAATTCCTTGTGCGGTATCGTGGAAGAGTTGGACATCCCCAAGAACCGCGTGTCGGTGAAGGTGTCCATGTTCGGCAGAGAGATGCCCGTCGAGCTGGAGCTTGACCAAGTCGAATCTCTGGAGGACTGATCCCTTTCGTTGTAAAGCGCGCCGCGCTTTGCATACAGGCCGGACGGTCGTCCGGCGCAAGTGGGAGGGGCGTATGGCGCCCCGCCAAAGACGCACTGCCCTTGGGCAGACGTCACCACATTTATCATCTAAGGAGGTGCTACTAAAGTGGCACAGAAAGTAACCGGTTATGTGAAACTGCAGATTCCTGCAGGCAAGGCAACCCCCGCGCCTCCCGTTGGTCCTGCACTGGGCCAGCATGGCGTAAACATTGCAGCATTTACGAAGGAATTCAATGAGCGGACCAAAGATCAGATGGGGATGATCATCCCCGTTGTCATTACCGTTTATGCTGACCGTTCCTTTACCTTCATCACCAAGACCCCCCCGGCTCCCGTGCTGATCAAGAAAGCCGCCGGCATCGAAAAGGGCTCCGGTGTTCCCAACAAGAACAAGGTTGCCAGCATCAGCAAGGCCGACGTTCAGAAGATCGCGGAGACCAAGATGCCCGACCTGAATGCCGCCAGCCTGGAAGCGGCCATGAGCATGATCGCCGGCACGGCGCGCAGCATGGGCGTCACTGTAGAAGAATAAACGAGGGACGGTCATCCGTTCCATACAGTGGGAGGATTATTCCGAATTAACCACTATGAGGAGGATATAACATTGTTTAGAGGCAAGAAGTACCAAAATGGTGCAAAGCAGATCGACAAGTCCACTCTGTACGATTCTGCCGAAGCATTTGATCTGATTTGCAAAACGGCTCCGGCCAAGTTTGATGAAACGGTGGAGCTGCACGTGAAGCTGGGCGTTGACTCCCGCCATGCAGACCAGCAGGTTCGCGGCGCGATCGTTCTGCCCCACGGCACCGGCAAGGATGTCCGCGTGCTGGTATTCGCCAAAGCAGGAAAGGCCGATGAGGCCCGCGAAGCCGGCGCCGATTTCGTCGGCGATATGGATCTGGTGGAAAAGATCCAGAAGGAAAACTGGTTCGACTTTGACGTGGTAATCGCAACTCCCGATATGATGGGCGTTGTGGGCCGTCTCGGTAAGGTTTTGGGTCCCAAGGGCCTGATGCCCTCTCCCAAGGCTGGCACTGTGGCCATGGATGTGGCCAAGGCCGTCAAGGAAGTAAAAGCCGGTAAGATCGAATACCGCCTGGACAAGACCAACATCATCCACTGCCCCATTGGCAAGGTGTCTTTCGGTCCCCAGAAGCTGGAGGAGAACTATAAGGCACTCATGGGCGCCATCATCAAGGCAAAGCCCGCTGCCGCCAAGGGCCAGTATATCAAGAGCTGTGTTACCGCCTCCACCATGGGCCCCGGCGTGAAACTGAACACGGCAAAGCTTCAGTAATTTTCTTCCAAAACGGCGCTTGACAAACCGGTTGTGCGCCAGTATAATAGAAAAGCTGAAAAAATTGTATTATAGCGGTTTTGGCCGATATAATAATTGGCGTTCCAAAGACAGCAGGTGGAGTTTACTCCGTAAATCCTGCCGAGGAGAGTCTTTCATCATTTTTGAATGACAGGCAGTCCTTGTGTCTTTGCGATGCAGGGACTGTTTCTTTTTGGACGCTCCGAACAATCCATTGGAGGTGAAAATCAAAATGCCTAATGCAAAGGTTCTGAGTGAAAAGCAGGCGATTGTGGAAGCGCTGAGCGAGAAGCTGAAGAATTCTTCCGCTGGCGTTCTGGTCGACTACAAGGGTATCACGGTTGCCGAAGATACCGAGCTGCGCGCTGAGCTGCGCAAGAACAATGTCGAATACGCGGTCGTGAAGAATACGCTGCTGCGCTTTGCGGTGAAGAACGCCGGGATGGAGGAGCTGAGCGGCGTGCTCAGCGGTACCACCGCTCTGGCGGTCAGTCATGACGATCCCGTTGCTCCTGCTCGCGTGATCAATGACTTTGCCAAAAAGCTGAAGGACAAGTTCGAAATTAAGGGCGGCTATATGGATGGTAAGGTCATGCCCCTGGAAGAAGTTCAGGCGCTGGCTAACATTCCTGCTCTGCCCGTTCTGCAGGCACAGGCGCTGGGTACTATGCTGGCACCCATCACTGGCTTGGCAGTTGTTCTGAAGCAGATCGCAGAAAAGGGCGGCGAAGCCGCACCTGCTGCAGAGGAAGCTGCTCCCGAGGCTGCGCCCGCTGAATAAGCGGCGGCGCGTCGATCCCTGTGCGGGCTTTGGCCCGTAACCATTTCTATTTTAAAATTAACTTTCAATTAGGAGGTACAATACAATGGCAAGCGAAAAAGTAACTGCTATGATCGAAGAAATCAAGGCTCTGACCGTTCTGGAACTGAACGATCTGGTGCATGCTCTGGAAGAGGAATTCGGTGTTTCCGCTGCTGCTATGGCTGCTCCTGCTGCCGGCGGCGCTGCTGCTCCCGCTGAGGAAGCTAAGACTGAGTTCAACGTGGTCATGACCGCTGTGGGCGATCAGAAGATCAAGGTCATCAAGGTTGTCCGTGAGATCACCGGCCTGGGTTTGGCTGAGGCTAAGAAGCTGGTCGAGACCGAAAACGCTGTGATCAAGGAAGCCGCTCCTCAGGCTGAGGCTGACGAGATCAAGGGCAAGCTGGAAGAAGTCGGCGCTAAGGTCGAGCTGAAGTAAGCGATTTCCACTGGCTCTGCTTCGGCAGATTTATATTGAAACAGGGAAAATCCCCCGGGCTGCAAGCCTGGGGGATTTTTGCGCTGCGTGGGAAAAGATGGGGGATCTGTAGGGATAGAAAAAGTTAAGGAGAGGGGATGCTTTTGGGCGTATTAAAAATATGTTTTCGAATCAGCAGGTAATACATTGTGCACACAATGATGGTACTGGAAGTGGCAATCGGCGTTGCCAGAGCAATGTGAAACAGGTGTGCGCCCGCCATTTGGCTCATGAAATAGGCTACTGGCACACGCATAATCCATCCATCCCAGAAAGCTTGGAAAAAGACGAACCGGGTGCGGCAGCAACCATTATAGAACCCCATGTAACAAAACAGAATGCCTACCTGGATACAGTCAATGGAAAATCCTTTGAGATAGTCTGCTGCCGCTGCAATGACATCCTGATTGGGGGTGAAGATAGCAGCCAGGGCTGCGCTGTGAAACCGCACGATGTAAAATACTACAAAACCGATGCCGACGGCGACGGCCCAAGCATAATACAAAGTCTTTTTTGCACGTTCCGGCTGCTGAGCACCCATATTTTGAGCAATAAAAGCAGACATGGACTGCATGAAAGAAATCGGGATCAGCAGCACAAAACTGACCACTTTCCAGGCGATGCCATAACCGGCAGAAAGCAGCACGCCCATACCGTTGGCGATGGCGTTGACAGCCAGAAAGGAAAACTGCGTGACTAAATCCTTCAGCGCCACAGGGGTACCGATGGAAAACAACTCCCGGATCTTTTCACCGTCAAATCGGATGTGTTTCCTGGAAAATTGGAAGGGCAGTTTGATTGCGCGGATGATAAGAATGGACAAAACCACACTGACGGCTTGAGCGCAGACTGTGGCAATCGCGACACCGCGCACGCCCATGTGGTACTGTGTCACCAATATGATATCGCCGACCACATTGATGGCGGCGGCAATGACCACAAATACCAGTGGAAGGATCGCGTTGCCGATCCCGCGGAAAATGCAGCTGATCAGATTATATCCCACTAAAAACAGGATGCCTGCGCTGCAAATCATTAAATAATCCACTGCGAACGGATACGCTTCCGGCGGCATATCCATCGCACGGATCAGGAAAGGAGCGGCGATCAGCATGATTGCCGTCAGAAGTGCGCCGAACGCGGCAAATACGCAGATGGAAGACCCCATGGATTTGGCGGCGTCTTCAAAGTTTCCTTCGCCGATATAACGTCCGATTGCTACGGTTACCCCCATGGCCAGACCGGTTACTACCACCTGGATCATGTACATAACATTGCCGCCCGCTGCCACAGCGGCAATTTCCGCAGCACCGCAATACCGGCTGATTACAATCAGGTCTACAGCGCTGTAAAGTGCCTGAAGAAACATGGAAAGCAGAATAGGCAGGGTGAAACGAATAAAAGGGAGGAGAATCGGTCCGGAGGTGAACGTATTGCTCTGCGTCGGCTGTGCCATGGTGAACCCTTCTTTCCGTCGGTTATAGTGCACGAAAAAACGAAATGCTTTCTGCCGGAGAGAGATTACGTGTTCAGCATAGCCGATCCTTTTTTTAATTTGGAGTAAAAAATGCACAGTTTATCAAAATAAGGATGGATAAAATTGTGGATTCTGTGCAAAAGAAACGCGATTGAAAAGGAGAGGTTCATAGAATGACACCCCCTGGCGGCATGGATTCCTCACATGCCGACGGGGGGTGTTTTGGTCATTTACCTGCCGGATAACTCATCCATTGTCCAGGTCCAGTGCGATGATCTGGGAGAGCTGGACGTTGGCGTCGCTCATATGGATCTGCTCCGCTTCGGCCGCGCCGCCCCGGGTGGGGGAGAAGGTCACGTCGCTGAGGACTACCCATTGTTCCGGCTGGGATTCATCCACCGCTTCCGAGCCGCGGTATACGCCCTCGAAAATGCCGCAGGCGGTGAACAGCCGCACACCTTCGCCTCGGGCTATCTGGTTGTACTCAATGATGTTCCACATTCAAATTTCACGCCTTTCGCTGTTTTGCCGTATCATAGCATAATTTTGGCCCGCTTGCAAACAGCGGGCGAATTTTTCCTGCAGCGTTGACAAGCAGGGCAGATGGTTTTATAAGATAACTGGATCGTTAATCAGAGCTGAGAATTCTTTCGGGAAGGCCACGATTCATTTTGTGCTATTTAAAGTCCGAACCGTAGCGGTCTTTTGTTTTTTTCAAAAACAAAAGACCAGCATTGTATGCTTTTACGAATAAGGTGTTTCCGCATTGTCTGCGTCGGGAACATATTCCAGCACATTTTCTACCCGGCAGTCTAAAATTTCACACAGTGTGTTGAGCGTAGTGGTAGAGATAGGCTTTCCGTGTTTCATGCGGTGAAGCGTGCTGGCGGTTACGCCCTGTTTGAAGATTAAATAGTATTCAGTTATTCCTTTTTGAAACAGCGTTTCATAAAAGGGTTGATAGCTGATCATTAGCATCACCACAAAAAGAGTAGCATACTTCATTTGTTGACTATACTTGATAAATAGAGTATAATGAGCGCATACTTGGTTTACCGAGTATATTGATAGAGTTCCCAAAAGAAACAATTATAAAAAGGAGTGGTAAAAGAAATGAAGAAGAAGTTCCTATCCGTCGTGTTAGCGCTTGCCATGGTGCTGAGCCTGATGCCCGCGGCGTTTGCGGCGGAAGGCGGCGTTTCCACGGCAGAAGAGCTGAAAACAGCCATTGAAAATGCCCCGAAAGACGGCAGCCAGGTCACAATCACCCTGGACGCAGATATCAGCGATATGAGCACAGATCAGATTGTGACCATAGCAGAAGGGCAGAATATTCTCCTGGACATGGCTGAGCATAGCATTAAGGTAGCCAGCGCCTTTGCGGGCAGGCCTATCCGAAACGAGGGCACACTGACTGTCACCGGCAATGGCACCATCGACAGTTCGAACTCAAATACCGGAGGCTATGGCGCCATTGATAACTATGGTACACTGACCATTGAAAACGGAACATTTACGGGCTCTGTTAACGCAAGCGGCGCCTCTATCAAAAACAGACCGGACGGTGATCTGACGATTAAGGACGGCACATTCAACGGTGCAGTAACCGCGGTATACAATGCCGGTATTGCCAAGATTTATAATGGCCTGTTTGATTGTCGCTCCTGCTCTGCCTGTAATAACAGCAGCTGGGGGTATACGATCCAGAGCCATATGGATGAAGAGGGAAAATCGCCGCAACTGTATTTCTATAATGGCACGGTGATTGGCGTACAGGGCGGATTTTCCACTTCGGCCGGGTACTCAGAGATCCACGATGGGTCATTTAAAACGGTTTCCTGTGCTACACACACTAACGGAAGCAGCGCCCACTATGCTTTGTATATTGCTGGTGAGGATGAAGATGTAAAGTGCGTCGTTTATGGCGGTTCTTTTGAGTCTGTTTCCAAAACGGCTGCACTTATCGGCAATGATAATACCGGAGGAGACGGCGGAATCAATGCCAATGCGACCACGGAAATCAAAGGCGGCACATTTAAAGCGCCTGCAGGCCAAAAGGCCGTAACAGGAGCTGAAAATACGGGCAATCCTGTCATTACCGGCGGTAAGTTCTCCAGTGATGTGAGCGAGTATCTGGCTGACGATTGTGTGCAGAACGCTAATGGCGAGGTCGGCAAGCTGGAGCAGGTAGCTGTTGCCGAAGTCGTTGCTGCGGATGGAAGTACAACTACCAAGTATGCTTCCCTGACCGGGGCCGTTAATGCCGCTAAGGACGGCGAGACGGTGACCCTGCTGAAAGATGTGGATTTGGGCAGTGGTTATGTCAATATCGCAAAGAAGCTTACTCTGGATCTGAATGGTTATACGGTTACAGGTAGCAATACATGGGTCATCGGAGTTTATAGTGATGTGACGATTAATGACAGCTCCAACGGACAGGGCAAGATTATTAACAGCTCTACCAGTAGTGGAACCCGCATTGCTGTTTTGGCACAGGAAAATAGTCAGGACGAAAAAACCTGCAAGCTGACAATCGAGGGCGGCATAATTGCGGCTACTGGAATTGAAAACTCCTATGGTGTGTTCAGCAATAACAGCACGACTACATATGGTCCGACAATTATCGTCAATGGCGGCGAAATCACCGGCTATTTTGCTGGTTTGACGGTTACTCATGACACAGATTTGACTATTTCCGGTGGCGAGATCACTGGTAATTATTACGCCGTTTCGGGAAATGGATCTGCGGATGACACGGACATTACCATCAATGGAGGCAAGCTGGTGTCTAAAGATGGAAATGTAATCTATCATCCGCAGGTCGGCAACATGACCATCGGCGGCAATGCTGAACTGACAGGGCCGAATGGCGTACAGTATTGCGGCGCGGGTATGCTGACGATTCAGGATAACGTGGTCATTACCGCTACTGGCTCCTATACGGAATTTCCTACTAAACCGTCTGAACAGGGAGACGGCAGCACGGACGACGGCGCGGCGCTGTCGATTGTTTCCCGCGGCGACGGATATCAGGACGGCGATCAGAAAATGGCGGTCAATATCACCGGCGGCACTCTGAATAGCGTTAATAATGCGGCAATTCCTGCGTACCGTCTGCAAAATAAAAACGGTTGGGTCACCAACGATCAGACGAACCGTTCCAGCTATCTTGCGGCGCTGAATATTACCGGTGGAAAGCTTTCTGGTGGTGAGCGTAAGGGCGCACTTGAGATTGATACGGCAGCAGAGAAGCAGGTAGCTGTTTCCGGCGGCCTGTTCTCCAGCGACCCCAGCGCTTACTGTGTTGACGGCAAGACCGGTGTGACCAACTCTGACAACGCGACCAAAGCTGATTATCCCTACGCTGTGGGCGAAGAGGTTGCTGATGCAAAGCCTGCTGTGGTGGAATCTGCCACCGTCCCGGCTAACACGCCCGATAATGCGTCTCAGGATGCAAAGGATGTCGCAGACCAGATGACCGGCGGCGCAGGCGTGAAGCAGGATGCGGCGCTGGAGGGCGCAATCAAGGACGCGGCTAACGGCAACAAAATTGAGGGAAACACTGAGCTTGCAACTGGCAAAACGGTTACGGCGACGCTGAACGAAGCGACGAATGGTTCCGCTAATGATAATGATGTTGCCATCGTCTATCAGCCCTATGTGGATGTGACGGTGACCAACGCGGTAAAGAGTGGAGCAACGGTTACTTCTTTCACTGCAGATCTGACTCCCATGTACCGCGTAGTGGCTACCACCAACGCTGAGCGGCGGCATGGAAATCAAGGTCTCTGGTGAGGTGGACGCAGACGCCAACGCTGTCCTGATTGAGAGTGGCAAGGAATTGGACGGCCTTGCTGACCGGCAGTATGAGGTCAAGCTGGCTCTGCCCGATGACTTTGCGAATGCAGGGGATAAGCTGTGCATCAAGCACGACAAGAACGGTTCCGCGGAGTACTACACTGGAACTGTGAGTGAAGATGGCGGAAAACTGTTTGTTACCTTTATTAGCAATGGGTTCAGCCCCTTCACAGTGTATGCCGCATCCGAGACCGCGGCTTCCATCGGCGATAATGTTTATCCCACCCTCCAGGCGGCGGTAGACGCGGTGGAGAACAACGGTACCATCAAGCTGCTGAAAGACGGCGAGACTGCTACTGTGAGCCGCACGGTGAAGTTCACAGTCGATCCTTCTGGTAAGAATTACACCATCAGCCTGGGCGGAAATTGCACGGATAAGGATGCTGGCGAACATATCTTTGATGTGGTTTACACCGCGCCTTCCGGCGGCGGATCTTCCAGCACAACGTATACGGTGAACGTGGAGAAGAGCAAGCACGGGAGCGTGGAGAGCAACCGCAGCCGTGCCAGCTCCGGCACTACAGTTACGCTGACAGTCCAGCCCGATAAGGGTTATGAACTGGATGAGCTGACGGTGACGGATAAGGACGGGGACGAACTCAAGCTGACCAAAAAGAGCGATACAAAGTACACTTTCACCATGCCCCGGAGCGCTGTCACGGTGGAAGCCGTCTTCGTGGAAGAGCGTGA
>ERZ856578.6786-NODE-6786-length-12611-cov-5.154619_pt1 | contig 12611 bp, 7 predicted proteins | sample MGYA00514384_ERZ856578 | MGnify/ENA primary metagenome ERZ856578 (study PRJEB29103, sample SAMN06111958) | human gut metagenome | biome: human gut; feature: ankylosing spondylitis patient; material: healthy_person | host: Homo sapiens | place: China:Hangzhou...
TAATAAGAAATGGCTTGATTATCTTGGTCTTGAGATTCCAACCACAACAGATGAACTGGAGCAGGTACTGATTCAATGTCGAGATCATGCAGATGATCTGAAAAAAGAGTTTTCCATTGAAGGTGATGTAATACCAATGTCATTTATTATCAATAACGGAGATCAGGATCCTTCAATCTTAATAAATGGATTCGGAGATGGTTATGGGGACACAGGAGATCATTTTGCTGTAACAGATGAAGGTAAGGTGATTTATACAACGGTTCAGGAAGGATACAAAGAAGGTATCAAATGGCTGCATAAACTTGTGACAGAGAATCTGATCGATCCGGAAGCATTTACACAGGAATGGTCTACTTATGTTGCAAAAGGAAAGAATCACCGTTATGGACTTTGCTTCACATGGGATATTGCGAATATAGATAACAATACAGATTATGTGATGCTTCCGGCACTGACCGGACCGGATGGAATGAGAAATATCACCAGACAGAACAACAGTGAGACCAGCGGTTTTGACAGAGGAAGATGTGTGCTTACTACCAGCTGCCGTAACACGGCACTTGCTGCCGCATGGATCGATCAGATGTATGCACCCCTTCAGTCTCCGCAAAATAACTGGGGAACCTATGGAGAGAAGGATTCCTTTAATATTTTTGAGCTGTCTGTAAACAAAGATGGCGAAAAAATGTTAAAGCATATGGACTTAGGAGATCAGTCACCGGTGGAAGTACGTGAAGCGCAATCTGTAAATGGTCCTCTCGCTATATTAAATGAATATTATGGCGTATATGTAACACAGCCGGAAGATGCGAAATGGCGTCTGGATAATATGCATGAGACATATTTACAGGATATGAACAGCAAATATGTTTATCCTAATGTATTTATGAGTATTGATGATACAAACAAAGTGTCACAGTATGATACAGATATTAAGAAATATGCAGAACAGAAGAAAGCAGATTGGATCCTGAACGGAGGAATTGATGAAGAATGGGATTCTTATCTGAAAAAAATGGAGAAGTACGGGCTTTCCGATTACCTTTCAATCAAGCAAAAATATTTTGACCAGTATCAGGATTCATTAAGCAGTGAAAAATAAGAGAAGATATCATTTTGACAGGAGGAACTATATGAGCGAAATGTTGGAAAAGGCAAGAAAATATGAATTTATACAGGGACAGCAGATCAAAGAGGAAGAAAGACCAGCCTTTCATATAACTCCTTATGTTGGCTGGATGAATGATCCAAATGGATTTTCCTATTATAAAGGAGAGTATCATTTGTTCTACCAGTATAATCCGTATAGCACACATTGGGACAGTATGCACTGGGGACATGTAGTGAGTAAGGATTTATTGCATTGGAACTATGTTCCGACTGCATTGGCACCGGATGAAGATTATGATAAATTCGGCTGTTTTTCAGGAAGTGCCATAGAATTAGAGGATGGCAGACAGTTGCTTATGTATACTTCTGTAAATCAGGAGAAACTGGAAGACGGAACTGTAAGGGATATTCAGACACAGGCAGTGGCAGTTGGAGATGGTAAGGATTATGAAAAGTATGATAAGAATCCGGTTCTGACAGCCAAAGATCTTCCAAAAGGGGCTAGTAAAGTAGACTTTCGTGATCCCAAAATCTGGAAAGGGAACGATGGAAACTTTTATTGTGTTATAGGAAGTCGTCCGGCTGATGGAAGCGGACAGATCCTTCTTTACAGAAGTAAAAATGGCTTTGAATGGGAATTTGTAAGCATTCTGGCAAAGAATCAAAATCGTTATGGAAAAATGTGGGAATGTCCGGATTTCTTTGAACTGGATGGTAAATATGTGCTTCTGACAAGTCCACAGGATATGCTTCCGGAAGGATTAGAATATCATAATGGAAATGGAACGTTATGTATTATTGGGGAGTTGGATCCGGAGACACATACTTTAAAGGAACAGTTTTGCCAAGGCGTTGATTACGGAATTGACTATTACGCAATGCAGACACTGCTTGCGCCGGATGGACGAAGAATTATGATTGCCTGGATGCAGAACTGGGATACGCTTGCATATCGATGCAATGACTCTGGATGGTTCGCACAAATGAGTCTTCCAAGAGAACTATCTGTTAAAAACGGAAGATTGTATCAGGTTCCGATCAGAGAACTTAATGCCATGCGTGCAAACAAAGTCGAGTATAACAATGTTGTGATAAAAGATACCAGGCTCACACTGGATCAGATTGAAGGACGAACGGTAGATCTGGAACTTGTGATACGACCGGCAGATAAAGACAATCTTTATAAAAAATTTGAACTCTGTTTTGCAGAGAATGAGAAATATCATTCTACATTATGCTTCCGTCCGGATGAATCTGTTTTAAAAATCGATAGAAAATTCTCAGGAAGCGAACGGGCGCTGGTTCATCAGAGCAGTTGTCTGGTAAACGGTGACAGCAATGAACTAAAACTGCGTGTGATTTTGGATAAGTTTAGTGTGGAAGTATTTATTAATGACGGCGAGCAGGTTATGTCTGCGGTTATTCTTACAAAGCAGGAAGCAAAGGGGATTTCTTTCTTTGCTGATGGTGCAGCTAAGCTTGATATAGTGAAATATGATTTATTATAATAAAGAGTTCTAAATTGGGACATAATACAGCATTTATTGGTAAGGTTGGTAATGATTTTTTTGGAGATCAGTTGAGAGCAGCCATAAAAGAAGCAGGAATTGATGACATTGGCTTATGTACAGATGAAAAAATTCATACTACGCTTGCTATGGTACATACATATCCGGATGGAGATAGGGATTTTTCCTTCTATCGTAATCCGGGAGCAGACATGATGCTGAATAAAACTGAGATTTCCGAGGATATTCTCAAGGAAACAGAAATGCAAATAAGTAAAAAACTTTAAATTTGTAATTCTTGCCAAATAGCAAGGAAATCGCAAGACTTTGGTCATGTGAATTTCCTTGCTTTTTTTTCTCAAAGTGTCAGGTAAGGCCCTTGTTTATGGAAGAAATCAGCTCTGCCAGTTGTTTCCTTTTGGTGCGTGTATCACCGTTGATCATCAACTTGGAATAAATCTGGTTGACATATTGTTTCACAGTGCCTTCAGAGAGAAATAACTTCTCTGCGATTTCGCGGTTGCTCAGACGGTCGGTAATCAAAGCTGCGATTTCTGCTTCTCTGCTGTTCAGCACATTCAGGATCTCAGGCCTGTAATTACGGCTGGACAGGCGGAGACAGTGCTGTTCATAAACAGAACCAAGGGAAAGGATCCGGTCTGTAAAAGGCTCTGATGCTATGGAATTAATACTGCTCAGCATGTCCTTGATATAGGTATAATTTTCTACAAACGGAATCAGAAAGCCATCCGGCATGGCCTTTCCTAAGGCTTTCTGCAGAAGCTGTCGTGCATCATGATGTTTGCCCAGCATTGCGTAAGCAGCAGCGGTCTGGATCTGAACGTGGAGAGACACAAGTTCATAGTGCATTTTCTCACAGAAGGGCAGAAGTGTTTCGCTTCTGCCTATAACTTTTGCGTACATTTTCTGTGAAAGAAAGACCTGATTCTCGATCATTTCCATCATAGGTCTGCAGGGAGAAAGAAAGCTGACAGTGGATAACATATGGTCTTTAAATAATGCGGGAATCTTTTCCGGCATTCTAATTAATGCATAGTAGTAAGCATAAGTACTGTCAAAAATATTCAGCCACATCATATTGTGGAGAGACAGAATCTCCTTACGCTTTATTTCAGGGTTCTTCACAAAGGTGACGCCCTCCTGAAAAAGGGAAAGCCTTGTAGCAAGGAAATCACAGCAGAGCGAAATATTGTGCTGTCCGTTTGAGGCAATGGTGGAATAAGTCTGCTCCAGCAGAATCTGTGCATCTGAAAAATTTCCCTGCATAAATGCTGCCTCTGCATTCATGAGCAATTCCGCACCCTGTCCATGCCCCTGGGTGATCCTGTAATAATGGGGCATACACTCATTCATAGCTGCCAGTTCTGCGTCCAGAGTTCCGGATCTGCGGTGAAACATCATCAGAACAGAAGGAGAACCGAAGGTCCAGCTTCCTGTTTTGCGGATACTGATGGCAGGTCTGGTCATTTTGGAACTGGCCTGACGGTGCAGAACGCTCATACCGGTGATATCGTTATACATCAGAAAACTCATAATAAGATCACATTCTCCGGAGAGATTCTTTCTCTCATCTTCGGACAAAGTGTTATCTTCAGCTATGGTATCTGTCAGAAGCTGCTTCAGTTCCAGCATTTTGGGAATCTGATGCCAGGTAAACATACGGCGCATTAATACGAGAAGGGCCAGAGGCCTGTTCTTCAGGATTTCTGTTGGACAGACATCAAGAAATGCGAGAACCTTTTCCGGCGAAAGAGAAGCCAGAAGGATCCCTGCATCCTTTTGGATAACAGCAAGTGCAGCATCATAGTTAAGAGCCTTGCTATAGGCAGCAAGTGCCTGCAGGAACTGTTCATGGGATTCATACCATTGTCCGTAACGATTCCGGAAATCTGTCTGTTTTTCATGGGAAAGCATGGCAAAGGCACGCTGTGTACATTCCTTCATCATATGGTGAAAACGGAAGCTGATTCCATCGGGCAAAGGAGTGATAAAAGCATTCTGTCTGGTCATAAGGGAAAGAATCTGTCCGGCTTCCGGATTCCCAGTAATAAAAAGTGCCATTTCAACGGTAAATTCATCTGCAAGTCCCATAACAGTGAGAAATTCCTGCTGCGCATCAGAAAGAGGTGCGATCATGGCAGAGGAAAACATATCATAGATATTAGAAGTATGGTCAGGAAAATGTCCGCTTTCAAAAAAGGTACAGAGATTCAGATAGACTGCAGAGAACCACCCCTCACTGGAATAGAGAAGCGTGTTCAGCTGATCTTCGTTCAGGCTGGCACCGCAGCGATGGGTATAGACAGAAAGCTCCCGGCGGTTCAGACACAGATCCCTGGTATGGATCTGATATAACTTTTTGCCAAGACGGAGAATCTCTTTTCCGGACAGAAAAGCATTTCTGCCGGATACGATCAGGTGGATATTCTCAGGCAGTCTGTTGGCAAGCATACAAAAAAAATCTGCAACATGAGGTTCACCCAGCAGATGAAAATCATCAATAAAAATGTAGTAAGAGGTCTGACCGCTCAGGGAATAACAAAGCTCATCAGCAAGCATCCCGGCACTGGCAGCATCTGAGGGGCAACTATAATTATCCAGAAAATCAAGCCCTGCAAAGGCAAATGCCTTCTGAACGCTCTGCCAGAAAACAGACAGATTATCAGAATAAATACTGATCCGGATCACGCAGGAGTTTTTGTTTTTGCTCTGTTTGTCCAGATACCAGTTGATGGCAGTTGTTTTTCCATATCCCATGGGAGCGGTCACAGCAGTGAATGCAGATTGTGAAATCGGCTTCAGATTCTCCTGCAGACGCTCAGAGATGTAAATTGTATTCAGATTATATTTCTTTTTAGACATCTGTAAAACCCCTCACTTGATACGATATGTTTCATTTTAGCATATAAAGTATCAAAATGAAACTTTTTCCCAGGCGGTTTTTCAGGCAATATCTGCCACTGCTTTTGCTATACGGGGACACTTTTTGGTTCCAGGTTCCTTCTGAAACGCTTCTCTATCAGATAATTCGTATGGAACCTTCAAAAGTCTATGATTATGTAATTACATTTTACTTGAAAAATTAAACAACATATGATAAATTGTAAATGCGACGTAAAAAAAGTCACATTTATAAAAAGGTGATTAGTATGAGAGAATTTTTGGAAAAAACATTACGGCAAAATGTAATAATGACAGAGAATAAAGAGGTATATAAAAAGCTTCCATTAGCATATCGTGGAAGATATGACATTTTTACAGTAGAGACTAATGGTGTATTATGGATGGCTATTCATCCCAAAGATGATATCGGACTTGTTGTTTTGCGTAGAGACAGAGCTGGCGTGGAAAAAATAACAGGATTAAACTGTGCAGTTTTTCTTGATCGAACAACATTTTATATAAAAGAAAAGATGATGGAAGAAGGAATTCCTTTTGTAATAGATAGGAAGCAGGTATTTCTTCCGTTTATTGGGTATTTGCTGAGTAAAGAAAATGAAAGAGAGTTGGCACCAGTTCATTTGATTTCATTTTTGACGCAAAAAATGCTTTTAATGGCCATTTATGAACGATGGAAGGAAGTAAAAGTATCTGATGCGGCGAAACGATTGGAAGTGTCAACAAAATCTGCAAGCCGGTGTTTTGATGAACTGGAATATTTAAATATTGATGTGTTGGGTATGAAAGGTAAATCAAGAGTCATCGATATTCCGGATGAACGAGAACAATTATGGCAACAGATTAAGATGGTATTAAGAAATCCAGTAATTCGAAGATTTATTTTGAGAGAAGATATAAAATTTGAAAAGAAAGCAGGTATTTCTGCTTTATGTGAGTATTCTCTTTTATCCGATAATGTTTATCCTACTTATGCCGTGACGAAGAAAGAACTAAAAGATAGTGGAGTGAAAGCGGAAAAACAAGTGAGTGAATTGGAAGAAATTGGCTGTATTGTCTTGGAACTGGGATATTTCATTGATTTTCTGGGAAAAGGATTTCAAGATCCTTTGAGTGTAGTACTGTCACTGACAGGAGAAGAACAGGAAGAGGAACGGGTTGATATTTCTATTAATGAGATGTTGGAGGAATATGTATGGTCAAAGGATTAGATACATTTTGGAAGTACTTTGCAGATTATGAAGAACAGTATGTTTTAATAGGTGGCGCAGCCTGCGATATTCTTTTTGAGAGCAATGAAGTGAATTTCAGGGCTACAAGAGATCTGGATATGGTTTTGATTGTTGAAGCATTAACTCCGGAGTTTGGAGAGAAATTTTGGAAGTTTATCGTTGATGGGAAATATAGAAATAAAGCAACAAATGGTAGTAACCCTCAATTCTATAGGTTTGATAAACCAGAAGAAGATAAATTTCCGAAAATGATCGAATTGTTTTGTAGAAGCGATTTTGAACTTAAAAGCGCGGAAGGAATTACACCGATACATATTGATGATGAAGTATCCAGTTTATCAGCAATTCTTTTGAATGATGATTACTATAAGGCACTTCTTAATGGAAAAGTTATAAGAAATGGACTTTCTGTTCTAAAACCAGAATATATAATACTTTTCAAGGCAAAAGCGTATCTTGATTTGAAAAGTCGAAAAGATTTAGGTGAAAAAGTGGATTCCAGTGACATAAAGAAGCATAAAAAAGATATTTTGCGTATTGCATCGGAACTTATGCTTGAAAAAGTAGAAGGATTGCCGATTGCAGTAGGTAATGATATACATAGTTTTATTGACTTGCTGGAGCAGGAACCATTTGATCAAAATTCATTGAAAAGATATGGACTGAAAAATGAGGATATTATGGAATTGTTAAAGAAAGTATTCGGATAAAAGTATTCTTTATCTGTCACGGCAGGACTATGGAATATCAGACAGAATGAACTGGAATGGGGATAATCGTTAAAAGGTATTAAAGGAAGAATAGAGATATTATTATGGCGTGTGAGGAGCGAGACTTGCACGCCTTTTTGGTATAAAAGTACGTGCTTTTTTACGTGAAAGAGTGATATACAGGATCAACTTAGATAATCAATATGAATATCAGGATTAAAATCCCGGATAAAATGATTAATAATCAGCCTTATACCATCCGGGAGTACAAGATTTTCAGACTGCATAAGGACAGTGCAACGAATCAGGCAACTGTTGATATATTAGATCCTGTCTTTAACAGCAGTACTAACGAACTTATCTTTAAGTCAGATAAATTCTCCATTTATGTACTGACTTACAAAGACACCTACTATTCCCCAAGCTACCCGGTAACAGGCATTAAGGTATCTCCGGATACTCTTACCTTAACAAAGAAAGGTGAAACTGCCCAACTTACCGCAGAGGTGACACCGTCTTATGCAGACAATAAGTGTGTAACCTGGCAATCCAGTGATGAGAAAGTAGCAACTGTAGATGAAAACGGCAAGGTAACAGCAGTTGGAAATGGAACTGCAGAGATCACAGTTACAACAGAGGATGGAAAAATTACAGCTTCCATTATGATCACAGTGAAAGTCCCGGATAAACCCACGATCAATAAGACCACAGGCTTCAGAAGGTTAAGAGCCCGTTCTGTAAAACAGACAAAAACTTCTGTGACATTACAATGGAACATCATTGAGGATGCAGATGGATATTTCGTATACGGCAACCGCTGTAATACAGGTACAAAGTCTTACAAGTACAGGAAGCTTGCCACTATCACCGGTGGAGATATCAGCACATGGACCCAAAAGGATCTGAAAAAAGGTATTTACTACAAATATGTGGTAAAAGCCTACAGAATGGTAAATGGCAAAAAGGTAGTGACAGACACGTCCATATCTGTACATGCAGTCACTGGAGGCGGTAAATACGGAAATGCAAAAGCTGTTTCTGTAACCCAGATTGGAAACAAAAAGAATGTTTCAAAGATCACCCTGAAAATGGGAAAAACCGCACAGATAAAAGCAAAAGAAGTAAAGAAAGATAAGAAGGTTGCACGCCACAGAAAACTTTGTTACGAAAGCAGCAATACAAAAGTAGCCACCGTTACCCCGGATGGCCTTATCAGAGCAACAGGCAAAGGAACCTGCACAATATGGGTATATGCACAGAATGGCGTATACAAAGCTCTGAAAATCACTGTAAAATAATCCTGATGGGGTTTTAACTGTGAAATGAAAAAATACCGGATTGAGCCAAACAGGCCTGATCCGGTATTTTTTTCGTTCCGGGAATTTATAAGTGTTATAGAAAAAACAGGAAAAAGGTGGTAATATAAAAAAATACAGAGAGAAAGGACATGGCAGAGTGGATATATGACGGAAAATACAGTATTACCACTGATAAATACAGCATTTGAGCCAGGAAATGCAAGAAAAGCAGCAGAGAGTTTTGCAGACAGGGATTTCCGGGAGATCGCTATTGCAGAATTTTATTATTTCACAGGGCAGGCGCAGAAGTGCAGTGATCTGGTGGAGATTTATATTATGAGTTCCCGGCTGGAACTGAAGCTGTCTGCATGTATGCTCTATGTGTACTCTAATCTTACACTGGGAAATGCGAAGGCATCCGGACGTGGCCTTGAGATCATCCGGGAATGTCTGAGAAAAGAGATGGAAGCTCCCACTTCTGAGAGAAATACAGCATACTGTGTATTTGCAGGATATATGGGAACAGTTCTTTTACATCTCTCTACAGAGGAACTGCCGGATATGAAGAAATATATGAGCAGTCTGCCTCAGGGACTGAGAATTTTTGCTGCCAATGTAATTTCCCATGACCTTTATCTGAAAGGTGAATACAGCAGAGCGCTGGGAATCTGTGATGCGGCACTGTTTTCCTGTAAAGAAATTTATCCTGTTGGGATGATATATCTTTACTGTGTAACTGCTATGTGTGAAATCAGTCTGAAGAATCAGGCAGAAGCAGAAAAAGCCATACTCACTGCATGGAAACTGGCAGTGAAGGATGAGCTTATCGAGCCGTTTATCGAACTCCACGGACTTCTCCAGGGACTTCTGGAGTCCTGCATCCGCAAAGAAAATCCGGAGATGTACAGAAAAATATCGGATGCAGTTATTACCTTCAGCCGTGGATGGATGGCGGTTCACAATCCTGCATCAGACAACCCTGTGACAGACGCTCTGACTACCATGGAATTTTCCATTGCCATGCTGGCCTGCCGGGACTGGAGCAACCGGGAGATCGCAGAACACATGGGGGTATCCTTAAACACCGTGAAGCATTATCTTACAGATATCTTTAATAAGCTTCATGTAAAAAAGAGAGATGAATTAAAGAATTTCGTATTAAAATGATCGGGAAATCCAGGAAGATACGGTATTTGCTCTGCGTAACCATCCTCTGATGCCGCAGGATATTAAAATCTATGGATTTATCATGGACTCAATAACAGGAGAACTCAGGGAAAATTTTGTTTGACTTAAAAAACAGAAAATATAATGTATTGTGTGTGATGGAAGCATTTCAGATAATAATAGTTACTTTGCGCATTTTGTGTTATAATTGAGATTAACAGGAAATGATAAATATCTGCAAAATGAATGTTTATCAGGAACTTACCGGAGGACATTTTAGTTAAGACGTAATAGATTTCGGACTTTGTAAAATGCAAAAGGGAGATCAATGATATGAGAAAAAAAACAGTTCAAACAAGCAGTACCAAAAGCAGTACCAAAAGCAGTACCAAAGGCAATGCAAAGAGTAATACAAAGAGCAATGCAAGAAACAGCGTAAAAAGCAGTGTAAAAAGCAGCGTAAAAAACAGTGCAAAAAACAGCCCTCAAAAAGCTGTTAAGACTGTTGCTCCAACAGTAGAGAATGTTTCTGTTAAGCAAACCACAATTATTCAGGAGCCATCTGTTGAACAGAATGAACAGAATATTCCGACAAAACAGCCTGATCTGGGACCGCGAAGAAGTGTAGCCTTCATTGGATCAGAATGTTATCCATTTGTTAAGACCGGTGGATTGGGAGATGTAATGTCTGCCCTGCCAAAGAGTCTGGCAAAATTAAATATTGATGTTAAGGTTATTCTTCCAAGATATAAATGTATTCCTCAGAAATTTCAGGAAAAGATGGAATACAGGGGTTCCTTTGATATGAATCTCTGCTCTGATGGAAAGCAGTATTATGTGGGAATTATGGAATATCAGGAGGATGGTGTTGTCTATGATTTTATAGATAATGATGAGTTCTTTTCCTGGGGAAATCCATATACGAATCTCATAGATGACATTCCGAAATTCTGTTATTTTGCAAAAGCTGCCCTTGCTGCCCTTAATTATCTGAATTGGACTCCTGATGTAGTACATTGTCATGACTGGCAGGCAGCTTTAGTACCACTTTATCTGAGAACCTGTTTCCAGGATACAGATGTAGGACGTGCAATTTCAGTACTCACAATACATAATCTGAAGTTCCAGGGTATTTATGACAGAAAAATGATTCAATACTGGTCAGGACTTCCGGATTATGTATTTAATAAGGACTGCATGATTCAGAACTGGCTGGATGCCAATATGTTAAAGGGTGGTATCGCTTACAGCAACAAAGTTACAACCGTAAGTAACACCTATGCCTGGGAGATTCAGACAGAGGAATATGGCGAGGGACTTGCAGAGCATTTAAGATATCACAACAATAAGATTCTGGGAATTGTGAATGGTATTGATACGGATATCTGGAATCCGGCAACTGATAAGCTGTTAGCTGCTGATTATGATGAGAAGTCAGCAATAAAGAATAAAAAGATTAATAAAAAAGCTCTTCAGGAATCTCTGGGGCTGGATGTAGATGAGCATAAGATGGTAATCGGACTTATTTCACGTCTCACCAACCAGAAAGGTCTTGATCTTGTGAATGACGTAATCCCGGGAATTATGGATGAACATACGCAGGTGGTTGTTCTTGGTACTGGTGATTCTCAGTATGAGAATACATTCCGTTATTATGAAAACAAATATAAGGGTAATTTCTGTGCATATATTGCTTACAATGAAAATGTGGCTCACAATATTTATGCAGGGTGTGATGCGCTTCTGGTTCCATCAAGATTTGAACCATGTGGACTTACACAGCTTATAGCCATGAGATATGGTGCAGTTCCGATTGTAAGAGAGACCGGAGGGCTCAAAGATACGGTTCAGCCTTATAATATGTTTGAGAATACAGGAAACGGTTTTACATTTGACAGATATGAAAGCGGGCTGCTTTACGACGCGATCAACAGAGCAAAGACTCTCTATTTCGAGAACAGGAAATCCTGGGATGATATGGTAATCCGCGATATGAATAAAGATGTTTCCTGGGAAAAGAGTGCAAAACAGTACAAAGATATGTATGTAGGATTAACACCAAGGGATTAGAGCGTGTTTGAAAAATGCTTTACGCAAGATTTTTTGGAACAATATTAAAAATGAATAAATGCAAAGTAAGGTGTGAGTCATAGAAATATGGCTTGCGCCTTTTCTTTTGCTCTGAAAGGAGAGCGATTTTTGATTAAGTACAATACAATGGAGATTGTGATGTAACCGGATGGAAAGCTGATCAGACAGATTATCTTGATGGCATAACTGGAGAGGATGAAACACCTGCAGGATATTTTGTGGATGAAGCAGAAGAGTTTGATAAGGATTTTATTTACAAAGAGAAACTCAAGCTCCCAGGACAACTTTTCTAAACGGAAATTAATCTTAGGATGGTGGGGAGATTTATAGCTAGAAATATATGTTTTATCATAATCTGTGCAATAAGATGGGTTAATTTTTCGATTTACATATTTTTTAAAGTGTTCTGGCATGGTATTATGGTACTTATAAAGAACCAATTATATCTGTTGGAGAGAGTGGTGAAAAGTTATGAAGCTATTGTTTAAACAAAGGTTGTTTTCATGGTTTGACAGCTATGATATCTATGATGAAGCAGGCAACACTGTTTATGTAGTAAAAGGTCAGTTGTCC
>ERZ856578.6798-NODE-6798-length-12589-cov-22.304348_pt1 | contig 12589 bp, 9 predicted proteins | sample MGYA00514384_ERZ856578 | MGnify/ENA primary metagenome ERZ856578 (study PRJEB29103, sample SAMN06111958) | human gut metagenome | biome: human gut; feature: ankylosing spondylitis patient; material: healthy_person | host: Homo sapiens | place: China:Hangzhou...
CGCAAGCGGGTCCCCGCCATTAAATGGCGCTCCGGGCCTGACCCGGTCAAAATATAAAAAGGAGAGAGCTATGCTGGATTACAGATAACCTGACGCCTCATCTCGAAAATAATTTATTGCCTCGTTAATTTTGGTCTTGATTAAGCAGCCACGATAATCTGGCAAAACTGACTCCGAATGAATTCTATAGATTTGTAACCACCGGGATTTATCCCTTGGATATCTCGCATGCGCCTGCTGTCCCTTCCATAAAGAAGACTGCTAGAGGGCCTGAGGAAGCGGAACCTACTGATTCTGCTGATAAAAAGTAACTTAAGCACAGGATACCATGTCAAAGGATCTGGAATGAGATCAAGGGATCACAGAACAAAACGTGATGCTGCTTTCAGGCGTGGGGGATTTATGCCCCGAAAGCCCTTAAGGAAGCACCCCCCCATTCCTAGGAGGAATGGAGGGTGCGGCAGAACCTCAATCATACGTGTAAATTTTTGTTGTCCACTTTCATGGTTTCGTTTTTACTCTCCTTCCCAAACATTGGGGAGTGTGCAAATTAATATGTCCTCGACAAGGGGAATAGTTCAGACTTCACTTCTTCCCCCTTGGCTCGGAGAAGATTCTCGATATTTTAGAAATGGACATAGAGCAGTCCAGGACAAAAAAAACTTTGTCAGACACGGGTATTTACATTTACACAGAGCCTAGATAGATTAATAAAATTAAAAACCGAATCTACTGATGTAGATCGAATGTCCTTGAGAATCTTGGACCGGAAACGATTAAATTTCTACTGGCGTAGATCCCACGTTCGTGGGGGTGTTGTCCAAAAATTTAATTTTTTTGAAAACACTACGATGAGGATATTGATATGAAAGAAAATCTTGTAGACCAGATGACATCTTTATATCCAACAAGTAAAACTATCCGTTTTAAGTTGGAACCTATTGGAAAAACTTCTGAGAATATAAACAAAAATGGCATACTCAGCGCAGATGAATGCAAAGCGAAAGACTATTTAAAGATAAAAGAAACGATAGACGCCTATCACAAATATTTCATAGATCAACAACTTCGACTTGTAAAAACAGAAACAATAAATAAGCAAAAAACAGGTACAAAATTCTTTCTGATTGATGGCGTACAGAATGTCTACAACATATACAATAATCTGAAAAAAGACAGGAAAGATGAAAAAAATCGCAGGCTTTTTTTAGATAAATGCACTGCTCTGCGCAAAAAACTCGTCAGTGAGGCTTTTCCATCTGAAGTAATCAAAAAACTGACCAGCGGAAAACTATTCACTGACATTTTGCCAGAGTGGGTGGCTCAAGAGAATACTACCAGATCCAACGAAAAAAAACTTTTTTGGTCTGATACGTTTAAGCGATTCTCAACATATTTTAGTGGTTTTCACGAAAACCGGGAAAATATGTATTCTGGCGAAGAAAAATCTACAGCCATTGCCTATAGGTTGATTAACGAAAACCTCCCTCGTTTTTTTGATAATGTAGAAAATTTCGGAAAAATACAAAATACTCTGAAAGAATGGACAAGTATTTTTAGCGATAAAGAAAAACAACTTTTTAATGAAAAAACAATTAAATCAACTTTTGTATTAGAAAACTATGCAAATTGCCTTACGCAGAGTGATATAACATGCTATAATAATTTAATTTGTGGGTATACATCTGAAAACAAAGAAAAAGTTCGAGGATTAAACGAGTTTATCAATCTCCACAATCAAAAAATTAAGGATAAAAAAGAAAAACTCCGCTCGTTTAAGTTATTATATAAACAAATACTCAGCGATCGCGAAACGGTTTCATTTATACCATATCAGTTTACTTCAATAAATAAGTTGTATGATGCTATTAATAATTTTTATTTAGTTTGCATCGTAAATGAAAAAGATGATGGAGGAGAAAATTGTAATGTTTTTGAAGCTATTGAGAAGCATTTTAAAAAAATAAAAAGATGGTAACTATGATTTAAAGCATATTTATATATCTCATAGATCTGTTTCATCTATTTCACAAAAAGTTTTTGGTAGGTATTCATTTATAAAAGATGCTTTAGAATATTATTATTGTACAGATATAAGACCAAAGTATGAAGAAGAAATACAAAAAGCAAAACCATCTAAACGAGAAAAAATTGAAAAAGAACTAGATAATTATGTAAATCAACAATATTTACCTATTGAGTTAGTTGATAAAGCTTGTGAAAAATATTCAAAAACATTAGAAGATAATTTTAAACATTCTGAATCTTCAGCAATAACAGATTATTGCGCTCATTTTTTGACCAAAATTATATCCTCTAAAACTTATTCAGCTGGAAAATATGAAGATGAGCGCTACTCTTGCATAAAGGGTGAACTGAATACCCAGCACGATGAAAACTACCATCCTTCAACAGAAGTGGTGAACAATATTAAACTCTTCATGGACACTATCCTAGAGTCTATTCACAGGCTACGGGATTTCATCATTCGACGCGATGAAGAAAATATTTGTGAGAAAGATGAACATTTTTATGAATTTATTGATAAACTTTGGGAAAAGTTGTCAGCGTTTATAAATCTCTATGATAAAACTCGCAACTATCTAACAGGAAAACCATATAGCACTGATAAAATTCGCCTTACATTCAACATTCCTGCTCTTGCCGACGGTTGGGATGAAAACAAAGAAAAAGATTGCAGAGCTTTCATTTTTAAAAAAAGCGAACAGTATTATCTTGGAATTGCAGCAAAATCTGGTTTACATTTCGTTTACAATGATAAAGAACATAATCTCTCTTCATGTTACTGGAAAATGATCTACAAGTATTTCCCTGATCCCAGTAAAATGATCCCGAAATGCACAATTACAACAAAAGATGTAAAAACTCATTTTGCATCTAGTGATGATAACTATGAACTTTTTGACCCTAAAAAATTTGTCAAACCAATAATTATATCGAAAGATATATATGATATTTACTTCAACGCAGGTCCGAAGCCTGCCTTTACGGGAGAATTTATTAAAAATGGGGGCGACCAAAAAGAGTATAAAAATGCATTAACAAAATGGATTGATTTTTCTAAACAATTTCTTTCTTCTTATTCAAGTACAGCTGTTTATAACTTCGATAGCTTGCGACCGTCAAATAGTTATCAAAATATCAGTGAGTTTTATTCTGAAATAGCTGCTTTAACTTATAAAATAAATTTTAAACCTATTCTATCAAAATATATTGATGATCTTGTTCAAAAAGGTGATTTATATCTTTTTAGAATTACTACGAAAGATTTTAATTCAACTCATGGAATGCCGAATCTTCATACTTTGTATTGGAGATCCCTTTTTTCTGAAGAAAATCTCGTTAAAACGTGTATAAAATTAAATGGACAAGCAAATATTTTTTATAGAGTTCCATCAATAACTAGTCCAGTTATTCACAAAAAAGGGAGTATTCTTGTCGGAAGAACAGCAACCAATGGTAAAAACATCCCTGAACACATTTATACTGAATTATGCTTAATCAAAAACGGAAAAAAAGCAGAAAAGGATGCCGATACTGAAACACGTGAATACCTTACAAAAATTAAAATCAGGGAAGCTCAGTACGATATCATCAAGGATCGTCGCTTCACACAGAGTACTTTTCTTTTTCATGTTCCACTGACTTTTAATTTTGGAATAAAGCCAAGTAAAACTTTCGAATTCAATAACAAAATAAACGATTTTTTAAAGAAACATGATGATGTCAATATTATCGGTATTGATCGTGGAGAACGGCATCTCCTCTATGTATCTGTCATAAATAGACAAGGGGATATTCTTGAACAGACTACTCTCAACATTTTAAATGGTGTTGACTATCACAGTAAACTTGATAACCGCGAAAAGGAGCGCGCCGGAGCTCGAAAAAACTGGGGTACTATCGGTCGAATTGCCGACTTAAAAGAAGGGTATCTTTCCATTGTCATTTATACTTTAGTCGAGATGATGATTCGATATAATGCTATAATTGTAATGGAAGATCTCAATACGGGCTTCAAGCGTGGCCGCTTCAAAGTTGAAAAACAGGTTTATCAAAAATTTGAAAAAGCATTAATCACGAAATTAAATTATTTTTGTCTTAAAGATATTGCAATAGATAAAATTGGAGGCATATTGCACGGTTGGCAGCTCACAAATCCATTTGAAAGCTTTAAAAAAATGGGACATCAGAATGGTATTATTTTTTATATTCCAGCTTGGAATACAAGTAAAATTGACCCTATAACTGGATTTGTAAACGTAATAAAACCTAAATATACAAACAGAGAGTCTGCGAATAAATTTTTTGAAAACTTTAAAGAAATCTCTTATAAATCAAAAGATGATGCTTTTGATTTCGTATATATTGATAAATTTTCGGGAAAAAACTGGATTATCACAACAGGAGGTAAGGTACTTCTGGTTGAAAGATCCGTCAGGGCACGGAGGTTCAACACAGAAGGTTGATATTACTCAAAAATTAAAAAATTGTTTCACTAAAAACAACATACCTTGGGAAAATGGTGAAAATATAGTTGAGACTCTTACAACCTCAGTCAATGCCTCGGTTCTGAAAGAAGTGATCTGGTGTCTGCAGCGTGTTCTCGCCATGCGAAACAGTTCTGCAGAAGATGGTGTGGATTTTATTTTATCACCTGTCAGGATGCCTGATGGTCGGACATTCTGTAGTAATAACGCTGGTGAAAAACTTCCTTGCGACGCCGATGCCAATGGCGCATATAATATTGCCAGAAAAGGCATCTTGGTTATGGAAAAAATAAAAGCCGGCGATAAAAATCCGACTTTAATTAAAAATGAGGATTGGCTCAATTATGCACAAAGTGAAGTCGTCGTCGCAATGCAAATGAAAAAATATAAGTAGAAGACAGCTGGGGCGGAATATGGAAACATATCTGATGATCACACAGATTAATGATTTTACGTTCTGCCCCAGATCTATATATTTTCATGATGTTTATAGGAATTCAGTGTGTGAAGACGCATACCAGGCTACGCCACAAAAGGTAGGCAGAGCAGCACATCACACCATCGATGAAGGAATATACACCACTAGAAAAGATATTCTCACTGGAACAACGGTATATAGCTCTCAATACGGCCTCATGGGAAGGATAGATATTTTTTATATTTTGACCGGGCTGCTTGTAGAACGGAAATATTCAATCACTGCTGTTTGGCCTGGATTCAGGTACCAGTTATATGCCGAAAGCTTTGCCCTAGAAGAAATGGGCTATACAGTTAAAGCCTTACGTCTCCATTCATCCAAAGACAACAAAAATTATGATGTCCCAATGCCTGGTGATGCGGAAAAAAAGGAATTCGAAGAACTCCTATATCACATACGACATTTCTCTTTGTCTGATCCTTTTTCTATCAACCCCAAAAAATGCAGAAGCTGTATTTATAAAAATTTATGCGACGTATGCCCAGAGGAGGCAGTAGAATGATGTCACTTCCAGATTTCCGCTACAAACAAGTCATCGTTCATGTGGCTGGAGGCAGTGGTGAACGTCTGCGATTTTTGGCTGACAATATTGTTTTAGAAGATAAGGAAGGGAAATGTATTCTAAGGCATTCTTGCCACAGACTATTTGCTTTATTTATAGTAGGTGAAGTGACAATAACCAGTGTACTAATCAAACAGGCACGTCGTTTTGATTTTCCGATCATCCTCATGTCAGGTAATTTTCGTGTAATTACGAAATTAAATAGTGGAGCTGAAGGAAATACTATTTTAAGAAAAAAACAGTATGAAATTTCAGAACGGACAATGCAGATCGCAAAAAAGCTCATTGCACAGAAGATTTCTAACCAAATGGCTCTTATAAAGTCTTTGAGGTACAGGGCTACTGAAGATCTGGAATGTATTGAATTCTTAAAAAGCCGCTCTGTGTCGAAGGCAAAAGATGTTCATGAACTAATGGGTGTGGAAGGTACTGCCAGCAAAGCTTTTTTTTCTTGCTACTTCCGCAATATCGGTTGGACCCGCCGGGAACCGCGTTGTAAACATGACATCCCCAACCTTCTACTAGATATAGGATATACCTATCTTTTTAATTTTATAGAGGCCATGCTTTGCCTTTATGGGTTTGATGTATATTGTGGTGTTCATCACACACTATTTTATCATAGAAAATCTCTTGTTTGCGATATTATAGAACCATTTAGATGCATTATTGATAAACGTATTCGCAAATTGTATTCACTTAGACAAATAAATGAAAAAGATTTTCAATTTTTCAATGGATCTTGGATGCTACCTTGGAAAAATCAAAAGAAATATATATCTCTTTTCTTGAAAGATATTCTTTTCCACAAAGAAGATATTTTTTTATTTTGCAGAGAATATTACCGTTGGTTTCTTCGAAATAAACCAATAGAAAATTTTCCAGTGTTCAACATAGCTGAGGTACACTAATGTATCTTGTCCTTTATGATATTGAGGATGATAAACTTCGTACTCGTTTTTCAAAATGCCTTCAAAAGTATGGTAGAAGACTTCAATATTCTGTTTTTGAGGTAAAAAATAGTGCTCGCATTTTGGATAATATTAAAACTGAAATAAAAACAAAATTTGGAAAAAATTTTGGACAAGCAGACAGTGTTTTAATTTATAATATAGATGATAATAATTGTGTCGGAAAGTTTGGACACCCAGTTAATGAAGAAACGGATTTTCTTATACTATAAAATTATTTTGGTAGTGTAAAGAATCTTTCGCACTTTTTAAAAATACAAATGGCTCGCCAATCGGTTAAAGTTTTTATTCCCAAACGAACTTCCGACAGGAGAGCCATGCCATGTCTACTACCAAAGACCCCCTGCAAAAGAAAGCCCCAGTCATCCAGAGCAACCAGGAAGTCCTTCATAACAACTTCTCGGGCTATGTCCGCAAAAATCTGGAGGATGTTTTAAACGAATTGCCCGACGCAGAGGCTGATCGCCTCTGTCATGCAAAACGCTATGAACGCAATGCAGAACGGGCCAGCACCAGAGCTGGATCTTACAAGAGAAATTTTGAAACGATTTCCGGAAAAGTAACCCTGAACATTCTCAAGCTCAGAAATTTACCTTTTGAAACAGCAATTATAGAAAGATACAGACGAAGAGAAAGTTCTATAGAAGAGGCAATGATGGAAATGTATCTTGCCGGCGTTTCCGTACGCAGAGTTGAAGACATCACCGAAGCCCTTTGGGGTGCGAGAGTCAGCGCTGGCACAATCAGTAATTTAAACAAGAAGATCTATGGGAGTATAGAAGAGTGGCGAAACCGTCCTCTGGAAGCCGAATATCCATATATTTATATGGATGGAATATGGCTTAAGCGCTCCTGGGGAGGAACAGTTGAGAATGTATCCATTCCCGTGGCTGTCGGAGTCAATAAAAGGTTATCGTGAAATGCCCGGAGCTGCTGAAGGAAGCCGTGAAGACGCGGAAAGCGATAACGTCCAGAAAAGGGCATTGAAAGCCCCGCGGCAACAAAGAAAATCTGATTCTGGCGATGGAGCCTCGTAAAATAAAAAAGCCCCTAAGGAATTTTTTCCATCAGGGGCTTTGTTGTCTGGTTGCGGGGAAAGGATTTGAACCTATGACCTTCGGGTTATGAGCCCGACGAGCTACCGAGCTGCTCCACCCCGCGATGATTTTTAAAAAATATCCTATCTTGAGGAAAAGTCAAGCTATGCTTCCGGTGCTTCCCAGAACCACGTGAGCTCGTGTTTATTGCAGGAGAGGTGGCCGAGCCAGGAACCGGGGATGGCAGCGAAAGCTCTTGCCGTCTCGTGATCTGTCTCCGCCTGAAACTTGAGCGTGCACAGGGCGTGGGTCATGGCCTTTTTGTCGATCCACTGCCTGACGAGCGTGAGCAGGCGGGACGGGTAGCAGATCATATCGGAAAAAAGCCAGTCGACAGAGCCGGCGACAGACGGATCCAGGCCGAATCCGCTCCCCAGACAGTGATTGACGGTCGGCATTGCAGCCACAGCATCGGCGAGCGGAGCCTTGTCGATGCTGAACACGCGGCAGCCCATGCCTCCGAGAACCCAGGACCAGCTGCCGGGGGCGGCGCCGAGATCCAGGCACAGATCGCCAGGACGGGGTTTCTGACCGAGGATAGTAAAGCTCTCCCACAGCTTGAGATAGGCGCGCCCAGGCGGGCCTACCTTATCCTCGACGAACGGTACCTCGCCATCGGGGAAGGGGGAGGTGGTGACGGGCGATGCCAGGAGCAGATCCTTGGTCCAGAGCGTAAAGGCGCCGAGTGGCGCTGTGGGGGCGGGGTCTCCGAAGGTCAGCGGCCGGCAGGACACATGAGGGAGTTCCTCTTCGATGAGCGCCATCCTGCGGTTGCATCCGTCCTGATCATGGCAGTGGGCGCGCCAGTTGCGCTGGATATCGCGTAACTTGCGCGCGGCGTCGCGGATGGACGTGACCGGGATCCAGCGGGGGGCGAGCCAGGCTGTCTGAGCCCAGTGAGCTTTTCCCTGGCCGCGCGTGAGCACAAGCCGCCCCATGACGGTGATAGTCCTGTCGCCGAGTTCTTCGAGAAGGGGCGTGAGGAAGCCGCGGGGGGCCACCTGTACCGTGAAACCGTCCTGGGGCAGGGCCGCGGGATCAAGGTTCCAGGAACCCTGAGCGGGCTCATCGGGCATAAAGCCCCGGTTCCGGCGTCCGTGCCCGAGGCCGCGGAGGACGGGCTTCTTTTTTCCCCCGCGGGCCGGACCGGCAGTGCGGGGCAGGGAAGGAGCTTCCCGGAAAGCGCGGCGCGCGGGCGAAAGGGGAGAAGGATGATCCTGGCGGGCCATCAGCGCTGATCCACCACGCGCTTGGACTTGCTGAAGGTTCTGGGCAGCTTGCCGGGATCTGTGACAGCGACGTCGACTCTGGCGAAGAGAGCCTTGTGAAGTTCATCGGCGAGTCTGGCCTTAAGGCCCTCGTCGATGCCGTTCGTGTAGCCTTTCTCGCGTTCAACGGTGAGGAGCATGTGATCCTTGGATTCCTCGTCGCGGGTGAGCTGGATCTGGTATTCGCCGCCGAGTTCCTCGTAGTGGCTGATGACGTCCATGATCTGGCCGGGATAGATATTGACGCCCCTGAAGATGATCATGTCATCGGAGCGGCCGAGGATGGTGCTGTGGCGGGGGAAATTCAGGCCGCAGTCGCACTTTCCGGGAACGATGCTGGCGAGGTCATGGGTACGGTAGCGGACGAGCGGGACAGCTTCCTTGCAGAGCGTGGTGACGACCATTTCGCCGACCTCGCCGTCGGGCAGGCGTTTCAGCGTTTTGGGATCGCAGACTTCGATAATGAAGCGGTCGGCCCAGTAATGCAGGCCGTTATGGCATTCGCAGTCGATGGCGGTGCCGGGGCCGTACATTTCGGTCATGCCGCCGATATCGTAGCTGGCTTCCAGCCCGAGCTTGGACTCAATGGCAAGGCGCATTTTTTCGCTGCGGGCCTCGGAGCCGCAGATGACCTTGCGTAATTTGATTTTGTCCCGGATGCCGGCGCGATCCACTTCCTCGGCCATGAGGAGAGCCATGGAAGCGGTGGCGCAGAAGCAGGTGGCGCCCATGTCCTGGAGGAGCTGCAGATGGATCTGCAGGTTGCCGGGGCCGACGGGAATGGTCATGGCCCCGAACCTCTCGCAGCCGCCCTGGAATCCAGCGCCGGCGGTCCACAGACCGTAGCCCACGGCCATCTGGACCCTGTCCTGGGGGGTCAGGCCGGCCATTTCGAAGCAGCGGGCCATCTGATCGTAGAACATGCTGACGTCTTTGGCGGTATAGGCCAGGATCTTCCTCTTGCCGGTAGTGCCGCTGGAGGCGTGGATACGCACAACGTCCTTATCGGGCACGCAGAGAAGGGGAAGGGGATACCCCCTGCGCAGATCGTCTGCGTCGATGGTCGGAAGCTTCGGCAGATCGTCGAGCGAACGGATATCGTCGGCGCAGACGCCGGCCTTCCTGAAGATTTCTCTGTACTGGGGAGATTTTTCAGCCTGATGCATGGTCCAGCGCAGGCCTTCAGTCTGGATTTTGAAGAGCTCTTCGTCAGTGTAAGAAGGAATAAAGCGGCGTGTCATACAAAAATCCGGCTTCTCCCGGCTGACCCGGGGGCTGTGCCGTCCTCCATGCTTTAAAGTGTGCGCCAGATGGCGGGATCAACAGAAAATATGGGTAGTCCAAAAAAGCGGAGCTGACAAGAAGAGCGGCCTTATCCGGAACCGGCAAAGGGACGTGGGGGCTTCTGCCTTCATGAGGAGACCCTCTGTCCTCTTCCGGTTTCTGCCTTCATGCGGGGGCCCCTGACCGTGCCCATCCACGGCTTTCCTGAGCGGTGTCCCCATGCCGTGAGTCCGCGGCTGCCTGCGCTGTGTCAGATCCGCCGGCTGTCCGTCATATCCGGGAAGTCAGCCGACACGTCCGGGCAGTCAGGCTTCGCGAGGGGGAGCAGGCGTCCGAGTCCGATGCCGGCCTCTGTGAGGCAGCCTTCGTAAGGATAGATTTCCACGCCCGCGCGCAGGGCCTGCCAGAAGAGGGCAGCGTAGGCGGGATCGATGAAGGCGGCGGGGCCGAAGCAGCGGCCGTCCGGACGCTGCACGAGGTAGAACATGGCGCCGCGTTCTCCGGAGGAGACGATGTCCATGAGTTCCCGGAGATGCTTCTGCCCGCGGACCGTGGCCGCGTCGGGGAAGCAGGCCATGCCGTCTTCCACGAGCGTGACGTTCTTGCACTCGACCCACAGGGGCGGGAGGGAAGGACCGGTAAGAAGGGCGTCCAGCCGGCTCTCACCCCGGCGGACCTCGCGCCGGATGGCGGTATAGCCTTTGGCGAAGCCGAGCCTGCGGGCGAGGAAGGCCGCCTCAATCATCCGGTTGGGAACTGAGGTATTCACACCGGCCCAGAAGCCGGATCCTCCGCCGGGAGGGTCGCCGCAGCGCACGGCCTCCTGGGTATAGGGGAGCTTCCGGTTGGGGTTGGGGGACTTCGAGGCGAGGACGAGGGCGCCGGGGCGGGTGAGGCCGAGCATGGATCCTGTATTGTTGCTGTGGATCCAGACGCGGCCATGCTCTGTGCCAAGGGCCACGCTGAAGCGCCTGTGCCGTTCGAGGAAGCGGCCGGTGAGGCAGCCGCCGGAGAAAGGGAGAAGGATGTCGTGTTGCATTTACAAGGCCGTTTGCAGGTGGTAGCAAGAAAAAATTGGTATGATGTAAAGAGAGGAGAGCAGCAATGCAGATTTCTGACAGAATCAAATCCATCAAGCCTTCGCTTACCCTGGCCATGAACGCCAAGGCCCTGGAGCTCAAAGAGCAGGGCGTTATGGTGACGAGCCTCGCCGTGGGTGAACCGGATTTTCCCACGCCGAAGCATATCTGTGAAGCGGCCAAAGCGGCCATAGACAGTAATTTCTGCCGGTATACGGCGGTGCCGGGCATCAGGGAGCTGAGGAAGGCCGTCTGCGGGTACTACAGCAACCAGTACGATCTGACCATCAGGCCGGAGAACGTCATCATCAGCAACGGCGGCAAGCAGGCTCTGTACAACTATATCATGTGCACGGTGAACCCGGGGGACGAGGTCATCATTCCCGCCCCTTACTGGGTGAGCTATCCCGCCATCGTCGAGCTGGCGGGCGGCGTGCCGGTTTATGTGGAGGCGGGGCCTGAGGACGGCTTCAAGGTGACGCCCGATAAAATCAGGAAGGCCATCACCCCGAAGACGAAACTCTTTATCCTGAACTCGCCCTGCAATCCCACGGGCGCCGTGTACTCGGCCTCTGAACTGGAAGGGATCATGGACGTGGTGATCGGCGCCGGGCTGAACGTCTTTTCGGATGAAGTGTACGATCAGCTCGTGTTCGCTCCGGCCGAGATGGCCAGCGCGAGCCTCTATTTCGCGAAGTATCCGGAGCAGGTGAGCATACTCTGCGGCCTCTCGAAGAGTTTCGCCATGACGGGCTGGCGCGTCGGCTTCCTCGTGGCGCATGAGGAGATTATAAAGAAGTGCTCCACCCTGCAGGGACAGAGCACGTCCAATATCTGTTCCATAGCGCAGAAGGCCGCCCTGGCCGCCCTGACCGGTCCCATGGACTGCGTGCGGGAAATGCGTGAGGCTTTCAGCCGCCGCCGCAACATGGCCCTGTCCATCATTGACACGTGGAAATTCGCGGTCTGCCCGCATCCCGACGGAGCGTTCTACCTCTTCATCGACGTGCATAAGTGCTTTGGCGGGAAAGTGCACAATTCCCTGGAACTCTCCAGGTATCTGCTGGAAAGGCTGCACATCGCCACCACGCCCGGCGTGGCCTTCGGCAATGACAACTGCATCCGCCTGTCCTACGCCGTGTCCGACGACGCCCTGAAGAAGGCGCTCACGGAAATGGGCGAGGTTCTCGCGGAACTTGCTGACGAAGCCTGAGAAAACTGTTGACATCTCTTCGGGGATGGCGTAGATAACGCACATCAACGGGGTTGTAGCTCAGTTGGGAGAGCGCTTGAATGGCATTCAAGAGGTCGTCAGTTCAATTCTGTCCAGCTCCACCAG
>ERZ856578.6799-NODE-6799-length-12589-cov-4.328724_pt1 | contig 12589 bp, 8 predicted proteins | sample MGYA00514384_ERZ856578 | MGnify/ENA primary metagenome ERZ856578 (study PRJEB29103, sample SAMN06111958) | human gut metagenome | biome: human gut; feature: ankylosing spondylitis patient; material: healthy_person | host: Homo sapiens | place: China:Hangzhou...
TATTTTCAATACCTTTTTCATCACGGTCTTGGGAACCTCCGGGACTGTGCTCATCGGCTCCCTCGCGGCTTTTCCGCTGGCAAAATACCGTTTTCCGGGCTCCAAATTCATGTCCGGTGTGATCGTGTATTCCCTGATGTTCAATGCCACGGCCGCGGGCCTGGTCAATTACCTGACCATGTCCAAGCTGCACATGGTCGACACCTATCTCGCCGTGACCATCCCCGCCATCGGCTCCACCTTCGGGGTGTTCCTGATGCGGAACTTCATGGGCCAGATCCCCGATTCCATCCTGGAAGCCGCGAAAATCGACGGAGCGGGGGAACTGAGCATCTTCGCGCGGATCATCATGCCGATGTCCAAGCCGGCGTGGATCACGCTGATTATCCTCTCCTTCCAGACCTTCTGGGCGGAATCGGGCGGGATGTACATCTATACCGAAAAGCTCAAGCCGGTGTCCTACGCCATCTCCCAGATCGTGACGGCGGGCGTGGTCCGCACCGGCATGGCGGGAGCGGTCTCCCTGATCATGTTGACGGTCCCGGTGCTGGTGTTTGTGGTCTCTCAGAGCAAGGTCGTGGAAACGATGGCCAACGCCGGCATCAAGTGAGGGCAGAGAAACGGCATCCGGCCGACTTCAGGAGAAGAGTGGGTGGGGTATGACAAAAAAGTGGTTGGCGGCGTTGGCCGCGTTGGTCCTGGCGGCACTGTCGCCCTTGACGGCCCTGGCGGATAAGACGGACCAATACAATTACACCTACGGCCCGAACGGCATCGTCGCAAGCGTCCCGGGCTTCGACCTGGCCCGGACGCTTGATTCCGGCGACCTGCCGGAGGGGACCGTCCTGCGGTCGGTGGACGACCTGGTGGTCGGCGGCGGCAGGCTGTACGTGGCGGACGCCCTGGGCGCCCAGATCCACGTTTTCGATTCGGAGACCTTTACCCACGTCGTTACGATCCAAAGCGGGAGCGAGGAGGCGGGCGGCTGCCCGCTGGCCGGCCCGAAGGGGGTCTGCTTCAGCGAGACGCTGGGCGAGCTCTACATCGCGGATCCCGCGGCACAAAAGGTGTTCGTCCTCGACGGGGAGACCTACGCGCTCAAGCGCAGCCTGGGAAGACCGGAGAATATGACCGGCGATACCCAGTTCGCACCCTATCGAATCGCGGTGGATACGATCGGCCGCCTGTACATCGTGGTGCAGAATTCCCATGAGGGGATCGTGGAGCTCAATCCCGACGGCGGGTTTTCACGTTACCTGGGGCTGAACAAGCCCAAAATCAACCTGATCGAGTATTTCTGGCGCTCCCTAGCCACCGACGAGCAGAAAAAGCAGATGGCCAAGGCGTATGCGCCCTCCTTCGGCGGGGTCGATCTGGATGGGGACGGCTTTGTTTTCGCCGTCACCGGCGACACCTCGTCCGAGGAAAAGGTGTTCCGCTTCAATGCCAAAGGCGATAACGTTATCCGGGCGGAGGGCTACGATAAATTGGTCGGCGATGTGCCACAGTATTTCGAGAACAGTGAGACGAGCAGCGTGTTCACCGATGTGGCGACGACTGATTTCGGCGCCTATGCCGTGCTGGACAGGCAGAATGGCCGGGTGTTCGTCTATGATTTCGACGGGTATCTCATCACCATCTTCTCAGGGCTCGGCTATATGAAAGGGGATCTGGCCGAAGCGTCGTCGCTGGCCTGGAACGGGTATGACCTGCTGGTGGGCGACCGGGAACGGGGCTTGGTGATGGTGTATATGGCCACCGATTTCGGGCGCTCGGCGCTCATGGCGGTGGAGAGCTACAACAAAGGGGAATGGGATCGGGCGACCGAGCTTTACCAGACGGCGCTTTCCCACAATGCCAACTTCTATGCCGGCTATTCCGGGATCGGCCGCAATTATCTGATGGAACGTGATTTTTCCCAGGCGGTGTATTACTACAAGCTGGCTAAGGACGACGAAGGGTATTCCCAGGCCTTCCAGGGCTATCGAGAGACGGTGATTCAGCGGTACTTCGGCTGGTTTGTCGCGGCCTTCCTCCTCTTGGCGGCCGTTTTCATCTACACCGAGATCCGCTATGCCAGACGGAAGGGGGGAGTGGGGTGAAAGCGCTTTGGGAGGATACCCGCTACCTGTTTTACACCCTGTTCCACCCGTTCAATGGGTTTTATGAGCTTCGCTTCCATCGCCGGAAAAACTGGGTGCTGATCGGCCTGCTGTATCTGCTGTACGGCGTGGTGCAGATCCTCAAAACTTACTATTCCGGCATGCTGGTAGGCGCCGATCCTTACGGCACCAACAATCTGGTGGTGTTCGCATTTTCCCTGTTCCCGTTTTTGCTTTTTTCGCTCTCCAATTGGAGCGTGACCACCCTGTTCGACGGCAACGGGAAAATGGGCGACGTCCTAATGGTGCTGGCCTACGCACTGTTTCCCAAGCTGATTACCGACGTCCTGTACACGGCCCTGTCCAATGTCGTCGTCAAAGAGGAACTCGCGATCCTAAACGTCATCGGCGGCTTCGGTATGGTGCTGTTCTGCTTCCTGACATTCTGCGGCCTCTGTGTCGTGCATGAATATCTGCCGGCGAAAAACGTCCTGACCATTCTGGCCACGGCCGCCGCCGCGTTGGTAATCCTGTTTATCGGCATGCTGTATCTGCAGATCATGGGCAAGCTGGTCGGATTCTTTTCCACCGTGGCGTTGGAATTGCTGAACAGGAGGTAACGGTTGGGAAGAGAGGGCCTCTCCCAACGGCAGGATGGGCACTCCGGCCCCGGACGGCCGGCGGGCGCGGTCCTGCAGCATGATGGAAAGGAATGATCATGAGTATGCGGAAAAGGCTGCGGCGGGTGTCGGTCGTCAAGGTGGCGGCGGCGCTGGCGGTGATCCTGCTGATTTATCCCGTGACGATCCACATCGTGCGTGCCTGTGTCCGGGCGGAAACCATCGCTTCCCCCTCCCTTAGGTCCCTGTCTCCCGAAACCGGGGACATCGGACTCGAGGACGGACTGGTGGAGATCGCACGGGAGGGCGGGTACCGGGTGGCGATTGACACGCAGACCCTGGACGTACAGATCACGGACGAGGCGGCGGGGCGCACCTTCCATTCCCTGTATACCGACCCTGTGGCGCCGGCCGCCGCCAAATCGCCGCTGACAATCCGGTTTTTGAGCAAGGATCAGACCTCCTATGAATGGGATGCCTATACCAACTCCATCTCCAACCAGTGGTATTCCCTCAAACGGATCAAAAACGGCGTGCGGATCCAGTTTGACTTTCAGGAGACGGACATTTATCGCTTGTATGAATACATCCCCCGCTATATCTCGGTCGACCGGTATGAAGAGATTTTCGCCGGCCGGCTGGCGGCCCTGACCGAACAAGGAGCCGTCACTGCGGAACAGTCCGCACTGTACAGCCGGGCGCTCAAAGCGTTTTACGCCAAAGACGCCACAAAGGGCTACTATTACAGCAAATCCTCCGGCCTGCCTCCCGCCTCGGTCGTCAAATCGCTGGTGGAATTCACCAAAGCGATCCATTATACCTCCGAGGAGCTGGTGGAGGATAACGACATGTACGGCATTGCCACCGAGTTCAAGGAACCGGCCGCCTTCACGGTATACATGGAGATCACCTTCCAAAACGGCGAGCTGGCCGTCAATATCCCGGTATATGAACAGAAAAACGGCAACGATTTTTATACCCTCCAGCGGATCAGCGTCTTTCCCGCATTTGACTGCCGGGCGGAGGAGGAGAACGACGGTTATATCTTTGTCCCGGACGGGGCGGGTATGCTGATTGCCATGGATTCCTTCAACGGCGCCTATCCGGCATACAGCCGCGCGGTTTACGGCAACGACCTCTTTGAGACCAAATTTCAGAAATCCGATTTTGAGGAGCCCGTCACCATGCCGGTCTTCGGCCTCTACGGCCTGGATGAACAGGGCCGCTCGTCCGGGTTCCTGGCGATCATCGACAGCGGGGCTGAGCTGGCCGATATCTCCGTCAGCCTCAAAAGCGGCGCCGGGGACGGATCAGGCGGCCTTTACAATGCCGTCTACGCCTCCGCCGACACTATGCAGTACTCCATGGTGAACCTCTACGGCCCCTATGCCGAGGACAAAGCCAGCCATCTTGAAACCACCGGCCCGATCGATTTCGACTTCACCGTGCGCTATCGGTTTTACACGCAGGACGCCAGCTATTATGCGTTTGCCCGGGACTATCGGCAGCAGCTCATCGACGCTTATGGGCTCGACGTGTCGTACGATGACCGGCCCAAGCTGTTCCTCCAGATGGCGGGGGCCTTCACCGTCTGGGATAAATTCATGGGGATCCCCTATGATGCCACCGTTTCCATGACCACCTACCGGCAGGCGCTGGAGATCCTGAATGACCTGCAGGGCATCCCGCTGGTGGCCAATTACCAATACGGCCTCAACGGGGGCCGGATGAACACCGTCGGCAACAAAGCGGATCTGGTGGCGGCCAACGGCTCCAGAGCGGATCTCGAGGAGCTGCTCGCGCGCTCCTCGCCCGGAAACGAGGTGTTCATGGAAGCGAGCCTGATGCGGGTATACCGCAAAGGGACCCTGTTCAACGACAAACGCTTTTATCTCACTGGATTCGGGGGCGCGTCGGACTGGCGCAGCGCATTCAACGACATGTGGAGTCCGGACGGCTCCTTCTATACCCCTTACGAATATTCCCTGTACTACCTGATCCATCCGCGCTATCTCTCCGCCGTCGTGGACGGCTTTCTGAAGGACGCGGAGGCGTATCCCAATATCGCCTTGACGGATTTCGGGAACCAGTTTTACGGCAACTATCGGGACGGCGACGTGGTGGACCCCGTCCGGGCCAATCGTGGCGTTGTGCTCCCCAATCTCGAAAAACTGGCCAGCCGCAAGACGCTGGCGCTGGATAATCCGAACGCCGATAAGCTGGCGTATGCAGCTTATTCCCTGAACGTCTCACGGGAATCCAGCGACTATGGCGTATCCTACACGTCGGTTCCCTTCCGCCAGCTGGTGATGAATGGCTTGACCGAGTATACCACGCTGGATGTCAACGGCGGCTGGTCCTCCCCGGAAACCTTCCTCCTCCAGGCGCTGGAGCTGGGCTCCATCCCGAAATTCTCCGTTTTTGCCGAGAAGCCGGATATCCTGATGGAAGCGCGTATCTCCGCGTATACCGCGTCGAATTACGACACGGTCAGTCCCGCCATCCGGGAGCTCTACGAAACCTATCGGCAGGTCTTTGCAGAGATCGGGACCAAGGAGATCGCCGGCCACGAGACTTTTGCCCCGGGCGTCCATATGACGACCTACCGCGGCGGGGTACGGGTGCTGGTCAACTACAATGCCTACGGCGTGACCGTGGGATCCAGGGAAGTGGAGCCGTACGGGTATGCGATCCTCCCCGCGGGGGCCATGCCGTAAACCGGAGAAAACGGGAGGAGCCCCGTTTCAAACAGCCGACCCCAAGGGTGCGAAAGGGTGAGTCATGAGTATGGGGAACAGAAAAAAGCCTGTAAATGCTCTTCGCGCGGGACGCTCCCGTCTGAACTTTCAGACCATGCGGAAGGTCCACGCATTCGTCTTTTTGCTGCCGTGGATGATCGGATTTCTCCTGTTTTTCGCCTTGCCGGTTTTTCACACGGTGGAATATTCCTTTTCCAAGGTGACGGTGGCCGACCAAGGCGGGATGAATCTGGCGTTCAACGGTCTCGATAACTACATTGCGCTGTTCCGGACCGAGCTGAGCTCGCAGGGACAGCAATTCCTGCGGGTGTTTGTCGAGGAGAATGCCCGCATCCTGGTCAGCGCACCGGTCATGCTGGTGTTTTCCCTGTTTGCGGCCATCCTTCTCAACGCCGAGTTCAAGGGCCGCAGCGTAGTGCGGGTGATCTTCTTTCTGCCGATCGTCACCGGTCTCGATATCGTGCAGAAGCTCCTCGCGGTCACCAGCGGCACCAGTATGGCGGATTTCTCCATCGATACCTTCTTCTCGAGCGGGTTCCTGATGGATGCGCTGCGGGAAAGCTCCTTTTTCCCCGAGGCGGTGACGGAGTATGTGGGCGGCGCGGTTTCCGGTATTTTTCAGGTTGCCTCGGGCTGCGGCGTGCAGATCCTGATCTTCCTGGCCGGTCTCCAGTCCATCAACCGCAGCCTGTATGAGGTGGCGCAGATTGAAGGGGCCACGTCGTACGAGACCTTCTGGAAGGTGACTTTCCCCATGCTGGGCAACGTCACCACCTTCGTGGTGGTATACAGCTTCGTGGATCTGTTCCTGGCCTCCAGTATCGCGAGCGAAATTTACAACTACGCCTTCATGCGGGCGAACATCGGGATGGGCGCCGCCCTCTCCGCCCTCTTTATGGTGAATGTACTGCTCGACCTGTTGCTGATGCTGGGGATTTTGAAACTGCTTTCCGGAAGAGGGAGGAGGCGCGCGTAATGGGCAATCGGACGGTATCCAAGCTGCGGCGGAATATGCTGCTGAAGGGCGGGCTCGACCGGGCCTACGGTAAGCGTGCCGTGCAGAAAATCGTGTTCCGGGTTTTTCTGTACACCCTGATCTTCGGCCTGTCGTTCACTATGCTGTATCCGCTCATCAAGGTCCTGCCGGCGGTTTTTGGCGATTTTGCTACGTTGGACGACCCCAATGTGGTATGGATCCCGCGGAAGCTCTCGGTTTTGAGCTTCACAGCCGCCATCCGCATCGGCTTCGGCAACGGGACGGCGGTGCTGCTTTCCCTGCTGTACAGCGCGGTTGTGGCGGGAATCCAGATCTTCTCCAGCGCCCTGGCCGGCTATTCGCTGGGCCGGGTCCGCTTCCCGATGCGGAGCCTCTTTATGGTGCTGGTGGTGGTGACTATCGTCGTGCCGCCCCAGACCCTGCTGATCCCGCAATACCTGCGGTTCCAGAAATTCGACATCTTCGGGATTTTTACCCTGCTCACCGGGGAGCCGCTCAACCTGCTCAACCAGCCCTATACCCTCTATCTGCTGGCGGCGACCGGTTTTGGCATCAAGCAGGGGATTTTCATTTTCATCTTCCGCCAGTTTTTCAAGGGCCTGCCCATTGAGCTGGAGGAGGCGGCGTTCATCGATGGCTGCGGCTTTTACAGGACCTTTTTCCGCATCTCCCTGCCCAATGCCATGCCGGCGCTGGTCACCGCGCTCTCCCTCGCGTTCGTGTGGAACTACGGGGATACCTATTATACCGGCTATTTCCATCCCGGCGGCCCTTATATCGCGAGTCAGCTGTCCCGGGTGTTTTTCAGCGCCGACATCCCGCGGATGCTGGAGAATATCAGCCGCTGGTACGGGATCCCCTATACGACCGTGTTCACCTTTGACGCCATCAAGTATGCCGCCGGGCTGTTGTATATCCTGCCGATTCTGTTGTTTTTCTTCATTGCACAGCGTCGGCTGGTGGAAAATTTCGAGCAGAGCGGCATCGTCGGATAACACCATTGGAAAATGAGGGGGAGAAGAGATGACGTGTCTCAACAGACAGGTGGAACCGGCAAAGGCAATCCTGCGCGCCGATCCGGCCGTCCGCCATCAGACAATCCGTACCTTCGGCGCTTCGGGCGCCTGGTGGGCCACCGGCATCGGGGATTCGGCATGCATGGACGAGATCCTGGCGTATCTGTACACCGACCAGGGCATCGCGCTGAATAACTACCGTCATAACGTCGGCGGCGGCCGGGAGGGCGGCCCTTTGGCCGATGACAAGTCCGGCCATAATACCTGGCCCGCGGTTCCCTGGCCGCTGAAAGCCGACGGCCGTATTGATATCGGCGCCGATGCCAACGCCTGGCGGGTGCTTCGGCAGGTCAACGCCCTGGGCACGGTGGACGATATCACCATCTTCATGAACAGCCCGCCCGAAAGCATGACGGTCAATGGCAGGACCTACGGCTCTCCGTCCGGCAGCAATCTGCGGGAGGATTGCTTTGAAGCCTATGCGGCCTTCTGTGCCGACGTGACCAAGGCCTATCTCGACGCGGGCATTGCGGTCAAATATCTCAGCCCAGTCAACGAGCCCCAGTCCCAATGGGAGGCCGGCTGGCAGGAAGGCTGCTATTTTTCCCCGGAACAGATCTTCCGTCTTTGCCGCCTGCTGATCGGGGAACTGGACAAACGCGGGCTTCCCGTCAGGCTGAGCGTCAACGAATCGGCCGAAATGTTGAACCGGGAGTATGTTTACGATTTCTACCGGGACCTGTTGGCGGACGACGCCCTCTGTTCCCGCCTCGATCATTTCGCGGCTCACGGCTATCACGCGTCCCTGGAACAGAAGAAGGCCTTTTACCGGTTCGCGCGGGATACCGCCGCCGCCCTCGGCAAGCCGATGCTTCCCATCAACCAGACCGAATGGGCGGCCTGGCATCAAACGGAACAGCTCACCGAGGCCAGGCGGCTGACCATGACGGGACGGTCCCTGTACGACGACTTTACCGGCCTGTACACCGACACCTGGGAATATTTTGCGGCGGTTGCCAGGGGAGATGATGCCCTGATCGTCGTCGCTGACGGCCGGCCCGGGGAATACCGGCTGACCCGCCACTTCTGGGCCGTCGGGAATTACTCGAAATTTATCAAAGGCTACACCCGGGTGGAGGTCGAGGAGGCCTGCCTGCCCGAAGGGGTCGTGGGCTCGGCGTATCTCGCTCCAGACGGCGGAAAACTGGTGTTTGTCACAGTCAACGAAACGGGAGAAGATCAGGCCGTGACCCTGGCGGGGATCCCGGAGGGCAGCCTCGGTGAGGTGTACGAAACCTCGATGGAGCGCACCTGCGGAACCGCCAAGGGCTGTATGAGTGTGGACAACGGCTACATCCTGCCCGCCCAGTCGGTCACCACCTTTGTTTTCCGGCTGGTGTGAGGCGGGAAGGAAACCCCGAGAAGACAGAGAATCCGAATATAGACACGTAAAGGAAGGATGCTGGTTCATGAAACGCAGACGAATCCTATCGGCAGCCGCGGCGGTGGCTGTCCTGTGCGCTCTCTCCGCCTGCAAGCCGGGCGAGCCCGCCGTGAAGGAGCCGACGGAATACCTCAACGGCGATGTCGCTAAAACCGAGGCTGTCCTGAGGGCCGACACCGAGATCAAACACCAGATTGTCAAAAATTTCGGCGTTTCAGGTGCCTGGTGGTCCACTGGTATCGGTGACCGGGCCACGATGGATGAAATCCTGGCCCTGCTCTTCACCGACAAGGGCATCGCGCTGAACGCCTACCGCCATAATATCGGCGGCGGCCGGGAAGGCGGTCCGCTGGCTGATGACAAGTCCGGCCCTGATTCCTGGCGCGCGGTTCCCTGCCCGCTGAAGGCCGACGGCAGTATCGACATCGCTGCCGACGCCAATGCCTGGACGGTGCTGCAGAAGATCGATGCCTTAGGCACGGTGGACACCGTCATCCTGTTCATGAACAGCCCTCCGGAAAGCATGACGGTCAATGGCAAAACGTATAACGATTCCACGGGCAGCAACCTCCGTCCCGAGTGCTATGAAGCTTATGCGGCCTTCTGCGCTGACGTGGCCGAGGCGTATCTGAACGCCGGGATCCCGGTCAAATACATCAGCCCGGTCAACGAGCCCCAGTCCCAATGGGATGCCGGCTGGCAGGAGGGCTGCCACTACACGACGGACGAGATCCTGAAACTGACCCGGCTCGTCATCGCCGAGCTGAACCGGCGGAACCTGCCCGTCAAGATCAGCGTCAACGAGTCCGCCCAGTACGGCAACCGGGAGTATGTCCATGACTTCTATAAAACCCTGCTCTCGGACGATACGATCTATCCTTATATCGACCATTTCGCGGCCCACGCATATTTCGCGACCGATAAGATCCGGGCCGCGCTGTACAACTGGACCCAGAAGGTCGCCGGTGACCTGGGGAAACAGGCGCTTCCGGTCTATCAGACCGAATTCGCCGCCTGGGCCCCGGACAACGAGGCTCTGACGGCGGAGAAACGGATTACCATGACGGGCCGGGCCCTGTATGAGGACCTGACCCTTCTGAATGTCGATTCCTGGGACTATTTTGCGGCCCTTTCCCGCGGCCCCGACTCGTTGGTCATGGTCAACGACAGCGATGCCAGCAAATATTGGCCGATGAAGCATATGTGGGCCATCGGGAATTATTCGAAATTCATCAAGGGCTACACCCGTGTGGAGGTCGAAGCGACCGGCCTGCCCGAAGGGGTCATGGGGTCGGCCTACCTCGCCCCGGACGGCAAGAAACTGGTTTTCGTAGCGGTCAATGAGGACACGGCCAGCCAGACCGTGACCCTGGCAGGTGTGCCGGAGGGCGCCTGGAGCGAGGTGTATGAGACCTCGATGGAGCGTGACTGCAGCACATCGAGAGGCTTTATGAAGGCGGATAACGGGTATGCTCTGCCGGCCCAGTCAGTCACCACCTTTGTTTTCCAGCTGGCATAACCCGCGCATGAACGGAATCCATTATGAAAGACGGAAGGGGGAATGCGGTATCAGCAGCATAACCAGGCGGCTGTTGGCCCTGCTGACGGCGGCAGCCGTCCTGTGGGCGGCCGGCGGATGCCGGCAAGGGGAGAATCCGGCGGATGTGTCCCCGGAAACCTCCCTTTCGGGTGAATCCCGGCCGGAAGATAGCTCCACCGGGGACGCCTCTCCTGGAGGGGAAGCGTCGGGCGGAAGCGTCCCGGACGATTCCGCGGCGGGGAGCAGCCCGTCTGAAAGCCGGCTTCCGGACGGTTCCTCTCCTGGAGGGCCGTCTTCGGGAAACCCGTCCTCCGGGATCCCCTCGTCAGACGATCCGGCGTCGAGTACCCCTTTACCGGATAATCCCGCCTCGCAAATCACACTGGAAATCCTCAACAACGGTGTTGGGACCGGCGGCGCGGTCCTGCGGGCCAGGACAGGGGTCAAACACCAAACCGTGCGGAGCTTCGGCGTGTCGGGCGCCTGGTGGTCTACCGGTATCGGTGACCGCTCCACGATGGACGAGATCCTGGCCCTGCTCTTTACCGATCGCGGTATCGCGCTGAACACTTACCGCCAGAACATCGGCGGCGGCCGGGCCGAAGGCCCCCTGAATGACAGCGGCACCGGCCCGGATCCCTGGCGCGCGGTCCCCTGCCCGCTGAAGGCCGACGGGAGCATCGATATCACGGCGGACGCGAAGGGCTGGATGGTGCTGCAAAAGATCATGGCCTTGGGGACGGTGGAGGATGTCGTCCTGTTCATGAACAGCCCGCCGGCCGGGATGACCGTGAACGGCAGGACCTATAACCCCGCCTCAGGCAGCAACCTCCGTCCCGAATGCTATAACCAATACGCGGCCTATTGCGCCGACGTGACCAAGGCGTATCTGGAGGCCGGCATCCCTGTCCGGTACATCAGCCCGATCAACGAGCCCCAGTGGCAGTGGAACGACGGCTGGCAGGAGGGCTGCCATTACGCACCGGAGGAGGCCCTGCGGCTGACCCGTCTGGTCGTCGCGGAGCTGAACAGGCGGAGGCTGCCGGTCAAAATCAGCGTCAACGAATCCGCTGAATACCGGGATAACCGCTATACCTATCAGTTTTACGAATCCCTGCTGTCGGACAGCACGATCTATCCCTATATCGACCATTTCGCGGTGCACGGCTATTCCGCGGACGCGCAGATCCGCTCTGATCTGTACGCCTGGACCCGTTCCGCTGCCGGCCGGCTGGGGAAAACGGCCCTGCCGGTGTATCAGTCGGAGTATGCCGCCTGGAAGGCAGATACGAATCTGTCGGCCGCGGAGAGGCTGACCATGACGGCGCGGGCCCTGCACGAGGATCTGACCCTGATGAACGTATCCTCCTGGGATTATTTCGCGGCGGTCGCCCGGGGCGCCGATGCCCTGATCGTGGTCAACGACAATCGGCCGGAGTATTACGCGCTCACCCGGCACTTCTGGGCGATCGGGAACTATTCGAAGTTTATCAAGGGCTATACCCGTGTGGAGGTGGAGGGGGCCGGGCTGCCGGAAGGCGTCATGGGCTCGGCGTATCTCGCCCCCGACGGCAAAGAGCTGGTGTTTGTCGCCGTCAATGATACGGCCGCGGACAAAACCGTGGCGTTGGCGGGCCTCCCGGCGGGAAGCCGGGGCGAGGTGTACGAAACCTCCATGCAGCGCACCTGCGAGACTGCCAGAGGGATCATGCTGGCGGACAACGGGTATGTGCTGCCGGCAGAGTCGGTGACCACCTTTGTGTTTCAGTTGTAAATGATGGGAAAGCCTTGACATGGGAACAGGAGGTGTTGTTTGGGGTTGACGGACGATGACCGGCGAGTGCCGTGCATGGCGTATCCGTGGATGTATGGTGTGGATCTCACGATTTTGAAATGAGGTGTCAAGTAATGAAAAAAGGGTTGTCTCTGATCCTGACGGCGGTGTTTCTGACGGCTATGCTGATGGTGGGCGGGATGTCCGCCCTGGCTGCTGGGGAAGCCGATCCGGAGGATGCCAAATCGGTGCTGGATCTCCTCACCAAAGTGTCGGACGACCTTGAACGGCAAAAACGGGTATTCCGCAAAATGCTGCGTTTCACCGCTTTCGTCTC
>ERZ856578.6803-NODE-6803-length-12586-cov-3.021505_pt1 | contig 12586 bp, 9 predicted proteins | sample MGYA00514384_ERZ856578 | MGnify/ENA primary metagenome ERZ856578 (study PRJEB29103, sample SAMN06111958) | human gut metagenome | biome: human gut; feature: ankylosing spondylitis patient; material: healthy_person | host: Homo sapiens | place: China:Hangzhou...
CGGCGGCGCGCTCCTCGCTGAATCCAGCGGAACCGATCAACGGCTTGCAGCAATGATAGAAAGAGGTAATCCATGAAACTATTAGTCATCGGCGATGTGGTCGGTGAGGCGGGTATCGACGCGCTTCACGGCCTGCTCCGCCGCATCAAGCGCGACACCGGCGCAGATTTCGTCATCGTAAACGGCGAAAATGCAGCCGGAAACGGCGTTCTCCCGCGTCAGGCGGATGATATTTTTGCCGCCGGCGCGGACGTGATCACGCTCGGCAACCATGTGTTCGGCAAGCAGCAGATCGTGCCGTATCTGGACAGCCGTTCGGATGTTCTCCGTCCGGCCAATCTTGCGCCGCAAAGCCCCGGTCGGGGCTGGGGCATTTATGACGGCCCGCAGGGCATGCGCCTGCTCGTCATGAACCTGATCGGCCGCTGCGACATGAAATTCGGCCCGGACAATCCGTTCCTGTGTGCAGACCGCATCCTCAAGGAAAACGAAGGCATGTACGACGTGGCGCTTGCCGAAATCCACGCGAACGCCACGAGCGAAAAGCTCGCCATGGGCTATTACCTCGATGGCCGCGCGGCGGCTGTCTGGGGCACGCACACGCATGTGCAGACCGCGGATGAGCGCGTCAATCCCAAGGGCACCGGCTACATCACGGATATCGGCATGACCGGCCCGATCGTATCCGTGCTCGGCGTGCGCGTGGAGCAGTCCATCGCCATGTTTCGCGGTGACCTGACCGAGTATTTCAAGACAGCTGAGGGCGACTGTGCAGTTTCCGGTGCGCTGTTCGATATTACAAGAAACGGAAAATGCAATTCCGTCACCCGCGTGTGGGAGCGCTGGAATGTGAGATAAAGTGTACGCAGATGCACAGTATCGCACTTTTGATACACGATTGCGCATTGTGAAACGGATTTTGCCATGCGGAAACGTTTTCGTAAAAAAGTCCTATCGGCGGACAAGTGACCGTGTCGGGAAAACAGTGAGAAATCCCTCAGGTTTTGTACATTTTGCAAGAACTTGTAATTCAACTTGCAAAAAAAGCAAAATCACAGTTGACGAGAGGGTGGGTTTTGCGGTATGCTATAATCGAAAGACAATGGGGCAAAGGTTAATGGATTTAACCGGCCCGTTTAGCATACCGTGGCGAGGGACTCCGCGGTGCTTAAGGAGGAAATGATACAGATGAACTCATTGCTCACCAAATTCACCTTTACCGATGAATTGACCGATGTCATCGAGAACTGCAAGGGCGTATTTGTTCCCACCAGCAAGGCGGAACTGTACGACATGGTATTCGGTCCGGAACATGCCGACGTGTACGACGTTGTATTCGATGTACCGGGCAAGGGCCAGATCAAGGAAGCTGACGTTGTACGCTGCAAGAACGGCGCATCCGTCAACTTTGCAGAGGATTACATGCGCCGCCGCGAGCCGGACTGCATGCGCATCGCAGACGACAAGCCGACCGATAAGAAGCGCTTTGCGGATGTGTACGGCTACAAGTTCGACAAGCTGCGCCGCGAGACCATGGACTGGTTCAAGACGCAGGAGCTGATCCTCATGCCGTTTAATTCCGGCGGCAACCAGTACGGCTACGGCTCCATGCTCGTATGCCCGAAGCAGTGCGCGTTCTTCGCATTTGCGCTGGCACATCTGCAGGGCTTTGTAAGCGCAGAGGAGACCGAGGGCTACAAGCCGCGTGCGATCATCTATGTTGCACCTCCGTTCCGTCACACCCACTTCGACGGCAAGCAGGTCGTTGTTCACAACCGTCTGGATGACTGCCACGAGGTATTCTCCTATAACCTGTATCCGGGCCCGTCTGCCAAGAAGGGTGTTTACTCCGTACTGCTCGACATTGGCGAGCAGGAGGGCTGGACCACCTGCCATACTTCCGCAGGCCGTCTGATCACCCCGTACGAGAACGAGCTTGTCATCATGCACGAGGGCGCTTCCGGCGGCGGCAAGAGCGAGATGCTGCAGGACATCGCCCGCGAGCCGGACGGCGAGGTGCTGCTCTCTACCAACACGGTAACGGGCGAAAAGACCTACCTGCATATCAGCTCCACCTGCAAGATCGAGCCGGTGTGCGACGATATGGCTACCTGCTATCCGGGCGTGCAGAACAACTCCGGCAAGCTGGTACTCGTTGACGGTGAGGACGGCTGGTTCCTCCGCATGGATGGCGTAACCCACTACGGCTGCGATCCGGTTTACGAGCGCATCTGCACCGAGCCGAAGGAGCCGCTGTGCTTCTTCAACATGGAAGGCCATCCGGGCGCGACCCTGCTGATCTGGGAGCATACGCTGGATTCCAACGGCAAGCCGTGCTCCAACCCGCGCGCCATCGTTCCGCGCTGGGATGTTCCGAACATCGTCAAGGAGCCGGTTGAGGTCGATGTACGCTCCTTCGGCGTCCGTATGCCCCCTTCCACCCGTGACAACCCGAACTACGGCATCATGGGTATGCTGCACATCATTCCGCCGGCACTGGCATGGCTGTGGCGTCTGATCGCGCCGCGCGGCTTCAACAACCCGTCCATCGTCACCGGCAATGAGCTCAAGAGCGAGGGCGTAGGTTCCTACTGGCCGTTCGCGACCGGCAAGCGCGTCGCACAGGCAAACCTGCTGCTGCATCAGATCGTTGACAGCCCGAACACCCGCTATGTGCTCATCCCGAACCAGCACATCGGCGTATACAAGGTCGGCTTTGCGGCTGAATGGATCTCCCGTGAGTATCTGGCCCGCCACGGCGGCGCGAAGATCCGCAGAGAGCATCTGGAGCCGGCACGCTGCCCGCTGCTCGGCTACGCGATGAAGGATCTGACCATCGACGGCCAGAAGATCCGCTCTAAGTTCCTGCGCGTTGATACGCAGGACCGCGTAGGCACCGACGGCTACGACGCAGGCGCGAAGATCCTGACCGATTTCTTCCGCAAGGAGCTGGCAAAGTTCGATACGCCGGACCTCGATCCGCTTGGCAAGCAGATCATCGACTGCTTCATGAACGGCGGCAAGCTCGAGGACTTCGAGGCGATCACTCCGACCGGCCTTTAATAGACATCAAAAAAGAGAGACTGAAAAGTCTCTCTTTTTTTGTCGGCGCAGCCGACGCTTTTCTGATGATTTGTGTCTTGCCTGCGCGGAGCACGGCTGTCCGAAAGCTCCCGTGCGGAGGCTTTCCCTCTGTAAAAGCACGAAAACCGAGGCGCATTGCCCCGGTTTTCCTTTTTTATGCGTTGCCGTACCGCTCGGCGAGCTGCTGGCTGATGAACTGGCGTGCGGTGCGCGGCGAACGGCCGTTGCGGCGCAGCGCAAAGCGCTCAGCGAGCAGGTGCAGCTCATCCCGTTCGAGCGCAAGACCGCTCTCGTCGGCGAGCTGCTCGACGATGTACAGATATTCGTCCTTGTCCGGAACGGAGAAGGTGATCTCGAGACCGAAGCGGTCGGACAGGGAGGTTACGGTTTCGAGCGTGTCGCGAACGCGGACGTCGTCGCCCTGACGGTCGGCCATGCTCTCGCGGATGAGGTGGCGGCGGTTGGAGGTCGCGTAGATGACAAGGTTGGACGGCTTGCCGGCGAGACCGCCCTCGATGAACGCCTTGAGGGCCGCGAAATTGTCGTCCTCACGGTCAAAGGTCAGGTCGTCGAGGAATACAATAAAGCGGAACGGCGAGCGGAGCGTCTGCTCGAACAGTTTGGGGAAACAGGTGATATGGCGCGGCGACATCTGGATGATCTTGAGGCCGCGGTCGGCATACTCGTTGGCGACCGCCTTGACGGTCGAGGATTTGCCGGTGCCCTTGTCGCCGTAGAGCAGGATGTTGTTCGCGTCCTTGCCGTCGAGGAAGGCGCGGGTATTCTGGAGCACCTGCTTTTTCTGGCGTTCGTAGCCCGGCAGGTCATGCAGGCGGATGGTGTCGGGATGGACGATCGGGAGCGCCGAGCCGTCGTCCTGCATGGAGAACGCAGAGGACTGCGCGAAAAAGCCGTAGCCCTCGCTCCGGTAGTAGCCGGCAAGCTCCGCGCCGGTGGTGAACGGAAGCGCGGCGGACGGCGCGAAATCGGGCAGCGAATGCAGCGCATCCGCATCAAAATGCAGAGCTGCCGCCTCGCACAGCTGACTGCCGGAGAGAGCGAGCAGGCCGTTCAGCACCTCGATGTCGTGGGTCGCGGCGGCAAGCAGAGCATCTGCCGGAGCGTCGATCGTGTCGGTCAGCGTGTTGACGTCGAAGTGGACCGCGTTCAAAAAGAAGCGGGAAATATCGCCGCAGGCGAAGCGTGCCGCGCACAGCGCACCGTAGCGGTCCGCGAAATCGGCCGCAGAGCGGTCAAAGGCGGAAAGCGTCTCGGCGTATGCGTTCACGAGCGGGAGCCTGAGTACGCCGCGCAGAACGGAAAGCGCGTGCAGACGCAGAGAAAGGTCGGAAAGTTGCATGGGTGACACCTCTTTATATATTTTGCGTTGCTTTTAGGATAACACACCCGGACACGGTTTTCAACATAAGATGAAAGAGAAAAGTTCACGTGCACGGAAAACCTGAATGCACGGAAACATCCACAGGCTGTGGACAACGGGAGGCGCTGATATGAATTTTGCTCTGCTGGTCTGTCGGGGACAGACCGAGGCTTCGGGGATGCAGCATCAGCTCGGGCGGCTCGGCATTCCTGCGGAGGTAGTGAGGCCGCCGCGTCACACACGCACCGAATCCTGCGGCTGGGCGGTGCGCATCGAGGCACGGCAGACCGGGGAAGCGCTCGCGCGGCTGCGCGTGCTGGGGATCGTGCCCTGCCGCATAGAATACGAGGGGGAGAAAGGATGAACTATCTGGACAACGCCGCGACGACGCTCGTCAAGCCGCGTGCGGTCGGGGAAGCGGTGCATCGTGCGCTTACAGGCGCCGCCGGGTACGCGAGGGGCGGCTATGCGGCGGCGCAGCGCGCAGGAGACCTCGTATACGACTGCCGCGAGCAGGCGGCGGCACTGTTCGGCCTATACGACCCCTCGCGCGGCATATTTACGCAGAACGCCACGCACGCGCTCAATCTGGCCATTCACGCGCTGGCGAAGCCGGGCATGCGGATCCCGCTCGGCGGATATGAGCACAACGCGGTCATGCGGCCGCTCGCGCTGCACGGCATCGACCCGGCCGTGCTGCACACGCCGCTCTGGCAGCCGGAGCGCATGGTGCAGGAGGTCAGAAGGGCGCTCGGGGAAGGGACGGAGCTGTTTATTCTGAATCACGTTTCCAACGTGTTCGGCGCGGTCTGTCCGCTCGACGAGATCGGGCGGCTGCTGAGCGCGGCCGGCGTGCCGCTCATTCTGGACGCCTCGCAGTCGGCCGGCGTTCTCGAGCTCGATGTCTCGCGCTTTCCCTGCCTCGCGGCGGTGTGCATGCCCGGTCACAAGGCGCTGTACGGCCCGATGGGGACGGGACTGCTGCTCGCGCTCGATGACCGTCTGGCCTCGCGTCCGCTCATGGCGGGCGGCACGGGCAGCCTGTCGGAAAGCATGAACCAGCCGGATTTTCTGCCGGACGCGCAGGAGAGCGGCACGCCCAACGTCCCCGGCATCGCCGGGCTTGCCGCCGGTATCCGCTTCGTGCGCTCGGTCGGCGCGGCGAACATCGCCGCACATGAGAGAAAGCTCGTGCACGAGCTGGCCCGTGCACTCGAAACGAACGAAAGGCTCGAGGTATTCAGCCATCCCTCGCAGACCGGCGTGCTCTCGGTCCGCGTCAAGGGCGTTCCCGCGGAGCAGGCTGCCGCGCAGCTGGCGGACGCAGGCATCGCCGTGCGCGCCGGTCTTCACTGCGCTCCGCTCGCCCACCGCACCGCAGGCACGGAGGAGACCGGCACGGTCCGTCTGTCTTTCTCCTTTTATTCGACGCCGGGGCAGGCCGAGCAGGCGGCCGAAGCTTTCAAATTGGTAAAAAAATTGTGAACGCGCTATACAGAAAGAAGGATTTGTGATACGATAATATCAGTATGGCCGGACGGGGATCGAAAAAGGAAAACCGCAGCGGCCTGCTGTGATTTTTCAAAACACTGCCCCTTCCTGTGCGCAGGGGCAGCGGCATAAAAGGGACAGGAGACTTTATGAGTACATTTCATACATTGTTTTCCCAGGATATCGGGAGGCTGAACTGGAGAACGGTGCTGGACTCGTTTTTCAGCGCGTTCAACCAGTTCCGCACCATATCCTTCATTGATATTCTCGATATACTGATCGTTGCGTATATTATCTACCGCGTCATGAAGCTGCTCAAGGACACGAGCGCAGAGCGCCTGATCAAGGGCATCATCATCCTTGTCGGCATTATGCTGCTGGCGAGCATGCTGCATCTGACTATGATCTCGTGGCTGCTCCAGCAGGCGCTCAATGTCGGCTTGTTCGCGATCGTGGTCGTGTTTCAGCCCGAGCTGCGCCGTCTGCTCGAGCAGATCGGCAAGGGCAACTTCAGCCGGCTGATCGTGCCGGCAGACGCACCGGACGAGGTCGAGAGCATGATCACCGCGACCGTTTCCGCCTGCGCGGATATGTCGCGCACCAAGACCGGCGCGCTCATCGTGTTCGAGCGCCGCGAGCGTCTGGGCGAGATCATCTCGACGGGCACCATGGTCGATGCCGCGCCGTCCGCCGAGCTGATCAAAAACATCTTTTTCAAGAATAGTCCGCTGCATGACGGTGCGATGATCGTGCGCGCAGGCCGTGTCTGCGCCGCAGGCTGCGTGCTGCCGCTCTCGGGAAACCAGAGTCTGTCGCGCGATCTCGGCACGCGCCACCGCGCGGCGGTCGGCATGAGCGAGAGCGCGGACAGCGTGCTCGTGGTCGTCTCCGAGGAGACCGGCTCGATCTCGGTCGCCATCGGCGGCATGCTCAAGCGCCATCTGTCCCCCGATATGCTGCGCAAGCTGCTCGAAAACGAGCTGCTCGACAGCGAAAAGCAGGAAAAGAGCCGCCTTGCCGCGATTCGTGATATGTGGAAGGGAGGCGCAGGCAAATGAAGAACATTCTGAAGAAGCATGATATTTCGCTGCGCCTGCTCTCGCTGCTGCTGTCGGTCGTCCTGTGGGCGGTCGTCATGGACATGGACAACCCGGAGCGTCCGCGCACGTTCGACAACATTCCGGTGCGCATCAGCGGCGCAGCGGTGCTTCAGCAGCAGACCGGTCTCTCGCTTATCGAGGGCGCCGACTCGACGGTAAAGATCACGCTGCGCGGCCCGAGCAAGACGCTCGGCGACATCAAGGCGAGCCAGATCGCGGCGTCGGTCGATATTTCCGGCCTGACCGAGGCGAACGAGTATGATCTGCCGGTTTCGGTCACGGTCAGCCGCTCCGGCCTCGAGGTGGAATACATCTCCCCGTCCAAGGTGCATGTGCGCGTGGACAAGGTGGATACGAAGGACATTCCGGTCGATGTGAACGTCACGGGCACCCCGGCGGACGGCTGCCGCGCCGGCAAGCCGACCTCGCCGGTCAGCACCATCACGGTGCAGGGCCCGGCGGCCGAGCTTACGAACGTGGCCAAGGCGGTCGCGGTCATCGACGTGACGGGCGCGGAGTCTACGCTGACCAATATCGAATGTCCGGTCACGCTGTATGACAGGGACGGCACGGTCGTCGCCTCGCAGCACATCACGAGCAAGACCGAGAAGATCAAGGTCACGGTGCCGATGTACAACATCGACACGCTGCCGCTGACCGTCACGCTCAAGGACGGCGGCAAGCTGACTGCGCATCAGGTCAAGTACAGCATCAATCCGGAGAGCGTCAAGGTCGTGACGAGCGATCAGGCGTCCCTCGGCGACCTCAAGGAGCTCAATCTCGGCGAGATCGATCTGGGCAGCGTGCGCACGGGCGTGCCGATCGAGCTGTCCATCCGCGACAAGCTGCCGGAGGGCGTTTCGCTCGAAAACGGTCAGCCGGACAAGGCAAAGGTGACGATAACCGTAGACGGCATCGCGACGCGCAAGGTGCAGGTCTCCAAGTTCGCCCCGAACGATACCTCGGCGGACACCACGCCGTACAGTGTCAAGATCCTCACCGGCTCGGTCGAGATCGAGCTGCGCGGCAACGAGAGCGAGCTGCAGGAGGTCGCGACCGACAGCCTGTCGATCGGCCTGACGTTCGACTCGGTATCGCTCGGTACCGGCAGACACAAGGTCAAGGGCATCGCGGCGGCCATCGGTCTGCCGAGCGACGTAACGCTCGTGGAAGAGGACATCGAGGTGGAAATTCAGATCACAGAGGACGGCTCGGGCGGAGCGGACAGCGGTTCCTCCGGCTGGACCGGCGAAAACGGGGAGGACGGCGAATGAGCCTGCTTGTGACCGGCATCCGGCTGCCGTTTGACGAGCCGGAGACGGCGGCGCTCGACAGGGCACGCCGTCTGACCGGACTGCTATCTTCGGAGACCGAGGCTGCGGTGTGCCGCGTCAGCATCGATACGTTGTCGTCCATATACCCTTTGCCATTCAGCGAGAAATCATTTGAAGAAAGGCGCTGTCCCGTGAAACCAAGAAGCCCGTCGAATGTGTGGCCCGAGTCCAATGTTTTTAAATAAGACAGGGTGTTTTCGGTCAGGAGGTTGTGGTCGTCATACTCGGCGCGATAGGCTTCGCCTCCCTCTCCTTCAACCTTGGCAGGCAAGGTGCTTGGATAGTAGCGGTAAGTGTGACGCTGGTACATATAGTAGGTGAACTGACTTTTAAACCTCAAATTCTTAATGGGTTCGATTTCGATGAAACCGGTATGGTTAGTAGAGTGGCGTACCTGATAATTGGTGTTGAGCAATATGGTAGCCAACGGAGTGTTGATCTTCTGTCCGGAATAATAGAACGGGTTATAGTCATCCATTGGTTTAATGGTAGGACTCAAATAGATAGCGGAGTTCCACCATCCTGTACCACCGATAGAAGCTAAATTCTCGTCGTTGTGTCGCCAAGTGTAATTGCCGGTATATCCCACTTTCATCCAATTAAAAAGTTGGTGGGTAAGTGAAACACGCCCCGTGATACGTTCCTGACCGCTGCGGCGAATTACCCCCTCGGTGTTGTTGTAGCTTAAAGAAACATAATAAGACGTTTTCTTTGTTCCTCCTGACAAAGAGAGTGCGTAATTCTGGTACATGGCTGTACGTCCGATCGTATTTACCCAGTCGGTTCCTTCGCCCAAAGAGAAGGGATCGGAGTAAGGGTATGATGACAGGGGAGTGCCATCGGTAATCTCATCATTTCCATCCGCGGTATTAAAATAAGCATAATCGTTACGATATTGTGCCAGTTCAGATGCATTCATGATGTCGAGCTTCTGTGGAATTTTGGAGAAACCGATATCTGTTTTGAAGCTAATACTCGGTTTGTCTGCATTTGACAGTCCCTTCTTGGTGGTGATGATGATAACACCATTACTACCTTTCGAACCATAGATAGCCGTAGAAGATGCATCCTTCAGTACAGAGATGGATTCGATATCGGCGGTGTTCAAGTCGTTCAGGTCATGAACGGCGTCCATAACACCATCGACTACGATCAGCGGTTCATTAGAGGCCGAGATTGACCGTGTACCACGGATACGGATAGAAGTCGTGGCACCCGGTTCACCGGTCGTTGACATGATATCCGCACCGGCAATACGTCCTTGCAAAGCCTGGTCGATAGAAAGTACCGGAGCGTCTTGGATATCTCCCATTTTAACATTCGATACGGAACCGGTCAAATCGGCCTTCTTAACAGCTCCATAACCGATAACTACAACTTCGTCCAAGGCTGTTTTCTTATCTGGTAAGAGCTTTACATTGATCTTTTCGCGTCCCGTCACATTGATTCTTTTCTTTTCATAGCCGATAAAGCTAACCTCCAGGGTGCCATTGGCAGGGACCTGTATCTCATACCACCCGTTAAGGTCGGTCAAGGTGCCGACATGTGTTGTGGCTTCCCTGATGGTTGCTCCAATCATGGGCAAGCCTTCTTCGTCGAATACCGTTCCGGTCACTTTGATTTTTCGATTTGCGTTCTGCGCCACTGCTTCCGGAAGCAACAGGCAACATGCCACCAGCATGAGCAAAGCATTTCGGAAAGTATTCCGATAGAGCGATGCATTGTATTTATTTACTAATTGTCTCATGTGCTTTTATAGATTAAGCGCTTTCTTAAATAAGTTTATTCATTATAAATGCGGCAAGTTACCGTCACTGGATAGTGATCGGAATAGTTGTCGGTGAAATTGTCCATCAAGATCTGGGCATTGAGCATGTTGCGCATAGCCTCTCCTGATGCATAGATGAAATCGATGCGCGAACCTTTATAAGATTCGGTGGGACCTGTCCATCCTCCGTAGATGGTAGGGCAGCTGCGCACAAAGTTGATATTCATCTCACGGACAGGATCTCTATATCCATTGTCGAGAATGGTTTGATGCACCTGATAATTGATAGTGTTTCCCCCGGAAAGATCGTTTTTATCAAGTGGGGAGAACGAATTGAAGTCGCCCATCATCAGCCAGTATTTTTCATCAGGATACTTGCGGATAGTATTGTCGAGATACGTTTGAACCTCTTCCAAACGGTAAGCGTCGCCATTGGCGGCATTTGAACCGGAGGGGGTATACGAGAAAGGGTAAAGATGAAGTACCAGAATGTTGATACCTTTGATCTTGACATGAATACCTCCGTGCAATACCCCATCCAAAATGCGGCTTACCACTTCAATGGGATATTTGGAAGTGATAGATACGGGATAGCCGCTTTCCTTGCACATTTCGGCATAGGGGTGTCCCCAACGAGCTGATAATGCTGTTAGCTTTTCTTTGGTAAATCCATTGGTTTCTTCAATGGCCATAATGTCGGGGGCCTGTTCGCTGACCCAAGTTACAAAGTTGTTGTAGTCGTTGGCTTTATCCAACTTCATTCCTTCGAGTACGTTGTAACTCAACACTTTTAATGTTTCAGTCGTCACACTGGAACCGCTGTTTAATTCGAGGTCTCCAGTCGGCAGTTCTTCATCATCGCTACAACTGAAGTTGCATACAGCCATTGCCAATGCCATTGCAGCATAAAGTATTTTGCTAAATTTATTCATTGTACGTTATCTATTTATTTGTTATAGCGAATGCTTACATACATTAGTCCACTTGTGCTGTTGTTGTTAATTACAGCTGTGTCATAAGTAGTGGTTGTTCCGGCTTTATTAGCTGAAGGAATCAGGCGCAGATAGACAGTGCTTTTACCCAACAAATCAAGAGGTAACTCTATATTAGTGTTTTTCCATGCATTCAATTGTTCGTAGAGTGTATTTCCCCATTGTACTACGTCAGGAATTGTGTACTCACCAACTTTCGTCCATTCGCCATCTTCGTTCCCATGTTCAGACCATTCTACATTCCAGTAGCGAGGTGCGCCAACGCTGTAATTCAATGTGGCAAGTTGTAGTGATACGTGTGTGCCGGTGATGCCAGAAGTCGAACACTTAATCATCCAGCTATTTGCTTTTCCTGTAGAAGAGTTCCACCAGGTTTTAGCTTGGAAGGCCAAGTTCTTGCTAGCGGATATAATACCTTTTCCGTCAGTTACTCCGTCAATAACTCCCAGATAACCATAATCGGTTGAGGCTGTTGGAGTTACGGCAGTATGCCATAATTCACCATTTCCTTCAGAAGGAAGTACTTTCGTACCTGAAAGCTTAAATGCATTCCATTCAGCAATAATAGTAGAAAAACTATTGTTTTTCGATTGGTCGATTTTAATGTCTTCACGCGAGAGATGACGCATCTGATAGTGTCCGATATCTCCACCATTCTCGAAACGAGTGTATTCTTCATGTACAATGACGCCTGATATTGTTCCTGAACCTTGTGGCAATATATTGCCATCGCGACGGTAAGGACAATCAATATTTGTCATCAAAAACATACTTTGTCCCTGATTGTCGTGCATTAATAAAGGATAACGGTCAACACGTTTCTGATTGTAAGTGGGACAGTAACCCTCATTGAAAGGTGTAAACGGCCCTTTACGAATAGGAAACTCGCAGTTTTTCAATGTTACAAAAGTATACACATCATTATCAGTAAGTTCAGACATTGTGCGTTCTTTCTTTACCAACTTCGTAGCATCACCTTCTTCTTTAGAAATAAAGCTCTTGAAAGTCATGTCTGTCAATGTGTAACGTTGAGGATTATCTTCTTTCTTTAAAGTCAGACCTTTCAACCAGATTTTCACTTTATCGAAGGGAACAAGTTCATTCAGTTCTTTTGTATCAAAAACCAAAGCAAAACCATACTTTCCATCTAAACTCTGCACATAAGTAGTGCGATAAGTAGTACTTAGGTCAATATCTGTTTTAGAAAGCTGCGTATTAGCTGCATTATTAGCACCGGTAGCATCGCAAACGACTATCCCCTCAATAGCCACATCCTCCTCAATTTTTTGAGAACCAGTCGCATCGTTCACTAGTTTGCGAACCTCGGCAAATGAAATGGTTTCGGTTTGCTTGGTACCTCCCATCTCCATCTGACCTATATTAAAATCTGATTGATACTGGCGGATTGTCGTTTCCGGCTGGCTTGCTAGGTTAAT
>ERZ856578.6808-NODE-6808-length-12576-cov-10.639571_pt1 | contig 12576 bp, 10 predicted proteins | sample MGYA00514384_ERZ856578 | MGnify/ENA primary metagenome ERZ856578 (study PRJEB29103, sample SAMN06111958) | human gut metagenome | biome: human gut; feature: ankylosing spondylitis patient; material: healthy_person | host: Homo sapiens | place: China:Hangzhou...
CAGTATGAATAAACTTATTTTGACAAGTTTTTTAGTATTGAAGTAATTAATTTGTAAACCTATTTCAGGTAAAGTCAATAATATATTTCACCTTATTATCATATATTGTGCCAACGTTGTGCCATATATTATGATACTGGAATGTCATAATATATGAGAATGCAGTATCACAATATATGATACTGCAATGAAGTGCCGGATCAAAAAAATTAAAACATAATATCTGTTATCTTGTTTTAAATTATAGAGTATCTGCCTTGCGGATTACATTTATAATAAGATATGGGGCAAAAGAAGAAAATAGCAAAGTATATTTTCCCGGCAATAGGATTGCTGGTCGTGGCTCTTACTGTCTTGAACCTGTATCTGAGCAACCGTCTTGAAAGATATCTGAAAAAAGAACTGAGCCGCCGGACAGCGGAAGCTACGGATGGTTTTTATGCGCTCTCGTTCGACGACCTGTCTATCGGTTTTGTAAAGGGAGAGTTGAAGATAAAAGGCATCAGGCTCGTGCCCGACACAACGGTGTTCCGGCAATGGGCGGCTATCGATAGCTTGCCTCGGACATACGTGAAGGCCGAAGTCGGTGTGATCGATTTTAAAGGGGTGAACCTGACATGGCGCTGGAGTTATAAGAAACTGCATTTTAATTCTTTCGAAATAAAAGATCCGAAGATAGAGATCTTTGATTCGTACAACTCCGACCGGACAGAGAAGAAGGTGAGGAATGTCAGCACTAAATCTTTGTATGAAGTGATCTCACCCTATATAAATGTATTGAGCGTGCGGACACTGAACCTGGAAGATGCCAGTGTCTCTTACACGGTGGAGAATCCGGCGACACCGATCGTCTATGCTTTGGCCGATGTCAGTTTCCGGGCGTATGGTTTTATATTGGATGAGAACTCTTCGCGAAGCGGTAAATTGCTTTATTGCGATAACTTTGAATTTGTCACTCACCAACCGCAGACGCTGCTGGCCAATAACGACTTCGTACTGGAAACCGACAGCATCAAACTGAGCACGCAGGATTCGATAATCTATATAGAAAAGATCAATCTGATCCCGCAGGAGAAGTTGTGGGCGGAGAAAAACCAGAAACCGGACAGCTATGTCGACGCACTGGTTAAAACCGTTGAGGTGAATGGCATACAGTTTAAACGGGAAGAGGCTTTGAATTATCTTACTGCCCGTTCGTTCGAAATCTCATCGTCAGACATACAGGTCTTTAACCTAGCAGGAAATACGGCGTCAAAAGATACCGTGGCTGACACTTTGGTGAAAGTGGATGCCGACTCGTTGGTACAGGCCTTGTCTCTTTACGATATCATATCGCCCGTGTTGCATAGCGTCTCTATTCAATCTATCGGCATCCGGGATGCAAAAGTAGCTTATTCGCAGGCGGTGAAAGATTCGGTGGAGGTATATAAACTGGATAACTTTAATTTCCAGGCGAATGACTTCCGGGTGGATTCCGTTTCGGAGGTGAAGCATGGTCTGTGGTATTCAACCAGTTTCGCTTTTGAAGCGACCGGGATCAGTGGGATGATGACAGCCCGTAACCATCGCCTGGACGTGGAGCGTATGGCATTGAACACGGAAACGGGTGATTTCAGTATCGAGAACATCCGTCTGAAACCCCTCTCGGTGCGGTCGCGGAACGACTATATGTCGGGAAGCATCGATACGATCGTCCTGAAAGGTTTACTGTATGATAAAGGGATCAGTGCCGACCTGTTTAAGATAGACCGTCCTGTCATCCGTTATAATAAAGCACCTTCTTATAGCCGGAAAAATAAAGAACTGAAGGTTCCGGTCGATACCCGGGGGGATATTGAAGGGATATTGAATCCGTTGCTTCAGTATTTATCCATCAAAAAGATCCGTTTGAACCATGCCTTTGTGACGTTGAATGATAGGAGCGTTCCTGATCCCGTCGTTTACAGGTTGAAGGATTTTAATTTCGATGCAACCGATTTCCTGATCGATGATAGTACGAACCGAAGTAAAGGACTGTTCTTTCAGTGCGACCACTTTGGATTCAGCCTGAAGAATTTCGATAATTATTTACCGGGAAAAGAGTATCGCCTGATTGTCGGTAAAGGCGACTTTTCAACCAGGAAAGGTGTGCTTCGTTTACAGGATGTGAAATTACTGCCTCAGGATTCGTTATGGAAAAAGCCTTCAGACTGGCAGGTTCGCTTTGAAACTCCCCTGATCTCAATTTCCGGTATGAACCGCTTACCCGAAAAGCTTGCTCAAAGCCTGGAGACGGGAACAGTTCATATACAATCGCCGGATGTCGGGATAATCAAAAAGGACGGAACTTTCTTTCAAGCCTGTCTGAAAGATTTTGCAGTCAGCAAGGTCGTATGGGATAGTCTGCATTTGGCTGTTGGAGATATTCTGCTGGCTGATCCTGTGTTTTCTTATCAATTGGAGAATGCGCCGGATAAGGAGAAAAAGCAACCGGCTGCAAAGGAGTTGAAAGATATATATGAAGTATTGGGGCGTTTTACCCCTGACCTGTCTTTAGGAAAGCTGGATGTATCGAATGCCGTGCTGAATAGCGATACGGCCAGTCTGTTGCTGGAAGGGTTACACGTAAACGCGGCAGGCCGTTCGTTTAAGCTAAAGACAATCCGGTTCGATACGAAGGATTTATCTTTCCCGCTGGATAATGGTTTCTATACCTTACATATCGGAAAAATAAACCTGGATAACACCGACCTCGACCTCGCTGATATCCGTCTGCTTTCCAAATATCCCAAAAAGGAGTTTGCTTATCTCCAGCCGGAGCATAAGGATTGGTTTGATGTCCGGGCGGGACGTCTGAGTCTGTCGGGAATCGATCTGCCTGCCTGGATTGCGGAGAAAGTAATCAGGGTAAGAAAGGTACAGGTGGACGATGCCGTCCTGCAGAATTTTAAAAATCAGCAAATCATTGTCCCTAGGCGTATTGTACCGATGATCTATTCCGGTTTACAGAAAGCACCGGTTAAGTTGGCGATCGATAGCCTGGATGTCAATAACTTTTCCGTCGTTTACGAAGAACTGGCCCGGAAAGGGATAGAGCCGGGAAAACTATTCTTTACGGAGATGAATGGGAAGTTCTCCGGATTTACGAATATCGTTACCCGTCCGAATCAGTATATCCGCCTGGATGCAAACGGCAAATTGATGGGCAAAGGATACTTTACCGCTACCTGGCTATTACCGGTCGACTCGCTGAACGACCGTTTTATCCTGAATGCCCACATGAAAGATTTCGACCTGACAGCCTTAAATGAACTGATCACCCCGCTTGCCTTTGCCAAAGTGGAAAGTGGCCGGCTGGATGATTTTACATTCAGTACGGAGGCTTCGAGCAAAGGGGCGAAAGTCGATATGTTGTTTCTTTACAGGGATCTGAAAGCGGAGATATTCAAGGAAAAGCATGGTGAAGTGATCGATAATAAGTTTTTGTCGCGCCTGGCCAACCTGGTGTTGAAGCACGATAACCCGGATCATCCGGAAAAAGGAGGGCACAAACCCCGTCAATCGGACCTGACAGTTGAGCGGGATCCGTATCATTCCACCTTTAATTATATATGGCAGATACTGCGCCCCCCTCTGATCGAGTCGGTAGGAGTTTCTAAAAAGACACAGGATGTGGCGAAGGAAGTAAGCGGCTTTTTAACAAAAATAAAAAACTTCTTCCATCCCCGGAAGAACAAGGCGCAAGCTGAAGAAACGGCCGGGAAAACAAATTAACGGGTGAACTTATCCGTGGATGAAATGTTTTAACTATATAGATGTTTGTCTCGCAGATAAGTAATAAACGTAAATATGGAATATGACATAGTTCATCATCCGGAGAAATATCGCTTCGAGGTGAAACAAGATGATTTAACAGCCTTTGTACAATACAGGCTTGTCGGTAATAACCTGGATATTATTCACACGATAGTACCCGGTCCTCTGGAAGGGCAAGGCATCGCCGCTTCGTTAGTGAAAGCAGCCTTCGACTACGCATTAGAGAATCAATTAAAGCCGCGGGCAGTTTGCTCGTACGCTGTTGTATGGTTAAAAAGACATCAGGAATATGCAAGATAACCAATTTGAGAATGATGATTATCCTTTAATCGTAACTCCCAGCAAATGGGCTAGTTCGAGTGCTTGTAGGGAAGTTACAGTGGCTCCACGTAACTCACAACCTGTGATGGGGCTTATCCGTATGCCGGATATGTCGCAGTTACTTAAATCAGCACCTTTCAAGGAAGTACGGTAAAACTCCGCTTCTTTCAGGTTGCATGCATCAAATACCGTATAGGCAAACTGGCAACTCTCCAACGAACCGCTTTTCAGGTCGCTTTGATGGAAGCCGATATATTTTAATTTGCTCATGGTCAGGTTGATATATTCAGCCTTGCAGTTGCTGAAAGTAATATGATTTAAAGACGATTCGGAGAAATTCGCACCGATCAGTTTACAATCGATAAACTCGACACGGTGGAAGCCGGATTCGGAAAAATTGACATTAGAAAGATCGCAGTTCCGGAAGATTATATCACTGAACTGCTATTTTTTTATGCTGCAACCGATCAGCATACAATTCGTGAACAAACAGGATTGTATACTGATATTTTTAGTCTTGATCTCGAATACTCTTTGATTCTTGAAAGCAAACTCTGTCAAATCTTCCCCCTCTTTCAGGAGTACCTCATCCAGCGCTATGTCTTCTTTTAAAACGGCTGTTATCCGCGGAGCAGTTATCTTCATCTTATCTCGTTTTGTAATGAGTCGGTAAAGGTAACTATTTTGATCCGGATTTCCCGTTTCATCTATCTTAATCCAGCAACTTACCGGGAATAACGATCTTGTTCTCCTTTTGTGTCCTGAAGATAATAAATTCGACCTCTTTCGATTTATCGACCTTTTGAAGTACTTCCTGCATCTCCCGGAGGTTATTGACCGGAGTTGTCCCTATCCGGACGATCACGTCGTTAGGGCGGATATAATCCCGTAGCTTGCCACCCAATGCATTGACCGAAATAACGTATACGCCCCGTTCCGAGTCCATTCCCGTAGCCGAACGTTCGCCCAGTGTCTGTAAACTTTTGATCGTGGCACCACACCAGTCGGTGATGTCGCTGCCGGCATGGTCGGCGATCATGATCGGTGCCGGCATCTTGGGTGTGTGTGCGATCGCTTTCAGGCGGGGAGAGACTACGCCGAACTGATCCATGACAAAGTTATGGAAACCGCCTTTCGTGATTGCTTCGGAATCGTCGGGAATAGTGAAATCTCCTTCCGACGGATTGCGGAATTGTACGGAGGTGACGATCGAATGTTCATCCGTCTTGTTTTTGATTGCTGCCGCGTACGACATGCTGTCCGTAAAGATATTGTAGTCGACCATCAATCCCCATTCGCGCACGCTGATCGGTTTATATTCGGTCATCACGATATTCCGTGTAAAGACGTCGCCGCTGTTATTGAACCAGACGTGCGGGTGGAAAGAGTTGTTGATCATGATGTTATTCTCTACTACCCGGTAGAAACCCTCCCTTAACTTGATCCCTCCGTTGAGGCATAAGTTATTATATATATGGTAGTTGCTTGAACCGTCATCGAGGTCGATATCCCATCCCCGGTCGCAACGGAAGCGGTTGTTCCTCATGATGGTCGTCTGGGTGGCATCAGCCAGGATGAGGGCGGGATCTTTGGCTGCAATCGACTCCATCTCCTTGTATTTCGGATGCCAGTAGCGGTCGCGTCCCCAGGAATTGAAAGAACCGTGGTCACCTGTTTCCTTGACCGTATCGAATATGTCGTTGAACTCCAGGATATGGCCGCCCCAGGTTCCTTCGCTGATATTGATCCCGGCGCGGGGAGTGTCGTAGATACTGTTGTGGCTGACGGTGATTGCCTGGCACATGGACAGCTCGACGCCTGTGATCTGCTTTTCGTAGAGGCCGATCGAATGGATCAGATTGTCGTATACGAGACATTGTGCCGGATAATTATTGTTTTTGGGGCCTTTACCCGGATCGATCTCATCGTACGGGACAAACTCGCCGTATTCGAAACTCGGTGAACGAACGCCGGCCGGATCGCCGACGAAGCAGATCGCACTGGCTCCGATCTGCGTCAGGTGCGAACCGGATACTTCCGAATGGCGGTTGTAGTTGGAGAAGAATACGGCATTCCCTCCCAGGTTATGCAGGTAAGCATTACGCAAGGCACAATGTTCCGTTCCTTCAAAGAACACCGCCGCTCCCCGGTAGATCGACCAGTCCGAGCGGAGCAGTTGCTCGTAAGGTTCCATAAAGGTGCGGAGGGTCTGCGTCAGTTCCAGTCCGTCAAGCGTGATGTTCTTTACCGGATCGGCTTCTGTTCCCCGGAATTCGATCAGGTGTTTGAGCTGCGGGGATTCGAAGAGGACTTCGGATACGTTTTCACCCTCGAGCGGGTAGTAGTATAGAACTTGTTCGTCGGCAGCGTAGAACCATTCGCCGGGAGCGTCCAGTTCTTCAAATATATTTTCCACCATCCGGTTGTCCGGATGTATTCCCAGCTGGCGGTTGTTTTGCCAGCCGCCTTCCATCGACAATTCTCCTTTTTTGTTTTTTCCGGTGATGCGGTAATGGAAATCTCCCCAGTCGTGTTTATGCATGGCATGTAAATAACCACCGGCCGGATTTTTCCATTTTTTTACCCGTTCGGGAGCGGTTGCCTGGGCGGAAGTCCCGTTGAAACGGACGGCTTTCTCGTCGAAGTTCGGGAAGCGGGCCAAATGACGCAATTGTCCGTCGGCAACCAGCATATCCATAACCGGACTACCGTTTACTTTCGCTTTCATGATCCCTTTCTTATAAGGTTCCCATTGCAGGTTCAAAGGTATTCCCCCTGAGAGGACGACCTGTTCGCCAGGATAGGCTTTTACGGATAATTGCCGGGTGTCGTTCCCATCCTGCGAAGTGAAAACGACCGGTTTGTCGAGAATATACTTCCCTTCCCGTAAATAAATAACAATTTCACCCTTTTCCGTCCGGGCTTTTTCCAAAGCCGCCGGAATACGGTTGAATGGATTCCGGGCACTTCCATCGCCATCGGCTTTCCCTTCCGGGGAAACATAAAACTCGGATTGCGCCGATATCGGTAGTGTTGTAAAGGCTAGCAGTAAGGCCAATGAGGCTTTCAGTACATTGCTTTTCATTACTAATTAGATTTAAATTCCTATATAAGTGTGTTCTATCTCTTTTCTTCTGATAAACCGATCACATCGTTGCTACCCGTTCAGACAGAATAGGGCTATAGCTGAGATAATTCTTGTTGTTGGCATAAATGAACAACAGGGAACCGCCTTTGATCGTATTAATGATCGGTTTGCTGACCGATTGCGGAAGGGCGGGACAACCGAAGCTACGGCCCAGCCGACCGGAAGAAGCAATGACGGAAGGATTGGAATAAGCCGCTCCGTGAATAACGATTGCCCGCTCTTTGGCACGGTCGTTGATTCCTTTTTCCAGCCCGTTAAGCACCAGTGAATACCCGTTTTTCCCCTGATAAGTATTTTCAGTCAGGAAAAATCCCAGAGAACTTTTAAGCGAACCGTTCTCGTTGGAGAAAGAAGTTGCGTAATTCCCCCCGCTATTCTTCCCGTGTGAAACCAGTGAGGAGAACAACAGTTTCTTATGTCTCATATCGAACACATAAAAACGTTCTTCCGTGGAAGGTTTGCTGAAATCGACCAGGGTCAGAATCTCTTTATCTTTTTGTGTGATCTTATTATAACCGGCCACAGCCTGCTCGAATGCTGCATAATTGACTACTCCATCCAGCTCCATTTCGACATATAACTGCCGGCAGCTTGAAGTTACGGACGTGCGGGGCTCCGGACGACTCATGGAAGAGAAGCTCGCCGGGATAAATAAAAGGAACAGATATAAGAAAACTTTGTGCATGTCTGTGTGAATCAGATCACAAAGGTAAAATATTTAATCGAAAACAAAAACCAGCGTCTCCTCGATCGGTGCCCAGTCGTAAATAAATTTAGCATGTGAAGTGGCATTCCTCACACACATGTGGGAGCGGGGAGTGGTTCCCAGCGACGGGCTGAACTCGATGAGCGTTTTCCTCGGCGCGTTGACCGGTACGCCGTGAATATATCCGCCATTGGTAAAACGGCTGGCGTAAGGAGCAAAACCACCGGTCTCCGTCGTCCCGTCCACCAGATAGATCATCCGGGGTTTCTTTTCCTGGATAACGAAAATACCCGGAGGAGTTTCCTGGGCATAAGGCGGCCTGTGTAATCCGGTGGTTGCCGGGTTCATGCTCCTGACCAGCCATTTATCCCCTATATGTTCGAGGGTGGCTATATTCTGGTTCTTGGTATCGACGAAGATCGCTTTTTTGAATACGACCGTGTCGGCGATAGTTTCGATATATTTGCGGGGCACCATCCATTCTTTTCCGGTATGGACGGAAGCCACTTTTATAAAGTTTGTGTAATCTTCCAGATGTTTAACCAATGCACCGTCGCGGCCATAGAGTTCGGGTACGGCGGTATCGGCCGGGAGATAAAGCGGTACGCCCTGGAAACGTTCCACTCCCAGCGAGTCGGCGATCCGTCGGTAGGAGTCGCGGTGATAGTTCCTGACCAGCGGAGCTTCCCCGTTCTTATTCCTGTAATTCTGCAGGATCGACCAGGTGGCCGGTTCCCGTTGGGTAGACTCGAGCCAGGTGAGCCGTTCGCGTATCTTATCCCATTGGAATTCGCGGGTGGTATCTTTATAAGGATAACTGTCGGCCAGTGTATGCTGGTCGTAAAGCAGTTCCTTTTCGATGATGATCTCTTTGGGAGCCGCTTCGACTTCTTCCACCACTTCGGTGACAGTCGAGTCCGGCACCGATAGTTCATCCGGCACCGGCTTGTCCGTCTTCATCGTACAATAGCTGAGGCTAAGGGCGACAAGACAAAATACCGGAAATATAACAGCTCTTTTCATGCTTGGTTTCTTTTTAGGGTGAATATACATTTTATTATTGACATATCCACCGGTTTATCAGGAAAAGAGGTTATCCCATCCGGAATAACCTCTCCACTTTTTACTCTGCTAACATAAATGAGACATCTGTCCCATCAATCATATTTAATAACGCTTACCGGACAGCTTTCGGCCGCTTCCTTGATTCCTTCTTCGTAATCGTTAAAGTCTACGCCCTCATTCACGTGGGAACGGTCGGTTACGTGAAAAACTTCCGGGCAGATGCCTTCGCAAGTACCGCAGGCGATACAGTCTTCTTCTATCCAAACACTTTTAATTGCCATAGTTGTATACATTAAAGATGATTTATACAAGTATAACAAATCAAGGGGTAAAATGGTTGATGTAAATAAGACACGAAATCAACTCCGTTTAAAACTAATTTAACGCTTAAGGAGCTATGAATTAAAATTATTTGATTACGTTTACAGCAATAAAATCTTTGATTAACTATTCATAAACTAAAAACAACATGGATAACGCTATTTTTAGATTTCCTAAGCCTATTAATGAACCGGTAAAATCGTATGCTCCCGGATCAAGTGAAAAAGCAGCATTAAAAAGCACGTTAGCTCAATTGTCGAATGAAGAATGGGATATTCCATTGATCATCGGTGGTAAAGAAATCCGTACAGGTAATACCGGAAAAGTTGTTATGCCGCATGATCATCATCATGTACTGGCTACTTATCATAAAGCCGGAGAAAAAGAAGTGCAAATGGCTATCGACGCCGCCATGAAAGCGCATAAGGAATGGTCGGAACTTCCCTGGGTAGAACGTGCTTCGGTTATGTTGCGGGTGGCAGAACTCTTCGCTACTAAATACCGTTATCTGTTGAATGCGTCCGTGATGCTGGGGCAGAGCAAGAACCCCTATCAGGCGGAGATCGATGCTCCTTGTGAACTGATCGACTTCCTGCGTTTCAGTACATTCTATGCAAGCCAGGTATATGCAGACCAGCCTTATTCCGAAACAGGTATCCTGAACCGTATGGAATACCGTGCTTTGGAAGGTTTCGTTTTCTCATTGACTCCGTTCAACTTCACCTCGATTGCCAGCAACCTGAATATGGGGCCGGCCATGATGGGGAATGTTGCGGTATGGAAACCGTCTACAACGGCTATTCATTCAAACTATTTGCTGATGAAAGTATTCCAGGAAGCCGGACTTCCGGATGGTGTCGTGAACTTTATCCCGGGACAGGGAAGCGTGATCGGTAAGGTTGTTACTGCCAGCCGCGATCTGGCAGGCTTCCATTTCACCGGATCTACCTCTACCTTCAATACGCTATGGCGCCAGATGGGTGAAAACCTGGGACATTATAAATCGTATCCGAAGATCGTAGGCGAAACAGGTGGTAAGAACTTTATCTTCGCCCATCCTTCAGCTCCGGCAGCAGATGTGGCAACAGCCATTGTGCGCGGTGCATTCGAATATCAGGGACAGAAATGTTCTGCCGGTTCGCGTGCCTATATCCCTGCTTCCATGTGGAATGAAGTGAAGGATATGGTGGGTGCCATGCTGAAAGAAATCAAGATGGGTGACGTACAGGACTTCACTAACTTTATAAATGCCGTTATCGACGAGCCGTCGTTCGATAATATCATGGGATATATCAACTATGCAAAACAAGCTCCGGATGCAGAGATCGTATTTGGTGGCAACGGGGATAAGTCGGTAGGTTACTTTATTGAACCGACTGTCATCCAGACAACAAACCCGGCCTTCAAATCGATGGTGGAAGAGATCTTCGGCCCGGTAATCACAATCTATGTATACGAAGACAGCAAGTTTGAAGAAACCCTGGAAATCTGCGATCAGACTTCTCCTTACGGCCTGACCGGTTCGATCTTCTCACGGGATCGCTTTGCTATCGATAAGGCGTTCAATAAACTGCGTTATGCAGCTGGTAACTTCTATATCAACGATAAACCGACTGGTGCCGTTATTGCACAGCAACCGTTCGGAGGTTCGAGAGCTTCCGGTACAAACGATAAGGCAGGTGGCCCGTTGAACCTGATCCGCTGGACAAATCCTCGCTGTATCAAAGAGGCTTTAGTCCCACCGACATCTTACGGTTATCCGTTCTTAGGTGAAAAATAAACACAATAAAACAGTTGGCAACCGGTAGCTTGAAACGTATGTTTCGGGATTGCCGGTTGCTGGCTGTGACCTTTTAAAAATCAGATACTATGTTAGACTTTAATAATACCGAGATTGCTTTTTCTTCTAAATCGCAGTCTGAACTGAAAAACGCTTACTTACTATTCAACACAATCAAATATCCGTGGTTGGTAAAATGTGCCAGTATCGGTAGTAATATCGCTCTGAAGATCCATTTCCCTCTGGCATGGGCTGTTAAGCCGACTTTATACAAGCAATTTGTAGGAGGTGAAACATTGCAGGACTGTACCAAAGCTATCAACCATCTCCGCCAGTTCAATGTGCTTTCTACCCTCGACTTCTCTGCCGAAGGCGAACAAACTCCCGAAGGCATCCAGGCTACATTCGAAGAAACAATGCGTTCGATCGATTTTGCCAAAGGTAACGACAATCTGGCTTATGCCGTATTCAAGCCTTCTACTATTACGACCGATGAACTGCTTGCCAAAGCTTCAGAGAAACGCAGTGAGCTGACCATAGAAGAAGTAAAGGCTTTCCGTGAATTTAAAGAACGCTTCATGGCTTTCTGCCAGCGTGCTTACGAGAATGATGTCCGTCTGATTGTGGATGCCGAAGATTACTGTTTTCAGGATGCTTTGGACGAACTGACAGACGAGGCGATGCGTAAATACAATAAAAAACGTGCGATCGTATTTGCAACTTTGCAGATGTATCGCCACGACCGTATGCCTTATTTGCGTCGCATCCTGGATGATGCCAAAGAAAAGGGATATATCGCCGGTGTGAAGTTTGTGCGTGGTGCTTATATGGAAGCAGAGCGTGCGCGTGCTGCGGCTTTGGGTTATCCCGATCCGATCTGCAAGGATAAAAAGGCCACTGACGATAATTACGACGAAGCTGTCCGCTTCACAATGGATCATCTGGAACATTTCGAGATGTTTATGGGAACGCACAACGAGGAAAGTAACTATAAGCTGGCCCGCCTGATGGACGAAAAAGGCATTAAGAGGGATGATTCCCGTATCTTCTTTGCCCAGTTGTTGGGGATGAGCGATAATATCTCATTCAATCTGGCTAATGAAGGATATAATGTAACCAAGTATGTCCCTTATGCTCCGGTTAGAGACGTATTGCCTTACCTGATCCGCCGTGCAGAAGAAAATACTTCGGTAGCAGGACAAACCAGCCGCGAACTGAAGATGTTGCAGGCCGAACTGAACCGGCGTAAGAAGGTGAATCGATAAACACTCACAGAATGTTTTCGGTATTTTGTTTGCCATTTGCAATATGCCGATGCAATGTATTGTTAAACAGTTATATATACTATTGCAAATGCTTTTTTTGTTTGCAATGTTATTTGTCATTTGCCATAATCAACCGTAAGAGGAATGATGGCAAATGGCAAATAGTATGGCAAAT
>ERZ856578.6814-NODE-6814-length-12567-cov-4.599199_pt1 | contig 12567 bp, 11 predicted proteins | sample MGYA00514384_ERZ856578 | MGnify/ENA primary metagenome ERZ856578 (study PRJEB29103, sample SAMN06111958) | human gut metagenome | biome: human gut; feature: ankylosing spondylitis patient; material: healthy_person | host: Homo sapiens | place: China:Hangzhou...
CGGTAAAGTGTCCGGCGGCCCTTTCGAGAAACCCTCGCTGGGTTTCTCCCTGCCATTCGTGAATCCCGGGGGCCGCGTCCACGCCGCTGAACCGGTAAAGTGTCCGGCGGCCCTTTCGAGAAACCCTCGCTGGGTTTCTCCCTGCCATTCGTGAATCCCGGGGGCCGCGCCCTCGCCGCTGAACCGGTAAAGTGTCCGGCGGCGTTCCCAATATGTAAAAGCAGCCGGCAGGGCATAGCGAGTGCTATCGCCCTGCCGGTTTATTTATTGGCGGAGACAGACGGATTCCCTGGCGTTACGCTACAGAATAGAACAGATCAGGGGGTTCCTCTGGGGAAGCGTCCGACGGAAAACGGCAAGAGCCGCCGCGGGTCAACAGCCGGGAATCCGGACGATGCACTCTGCGGAAATCTGCGGGGGAAGGCTCATGGTCATGATACCGTTATAGCCGATCCGCACCCGGTCACCGACGCAAAACCGGCCGGCACAGGGCGTATGGACCACCACATCCCGCCCCATGGACAAATCGCATACCAGCAGGTTGCTCTCCCGGACCTCCATGACTGTTGCGTGCATGGTCATACTCTATCACCTCCCGCGTCCTCTCTATAAAGACAGGGTATGCGGACGGGCAGAAGATGTGAGGGCCGGCCGGCGGCAGGTCAGCTCTCCGGGGAGGGACGCATGTTCCGTCCCATTTTGATCAGCCGCATGGCCCGTTCCACGGCGTCGGCGAGCAGCGGCGCGGCCCGGCCGAGCGCCTGTTCCAGCGGCATGGCCCGGGGTACGATGCTCACCGCGGCGGAGAGTCCCAAGTTGTACAGCGGCTCCAAGTCTTCCCCCAGCCCGCCCGCTACAGCCAGGACCGGGATGCCGCGCCTCCCGGCCCTGGCCGCGACACCCGCCACGGCTTTCCCATACGCCGATTGAGCGTCCAGGTTTCCCTCCCCGGTCAGGACCAGATCGCTGCTGTCCAGCATCCGGTCAAACCCAGCCGTGTCGAGAACCAAATCGATGCCTGGACGCATCCGAGCGCCGCAGAACGCCATCAAGCCGAATCCCAGCCCGCCGCCGGCCCCGGCTCCCGGTCTGCCGCCATACGCGGCGCCGAGCGTCCGTTCCGTCAGCTGGGCCAGATGCCGCAGCCCCCGGTCGAGGAGCTCTACCTGTTCCGCCATCGCCCCCTTTTGAGGGCCATACACCGCCGCGGCGCCATTTTTTCCCACAAGCGGATTGCGGACATCGCAGGCTGCGACGATCTCGGTCTCCCGGAGCCGTGGGTCCAGCCCCGCCGCATCGAGTGCGACGGCGGAACTGAGTGTTCCTCCGCCGAAACCGATTTCCCGTCCCTGTGCGTCCCGCAGAGAGACTCCCAGTGCCTGCGCCATTCCCGCGCCTCCGTCGGTCGTCGCGCTGCCGCCGATCCCCAGGACGATCCGCCGGCAGCCCTCATCCAGAGCCGCGCGGATCAGCTCCCCTGTCCCATAGGTGGTCGCGGCCAGGGGATCCCGCTCCTCCGGCTTCACGAGGGGCAGCCCCGACGCGGCCGCCGATTCGATGACCGCCGTGCCGTCCGGCAGCCGTCCCCACACCGCCTTCACCGGCCGGCCCAGCGGCCCTGTAACAGTGTTCGTCTTATATATACCCTTTGACGCGCTGACGAGGGCTTCGACCGTTCCCTCACCGCCGTCGGCGATAGGCACGGTTTGTATAATAGCGGAAGAAAATACTTTTCGTATACCTTTTTCCATGCATTTGGCGGCTTGCAGGCTGGACAGGCTCCCTTTGAAGGAGTCGGGGGCCAGTAATATATGAAGGTCTCGCATGTGATCCCTCCGTTCCTTTTTTCCCATTGTAAAGGGAATGCCGCCGTGTGTCAACGGCGGCATACAGCCTGGGGCGCCGCCCTGCAGTTTGTAGGGCGCCCCTTCCCTCCCTGCCTGAATCGGTGGAAAAGCAAAAGGCCCCCCGCCGCCGTTTCAGAGCGGTGAGGGGCCGGACCAATCCGGTTTCAGTCGTCGTATCCCTTGGGGTTCTGGGACTGCCAGCGCCAGGAATCCCGCACCATGTCGCCGACATCGTGTACCGCTTTCCAGCCGAGCAGCCGTTCCGCCTTGGAAGGGTCGGAGTAGCAGGTGGCAATGTCGCCGGCCCGGCGGGGAGCGATGACATAAGGCACCTTTACGTGGTTCTCCCGCTCAAAGGCGTTCACAAGATCGAGCACGCTGTATCCGGTGCCGGTGCCGAGATTGATGGCCTCGGCGCCCGTGTGCTTCCTGGCGTAGTCCACCGCCTTGACATGGCCGACGGCCAGATCCACCACGTGGATATAGTCCCGCACCCCGGTGCCGTCGTGGGTATCGTAATCGTTGCCGAACACCGAAAGCTGTTGGAGTTTGCCGATGGCGACCTGGGAGATATAGGGCATGAGGTTGTTCGGGATACCATTGGGGTCTTCCCCGATCTGGCCGCTCTCATGCGCGCCGATGGGATTGAAATACCGCAGCAATACCGCCGACCACTCCGGATCGGAGACACAGAGATCCTCGAGGATGCCCTCGATCATGAATTTGGTGCGGCCGTAAGGGTTGGTTACCGAGCCGGTGGGCATATCCTCCCGCAGGGGGGAGGGGTTGTTCATACCGTATACGGTTGCGGAGGAGCTGAACACCATCCGCTTGCAGCCCGCCTCCGCCATGACCTGACAGAGCGTCACGGTGCCGCCGACATTGTTTTCATAGTATTCGAGGGGCTTGTGGACCGATTCGCCCACCGCCTTGAGCCCGGCGAAATGGATTACCGCGTCGATCGGATGGGCTGCGAACACCCGGCGCAGGCCCTCCCTGTCGCGGATATCGCATTCATAGAAGGGGAAATCCCGGCCGGCGAGCTCCCGGGTCCGGCGCAGCGCCTCGGGCTTGGAATTGTAATAATTGTCGATCACCACGATGTCGCAGCCGGCCTTGATCAGCTCGATGCAGGTGTGACTGCCGATATAGCCGCATCCGCCCGTAATGAGTATTGCCATGTCGCATCCTCCTAGTATATAATGGGTGGTGGTTCCGTCCAGCTTTTATTATACGAAAAAAACGTCCCATTGCAATGGATTTCGGTTGCATCCGGCGGAATTTATACAAGTTTGGGCGAAAAGGATATGGTTATTCACCGCCGGATCGAGTACACTACGATCAGAGTCCCGTGCGGGAGCAAACGGGTTCCGTGCCCGATGGAGAAAGGATTGGTTACGATTATGAATCAAAAACCGGCACTGGTCATCCTGGCCGCCGGCATGGGCAGCCGTTTCGGCGGGCTCAAGCAGCTCACCCCTGTCGGCCCCGGCGGCGAGATGATCATCGATTACTCGATCCATGACGCGATCCGGGCCGGCTTCGGCAAAATCGTCTTTGTGATCAAACACGAGATCGAGGAAGAGTTCAAGGAGAAGATCGGCCGCCGCACCGAGGCGAAGATCCCGGTTTCATACGTGTATCAGGAGCTCGACCGGCTGCCCGAGGGATATACCGTTCCCGAGGGGCGGGTCAAGCCCTGGGGAACCGGCCACGCCGTCCTCTGCTGCCGGGGCGTGGTGGATGGGCCCTTCATGGTGATCAACGCGGACGATTTCTACGGCCCGAACTGCTACCGTCTGCTCGCGGAATTTTTGGACCGGCCCCAGTCGGATTCCGCAAAGCTCCATATCGCTATGGCGGCCTTCACCCTGGAAAACACCCTGACCGAGAACGGCAGCGTCTCCCGGGGGATCTGCTCTGTGGATGAAAACGGCCGGCTGACCGGTCTCGTCGAGCGGACCCGGATCGAATGGCGGGACGGGCGCGCCATGTTCTCCGAGGACGGCGGGGAAACCTGGACCGCCTTGCCCGAGGGCTGCCCGGTGTCCATGAACTGCTGGGCCTTCCCGGCCGGGGCGCTGGACAAATTCACCGACAAATTCCGCGAATTCCTCGACCGTTCCGGGCGGGAGCTCAAATCCGAATTTTTCCTCCCCTTCGCCGTGGACGAGATGGTGGAGAAGGGCGAGGCGGACGTGCAGGTGCTGCATTCCACCGACAAGTGGTACGGGATGACCTATGCCGCCGACCGTCAGATGGTCATCGACGCCATCGCCCGCATGATCGGTGAGGGAGTCTATCCCGAGAGGCTTTGAGAGGGGCCGACGCCCCCCCAACGAAAGGATGAAAAGACGATGAGCTGTGACGCCCTGACCATATCCAAGCGTTTTGCCCTGGAGGGCGAGCCCGTGGACGCCAAGCCTTACGGCTGCGGCCATATCAACGATACCTATTGCGTCTGCTGCCGGCGGGAGGGGAATCCCCAGCGGCGGTATATCCTCCAGCGGGTGAACAAAAACGTGTTTGCCAATGTGCCCGAGCTGATGGATAATATGATCCATGTCACCGCCTTTCTGAAGGAACGCGTCCTCGCCGAGGGCGGCGATCCCGACCGGGAATGCCTCCAGCTCGTCCCCACAAAGGACGGCGCGCTGTATCTGCAGGACGAGGAGGGCCAATACTGGCGCTGTTTCGTTTTCATCGAGAACGCCGTCACTTTCCAGACCGTCGGCAAGCCGGAGCATTTCTATTATTCCGCATGCGCGTTCGGAAAATTCCAGCGTCTGCTGGCGGCGTATCCGGCCGAGACCCTGCATGAGGTCATCCCCCACTTCCACGACACCGCCGACCGCTACAAAAACTTTGAGAAAGCGGTGGCGGAAAACGCGTCCGGCCGCGCGGCCGACGTGGAGCCCGAGATCGCTTTCGTACGCGCCCGGGAGGCCGACACCCACCGGCTCGTCGACCTGCTGGCGGCTGGAGAACTTCCTCTGCGGGTGACTCACAACGATACCAAGCTCAACAACGTCATGCTTGACGATGTCACCGGCCGACCGGTTGCAGTCATCGACCTCGACACCGTTATGCCGGGGCTCTCCCTCTACGATTTTGGGGACAGCATCCGTTTCGGTGCCAATCCCGCCGCGGAGGATGAGCAGGATCTGTCCAAGGTATACTGCGATCTTAACCTGTTCGAGGAATATACCAAGGGCTTTCTCGAGGAATGCGGGGATATGCTCACGGCCCGGGAGATCGAGTTGCTGCCTTTCGCGGCAAAGATCATGACGTTCGAGTGCGGCATCCGTTTCCTGACCGACCATATCGCCGGGGACACCTATTTCAAGATTCACCGGGAGGGGCATAACCTCGACCGCTGCCGCACCCAATTCAAGCTGGTCGCGGACATGGAAGCGAAGATGGAACAGATGAAGGCCATCGTCGCGAAATATGCCCCCGCGGGAAAATAACGAAGCGCCGCGGATCGTCAAAAAAAGTGGTAAAGATTTAAAACCGGAACGATAGCTTACCGGATAGGTCATCATGAATACATCCGAGGCCATGTGCCTCGGATGTATGTCTTTTAAGCGAGGGGAGGGCAGGCTGAAGCGGCGAGGACGGCGTTCCTTCCGCCCCTGTCCGGTCCGCCCGCCGAACGGCTTGTTTGGGCGGGGATTGTATGGTATAATCCATCTCATACCCCGAGGCTCCGCGCCTCCCCGGGAAAAAGCGGCGGGTGGGGAGAGTGCCCTTGGCCAAGGAAAACGCGTCTACTTTTTGCGGTGGCTACATCATCAGCGCGAGCAGCAGCATCTCCCGGGCTTTTTGGTACAGGGGTTCGAAATCGGACAGGGGGAGGGGGTTCTCCCCCCGGCCCAGTTCGATGGTGAAGCCGGGACGACCGGTTTCCTCGATGAACCAGTCTTTGAACCCGCCGGCCGAAGCGAGTCCGGACGGCCTCGCAACCGTATAGCCCGAGGCGGAGGCCAGGATCTCCGCCATGAGGCGGGAGCGTTCCGGAGTGCGCGGCCCGTAGTCCCAGTAGATCTCTTCCCCCTGGGAATGGAGCGCTATCACATGCCGGAACCGGCAGCGGCGGCAGAGCTCCGTCATGGCTCTGGTTTCGGGTTCGCTTTCGGGTGCTGGGCCGCCCCATTGCCGGGGACTCGGGCCGCCGATGCCCGCCGCGCGTTCCTGCAGCTGTAAAGCGGCCCATCCGGCATTGAAATTGTGATTGATATCCACCCCCCGGGCGTTGGCCTGCCAGCGTCCGGGGATATCCCCTCCAAGGCGGGTCACCATGGCCGCGCACCCTCCTGCCGTGGCGGATCCGTGCAGGGCGATGTCGGCACCGTCCGGATTCACCATGGGCACGAGGGTCAAACAGCGCCCCGCGAGGGCGCGGCGCAGCTCCCAGCCATCCAGGCGCACATCGAGGGCGATGCCCCGGCAAAGCTCCTCACACGGGCGAAGCGTCACCAGGGCAGTCAGCCATTCCTGCCCGTGGAAGGCGGCGGCCATCAGGACGCGGTCCCGCCCATTCCCCAGCACCAGCCCCATGATTTCCCGCCCGACGGCGCTCCGGCCGATCGGCAGGGCGTCCAGAAACCCGTACCGCCCCCGCAGGGCGGTGATAATCCCCCGGACCGCTCCGGAATCCATGGGCTGGGGGACTGTGATGCATGCTTCGGCCATTGGGCGCTCATCCTTTCCGCGGCAGCCGATCCTGCCATCTTTATTAACCATATTATAAAGGAGCCCGAATTATGAATCTGAACGAACAGCCCTTGTCCGCCGATTACAAATACCGGGGACGGATCATCAATCTGCGGGTGGACACGGCCTTGCTGCCGAACGGCTCCAGCGCCACACGGGAGGTGGTGGAGCACCCCGGCGGCGTGTGCGTCGCCGCCCTGACCGAGGACGGCTGCCTGCTCTTTGTCCGCCAGTTCCGTTATCCCTATCAGAAAGTCCTCCTCGAACTGCCGGCCGGCAAGCTGGATCCGGGCGAGGATCCTCTGGAGGCGGGGAAGCGGGAGCTCCGGGAGGAGACCGGCGCCGAGGCCGCCCGGTACGAATCCCTGGGGGAGCTGTATCCCTCACCCGGCTACTGCGGGGAAATCATCCACCTGTACGCCGCCACCGGCTTGACCTTCGGGCAGATGTCCCCCGACGAGGACGAATTCCTGGAGGTGGAGAAAATTCCGCTGGAGGAGGCTGCCCGGATGGTGCTGGACAATGAAATCGCCGATGCCAAGACGCAGGCGGCCGTGCTGAAGGTCTACTGCCGGGAAAAGGGACTCTGAACCCCGATACTGACATATAGGAGAGAGACATATGGATATCCTCGCCGCTCTGACCGCTGAATTCCATCTGCGTGCGCAGCAGGTGGAGAATACCGTCCGGCTGCTGGACGACGGCAACACCATCCCGTTCATCGCCCGCTACCGCAAGGAGATGACCGGGTCGCTGGACGATCAGCTTCTGCGGCAGCTCGCCGACCGGCTGGCCTATCTCCGGGGGCTCGACGAGCAGCGGGAGAAAATCCGCGCCGTGATTGAGGAGCAGGGCAAGCTGTCCGGGGAGCTGGCCGCCGCATTGGACGCCGCGGCCACGCTTTCTGAGCTGGAGGATCTGTACCGGCCCTACCGTCCCCGGCGGCGCACCCGGGCCTCCATGGCAAGGGAAAAGGGGCTGGAGCCGCTGGCTGACGCGCTGTACGCCCAGCCCACGGACGGGGAGGATCCGTTGCTTCTGGCGCAGGCCTATACCGGCGCGGACGTCCAAACGCCCGAGGATGCGCTCGCCGGAGCCAGAGATATCCTGGCCGAACGGATTTCGGATGACGCCAACGCGCGCAAGCGCCTGCGGGTGGTGATGATGGCCAACGGCTTCCTTTGCTCCAAGGCGGCGGGGGAGGACGCCGGGGTTTACGCCCTCTACGCCGATTTCAAGGAGCCCCTGCACAAGGTCGCCGGACATCGGGTCCTGGCGGTCAACCGGGGGGAGCGGGAGGAGCTGCTCAAGGTTCAGATTGCCTTCGACCGGGGCCGGGCGATGAAGCTCCTGTATGATGCCCATGTCCGGGAGGGCGCACCCGCCGCCGCGCAGGTGCGGCTGGCGGCGGAGGACGCCTACGACCGGCTGCTCTTCCCCTCCCTGGAGAGGGAACTGCGGGCGGAGCTGACCGACCGGGCCAGCACCGCGGCTATCCGGGTATTTTCCGTGAATCTGCGCCAGCTGCTCATGCAGCCGCCGGTCAAGGGACGGGTGGCGCTGGGCCTGGATCCGGGCTACCGGACCGGCTGCAAGACCGCGGTGGTGGATCCCACCGGCAAGGTGCTGGATACCGGGGTGATCTATCCCGCACCGCCTCATAAGAAAATCGGGGAGGCCAAGGCGCTTCTCAAAGACTGGGTGGCCCGCTACGGCATCGAGATCATCGCCATCGGCAACGGAACCGCCTCCCACGAGACCGAAGTGTTCGCTTCCGAGCTCTTGAAGGAGCTGGCGGCGGAGGGGCGGCAAGGGATTGCCTATATGGTGGTCAGCGAGGCGGGGGCGTCGGTCTATTCCGCCTCCAAGCTGGCGGCGGAGGAGTTCCCGGAATACGACGTGTCCTTGCGCTCCGCCGTCTCGATCGCGAGACGGCTCCAGGATCCGCTGGCCGAGCTTGTCAAGATCGATCCCAAGGCCATCGGTGTCGGCCAATATCAGCATGACATGCCCGCGGCCCAGCTCTCCGCCGCCCTGGACGGGGTGGTGGAGGACTGTGTCAACGCCGTGGGTGTGGATGTCAATACCGCTTCGGCCCCCCTTCTCGCCCGGGTGGCGGGGATCGGCGGCACGGTAGCGAAGAACATTGTGGCCTATCGGGAGGAAAACGGCGCGTTTGCCTCCCGTGCCCAGATCAAAAAGGTGCCGAAGCTCGGGCCCAAGGCCTTCGAGCAGTGCGCGGGTTTCCTGCGGGTGCCGGAGAGCCGGAACCTGCTGGATCACACCGGCGTCCATCCCGAGAGCTATGACGCGGCCAAAAAACTATTGGATTTGTGCGGCTTGACCCTGCAGCAGGTGCGGGAGGAGGGGGAGGCCCTGGCCCGTTCGATCGAGGGGCGGGGCGAGGAAGCCCTGGCCGCGGAAGTCGGTGTGGGGTTACCTACCTTGCGGGACATTGTGGCCGAGCTGCAGCGGCCGGGACGGGATCCCCGGGACGAGCTGCCGCCGCCCCTTCTGCGCACCGACGTCATGGGGATTGAGGATCTCAAGCCGGGGATGGAAATGACCGGCACGGTGCGCAATGTCATCGATTTCGGCGCGTTCATCGATATCGGCGTCCATCAGGACGGGCTGGCCCACATCTCCCGCCTGACCAGGCGGTTCATCCGGCATCCATCGGAGGTGCTCAAGGTCGGGGACGTGGTGAAAGCCTGGGTGCTGTCGGTGGACGTGGAGAAAAAGCGGATCGGGCTGACCCTGCTCCCGCCGGAATCCACCCTATGACAGGCAGGGCGGCGGCCCCCGGAGATTTGGCCGGGAAGCCGCCGTTTCATCCGCCCGCTGCCTGAAACCCGCGAGGTTGGGTGGGGATATATCGGCGGGATCCGCAGCCGGATCTTGTTGCGGGCGGTGAAATATGCTATACTGAGCGGGAATTCAGCATACCAGAAAGAGAGGATGTCGCATATGACGGGCCGGCGGACCATAGCGGACATGCAGGAGGCTATTCGGCGGATGAAACGGGAGCAGGATGTCTGCCTGCTGGCACATAGCTACGAGGCGCGTGAGATCGTCGAGGTGGCGGACTACGCGGGGGATTCCTTCCAGCTCAGCGTCATGGCGGCAAAGGCGCCGCAGCAGACGCTGCTGCTCTGCGGTGTGCGCTTTATGGCGGAGACGGCCAAGCTCCTCTCTCCGGACAAGACCGTCTATCTGACCAGCCCCACCGCCGGATGCCCGATGGCCGAGCAGTTTTCGCCCGAGGCGGTCCGGCGGTATAAACAGGAGCATCCGGATGTACCCGTCGTCGCCTATGTTAACACGACGGCGGCGCTCAAAACCGTGTGCGATGTCTGCGTCACCTCGTCGTCTGCGGTAAAAATCGTACGGGCGCTGCCTCAAAAAAGGATTTTATTCATACCGGATGGCAACCTCGGGCATTATGTACAGCAGATGGTGCCGGACAAGGTGATCGACCTGTTCCCGGGCGGCTGTCCGATCCACGGCGCGGTCACGCCCGCCGACGTGGACAAGGCGCGTTCGGCCCATCCGGGCGTTCCCCTGCTCGTCCACCCCGAATGCCCGCCCGCCGTGGTGGCGCTGGCCGATTTCGTCGGTTCCACCTCCGCGATCATGGAGTACGCCAAAAAAAGCGACGCACGGGAATTCCTGATCGGCACCGAAATCAGCATAGCGGAGCATTTGCAGTACGATTGCCCGGAAAAGCGGTTTTATCCGCTGACCGTCCGGCTGATCTGCCCGGATATGAAGGCCACCACCCTCGCGGACGTGTACGCGCTCCTCTCCGGGGAAGGGGACCGGGCGGCAGCGCAGATCACGATGGACGCCGAGACCATGCGGCTGGCCCGCCGCTGTATCGACGAAATGATCCGCCTGGGCTAAAAGGCGTTCCACATCAGGGAAAGGAGGGATACCGGTGGAGGATCCTTTTTCCCGCGCCCGGATGCTGCTCGGGGACGAGGCGATGGAGAGGCTCGGGCAGGCGGGCGTGGCCGTGTTCGGGCTGGGCGGGGTCGGCGGCGCGGCGGCTGAGGCGCTCGGCCGTGCCGGCATCGGTCGCCTGGCCCTATTTGATCCCGACCGGGTGGCGCCCACCAACCTGAACCGGCAGACCGCCGCCCTGCACAGCACGATCGGGCGGCTCAAAGCCGAGGTGATGCGGGACCGTCTGCTCGATATCCATCCCGGAGCGGATGTAACCGCCTATCCGCTCTTTTACGCGGCGGACAACGCGGACAGGGTGGATCTGTCGATGTTTTCCTATATCGTGGACGCCATCGACACCGTTACCTCCAAGCTCCTCCTCGCCGAGCGTGCGATGGCCGTGGGGGTTCCGCTGATCAGCTGCATGGGGACGGGAAACAAGCTCGACCCGTCGAGGCTGCGGGTGGCCGATATCGCGGATACCCGCGTCTGCCCGCTTGCCCGTGTCATGCGTCGTGAGCTCAAGAAACGGGGAATTTTCCATCTCAAGGTGGTCTATTCCGAGGAGCCGCCGCAGGTCCCCCTGTTTGAGGAGCCGGCGGACGCCTCCCGCCGGCAGACGCCCGGGAGCGTGTCGTTTGTCCCTCCCGCCGCGGGGCTGCTGCTGGCCTCCGCCGTGGTACGGGATCTGATCGGAGGTGCCTGAACGGGAGCCGCTGTCCCGCCTCGGCTTGGGACAGAAAAGGGGAGGGCTATTTGGGACGCCGGACAGCGTATTATAAGGAAAACAACAGCCGGGAGCCACGTATGAGGTGGCTCCCGGCTGTTTTATCAAGGTGCATCCTCCTGGTTTCTGGTAAACAGGCTGTCCAGAAAAGCGTTGTCGAGGCCGGGACTGGCCGTATAGTAAAAGTCGCCGTACTGGATTTTATCCTCCCCCGTCACGAGGAAATCGGTGAGGCATTCGTCGTCGCTGTACAGGATGATATAGTAGGACCATCCCCCCCGCATGCCGGCGTAAGAGTGCCTGGAAAAGCGGTTTCGCCCGATATCCTCAAGCAGGAGGCCGAGATCCTCCCCGTTTAGGATCACCTCGTCCCCGTTGTTGCCGTCGCGGACGGTGGCGCTGGTGACCTCTCCCAAATCAAAGGACAGCGGCCTCTTCCACCAATACACGCCGGCCCCGGCAAGCACCGCCGCGCCGCACAGCAGGGGAATGAGCCACCGCAGGTGCCTCGTTTTCTTCATATCCACCCTCTCATTTCGGATACACACGCATCAAATGGATTTTACCGCCGTTTTGATATCCCGCCGAATAGTGGACGTAGCGGCTGGAATTCGAGGTCCAGCCGTCGATGATGCGGATATACTGGCTCTCGCTCTCATCGCTGTACCGGTAAACCGCATATCCCACGCCCAATACATAGTGGTTTGTATATTCTTTATGTTTTTGCAAAAGGAGAACGACCGGCTTATTTTCGCTGAGCCCCGTTTCGATTTCATTCCACGTTGCGCCGAACCAGGTGTAATTCGTGGAGCACCCATTCGCGTAGGTGGCAAAATGGGATTTCACCACCGAGTCAAAGGTCGGCAGCCAGACATTCGACCCCATCTTATCATAAAAGCCTTTAAAAACGTCGTTGGCGGAGCCGTACATCAGGTCCTTGTATTTGCAATCGTCCCGGTTGTTCCAATAAATCATCAGGTTCGTTGCGCATACGGCGCCGCAATGGTGATCATATCCCTGAAAATCTCCCATATCGATGTATCGTCCGCCGGCCGAATAGCGGACAACCTGCCCTACGATGCTGCACACATACCCGCTTTCATAAAACGAAGGGTCGATCGTGATAAGGCCGCTTTGCGGCGGGCTGCTGCCTCCTCCCCTGAGATCCTGCAAATAATTCACAAGAGAATCGATATCCATTTCCGGTGTGCCGCTTTGCAGCGATTCCAGGCTTTCCGCGATGTCTTTTTCCTTAACGCCCATGATTTCCGCCCGCTCCGCCAGCGAAGCCTCACGCTGGTTCGCATGGATGAAAACTTCCTTTTCCTTCAG
>ERZ856578.6817-NODE-6817-length-12563-cov-3.676518_pt1 | contig 12563 bp, 13 predicted proteins | sample MGYA00514384_ERZ856578 | MGnify/ENA primary metagenome ERZ856578 (study PRJEB29103, sample SAMN06111958) | human gut metagenome | biome: human gut; feature: ankylosing spondylitis patient; material: healthy_person | host: Homo sapiens | place: China:Hangzhou...
CATGCCGCCAAGGTTGCCCAAGCCGCGCATGAAACCTTTGGGATTGCGCTTGACCTTTTTCATCATCTTCTGCAAGCGATGCCGCTTTGGATCGAATGTTGAAACGAAAGGACGGTCCCCTATGATAAAGATGCAGTCGGAAAAGGGCGAGATCATCATCAGCAGCGCAGTGTTCACCAATATCACCGGCGCCGCCGCCACAAATTGCTTCGGCGTCAAAGGCATGGCCTACCGCTCCATGACCGATGGCCTGGTGCACCTTTTGCGCCATGAGGCCATGGGAAAAGGCGTGAAGGTCACATACAACGACGACAGCAGCATCTCCATCGAGCTTCATATCATTGTGGAGCACGGTGTGAATGTCACCGCCGTCTGCCGTGCCATCATGAACGAGGTTCGTTATGTGGTTCAGCAGAATACAGGCGTGATCGTGCGCTCGGTGGACGTCTGCGTGGATTCCATCACTTTGTGAGGAACAGCACTGCTTTGAAAGGAAGGTCTCATCTGTGAAAGATAAAGTAGACGGCGCTCTGCTCAAGGAGATGGTGCTGTTCGGTGCAGCCTCTATCTCTCTGGAAAAGCAGAGTATCAACGATTTGAACGTATTCCCCGTGCCCGACGGCGACACCGGCACGAATATGAGCCTCACCATCGGCAACGCCGCCGCCGAGCTGCGCAAAAAAGCGCCCGCCACGGTGGAGGAAACGGCCAAAATTACGGCCAGCGCCCTGCTGCGCGGCGCCCGGGGCAATTCTGGCGTGATCTTATCCCTTTTGTTCCGCGGCATTTCCCGCAGCCTGAAAGGGCAGGCTGCCATGGACGGTGTGTCCCTGGCCAACGCGCTGCAGGAAGGTGTCGCCGCGGCTTACAGCGCTGTAATGAAGCCCGCCGAAGGTACGGTGCTCACCGTTTCCCGCCTGGCTGCCAAGCGCGCCGTAGAAGCCGCCACGGAACACAACAGCGCAGAGTACGTGCTTCAGGCCGCCATTGAGGAGGGCCAGCTGGCCTTGGCTGACACCGTCAACCAGAACCCGGTACTCAAAAAAGCCGGTGTGGTGGATGCCGGCGGCAAAGGCTTCCTCGTCATTCTCAGCGGCATGCTTTCATGCCTGCGCGGCGAGCCGATGCCCGAGGGTGCTGATGAAGATCAGCCGGCGGCCAGCATCCAGGACAAAGCGGATTTTGAATCCATTGATACCGAAAGCATCACATTTGCCTTTGACACCGTTTATATCGTGCGCAAAAAGAGCGAAACTGTGGATCTCGCCCCTCTGCGCGCCTATCTTGACAGCATCGGTGACAGCCTGGTTATCGGTGAAGACGACGAGTCTTTCAAAGTGCATGTGCACACCAATATCCCCGGCGAAGCACTCACGGAGTCCCAGAAGTACGGCACACTGGAGCTGGCAAAGATCGAAAACATGCGCACGCAGCACGACGATCTGGCCGCCGGCCGCCATGTGCAGAGTACGGACGATCTGGATCAGATCGAAAAAGAGCTGGAAGGCAATGGTACCGTCGAAGACAGCCAGCGGCACGTCGCCGCGCCGGAAAAGAAATATGGTTTCATCTCTGTCTGTGCCGGCGACGGAATCGCCAGTGTGTTCCGGGATTTGGGCTGCGACGGCATCATCAGCGGCGGCCAGACGATGAACCCTTCCACCGAAAGCATTCTCGACGCCATCGACCGGACCCCGGCCGAAGTGGTCTTTGTGCTGCCCAATAACAAAAACATTATCATGGCTGCTCAGCAGTGCCAGCACCTGTCCGACAAGCAGATCGTCGTGATCCCGTCGGCCAGCGTGCCTCAGGGTATGGCCGCCATGCTGGCCGTGGACACCGAAAGCGGCACCGAAGCCATTGAAACAGCAATGAACGAAGCCATTGCCCGCGTCATCACAGCCCAGATCACATACGCCGCCCGCGACTCAGATATCGACGGTTTTGCCATCAAAGCCGGCGAATATCTGGCATTAAAGGAAAACAACCTCTTTGGCAGCGATACCGACATTGCCGTCCTGCTGGAAAAACTGGCCGACACCGCCAAAGAGCAGGATGCCGAATTTATCACTATGTTCTACGGCAGCGACGTTAGTGAAGAAGATGCGCAAAAAGCTGAAGCAATCTTTGCCGCAGCCTGTCCGGATGCAGAAGTTTCCCTGCTGCCCGGCGGCCAGCCTGTATATTATTATATCATTTCCATTGAATAAGAAACGAGGGGCTTTCGCCCCTCGTTTCCGGCCTCGCCCTAAAAAAAGAAAAACGGAGGTAATTTTTATGAATCCGCGCATTATGATCCTGATTTCCGTCATCGCACTGCTGTGCATGTTCTTCTTCGGCGTGAACCTTTTCCTGCAGGGAAAAGGCATCATGTTCCTGCTGATCCCCATCGCCATGGCCATTTTCATTTTTTATGGCTATTTCAACAGTACCCGGAAATGATGAACCGCAGATTTTTCGCTCTGAGCCTGTGTGCCTGCCTGCTGCTGGCAGGCTGCGGCACACCGGGCGCTGCAGCCGGTTCCGCACCGGAGTCTGCCCCTCCCCAGCAGGAAGAAACGCTTTCAACGCCTTACGCGGTGGACTTCCGTCTGACCAGCGGCCATCACACAGCCGGTATCGACTTTCCCGCCGGCGTGTATGATCTGGAAGCAATTCAGTGGTGTGGTACAGTGACCAGCAGCAACGACGCCATTTCCCTGGATATGGGTACCCCGGAATACAACACCGACGGCCAGAGCCATTATGAGCAAGCAGCTGAAGGCGTCGATCTGCCTGCCGGTACCGTACTGTCACTGTCTGGGGGCGTGACATTGCGTTTAACCTGCCCCGACGCCGACCCGGCCCCCCTGATGCCCAGAGAACAGGATATCACAGAGGATGTAAAGCTTACGCCCGGAAAATATACCGCCGGCGCCGATTTCCCCGCAGGCGTATATGATTTTACCGCGCTCAACGGCGTGGGCAATGTGGAAAGCAGCAATATGCACGACGGTGGTATCTGTGACGTCATGGGTACCACATGGCGTATTGCCGAGGGCTTCGGATTCTGTAACCAGAAATACGAAAATATATCTTTGCCGGAAGGCACCGCGCTTAATATCTCCGGCGTTGACCTGCTGCTGACCCCCAGCGAATAAAAAAGCGGACGGCCTGTGCAAATGCACAGGCCGTCCGTTTTTCTTCATAATTACTCTACCACATGGATCCAGCCCTTGGGCGCTTCGATGCGACCCATCTGAATCCCCGTCAGCGTATCATACAGCTTCTGTGTAACAGGCCCCATTGTTTCCATACCCGCAGGGAAACAGATCTCCTGGCCGTGATCCACAATCCTGCCCACAGGCGAAATCACAGCGGCGGTGCCGCACAGGCCGCACTCGGCAAAATCCTTCACCTCGTCAAAAGCAATCTCCCGCTCTTCCGCTTCCAAGCCCAGATACTCCTTGGCCACATACATCAAGCTGCGGCGGGTGATGGAGGGCAGGATACTGTCAGACTTGGGCGTGACCACCTTGCCATCCTTCGTCACAAAAAGGAAATTCGCGCCGCCGGTCTCCTCCACCTTGGTATGGGTGGCTGCGTCCAGATACATGTTTTCATCGTACCCTTCAGCGTGGGCCGTTACGATAGCATGCAAACTCATGGCATAGTTCAGGCCGGCCTTGATATGGCCGGTGCCATGGGGCGCAGCACGGTCAAAATCAGACACGCGGATGGTCAGAGGCTTGACGCCGCCCTTAAAGTAAGGCCCCACGGGCGTGGCAAACACACGGAACTGATATTCATCGGCAGGTTTTACCCCGATAACAGCATTGGTGCCGAACATATAGGGGCGCAGATACAGCGTGGCGCCGGAGCCGTAAGGCGGCACCCAGGCGGCATTGGCACGCACCACCTGCTCCACCGCCTCCACAAACTTTTCTTCGGGATACACAGGCATTTCCAGGCGGCGGGCAGAATCCGCCATGCGGGATGCATTCAGATCCGGGCGGAAAATAACGATGCGGCCGTCTTCCGTTGTATAGGCTTTCATGCCCTCGAACACCGTTTGGGCATACTGGAGCACGCCAGCACATTCATTGATGGTAACCTGATCGTCTCCGGTCAGCGCGCCTTTATCCCAAGCGCCGTCTTTATAGTTGGAAACAAAGCGCTTGTCTGTTTTCAAATAGCTAAAGCCCAAATTGCTCCAATCGATGTTTTTCTTTTCCATGGTGTTTTCCTCTCCTGTCCTCGTAGGGAAAGGCGGCAAGGCGGCGCAAAGCTGCAGCCCACTGCGATTTCCTGCCGAAATTGATTATGGTTATTGTAACACCACCAACGAAAAAGTCAAGGAAAGATAGAAGAATCAGCAGATTGGATAAGGATATTCCCGCTCTATTTTTCCTTTTTGCGCACTTTTCTGGAGTACAGCGCTGCATACCGGCAAAAGCGCGCCAGTGCACATGCTTGTGCTCTGGCGCGCTCAGCAGACAGAAAAAGTCAAATGCGGTGCTTTTGCTTCAGATCGCTTTCCTGTAAGAGATGTCTCTCTGTTTTCTCAGCCTTCCGGCAGAGCATTATAATTGGAAGCTTCGTCCAGAACGTCTACAATATCCACGATTTGAGCGCCGGCAGGCGGTTCCACTGCGGGCTGCGCATTGGCCTGCACCGTTTTGGCGGACAGATCAAAGCTCAGTTTGAGATCACCGCCCAAATCCATGTCCATATTCATGGTAGTGTTCGTACCGTCCTCACGCACGTTCATCTGCAGCGTCATCCCGTCCATACCGTCGTCAATCGTCATTTCCATCTTCACACCCACAAGACGGTCCCCGCTGGTCTGATACGTCATTTTGATTTGGCCGAGAACGCTGGAATTGTCCCCCAGCGTCCAATTCACAGTGTAGTTACTGCCGCTTTTGGCCATAGCCTGGTCGGACAGCAACGCGCAAAGCGCTTCCGCTGAGGTCTGCAGCATCTCGTAATCATAGGCGGCGCTGGTCAACTCCAGATCCGAGAGCATCGACACCATCAGTTCCCTGAAACCGGCGTATTCACCCAGCATTTCTTCCATACCCTGCAGATAGGCCTGGTAATCGAAACCGCCGGCCTCGCTCAGTTTGGCCAGATCCATAAGGTACCAAACATTTCCATCGCCCAAGCCTTCGCCGATCATAGCCAGCAACAGAGGGCAGTCAATGGTGAAATAAATCTTCCCGGATTCCAGATCCATACGTGTTTCCACTGCAGCCTGGCTCAGTTTTTTCAGTTCGGCTTTGTCTGCGGCGCTCAGCTCAGATCCCTCCGCAAACAGGGCAAACAGTTCTGCAAAATCCATTTCCATCTGCAGCTCTGCCTTGGTATCTGTGGAAATACCGCTGAACGTGGCGGAGAGCGGATACGTCTGCGTCTTCCCCTGCCCATCGGGCAGCGTCATTTCCAGAGCCATCTGCCCGGTAGTCTTTGCAGGGTTGGGTACTTCTCTTTCCAGATCTGCCCGAACCCAACCGTCCAGATTGTCAAACGTAGCGTCGCCCAGCAGGGTTTCCACATCCACAATCATCACCGTATGTTCATCGCCGTCCCAGCCCACAGCGCAGGAAAACGCTTCTGCCGCAAAACGCACTGGCACATAGGTACGGCCGCCTTTGCTGTAAGGCGCCACATCCATCGTAAGCTCTTGTTCCTGGCCGTCTTTGGTTACCTCGGCCTTGGTGCTGTCCAGCGTCATGACCACAGTGGTGTCGCCTTTGACCGCGGTAACACTTTTGTCCGCCTGATCCCAGGTCACCTCAGCACCCAACGCTTCAAAAGCAGCACGCACAGGAATAAAGGTGCGCCCGTTTTTCGATTCCGGCTCAGCATCGGGGAACGTCACTTCCTGGCCGTTCACCTGCACCGTAATACCGGAAGGCACAGCCCATGCGCTGACCGAAAGAACACTGACCATCATCGCCGCAGTACACAGCGCAGCGACAATCTTTTTGTATGCTTTCATTGGGATTGCTCCTTTCCATTTCTTCTATTTACAGTGTAAGGGGCTTAAGCTTTTTGGTCAATTTGGAAAATTGACCAAAAAACAGGACTGTTTTTTGCCCCGCCATAATGCGGCAAAACCGCGGAGGCTTGCTCAACCTCCTGCGGTTTTTTAAAGATTCGACCAATCGATCACATGCTTGTTTTTGGTAACATATTCCACCCCAGAATACCACGTCGTGACCAAAATAATCCCCCAGCACACCGTATTCAGTACCGGCGGGATCGGCAGCAGCATCAGGATAATACATACCATGGTAGAGGCAGTCTTTACCTTGCCCGACCAAGCCGCCGCGATGACCTTTCCCTCTGTAGCTGCAATCATGCGCAGCCCGCTGACCGCCAGCTCCCGCGCCAGCACCACCGCCAGTACCCAGGCCGGCATCTGGCCCCAGGATACAAACATAAGCATAGCCGTCATCACCAAGACCTTATCTGCCAGAGGATCCATAAATTTTCCGAAATCCGTCACCAGATTCCGGCTGCGGGCAATGTACCCGTCCAGGAAGTCCGTAAAGCTGGCTATGGCAAACAGGGCCAGCGCAACATACCGGCATCCTTCAAAATCCGCATACAAAACGATCACAAAAGCCGGGATCATCACCACCCGGAGCATGGTCAGTTTATTGGCAAGATTCATGTTACTTGTCTCCTTTTGCGCAATAGGGCACCTCTTTCCAGTACCACCACTTCAATTTTTCCGGATCCGGCACCGGATGCTCAGCATAATAGACGGCAAGACGGTAGACATACAGGGCGCAGCGGTCCTCCTGGAATCCCTTCTGCCGGCAGTCCAGGCAGTACAGCTCCTCCGGATCACGGCCCACAAGATCCGCAATGCAGCGGATACCAATTGCCTGCATGGCCTGCTCAATGCGCGCTCCCACACCGGGAATCTTCCGCAGATCGCTCATGCTTCAGATTTGTACGGCCTCGCCGGTCATGTCACCATCCATACTGCCGGTAATGCGCACCGGAACAAAGGCCCCAGGGACAAGATCCTCTTCGGCAGTAAAATACACATGGCCGTCCACATCGGGAGAATCGGCATAGCTACGGCCCACATACATCTGAGCCTGTCCGTCGAAGCCCTCGCAAAGGATCTCCACCGTGTCGCCCAGCCAGCTTTCATTGAACTCATCCATCACGCGGGATTGCAGGTCCACCAGCAGTTCCACACGACGGTTGGCCTCCTCTTCATCGACCCGGTTTTCCATGGCGGCAGCAGGCGTTCCCTCCTCTGGAGAATAGGGAAATACCCCCGCCCGTTCAAACTTCTGTTCCCGCAGAAAATCGCAAAGCTCTTCAAACGCTGCTTCATCTTCATAAGGCAGGCCGGCAATGATGCTGGTGCGCAGCACCAGTCCCGGAATGCGCGCGCGCAGCCCTGCAAACAGCTCGGCAAGATACGCTTTGTCCCCCCGGCGGTTCATGGCTTTGAGCACAGCGTCGCTGCAGTGCTGAATGGGAATGTCCAGATAGGGCAGAATTTTCTTTTCCGCTGCCACCACATCGATTAGTTCTGCAGTAATTTCGTCGGGATAGAGGTAATGCAGCCGGATCCAGTGGATACCACTGATGCCGCACAGTTTGCGCAGCAATTCCGGCAGTTTGTGCGCGCCGTAGCAATCCAGACCATAGCGGGTAATATCCTGCGCAATGACAATCAGTTCTTTCACACCGCTGCGGGCAAGTTCCTCCGCCTCCGCCACGATATTCTCCATCGGGCGGCTGCGGTATTTTCCGCGCAGAGAGGGAATCACACAATAGGAACAGTGGTTGTCGCACCCTTCCGCAATGCGCAGATAAGCGCTGTATTCCGGCGTGGCCAGGATACGGTCGCCCTCATCCACCGGCGCATCAATGCTGCCAAAATACTTTGGTGTGCCGCCAGCCATCACTTCTTCCAGCGCATCCACAATATCCACATAACTGCCGCAGCCTAAAACGCCGTCCACCTCGGGCAATTCTTCCAGAATCTGCTCGCCGTAACGCTGGGACAGACACCCCGTTACCAGAATCTTCCTGATTTGCCCTCCTGCTTTCAGCGCAGCCATCTGCAGAATGTTGTCAATTGCTTCAGACTTGGCACTGTCAATAAAACCGCAGGTATTGATCACCACAACGTCGGCTCCCTCCGGCGTTTTCAGCAGGGTATGGCCGCTGTCACGCACCAGGGCCATCATCTGTTCACAATTGACCAGATTTTTCGCACACCCCAAGGATATAAACAATACTTTCAAACCTATGTCTCTCCTTCAATCGGCAGGCGCGGAGCGCTCAAACCATGGTATAGCGGCCACCTTTGCGCTTGTGGGGCTTTGGATCCTCCGCCGGATAGCCCAGCGTCAGGGCCGCAACAAATTCACCGCGGCCGGCGGCAAAACCCGTCTCAAAAAGTCCGGCGCAGTCCACATGGTTGGGCGCACCGATCCAGCAGGAGCCAACGCCTCGGTTCCACGCCGCCAACTGCATATTCTCAATGGCGGCGGAAATGCTTTCGATAACATTATCCCGGCCCTCCGCGCCGTAGGGCTTATCGGCATACACCAGCACGCAGGCCGGCGCGCCGCCCAGCGTTACCAGAAAATTGTTCGTCTCTGTGATAACTTCCGGGTGATCATGGAACTGCTTTTGCAGGATTGGGTTAAACCGCAGTGCCACGACCGACATGACAGCCCGCACCTGAGTCATTTTCTCCGGCGTGCGCACCACCACAAAATACCAGGGCTGCAAATTCAGCCCCGAAGGAGCGTACAGTCCGGCCTCCACGATCTCTTGGAGCACCTCATCGGACACATTCACCGCCCGGTATTTGCGGATACTGCGCCGCTCCAACAGCACTTTCAACGCATCCATACTTTTTATTCCTCCTCCCAATCCTCTGCGTCCAGACGGCGCAGGGCACTTTTGATATCTTCCCACTGAAATCCCCGGCGGCGCAGCGCGTCGCACAGGCGTCTGCGCATTTTATCATCCAGCGGCGCAGCACGCAGCCTGGAACGTATGTACGCGTCGATCGCCTCGGTGCTCTCACTGCATTCCGACGCGATCGCCTCATCCCACAGCTCCCGCGGCACACCCCGCCGATACAACTCGTCGCGCATTTTGGCCGGGCCATAGCGCAGCCCCGCATAATGCCGCACTACGCTTTTGGCATAACGCAAATCATCCAGAGCACCGATCTCCTCCAGCCAGTCCGCCGCCGCACAAGCATCCTCCTCGCTTTCGCCCTTTTGTATCAGGCGTCTGCACAGTTCCTTTTTGGACAGCGCACGCACACCGATCATCTCTGCTGCCCGGTTCCGGGCACCGGAACGCCCGGCGGCCGCACGCAGAGCGCGCAACTCCTCCGCCGAAAGCACCCGCCCCGGATACAAAGAAAAGGTCAACGCCTCCTGCTCAGTGGCTTTCAGCATATCCCCACTGTCCAGATACACCAGAATGCGGCCCTTTACATGGCGGGACGGCTCGATTTTACTGACCGTCATCCTCATCGTCAAAATCGTCGGCAGATACGTTCACCGGGCGGCCTGCGGCCCGGGCCGCTGCCTTGGACTGGTTGCTCATCAGTTTGTAAAAATCCCGTCGGATATCCGCGTCCAGCTTTTCGGCCACCTCGGGATTATCCCGCAGATACTGCTTGGCTGCATCACGGCCCTGGCCAATGCGCACTTCGCCCATAGAGAACCAAGAGCCGGACTTCTGCACCAGATCGAGCTTGACGCCTAAATCCACCATTTCTCCCCAACGGGAAATGCCCTCGCCGTACATAATGTCAAATTCCGCTTCGCGGAACGGCGGAGCCACCTTGTTTTTGACCACCTTGGCCCGGGTGCGGTTGCCGATGATCTCGCTGCCGGACTTGAGCGCCTCGATCCGGCGCACCTCGATACGCACGGAGGAATAGAATTTCAGCGCACGGCCACCGGTGGTGACCTCAGGGTTTCCGTACATCACGCCCACTTTCTCGCGCAGCTGATTAATGAAAATCAAAATACAATTGGTCTTATTGATCGCGCCGGTCAGCTTACGCAGAGCCTGGCTCATCAGCCGGGCCTGGAGCCCCACATAACTGTCCCCCATTTCTCCTTCAATCTCCGCGCGGGGCACCAAAGCCGCCACGGAGTCCACCACCACAACGTCGATGGCGCCAGAGCGCACCAGTGCTTCCGTGATCTCCAGCGCCTGCTCGCCGGTATCCGGCTGAGAAATCAGCATATCGTCGATGTTCACGCCCAAAGCACGGGCATAAGTGGGATCCAGCGCGTGTTCAGCGTCCACAAAGGCCGCTTCGCCGCCTTTTTTCTGGGTCTCTGCTACAATGTGCAGTGCCAGCGTGGTTTTGCCCGAGGATTCCGGACCGTAAATCTCAATAATACGGCCCTTGGGCACGCCGCCGATCCCCAGCGCCAAATCCAGCGCCAGAGAGCCGGTGGGAACCGCTTCCACATTGGCGTGCAGGTTTTCGCCCAGCCGCATAATGGAGCCTTTTCCGTACATTTTTTCAATTTGCTGCATCGCCGTTTCAATGGCGCGCTTTTTATCAGATGCGGGCGCCGCCTGCTCCACCGGCGCTGATGCCTTTGCCTTTCCTGCCATTTGTGTCATCCTTTCTGTTTTCGATTGCCGCAGCGCGCCCTCAGATTTCCGTGCAGCGCGTTCCCGCAATTACCCGGGAAATCCCCTGCGTATCTTCATAAAGTTCCAAATCGCCGAACCCCTCCGACCGCAGCAGCCGCATCACAGCGTCCGCTTCGCCGATGCCCAGTTCAAACAGCAACCGCCCGCCGGGCAGCAGCGCCTCTTTCCACCGGGCCGCAATGGCGCGGTAAAACTTCAGCCCATCGGCTCCGCCGTCCAGCGCCAGATGCGGCTCATACTCCCGCACGGAAGGATCCAGTCCCGCCAGATCTCCCGTGGGAATATAGGGCGGATTGGATACAATGCATTGAAATGCATCAAACTTCGCGCCGGGGGGGGCCAGAGCGTCCGCCTGCAGCACTGCGATGCGGCTCTGCAAATGGTTGAGCCTTGCATTGGTGCGCGCAACGCGCAGCGCTTCTTCCGAGCAGTCCGCCAGCACCACGCGGCAGTCCGTCCGCTGCGAAGCAATCGCCAGCCCTACGCAGCCGCTGCCGGTACACAAATCCAGCACCCGGGCGCCGGGATAATCCTTCAGATAGTCGATCGCCTGCTGGGCCAGCACCTCGGTGTCACTACGGGGAATCAGCACATGCTCGTTAACAATCAGCGGCAGGCCGAAAAACTCCCATTCGCCCACAAGATAGGCCACCGGTTCGCCCTGCAGCCTGCGCTGCAACAGCGCGCTCACACGCGCTTCAATCTCCGGGGTAGCGTACAGCCGGTTGTCCCGGTAAAATTCCTCTTTATTTTTGTCCGCAGCGCAGCAGACAATTTCCCGCGCTTCCAGCGCGGCGCTGTCCACTCCGTTTCGTTTCAGCGCGCGGCGCGTATCCAAATATAAATCGTTATAAGTAGACGGCATATTCCCGCCTGCTCCTTTCCGGCAGCCAACGCCGCCTGATGGTTCCGTCAAAGCACGCCGGTACGCGGCACGCCTTTTCACCAGCGGTCGCTGCCATGTTCTTCCGGCAGCACTGCCTTTAATGCTTCGATACCGACTTCGATCATGCTGTCGTCCGGCTCAAAAGTGGTAAAATTCTGCATCCAAAGTCCCGGCGCCCGGAGGATCCGGCAGAACACATTTTCATGGGCACCCACATAGCGGTTGAATTCATAAGTCACGCCCATCACCACCGGCAGCAGCAGCAAATGCAGCGCCATACGCAGCCATACATTGCTGATTTCCAGCGGCGTGAACAGCGCCACAGAAAGAATGATGGAAATAATAATGACCACAAACAGGAAACTCGTGCCGCAGCGCGGATGATGCCGCGGCTGCCTGCGCACATTTTCCACCGTCAGCTCCAAGCCGTTTTCGTAGCAGAAAATCGTCTTGTGTTCGGCTCCATGGTAGCAGAACACCCGCTGAATATCCTTCATGCGGGAACACAAAAACAGATATAATACAAAAATTGCCGCTTTCAGAACACCCTCAAGGATTCCCATGGTCCACAGGCCGATGCCGCCGGGCACCACCCGGTTTACAATGCCCACCAGGAAACTCGGCAAAAAGATGAACAGCAGCAGCGACAGCCCCACGCCTAAAAGGACGGACACAGTGAGCATAATATTCATCAGCTTCTCATCCGATACATGGCTGCTCAGCCATTGTTCCAATTTTCCGGGCGGTTCGCTTTCTTCTTCCTCCATTCCGGAGACTTCCGCTGAATACATCAGCGCTTTTACACCGTTGTACATCGACATGACAAAGGTGTAAATCCCCCGGAAAAACGGTATTTTCCAAAAGGCCGGCCGGCCTGCATTTTCCTCAATTTTACGATCCAGCGTCCCATCGGGTTTTCGTACCACAATGGCCCGCTTCTCCGGCCCCTGCATCAGGATACCCTCGATCAGTGCCTGACCACCGCAAGTGGTTTTATAGGGCGTATCGCAGC